>Ga0268283_1000062_pt1 | contig 107358 bp, 94 predicted proteins | sample saktaG_13_FD_190140 | JGI IMG/M metagenome (GOLD analysis project Ga0268283, IMG submission 190140) | Saline water microbial communities from Sakinaw Lake, British Columbia, Canada - sak_2013_06_06_36m | ecosystem: Environmental > Aquatic > Non-marine Saline and Alkaline > Saline ...
GCAACCGGTGTTTCAATTCCAGGTGCTTGAACTAGTGCTTGAGTATCCGGTGTTTCAATTCCAGGTGCTTGAACTAGTGCTTGAGCAACCGGTGTTTCAATTCCAGGTGCTTGAACTAGTGCTTGAGCAACTGTAGTTTGAACGGTTGTCGTGCCAACTGGCGTTTCAATTGACGCAGCAATGACAACCGGTGGTTGTGCGGGCATTGTCACAACGGGCGTTTTTATTGGCGTAGCCATTACAACTGGCGTTTGCTGTTGAGCGACCACGGTTTGAATAGGAGCCATGACAACCGGCGCATCAATCGAATTTGGTGCTTGAGCGACCACGGTTTGAATAGGAGCCATGACAACCGGCGCATCAATCGAATTTGGTGCTTGAGCGACCACGGTTTGAACGAAAGTCGTGCTAACCGGCGTGTCAATCGAATTTTGCGGTTGAGCAACTACGATTTGAACAGGTGCCGCAACAACCGGTGTATTTGTAACCGCTTGTTGAACTGCCGTTTGCATACTTTGTTGTGTTAATTTGGACGCTGAATTTGCCGTCGGTAATTGCACTGTTTGCCCAGCTGGTAATATGTCGCCTAATTTAGCACCCGACGCAATAAATTTAAGCGTATCGGTTACGGTCGATAAAATCGCGGTGTCTTTCGCACTCATCGTAGTTACAGCGGTTGCAACAGGCGCATTTGCAGTAGCCGTAATCAATTGAGTATTCGTCGTGTTGACCGTATTTTGCTGCAAACTGGGCGCAGTTATTGTCGGCGAACCATTTGTTAATGTTGGGTTAATCGATGTCAGGTTAGTGGTGGTTGACGTTGTTAAAAATGCTGTCGGCGCACTTATGTCCAGCGTGGCATCTGTCAATGTTGGTGTGAGTTCATTCGTCACAACAGGCGCAGTCATTGTCGTCGCAATCCCCGCAAGCATCGCCGGTGTTGGCGCAGTTAACATTGCCACGTTCATTGACGGTTGTGCCAGTAAATTTAATTGTGCCGTCAACATCGTTGAAAAGCCTTCAAGCACCGGCGCACCAGCGACAGCAGTGGGAGATACCATCATCGAACTGTCAATGGTTGGTGTTAAATTCGTTGTAAGTAGCGTAGTCGCTGGAGAAGCTGTTGTGGTAATCATAAAAGTAACCTTCGTTTTGTGTTATTCAGTGCGATTAAACGGAGCTAGCGTTGATGGATTTTTTGCGCCCTAAACGGGAAGCGTGTTCGTCTTGTTCAGATTGTTCGCGCTTATTTTCTTGTTTTTGTTCGATTTTTAACGCTGATTCACGCACTTTTTGAATGGATTGCGTGCCTCGGTGCATGGTTTCCCACATACGACGTTTGGCTTGCACATCATGTTCCATGTGGTTTAGCACCCGTTCTTGACCCACAATCGCCACATCGAGCTTATCAATAAACGAGCGGAATTCAATTAACCGCGACACTTGCACGCCTTCCCGCGCAAACGCATTACATTTATCAACATAATCTTTGCGATAAACCGTCAATCCGTCAACCTGCCCTTTCATTTGTGTATGTTGGCGTTGCGATTGCCCCAACGTTTCCAATGCTTTTTGTTCTTGATTGGCTTTAATATCTACAATCACTTGTAATCGTTTTGATCTTTTCATGACGACCTCGTTTTAACGTAAATTCAATAACAATTCGAGTTCATGCAAACTTCGACCGATACCGACCGATTCTTCCATGTCTTGCTGTAAAAATTCCAGAATAGCAGGGTACTTTTCAATCGCTTTATCGATGCGGGGATCCGAACCAGGTTGATACGCGCCCACACTGATTAAATCTTTGTTTTGCTGATAAAGGGAATATAAACGGCGTAAATCACGCGCCAATTTCAAATGATTGGCATCGGCAATATCCGGCATCACGCGGCTGACGGACGCTTCAATATCAATCGCGGGAAAATGCCCCGATTCCGCCAAACTGCGTGACAACACAATATGTCCGTCTAAAACGCCTCGCGCGGCATCGGCAATCGGATCATTATTATCGTCACCTTCCGCCAAAACGGTATAAAAAGCAGTAATCGAACCGCCACCCTCGTCCGCATTGCCCGCACGTTCAACCAAATGCGGTAATTTTGCAAATACCGATGGCGGATAACCTTTCGTGGCAGGCGGTTCGTCAATCGCTAAAGCAATTTCTCGATGCGCTTGTGCGAAACGAGTGAGAGAATCCATCAACAATAAAACGTCTTTGCCTTGATCGCGGAAATACTCCGCAATACTGGTCGCTAATAACGCGCCATGAACCCGCATTAACGGTGGACAATCCGCTGGACTGGCGATAATCACCGCCCGTTTCAAACCTTCTTCGCCGAGAATTTTCAACACAAATTCGTTGACTTCTCGTCCACGCTCGCCGACTAATGCCACCACGACAATATCGGCGTTGGTAAATTTGGTCATCATGCCCAGCAAAATACTTTTACCGACACCGGTTCCGGCGAATAAACCCATTCGCTGTCCGCGTCCAACGGCAAGAATCGCGTTAATCGCTCGCACGCCGACATCCAACGGTTCCCGAATCGGCTTGCGCGTTAACGGGTTAATCGGCGTACCGGTTAATGAAACTTGAGCGGTCGTTCGCAAAGGACCTTTGTCATCTAACGCATTGCCCGCGCCATCTAACACGCGCCCTAATAAACCAAATCCGACTTTTGCCAAACTGTTTTTGCCCATTGGAATCACGCGGCAATCCGGTTCTAAACCGTGAACTTCAGCGGTTGGCATTAAAAAAACTTTTGAACCCGAAAAACCGACGACTTCGGCTTCAATTCTGCGTCCATTTTTAGTTTCGATTTCGCAACGCGAACCAATCGCCGCGCGACAGCCAATCGCTTCCAAAGTCAAACCCACCATGCGCGACAATTTTCCTTCGACAATTAAATCGTGCGGTATATTGGCGCGTTCGGTGTAGGGCTTCAAACGATTTAACCAAATATCGGAACGGTTCGCCTTGGGAATCATAATAGAACTCCGGCACTCGAAATTTCTGGCACAAAATCATCGCCAAACATCGTTTCCAACACCGCATCCAAACGACTTTCAATGGTCGCATCAACGTGTGAAATTTCGGTATCGATTTTGCAGCCGCCGCGCGTGATAGTCGCGTCTTCTATAATTATCCAATTCGACGGCGTATCGTCTAAACCCAACACCACTCGCACCACGTCCGCGTCTTCAGGATGCAAAACCACGGTCACTTTTTGAGAAGCAATCGGCAACGCCGCAATGGCGGCTTTCACAGCGGCGATAACTTGCCCCGAATCCAATTCAATTTCTCGATGCAAAATTTGTTTGGCGATTTTGATGGATAAATCCGCCAACGCCCGCTCCACATTTTCGTCAAGTAATTTAAACGGCGTACTTAACGATTCGAGTAAATTCACTAATTGCGTTGTCCGTACTTCAATCAGATGCACATTTTCGTCATACCCTTTTTTTGAACCGTCAACAAAACCGGCTTGAAAACCTTCTTGTTTACCTAATGCCAAGCCTTCCGCGTACGCTTGCTGCTGAATCGCTTCAATTTCTTCAACGGTCAAAGTTGGCGCAGGCGGTTCGACTTCTTCAATTATTATTTCTTCAGACGTAATAATTTCCTGAGGCTTGTCTTCCTCGTTGAAGTAAGGAGTCGCCCACAATCGTAACGACTCTAATTCAGTAGCCGAAAAACGGGGACGATTAGACAAACTCATCACCACCACCGCCTATATTGATTTCACCGGACTCTGATAAACGTTTCGCAATGGACAAAATATCTTTCTGTGATTGTTCTACATCACTGAGTTTCGCAGGCGGCGAAGCATCTAAATCGTCGCGTAACATTTCAGCCGCGCGTTTCGACATATTCGAGAAAATTTTCTCTTTCAACGCATCATCTACGCCACGCAATGCTAAGAGCAAGTTGCCCGTTGGTACTTCGCGCAACAGCGTTTGCATTCCACGATTATCAATGTCAATAAGGTCGTCAAACGTAAACATTTTTTCTTGAATTTCTTGTGCCAATTCGGCGCGTTGCTCGGTGATTTCATTCATCACCATTTCGGTTGCCGCTGATTCCATGAAGTTCAAAATACTAGCCACCGTTTCCACACCACCTAAACTAGTAGATTTCGCGTTATCTGAGCGAGTCAATTGCTTCTCCAAAACTTGATCTAATTCGCGCAATGCTTGAGGTTGAATGCCTTGCATCGTGGCGATACGCATCATTAAATCGGCTCGCGTCGCTTCACCAAAATACATAACCACTTCCGCTGCTTGTTCGGGATCCATTAACGACAATAATGTGGCGATAATTTGCGGATGTTCGGCGCGAATCATATCGGCAATTGAGTGAGAATCGAGCCATTTAAGCTGTTCAATCCCTTTAGAACTACCGCCTTGGAAAATACGATCCAAAATACTATTCGCTTTGTCCGCCCCGAGTGCATTCACCAAAACAGTACGAATATAATCGTCCGAATTCATGCCCAAAGCCGTCTGTGTTTTTACATCGTGAATAAATTCTTCCAGAATATTTTCAATCAATTGCACATTGATGTCGCCCATATTTGCCATGGCGGCACAAACGGCTTGCACTTCGCGTGGGTTCATTTGTTTTAAAACAAAGGCAGCTTTATCCATGCCAACAGCCAGTAGCAAAACAGCGGCTTTATCCGCATAACGCATTAAAATTTCGGGGGCATTAGACATCTTTTCTAATCCATGATTTTAGTACTTGAGCAACGACTTTCGGATCTTCATCTACTAAACGTTTCAGATAATCCAAACGATTTTGATATGTTTTAGGTAATTCCATTGATTCCAACAATTCGTCAATTTTATGTTGTTCATCTTCGGTGAGTGATAACGGGGAACCGTCACCATCCAGAATAAATCCAGCAGCCAATAATGCTGCGGCACGCGCTTGTTCTTCGGCTTCGAGAATTGCCCGTTTTTCGGCTTCGTCTTTCGCCATTAAACCGCGAATGGTGGGACGTAATACACCGAAAATCAGGAACAAAATTGCTAAAACCGCCACCACTTGTTTCATCAACTCGATAAACCAAACTTCTTTCCACAACGGTAATTCAGGCAGTGAATCTAAATCCGCGCCTCGGAAACTCACGTTTGTCACCGTCACTGCATCGCCGCGCCCGCTGTCAAATCCAACGGCTTGTTTCACTAAATCGTTGAACCGATTTAAATCTTCTTGGGCGTAAGGTTGTGCTTTTGCTGCGCCTTCAGTTTGGGTAATGTGTCTATCATCCACCACAACCGCGACCGATAAACGTCTCAATAAACCCGAAGCCAAGCGCGTGTGCGTAATGGTTTTATCTAATTCATAATTGCGCGTGGCGGTTTTAGAGCCGTAACCTTGTTTGCCGGTTGTATCTACGGCAATTGAATTCGGTTGGGCAGGTGGAATCGCTTCAATCGCCGCGCCAGCCGGTGTCGGTTGATTGGTCAACGCCCCTGGAACACCTTGGGGATTTTCTTTATTATGTTCGTCCGTGGTTTGTTCACTGCGTAACGCCGGTAAATCAGGGTTAAACATTTCCTGCGTTTTATCGGTTTCAGTGAAATCTACGTCAGCTGAAATTTGGACGCGCATGGATTCTGCTCCAACTAACGGCGACAAAATGTTTTCAATGCGGTGCATTAAATGTTCTTCGATATTGGTTTTGTAATCGAATTGATTGGCGGTCAAATTTGTGGTGTTCGCTTCCGAACGAGTATTTAATAATTGCCCTTTGTAATCCACCACCGTAACGTGATCGGCATCGAGTTGTGGCACGCTGGACGCGACTAAATGGACAATCGCTTCGACTTGTCCTTTGTCCAACGAACGACCTTGATATAAATGCACAATCACAGACGCGCTCGGTTTTTTACGTTCGCGCACAAACACCGATTGCACCGGCAAAGCTAATAAAACTCGCGCCGATTTCACACTTTGAATCGACATAATGGTGCGGGTAATTTCGCCTTCTAATGCCCGTTGAAAACGTGACAATTCGGCACTTTTACTCGTACCAAAACTTTGTTCTTTGTCGAGTAATTCATAACCTAAACTATTACTTTTTGGCAAACCTTGCGCGGCAAGTTTGATTTTTAAATCGTTTACTTTATCGGCTAACACCATAATGCTGCCGCCTTCTTCGATTTTGTATTTCACGCCTTGGGCATTTAACGCATCGAGAATTTCGCCCGTGTCTTTGTCGTTTAATTCGGTATAAAGTCGCGCGTAATTAGCGTCTTGTGACCATAAAACGACGGCAATGCCAATCGCCACACTCAATGCTAAACCTAGCATAATGGCGACTTGGCGAGCCATTGTTAATTTCGCAAGTCCTCGAATAGCAGGATGTCCGTCGATATTCAAACCGGACATAAATCCTGGAGAACCTGCTTCCGTTGTTAATTCCGCGCCACTGTTAGCAGTGAGCGGGTTGGCACTATTTTGTTCACTCATTGTCTAATCACAGTGGTTTTGGATTACATGGGCATGTTCATAACATCTTTGTAGGCTTCAACTAATTTGTTTCTAACCTGCAACATGGCTTTAAATGAAACGTCGGATTTTTGTGATGCAACCATCACTTCAGCGAGATTCATGGTTTTATCACCGCCTTCAAAAGCCGCTTTCATTTTTCCAGAAATTGCCTGTTTGTCGTTTACATCGTTGATGGCTTGTTTTAATAACGAGCCAAAATCGATGCCTTCAGAAGGCACTTCGGGAACTTTGCTGCCAGCGGCAACAGATAAATTGCGTATTTGATCTAAGGCGGATGCAATGCGGATGTCACTCATTGTGGTTCTCTCTCATCAGGGCGTGTTAGTATTTATGCAAGCACGATCGGTGCCATCAAAAATGACTTAAATTGTCAAAAACACGACGTGAACATAATTTAACGCTGCAAATCAAACTTCCGCAGTTTTTCAACTAACGTTGTACGGCGCATATTCAAGCGTTTCGCAGCGTGTGCAACAACACCGTTACATTCATCTAACGCTTGGCGAATTAAATCTATTTCCATCGTGTTCAGGTATTCTTTTAAATCAATCCCTTCTTCAGGCAATTGCGTGACCGTTTCGGGAACATATTCATGAGGGCGCATCAAATCTTGCATTTCAGCAGACGTTGTCCGCGTCATATTTTCGACAAATTCAGGACGAACTTTAATTTCCGTCGCCAAAATTTCTGGTGCATCGATTTCTTCTATGTCGTCATGGTCAATTTCAACGCGGTATTGTTTGAATTTTTCTGGCAAATCATCCACATCAACCAACCCTCTCGGATAAATAATCGCTAATCGTTCAATTAAATTCGCCAATTCGCGCACGTTTCCTTGCCATTCATAACGCATTAACGTTGCCAACGCACTCGGCGTTAATGTCACAAAACCCCGATTGGCTTGCGCCATGCGAGTGATTAAATCGTCGATTAAAATCGGAATATCGTCGGCGCGTTCTTTGAGTGACGGCAATTCAATCGGAAAAACATTTAAACGATAAAATAAATCTTCTCGAAACCGATTTTGTTTAATTTCATTTTCTAAATGTCGATGCGTCGCCGCAATGACACGCACATCACAATAAATTGTTTTATTTCCACCGACGCGCTCAAAATTCCGTTCTTGCAACACGCGCAACAATTTCACCTGCATCGATAACGGCATATCGCCAATTTCGTCTAAAAATAACGTGCCGCCTTCTGCCATTTCAAAACGCCCTTGACGCGCATTTAACGCACCCGTGAACGCACCTTTTTCATGCCCAAACAATTCACTTTCTAATAATTCTGCGGGAATTGCGCCACAGTTAATCGGTACAAAGGGTTTAGAACTCCGTAACGACGCATCGTGCAGCGCGTTGGCGACGACTTCTTTTCCTGTTCCAGATTCGCCCAAAATTAAAACGGTGGCATCCGATTCCGCTACTTGAGCAATCATTTTGCGAATTTCTATCATTGCAACGCTATTCCCTTTCAAGCGCGTCGCTACGAGTGACAAAGCATTGGCGTTTTCAGTCGATTTCAAAACCAATTTTTGTGTTTCTTCTGAAATGACAGAATAGCTTGAGACAACAGCACGATTGATGGGCAGTTTTGCGAGTAATGGCTTTAATTGCGAGTAACGCAATGGGTACGGCAAAACATGAAATAATTTCGCGTGAATGCTTTGAACCGGCATTTCTTCGCTGCCGGCAGTGATAAAAATGACCGGAATTCGCGCCATTTCAACAACTTCGTTGATAATCATGAACTGCTTACGAATTCCTTCACCGATAAAAACACTGCAAACGCGATTGATTTCATGCAAATACTCGGCGTAATTATCAGAGCCAATGGTTTTTACCTGATACCCCATGAATTGAAAAATAATTTCAACCTGTTGGATGCGCGACTGATTATCATCAATTAACAAAATAGGAGGTGTTAACGCCATGTTTGACCTCAAGTTAGACTAAAATTTGTTGGTTATTATCGTTTATTATAAGCCACAGACACATGTCGAAAAGAAAACTATTTACCAAATCGAGATTCATGACAAGTTGGCTTTGTAACTTTAGTGAATTAAAATGTGTTTTACTTCAGCTTATTATTACACTTTGTTAATGTAATTTGAACCATAAAAAATACAACTGCGTCAATTTTTGAGCTTGACAAAAATTCACCACCGTAGACACTAGGCGTGTTATTAACGATTCAGTGAGCGTTTTCTTTGAACGATATGCCCGTTAGTATGCTTTTTGGCATACTTGTGTTGATGTTAGTGTTGTCTGCCTTCTTTTCTGGTTCGGAAACGTCTTTAATGACGCTGAACCGTTATCGATTAAGGCATTTGGTGAAATTGAAACATTCTGGTGCAATTAAGGCGAACAAGTTGCTCCAACGCCCTGATCGGGTGCTGGGTTTGATTTTATTGTGTAATAATTTCGTCAATAATTTTGCGTCATCGATTGCCACTGTGATTGCCATAAAATTATACGCAGACGAAGAATCGAGTGTCGCCATTGCCGCCGCGCTGCTCACGTTGGTTATGCTGATTTTTTCAGAAGTCACGCCTAAAACACTCGCCACAATTAAACCTGAATTACTCGCCTTTCCGTCGGCGTGGGTTTACACGGTTTTATTAAAAATCTTTTATCCTCTTGTTTGGTTGGTCAATACCTTGGCGCATTGTTTGTTGCGTTGGATGGGCGTGGATACGACTAAAAAAAATAACGATTTGCTCAATAAAGACGAACTTAAAACGATTATTGCAGAAGCTGAAAATGTAATGCCGAATCGTTATCAAAAAATGCTGCTCGGTATTCTCGATTTAGAATCGGCGACGGTCGAAGACATCATGACTCCGCGTAATGAAATTGTTGGCATTGATTTAGAATTGCCGATTCAAACCATTATTTCTCACATAAAACACAGCGCGTTTACCCGTTTGCCCGTCTATAAGCAGAACGTGGATAAAGTGATTGGTTTTTTGCATTTACGCAAAGTGTTAATTGAAATTCATCATGAAGATTTTGATAAACAAACGATTATTAGTTTGTTGAGCAAACCGACGTTTATCCCAGAAAGTACGCCCGTTCACACGCAAATGTTACGCTTTAAAACTGAACGAATTCGGATTGGTTTGGTGGTGGATGAATACGGCGATGTGCAAGGTTTGGTGACGTTTGACGATTTATTGCAAGAGATTGTCGGCGAATTGATTACGGACGAAGAAAATACCGTGCAATTACAAAGTGACGGCAGTTATTTGGTCGATGCCAGTGTCAACGTGCGGGAATTAAATCGCATCACGCAATGGTCGCTGCCAACGGAAGGCGCGAAAACGTTAAACGGTTTGATTTTGAATTTTATGGAAACGATTCCAAATAGCGGCACGAGTATTCGTTTACACGGTTACGCGCTGGAAATTTTGAAACGTGACGAAAATGCGGTGAAATTGGTCAAATTTTTGCCCTATAACAAACAGAAAACCGATGCAATCAAACCGTATTAAGTATGTCTTAACGGTTTTTTATCTTTTTTGGGTGTTTTTAGGTTAAAATGCCACGTTTTAAAACCCCATTTTCCCACCCTTTAGAGCAAGTAAAACATGACAGATTTAGCCCTTTATAGAAACATCGGTATTTTTGCCCACGTTGACGCGGGTAAAACTACCACGACCGAACGTATTTTGAAATTAACTGGCAAAATTCACAAAATCGGCGAAGTTCATGACGGCGCAGCAACTACCGATTTCATGGAACAAGAACAAGAACGCGGAATTACCATTCAATCAGCCGCAACGACTTGTTTTTGGAAAGATTACCGTTTCAACATTATCGACACACCAGGACACGTTGATTTCACGATTGAAGTTTACCGTTCATTAAAAGTATTAGACGGCGGTATCGGCGTATTTTGTGGTTCAGGTGGTGTTGAACCGCAATCTGAAACCAACTGGCGTTATGCGAATGATTCTGGCGTTTCTCGTGTCATTTACGTCAACAAATTAGACCGTATCGGTGCTGATTTCTACCGCGTAGTTAAACAAGTTGAAACCGTTTTAGGCGCAAAACCAGTTGTGATGACATTGCCAATCGGCGAAGAAGACAAATTCATCGGCGTAGTCGATTTATTGACCCGCAAAGCGTGGATATGGGATGAATCGGGCGATCCATTAAACTACACCATTGAAGATGTACCTGCTGACATGGCGGAAGCGGTTGAAACATGGCGCGAAAAATTGATTGATGATGTAGCTGATCAATTCGACGATGTAATGGAAAGATATTTAGACGGCGAAGAACCGGATATTGAAACGTTGAAACGTTGCATTCGTAAAGGCACCATCAACATGGATTTCTTCCCAACACTTTGCGGTTCGTCATTTAAAAACAAAGGCGTGCAATTAGTATTAGACGCAGTTATTGATTATTTGCCGTGTCCTACCGAAGTGAAACCACAGCCTGAAGTCGATTTAGACGGCAATCCAACCGGTTTATTTGCAGAAGTAAATGTAGACAAACCCTTGCGTTCATTGGCGTTTAAAATTATGGACGACCGTTTTGGCGCGTTGACTTTCTTGCGTATCTATTCTGGTAAATTGGAAAAAGGTACGTCTGTTTTAAATACGTTCACCGGCAAAACGGAGCGTATTGGTCGTATCGTGGAAATGCACGCGAACGCGCGTATCGAATTAGAATCGGCGCAAGCGGGTGACATCGTAGCAGTGTTGGGCATGAAAAATGTGCAAACCGGTCACACTTTGTGCGATCCAAAATTCCCTGCGACATTAGAGCCAATGGTATTCCCAGAGCCTGTAATTTCGTTAGCGATTTCGCCAAAAGACAAAGCCGCTTCTGAAAAAATGGGCGTGGCGTTGGGTAAAATGATTCAAGAAGATCCTTCTTTCCACGTTGAAACCGACGAAGACAGCGGCGAAACGATTTTGAAAGGCATGGGCGAGTTACATTTAGACATCAAAGTCGATATTTTACGTCGTACACACGGCGTTGAAGTTATCGTCGGCAAACCACAAGTGGCATACCGCGAAACGATTACACGCGCTGTTGAAGATGAATACACGCACAAAAAACAATCGGGTGGTTCGGGTCAATACGGCAAAATCAACTACATCATCGAGCCAGGTGAACCCGGTTCAGGTTTCATATTTGAATCAAAAGTAACTGGTGGTAACGTGCCACGCGAATACTGGCCAGCAGTTGAAAAAGGCTTTAAATCGATGTTGGACAAAGGCGTTTTGGCTGGATTCCCGTGTTTAGATTTCAAAGTTATGTTGATGGACGGTGGATTCCACGCGGTCGATTCATCTGCGATTGCGTTTGAAATTGCAGCGAAAGCGGCGTTCCGTCAATCTATTCCAAAAGCAGCACCGCAATTGATTGAACCGATTATGTCTGTGGATACATTCACACCGTCGGATCACGTTGGTGATGTTATCGGCGATTTAAACCGTCGTCGCGGCATGATTAAATCACAAGATGCAGGCGTAACCGGTGTTCGGATTAAATCTGAAGTGCCACTGAGCGAAATGTTTGGTTACATCGGTGATTTGCGTACCATGACTTCTGGTCGTGGTCAGTTCTCGATGGAATTCTCACATTATTTGCCTTGCCCTAAAAACGTCGCGGATGAAGTGATTAAAGAAGTTACCGAACGCAATAAAGCGAAAGAGAAAAAATAGTTTCTTAATGCTTTAAACTAAAAAGCCGCAACGTGCATTTTCTACACGTTGCGGCTTTTTTATGAGTGAGACGAAAATTAACGTTTAATGTGATACTAATTTATCCTCGATTTGATAGAAAGCGTTCCCTTGCTTGACTAAACAACCCACCAGCTTCTTTCAGCTGGTGGGTTGTTTAGTCAGCGGACTGAAAGTTCAGCTTAAATACGTCGGCTTAACGACGTGTGCTCGTCATCAACAAACACTAAATTCCAAGTACAATGCTTCTTTTCAACTGAATTCTTTACATCAAAATTTTCTGACGAACACAAAAGAAAAAGATAAATCTGCTTGCCTAAAGGACGAAGGTTTCAACCTTATTTATCCTGACTATTTTTAGAAATTTAAATAATAAAAAACCCGCTAAGTTAGATAACTTGCGGGTTTTTAAACTTCTTTACATCACTTCTAATACCTATTTGGTACCGATGACTGGATTTGAACCAGCACGACTTGCGTCACCACCCCCTCAAGATGGCGTGTCTACCATTTCACCACATCGGCTTGATAATCTTATTTTGTATTTTCAACCGCTTTCGCTTCAGGAACTTCAGCAGAAATAGGTTTTGCAGGTGTTATGCTTGGTACGTCTTGTTGAACTGTAGGATTAACAATCAAATCTTTCGCAGAGGATTGTTGGCTGTTCATTACTGCCAAACCTAAACTCGTTGTAAAAAATAATGATGCTAATACTGCTGTAGAACGTGATAAAAATGAGGCGGCACCTTGTGCGCCAAATACTGAACCTGATGAACCTGTGCTAAATCCACCACCAGCATCCGCACCTTTACCCTGTTGCATTAGCACTAAGCCTACAACCCCTAAACCCAACAACACATGAACAACAATAATGACTTGATACATAGACCGACTCAAAACGTATAGCAGTTAAACATCTAAAAATACGCCGCAACAACGGCTAACTGGCGCGTATAGTAACGTTTACGACCATTTTATTCAAGCATCGATTGCCTGTTTCACGTCATTAGCCAACTGTTTTGCGTAATTTTCCACGTCAGATTGATTGCGCCCTTCAACCATTACGCGAATTAGCGGCTCTGTTCCGGAGGCACGCAATAATACCCGCCCTTCGTTTCCTAAACTTTGTTCAACGGCGCGTACCGCCTGTTGAATCCCTTCATGGGCTAAATCTACTTTTTGTGCCGTTCGCACGTTAATTAACACCTGCGGATATTTTTGCATCCCCGATTTCAAATCGTGCAGCGACAATCCCGTTTTTTGCATTTCGGCAATCACTTGTAATGCCGCAATAATGCCGTCGCCAGTAGTGGTTTTATCCAAACAAATAATATGTCCCGAATTTTCGCCGCCGAGCATTCCTTTGTGTTCCGTCAACATTTCAATCACATAACGATCGCCCACGTTGGCGCGTAACAATGGCACGTTCAAACCTTTCAACGCGAGTTCCATGCCTAAATTTGTCATTAACGTGCCGACAACTGGGCCGTGCAATAAACCCGCTTTTAAACGTGCTTTCGCAATAATGTAAATCAACTCGTCGCCATCGACTAATTCACCTTTGTGATCAACCATAATCAGGCGGTCGCCGTCACCGTCTAACGCAATACCGAAATGCGCTTGCTGTTCTAAAACAGTTTTCACTAAATTTTCAGGACTGGTCGCGCCATAACCTTCGTTGATGTTCAAACCGTCAGGTTCTGCGCCAATGGTGATAACGTCTGCGCCCAATTCGGTGAAAACGTGCGGTGCAACGTGATAGGTCGCGCCATTCGCGCAATCCACCACGATTTTCATACCGTCAAACGTCATTCCCGTTGGCACGCTAGCTTTACAGAATTCAATATAGCGTCCCGCCGCATCCACCACCCGTTTGGCTTTGCCTAATTTTGACGATTCCACCGTGGTAATCGGTAAATCTAAATAGGCTTCAATTTTACGTTCGATTTCATCGGGTAATTTTGTTCCTTGTGCTGAAAAAAACTTAATTCCATTATCGTAATACGGATTGTGCGACGCGCTGATTACAATGCCCGCTTTTGCGTGCAAAGTGCGCGTTAAATAAGCAATCGCGGGCGTAGGCATCGGCCCTACCAATCGTGTATCAACGCCTGCAGCGGTTAAACCCGCTTCCAATGCCGATTCAAACATATAACCCGAAATGCGTGTGTCTTTGCCAACCAAAACAAAATTATGTCCTTCGTTCGCAAAAACTTGTCCCGCCGCCCAACCCAGTTTTAATAAAAAATCTGGCGTAATGGGTGGCACGCCGACTTTGCCGCGAATGCCATCTGTTCCAAAATATTTTCTTGTCATAGCGAGTAATTCCAAAATGCAGTAATAAAAAAAGGAGAACCGCGTGGCGATTCTCCTCGAATTGTAGCGGATTTAACGAAAATTAGTTTTGCTCAACCGTTTTATCTAACGACGGAGGAAGTTCGTTATCGTTTTTGGCATCACCTACAACGATATGCAAACCGCCGCGTGGCAACGTATCGTTCCAACCAGCTGGATCACGCACGGGTTTACGCGACATCAAATCATCAATCTGACTTTTATCAATGGTTTCATATTTCATTAACGCCGCTGCCATCGTGTGTAAAACGTCGAGATTGGCTTTTAAAATCGTTTCGGTGCGCTGATAATTTTTATCAATAAAGGTGCGAATTTCTTCGTCAATACTGTGCGACGTTTCTTCGGCAACGGTTTTATGGCGTGTAACCGAACGTCCTAAAAATACTTCACCTTCTTCTTCGCTGTACGAAAGCGGGCCTAAACGTTCTGAAAAGCCCCATTTCGTGACCATATTTCGAGCCAATTCGGTGGCGCGTTCGATGTCATTAGACGCGCCCGTCGTCACTTGTTCCGAACCAAAAATAAGTTCTTCAGCAATTCGACCGCCGTATAAACTGGAAATCATACTGTCCAATTTTTGTTTACTCGCGCTGTAGGTGTCGCGCTCAGGTAAAAACATCGTCACGCCTAACGCACGTCCACGCGGCATAATGCTGACTTTATAAACGGGATCATGTTCGGGTACTAATTGCCCAACAATCGCGTGACCGGCTTCGTGATACGCCGTCATTTCCTTTTCTTTTTCGTTCATCACCATCGAGTAGCGTTCTGCGCCCATGATGATTTTGTCTTTGGCTTTTTCTAAATCCGCCATGCTGACCACGCGCTTATTCATACGCGCCGCAAATAAAGCCGCTTCGTTAATTAAATTCGCTAAATCGGCACCCGAAAAACCAGGCGTACCTTGCGCGATATATTTCACTTCGACATCGTTATCGCTCGGCACTTTTTTGATGTGAACGTTTAAAATTTGTTCGCGTCCACGCACATCCGGCAAACCGACGGTGACTTGACGATCAAAACGTCCTGGACGCAATAATGCTTTGTCCAGCACATCAGGACGGTTCGTGGCAGCGATAACAATAATGCCTTCGTTACCTTCAAAACCATCCATTTCAACCAGTAACTGATTTAACGTTTGTTCGCGTTCGTCATTACCGCCGCCTAAACCCGCGCCACGTTGCCGACCGACTGCGTCAATTTCATCGATAAAAATAATGCACGGGGCGTGTTTTTTCGCCGTTTCAAACATATCACGCACCCGAGATGCGCCGACACCGACAAACATCTCAACGAAATCAGAACCCGAAATGGTGAAAAAAGGTACTTTCGCTTCACCGGCAATTGCCCGCGCTAACAAGGTTTTTCCTGTTCCTGGCGGACCAATCATCAACGCGCCGCGTGGAATTTTGCCGCCCAATTTTTGGTATTTTGCGGGGTCGCGCAAGAAATCAACCATTTCTTCCACTTCTTCTTTGGCTTCATCGCAACCCGCGACATCGACAAATGTGACTTTGATTTGATCTTCTTCAAGCAAACGCGCTTTGCTTTTGCCAAAACTCATGGGATTTTTTCCGCCCATGCCGCCGTTCATTTGGCGCATGAAAAACACCCACACACCAATCAATAACAACATCGGGCCAAACGACACCAATAATTGCATCAGCATTGTAGGCTGTTCAGGAGGAACCACTTTGATTTCAACATTATTAGCCAGCAAATCGTCCACTAAATGCCCATCATTTGGCGCGTACGTTTTGAAAATTTGACCGTTTTGCAACTTACCTTTAATCGTATTGTCATCAATCATCACTTGCTGAACTTGTCCGGCTTTGACTGAATCAATGAATTGCGAATAAGACAGCGACGATGAGGACGAATCACCGCGCTCGTTTTGTGTGCTGCCAAAATTATTAAATAGTGACATCAGCAGCATGGCGATGGCACTCCAGATAAGTATATTTTTTATCATATTGTTTTTCGAGACTCTCAGTGTTGAAAACTTGAGCAATTATATCGGGAATTGATTTTAGCTTGATGGTTTTTTACAATTTTATGCGATGTTCGACTTTTAGGTCAAAACCAAGTCATCAAAATACAAAATTGGATTTCCCAAAATTCGATTCAAAAATGTTTCCCTAAGTATGAGCTAGAAGTTTGCGGATAAATTGATTACTGAAATGCAAACTATCTCGAGCGCGAACTTTTTCGATATGAAAACAATCGGTTAGCTGCCCGATAACGGTTTTGATTAATTGCTGTTTTTTCATTAGCAACGGCACAAACGTTTTTGGACGATCGACCTTCCTATTTTTCCGTAAAGGCGTTTGTAAATCAATGTCTTGTGGTGCCGACTCCTCGTTTAACAAGAGGCGAACTCGCCTTTTAAACATTTACTATTATTATGTGCTGCTCTTGCTTTTTCACATACAGGGGAAATCTATCCAACAGGTGAATGGGGAATCATTGACCACCTCTATTTTTACGACCTGGTGATGGTGTACAAGCATTTTTTACCTCTTACAACCTGATACTTTGCCGATTTGATTTTGACAGGTACATTATGATTTTTCGTAACAATTAAAAAACCTATAAAAAACCTATCTTGTCTATTGCAACCTGACGACTTTTTCAGGATACTTTTTGTTTAATTTTGCCCCCACCACAATAGACGACATTTATGGAATTCAAAGATTACTTACGCATTTTGGCTGAAAACGACGGCTCGGATTTATATCTCACATTGGGTGCGCCGCCCGCTGCCAAATTCCAAGGCGTGTTAAAACCGCTGGAAAATATCAAATTAACCACGCTACGTTTACAAGAAATCGCGCACAGTTTGATGAGCGACGAACAGAAAAAAGCCTTTGAATTACACCCCGAATTAAATTTGGCCATTTCAGAACACGGCGTGGGACGTTTTCGCGTCAATATCTTTCGCCAACGAAATAGTTTTTCATTGGTCATTCGGAACATTAAAACCAACATTCCCAATATCGATACGTTAGGACTCCCGCCGATTTTAAAGCAATCGATTATGGAAAAACGCGGGCTGATTTTGTTTATCGGCGGCACAGGTTCGGGCAAATCGACTTCGTTAGCGGCGTTAATCGATTACCGCAACAGCAATGCGTCCGGTCATATTATTACCATTGAAGATCCGATTGAGTTTATTCATCAACACAAAAAATCGTTGGTCAATCAGCGCGAAGTGGGAGTGGACACCATGAGTTACGAAGATGCGTTACAAAATACGTTGCGCCAAGCTCCCGACGTGATTTTGATTGGTGAGATTCGCTCGCGTGAAACGATGGAACACGCGCTGGCGTTTGCCGAAACTGGGCATTTATGTTTATCAACCTTGCACGCGAATAATTCCAATCAAGCTCTCGACCGAATTATTAACTTTTTTCCTGAAGAACGCCGTTCACAATTGTTGATGGATTTATCGTTAAATTTAAAAGCCTTTGTGTCGCAACGGTTGGTTCCCACTATTGACGGTCAGCGTGTCGCGGCGATAGAAATTTTATTGAATACTCAATATGTTAGCGATTTGATTTTAAAAGGTGAAATTCACGGTATTAAAGAAGCGATGGAAAAATCTGAAAATATCGGCATGCAAACCTTTGATTCACATCTGCAAAAATTGTACGAACAAGGCAAAATCTCACTTGAAAATGCGCTGGGAAATTCGGATTCACCCAACAATTTACGTTTGAAAATTAGTTTAAGTGATAACGCGGTCAGCACCGATTCGTCCCTTGAAAAAAATATCGATGAAGCCAAATCAAACATGCAATTATTAGATTTTTAACGGAATGATTAACTGATTTAAGAAGCAATAAGTCGCTTAACATTTTTTCATGTTTCATTTTTTGACGAAATTTTTCAAAATTTAAGACTTGGTAAATAGTGCTTTTTCGCTTTTAAAAAATGTTAAAACACGCATACTCACTCGACTTATAATAATGCTTTAATTTCTGGCACGCATGAACCGCAATTTGTTCCTGCTTTCAAACAGTTGCCGACTTCTTGAGGGTTTTCAAACCGTATTTTTTAATCGCTTGTTGAATCGTTTTTTCACCGATATTGAAACACGCACGCACACACAATCGTTCCGACATCTTCCACGCCTTTTGGCGGTTCGCCTGTCAATAACGCGAGGCGTTCAACTTTCGTGATTTCAGTTTGTGCGAATAAACTCATCAGCCAATTTCGGGCGGGCAATTCGTCGGTTTTCGTAACGAAAAACAGGCTTTCCAAACGTCCATCGACAAACCGCGCCGAACGATAATTTCCTTGTGCTAAATCGGCGTATTCTTACCATTGTGGCGCGATGCTTTCATTGGCGCACAAGGTATTTCGCGCCCAATTTGCCCAATTTTCGGGTGATTTATTGCCCGCTAATTCGTAACGATAAAATTCGTCGCCTTTATTTTTCACCCAGTATTCGGGTTCGGTGATTTTCAATTCGCGCCGCGATAAGACAAAACCTTGCCACGCGGGTTGATAAAGTGAAATTTTAACGGGCGTGTGTTTGCTTTCGGGTTGTTTTGAAATCGGGTCAAAAACAGGATTCACCAACGCGCCCATTCGTCCCGCGCTAGATTGTTGCGCCGTCCAGTGCATCGGCACGAAAATTTCACCTTCGCGTTGCGCGTCGGTGATTTGAATTCGCGCAAACATTGAACCCCAACGACTTTCAATACGCGCCAATTGTAGGTGCGGATTTATCCGCATTGTATTATCGACGGAATCTGTGCGGATAAATCCGCACCTACCTAGATATTTATTGGCATCTTCGGGATGAATTTCGACAAACGGCTCGGGTTTGTGCTGATTCAATTTCGCTGCAATCGCGGTGCGCGTCATGGTGTGCCATTGATCGCGGATTCGTCCCGTGTTCAAAATCAACGGATATTTTTTGTCTGGTGAATTCACTGGCAAACGCGGCGTAATCGGAATTAACTGCGCTTTCCCCGACTTTGTAAAAAATTTTCCATCCGCAAAAAAACGCGCCGTGCCATTCGGTGAGTCGGGCGTAATTCCCCACTGCGTCGGTTGAAAATTATCGTAATCTTTCGCGCTGATATTCGCCAACGCCGAAATGTTGAACGCGCGTTCACCGTTATTTTCAAAACCCGATAACGCGGCGTGTTCACGGAAAATTTCAACGGGACTTTGATAATGAAAGGCTTGCTCAAACCCCAAACGTCGCGCCACTTGCGTGATAATCCACCAATCGGGTTTTGCGCTGCCAGCGGGTGAAAATAACGCCCGTTGCCGCGAAATACGCCGTTCGGAATTTGTGACTGTGCCGTCTTTTTCGCTCCAACCTTGCGCGGGTAATAAAACGTGAGCCAGCGCGGTCGTGTCAGTTTGCGCGATGCAATCCGACACGACGACAAATTCACACCGTTTTAATGCTTCTTTGACTTTGTCGGCATTTGGCAAACTGACCACGGGATTCGTTCCCATAATCCAAACGGCTTTAATTTTTCCGTCATAAATTGCGTCGAATAAATCAATCGCAGGCAAACCGCCTTTTTGCGCGATATTGGGCGCATTCCAAAAACGTGAAACCAAGTCAATTTCGGCGGGATTTGAAAAATCGGTATGCGCGGCGAGTTGGTGCGCGAGTCCGCCGACTTCGCGTCCACCCATTGCGTTCGGTTGTCCCGTCAATGAAAACGCGCCGCTGCCGACTTTGCCAATGCGTCCCGTCGCTAAATGACAATTCAAAATCGCGTTGACTTTGTCCGTGCCAGATTCAGATTGATTTATGCCTTGGCTGTATAAACTTAGAGATTTTTCGGTATTTGCAAACCATTCGTAGAAATTTTTAACGTCGTGCGTTTTTAAATTACAACGATTTGCGACACTTTCAACGCTGACATTATCCAATTTCAAACCCGCTAAAACGGCTTCAAATCCTTCGGTGTGATTTTTGACAAAATCCAAATCCAACTTATTTTGCGCGTGCAAAAATTGAAATAAACCGTTGAACAAAATCGCATCTGCGCCACTCGCTAATGGCAAATGCAAATCGGCAATATCACAACTCACTGTTTTGCGCGGATCAATCACGACCACTTTTAAATTCGGATTCGCTTCTTTCGCGGCACGAATGCGTTGAAAACTCACGGGATGACACCACGCGGTATTTGAACCAATCAGCAAAATCAAATCCGCGTGTTCAAAATCTTCGTAACAATTCGGCACCACGTCGCCACCAAACGCGCGTTTGTGTCCCGCCACGGATGACGACATACACAAACGGCTATTGGTATCCATGTTGCCGCTACCGATAAAGCCTTTCATCAATTTATTGGCAACGTAATAATCTTCGGTCAATAATTGCCCCGAACCGTAAATTGCCACGGCATTTGCGCCGTGTTTTTCAATCACACGTTTGAACGAATCGGCGACTAAATCTAACGCTTCCGTCCACGAGGTTTCACCGAGCGCAGAACCTTTTGAACACAACCGCCCAAAATTCGCAGGATGTGAACTGTCGCCGTTGATTTTAATATGGCGATTTTTATCGTCAACTTTTGCACTAATGCCGCAGCCCACGCCACAATATGGGCAAGTCGCTTGAATCGTTTTAGTCATGAATTTGCAACCATTAAAGTTAAACTGTTTTAAAATTCGCTACTGTGACAGATAATTTGTGCGCCTGATTCTCCAGCGATTCAGCACCCGCCGCCGCTTCTTCAACTAATGCCGCATTTTGCTGCGTCACGTCATCCATTTGAGAAATCGCGTGATTGACTTGAGCAATTCCGGCACTTTGCTCAACCGATGCAGCAGTAATTTCGCCCATAATGGTCGTCACACCTTGTACAGCCTGCACAATTTCGTGCATCGTTTTACCCGCTTGCGTGACTAATTGACTACCTTCTTGAATTTTATCCACGGAATCACCGATTAACATTTGAATTTCACCTGCGGCTGCCGCTGCACGTTGCGCCAAATTACGCACTTCAATTGCAACTACTGCAAAACCACGACCTTGTTCACCTGCCCGTGCCGCTTCAACTGCGGCATTTAACGCTAAAATGTTGGTTTGAAATGCAATGTTATCGATAACTGAAATAATCTCGACCACTTTGCGTGAGGATTCGTTAATACTTTCCATTGTTGTCACGACGTTACCCACCACAACGCCGCCTTGGCTCGCAATTCTGGCGGCTTCTCGCGCTAACTCATTCGCTTGTTTTGCATTTTCAGCGTTGTTCTGCACGGTGCTGGTGAGTTGCGTCATACTTGCAGCGGTTTCTTCTAAACTGGCTGCTTGTTTTTCAGTGCGTTGTGACAAATCATTATTTCCTGCCGCAATTTCTTGTGCCGCCGTATTGATTTGTTGAGTCGAATCTTTAATTTCACCCACTAACGCTTGTAAATTTTCGACGGTGCAATTGATTCCTTCTTTCACTTTGCCAAAAGTTCCAGGGTAATTATGGACGATATTTTGCGTTAAATCGCCTTGTGCTAAGGAATTTGAAACCCGCAAAATATCGTTAAAACCCGTGTCACAAGTATCAATCAATAAATTTAAATCACTCAACATATCTCGAAACATAAATTCAAACTTATCGGTATTCGCGCGTTTAGAAAAATCACCGTTCGCGCCTGCTTTCGCTAAAGTTTCAATTTCATGATTTATCGACAATAAAGCATGTTTAATGCTGTTCATGGTTTGTGTAATTAGGATTGTTTCGCCGGGCAATACGTCCATATCGATTGAAAAATCGCCTCTCGCGTATTGGCTAATAATGTCTAAAATTCGGCGGTTAATCACAATTCGAGATTGAATTAAATCATTTATTTCATGTGCCATTCGTGCATAAGTACCGCTAAATTGTGATACATCAAGCAGCTCTTTAACAAAACCGGCGGCGTGTCTTTCCGCCATTTCATCTTGTGCTTGCACGAAGGCGTTAATAGCACATTGCATAGTATTCATGGAACGTAATAAATCACCTATTTCATCACTTTGAGAAGTATCAATGATTGAACTTAAATCCCCCATCGAAATCGCATTCGCAATTTGTCGCGCCGAAGTCAACGATTGCAAAATACCACGACTAATCCACCAGGTTAAAAATAATGCTAAAACAACACTTAAACTGAAAATAGCTAATAATCCCGCATCGTAACTGCCGAGCAAAGAATGCGCGTATTTTTCATCTTCACCATTACGTTTTATCGTGGTTTGAACCACTTCGTCAATCGCCAAACGATGTTGTTCGTAACTCGCCCGCATTTTTTCCAAACTGACGAGCATTTCGTTGTGGTTTTTCGCCTGAACACTTGGAATAAAATGCTGTTGCGCTTCGCTGTAAAAGGCTTGCGCGGCATGATAAGAACGTTCTAAAAGCGGCGTTTTTAATTCAGATTCCAGCGTTTCATTTTGCCAATAAGTGTGTCGCGTGTCGTATTCAACTTTTAAAATTTGAAAGCGATGGATTAACGCCAAAATTTCATCGGTATTTGTTGCGTGGGTAAGTTGCAGAACGACCAAATACGATTCCAAAATGTATTCGGGCGGCGGCAAAATGTCAGCAATTAAATCTTTCCCTTGAACAATTCGTTGGTAAATTGGACCATTCACATTAAGTGTATTCATTGCTTTCAGCGTTGCCAAGCCGAAGAGTGAAAAGCCAACAATTAAAACGCTTAAAATAATACCGAATCGGGCTTTAATAGTAAGTTGAGATATTTTTTTCATATTTTTTAACTCTCAATAATTCGGACAGTTTTGTTAGAGCGTACACGAGAAAATATAATGCAATAAAAATTAACAATTTATATTTTTTCGTGCAAATTTAAAGAACAATTTAAAATCAACGTTATTGTAAAAACCGTCCAAACTATATATTAATTTTTAAAATAAAAATCGTTGTCCGAATTAAAAGTTGATATTGCCTTGCAACCAGATTTTTTGGGTGTCGGTATTGGTGTTCGTACCAGTCGTTAAATAACCGTCACTACGATCTGCGTTGTAATACGCATATTTCGCCATCACGGAATAATGTTTACCAAACTTTTTCACTGCTTGGAAATCCCATTCGTCGCCGTAATGCTGTTGTCCCGTATCGTCGCTATAATCGTGATACACGCCGCTTAATGTCAAACTATCGTCCCACACTTTCGCGCTCACCGTTCCGAATACATCACGAAGACCATTGACGGGCGTTCCCGTAGAAAATAAATCCGCCCAACCTTGAAAAGGATGATTTGTACCCAGAGGCGTGAAAAATGCGCTTGTACCATTACCGTTTAACTGTTCCATCGCGCCTTGAAACGTTAAGAAATAAGCATTGAAACCACCCATCACGTTATAACGGTTCGCTTCATAAGCAATTTCACGATGACCGTAATCTTGTTGAATGCTCCATTCTGCTGTGTAAAGCAGGTTATAATGCTCGTAAAGTTTTGGTGTTGCACCATTTAAACGCAAACCAAAAGTCTGGTTTGATTTGTTGCGAATGGCAACATTTTGGTCGGTGTAATCGAGCCAATAACCGTAGCCAACTACATTGCCATAATCACCGAGTTTATAATTCACATTCAAAATCGGTGCTTTGATGTTTTCAGTCGTTGATAAAAACGTCTGCACATTGCCAATATAGCCGGCGTTGACCGTTAAATTTTTAAGCGACGTGTTCGTGACTAAAACCGAATCAAACGTGGATTCCATTTGTCGCCAAGGGACACTGCCAATAAAACGCTGATCATCAAAAGCAATTCGCTGGCGACCGCCTTTGACAACGGTGTCAAAATTACTGTAGCTAATCCACAACTGGTTTAACTCGTTTTGGGCGGGGTCTGCGATGTTTGAAAAGGTGGGTTTATTGCCACGTCCATCATTGTAATCCGCTTGCAAAGCGTGCGTGCCTTCGTATTCAGCAAAACCTTGAAAGCCTTGAAATTTCGGTGATAGTACACCAATTCGAGTGCGAATCGTGTTGGCATTGGCGGTTTTTTTGCCTAAATCTTGGTCAACGTTTTCCCAACGATAATTGGCATCAAATTTAATCGCGCCACCATCACCAAATTTCAGCGCATCTTCGATAGTTTTATCGTAATCAGCCGCCGCAGGATTTGCCGTGATTAAACTGGTAAAAAGTGCCACAGTCAATAGAGACAAGGCGTGAGTACGTCGTTTCATAAAAAATCCTCTATTTAATGCGATTTCTCGCACTCAGATAAAAAGATGAGCAAGCTCACTCGATATTTGTAGTAATCGGGATGCTGAAGTAAATTTTGGCGCGTTCGCAGACGAAGCAAATCACTTTTAATTCCCAACGTCTTAATGAATCGAGCATTTCAAATGGCTCGTCGAGTAATAATAACTTACACGATAAGGCAATGCACGCGCTATGCCAATGGGTAAACGATTTTATCAAAAAGATAGTCGCAAGCCCCCGTCTCTTTAGGGTCGGGATGTAGCGGCGTACCAGTAAAATAAGTTTTCATTTTTAGAGTAATCTATATAACAAAACTAAATTACTAATCAGCAATGCGAGTGACACCACTTTCCAAAAAAGCGTCGCATTTTGTTCGATTAACGGCACAAATTTTTCGGCTTTCAAAAACGTAGAATTCGGGTGCGTGAAATCGTACAAAAATTCAGATAATGTGTCATAACGCAGCGTGGGATTTATCGCGGTCGCTTTACGCAACGCGCCATCCATCCAATTTGGAATCATTTCGTTATGCTGCGAACTCGGCACATAAATCAATTTTGCAAAATGGGCGGCGGTAGGTTTATCGGGCAACGTGTCACCAAACGGCAACGTGCCATTCAATAATTCATACGCTATCACGCCCAACGAAAATAAATCCGATTTCACCGTACTGTGTTGTTCAGAGTGATATTCTGGCGCGGTATAATTCAACGTTCCCAACACATTTTCTTCTTCGTTCAAATGTAACGAACTAATTTCAGCAATTCCTGCAATTTTTACCGAGCCAAAATCAATAATTTTCAACACACCTTTTGCATCGAACATCAGGTTTTCGGGTTTCAAATCTCGGTGTAACATTTCCATTCGGTGAAACGCTTGCAAGCCTTTTACTAATTGTTCAATGATTTTGACGACGATTTTAATGTCGGGTTTGGGATTCGCTTCAATCCATTCGCGTAAGGTTTGTCCGTCCAAAAATTCCGTCACATAATACAAATATGTTTTGTAACGATTGGGCGTTAACACATTCAAAATGTTCGCATGATTTAAGCGTTTGCCTGCCCATTCTTCATGTATAAAATTTTCAATGTAATTCGTATCGTCGTCGTACAAAATAGACGGCGTTTTTAATACCACCGTTTCGCCCGAATCTGTGTCAATTACTTGATAAATTTGCGTGCGTCTGCTGGCGTGAAGTTCGGCAATGATTTGATAACCGTCTAATTTTTCGCCAACCGACAATGGCGGTGGAAAAGGCAATGCTTTTTGCGGACGAATGATTGCGTCTTCTTTGACTTCGGGCAACTCCATCACACACAGAATTTGACAGGTTAAATTATCATCACTTTTATTTTCACTGGCAGTACGAATAAAATCTTGGGCAATAACGTTTAAATGATGGTCACTTAGCAGCAATTTTTTCATCGTTTTTTCATCGATAAAATCATGCACGCCGTCCGTCGTCATCAAAAATACGTCGCCCAATTCCAACGGAATCGCTTGATAATCGACCTCCAAACGCGGGTCGATTCCCATTGCACGATTTAAATAACTTTTATCACTCGACACCCAAACTCGATGATCGCGGGTTAATTGTTCTAAATTCCCCGCGCGTAAACGGTAAATTCGAGAATCGCCAATATGAAATAAATGCGCGGTGGTTGCTTTAAAAACAATCAAACTCAAGGTGCTGACCATGCCTTTTGTGGATTGATAACGCGCTTGACCTTGACTGTAAAGCCACGAATTAGTGGCGGATAAAATTTCTGCGCGGCGTGTTTCACTGACCACGAATCGGGCGTGCTGTAATAATCTGCTAAAAAACTGACGACGCAACATTGACTGGCGTGTTGACCGGCTTCGCTGCTACTCATTCCGTCGGCAATCGCCGCAACTGCGCCTTTTAACGTTAATTCCGAACCGTCAGGGAAATGTACGCCAACGAAATCTTCGTTACGCGGTTTGATACCTTTGTCGCTAGCACAACCGACAAGTATTTTTAGCGTTAACATTAGCTTAACTCAACTCAATCATTTCAACCGTTCCATCTTCCAGAACTTCAACAAATTCAGACAAATGCACGCGGTCGTAAGCGGGACGAATTTCTTCGCAAAAAGTGACGATTTGATGGGTTTCTTTTAACGGACTTTCGGCAAGTTGGCTAAGAAAATACTGACCAACCATGCTGTTTCCGACGACCACGAGTGTGGGTTTTGTATTCATAACGTGTAACCGATACTTTTTTCTTAACTTTCGTTAACTGCATCCCATAATAGTGTTATGAGCGGGTGTATCTACCAATGCGAAGCTATAAAACCGCTCCGCTCTTTGTTTGCTGGCAAAGGGCTTGGTTTTCGCCAGAAGGAACAGTGCCAGCAAGTGCATTTTATACTGGATTTTCACTGAAAACAACGCATTAAGATTATTAACAAATATTAGAAAATATCAGCGTTTTGGATACTATGACGCAACCTCAAAAGTGCTGTTTGAAATTACAATTCGCAAACATAATGCCAACGCTAAAAGGCTTTGATTTTATTATGTATTGTGCTTTTTGGTGAATATGAAAAAGGCGTTTGCCTTAAAGTTGTGCGTTGTCGTGGTGCAAGGGTCGGGCGATTGGTTTTATTTAGTGCGAGGTTGTATTTTGATTTTTCACGCAAAAAAGCCTCGATGGCGGGATGCAATCGGGGGTTTTTGTTTTGACTTAGATACTAAATATCGATACTATTTCGAGCATGAAAAGAAAACATCAAAAAATACTCGAGCTTATTTTTGCACGTCCAATTTCGGCAAACGTACGTTGGATTGACATTAAAACTTTGTTGTTTGAACTCGGCGCACAAATCGAAGAAGAAGAACGTGAAGGCTCACGGGTGTTGATTAAATTATTCGGCGAATGGCGCGTATTTCAACGTCCACATCCCACACCAACTACCGATAAAGGCGCGTTAGCCAGTTTGCGGGATTGGTTATTTAACAACGGAGTAAAACCATGATTAACCAAATGACCATTGACGGCGTGAAAGCGGTCATTACTTACGATTCCGACATTGATATGTTTCGCGGTGAATTTTTAGGACTGAATGGCGGCGCGGATTTTTATGCGAAAGATGTTGAAGGTTTAAAACGTGAAGGTGCGATTTCACTCAAAATTTTTCTGGAATCCTGCCACGAAGATGGCGTTGAACCGTTTAAATTCTATTCAGGAAAATTTGTGTTGCGAATTCCACCCGAAGACCATGCCGCCGTCGCGAGTGCGGCGAGTGCGTCTGGAAAAAGTCTTAATCAGTGGGCGGTTGATACGTTAAGACAATCGGCTTATTAAAAAATTCAATGCCTCAAAAAAACCCCAACCACAGCTGCAAATCGGGGCTTTTTTTTAACGCTATATTTAATTTAAGCGATAAACACCGAGGCGTTGCGGATTTTCTTCATCGCATTTTGTTCGAGTTGCCGAATTCGTTCCGCCGAAACATTATATTTCGCTGCCAAATCTTGTAACGTTAATTTCTTTTCAATTAACCAACGACTCGCCAAAATATCTAAACTGCGTTCATCCAGTGTTTTCATCGCTTCGGTTAATAACTCATGTTCACGACCTTCCCAATCAGACGCTTCCAACAATTCCGCTGGATCCGCGTGATATTTTTGCAAATAATTCACGGGTGCCGCGTAATTTTCGTCATCGTTATCATCGTTCGACATATCAAACGACATATCGTGACTGCTCAACCGTTTTTCCATTTCATAAACGTCGTTCACACTAACATTTAAATCGGCGGCAATCGCGGTCGCATCGTCGTGCGTCAGCCAATTCAAATTCTTTTTCATTTTGCGTAAATTAAAAAATAATTTACGTTGCGCTTTCGTGGTCGCAACCTTAACAATTCCCCAATTTTTAATCACATATTCGTGAATTTCGGCTTTAATCCAATGCACCGCAAAAGACACCAATCGCACGCCCATATCAGGATTAAAACGTTTTACTGCTTTCATTAAACCGACGTTGCCTTCTTGAATAATATCTGGCATCGACAAACCGTAACCGCTGTAACCTCGCGCGACATGAACTACAAACCGCAAATTAGTCATGACTAATTGACGCGCGGCTTCTAAATCGCCTTCATCCCGAAAACGTAACGCCAGCTCGCGTTCTTGTTCAACAGTCAATTGCGGCATTTGACGGACAACACCCAAATAAGCGTCAAAAGTGCCAACGGATAAATTAGTCGGTAAAGCTAAAGCGTTTGTCATTGAAATCACCTACTGTTCGTTAAGAAGTTGACAAAATTCTAGCATTTTTTACCGCTGATTCATTATTTTTTTTGTTATCATGACCGACATTATTTTTCTTATTTTCACGCTATCGCCATGACAAAATTCGTTTCTTTTTTAAGTTTTAGTTTGTTGTTCGTGTTAAATGTTCACGCGGATGAATTACGCGCCACCGGTGATTTGGGCTTGGTTATCGAGCGGGAATCCAATTCGGCGTTGATTATTAACACATCACAACCGCGCCAACTCACCAGAATTAAAGGCTTGGGTGATTTATCACACGCTTCAGTAGTGTTTTCGCGCGACGAACGTTTTGCGTACGTTTTTGGACGTGACGGCGGATTGACTAAAATTGATTTGCTCGAAGATGAAATTGCGGCACGAATTGTTCAAGGTGGCAATTCAATTGGCGGTGCGATTTCACAAGACGGAAAAATTATTGCCGTCTCGAATTATCAACCGGCGGGCGTGAAATTATTTTCGTCAGACACGCTGGAATTGCTGGCGGAAATTCCTGCAATTGACGCAAAAGGTCAACTTTCAAAAACCGTTGGTTTGGTCGATGCACCAAATCAAAAATTTGTCGTGAGTTTATTTGATGCGGGTGAAATTTGGGTAATTGATGCGAAAAATCCTAAATCGCTGCAAATCGAAAAATTTACCCACATCGGCAAACAACCTTACGACGCGCTGATTTCACCTGACGGACGTTATTATATTGCCGGTTTATTTGGTGAAAAAGGCTTGGCGTTATTGGATTTGTGGCATTCTGAATCGGGTGTCAAACGCATTTTGGCAGATTATGGCAAAGACGATGAGCAATTGCCGGTTTATAAAATGCCGCATTTTGAAGGCTGGGCAATGACTTCGGATTACGTTTTTGTGCCTGGAATTGGGCGGCACGAGGTTTTGGTGGTCGATAAAAAAACGTGGCAACTGGTCAAAACGATTCCCGTGGTCGGGCAACCCGTTTTTGTGATGGCGCGACCCGATGGGCGGCAGATTTGGGTCAATTTTGCGATGCCAGATAATTCACAAATTCAAATTATCGACGCGAATTCGCTGAACGTTTCAAATACATTTAGCGCGGGAAAAGCGGCGTTGCATTTTGAATTTACACCACGCGGCGAACAGGTTTGGATTGCGTTGCGGGACGATAATGCGGTTGCCGTTTATGATACGAATACGTTGAAAGAAGTGGCGCGTTTGCCTGCCGAAAAACCGAACGGTATTTTCTTTTCGGCGCGAGCGCATCGGATTGGAATGTAGGCATTAACGCCGATTGGCGCAAATGACATTGTGTCATCCTGTGTTTAAGTCAGCATTTTTCATGTATTTTCAAATTTCAAAATAAACATTCGGAACATTCCCATCCAACGCCATTTTTTTCAACTTCGCCCGTTGGATACCAACTGCTTCAAATGCCATTTTGATCGAGCGATATTTAATGCCATCGACAATAATTCTCCCTAAATAAGGCAATCCACTTTTAGGTAGTTTCTTTTGCAAATCGACATCGTTTGAAACGTAGGCAGGAAATGATGTGCTACGGCATCTTTGTTTAACCGAGTTTATATCAATTCCGATTGCTCGTGCCGCATCAGATAATGTTTTATATTCAACGCCTTCAACTGTTACTGAAACGGCTATTTTCCCCATTTTTTCAGACCGCTGTGTTTTAACCATTCCGTCGATTTTTATATCGGGATAATTTGAACTTTTTGCTCTTGCGGCAAGAGTACAATTTTTAATACCAGTGGCTTTTTCAGCTTCAACTAGCGAACTGTATTTTATTTCGCCAATCCAAATAGCTTGAACAGCGTGCCTTTTTTCTTCTTTCTTAATCGTTCCTGACAAGTCTAACCAATCAGGATAATTGGAACTTCTTAATCTCACAGCAAGCGTATCTTTTGGTATTTCAAATTCTCTAGCTGCTTCCGTTTGACTATTGAATTTTATTCCCGTAATTTCTACGGCTTTTTCAGCACAACGGCGTGGGCGTTGTCCTTCATCAACATAGTAATAACCTTCCCAACCGTAGCCTATTCGTTTGTGAATTTGTTTATGTGAAACATTTAGTTGCCGTCCTGCTTCAGCAAGTGATTCAAAAACACCATCTGGCGTATGAACTACTTTTCGGTAAAAACCTTGATGTGTACTAATTGTGGGCTGTTGTCCTCCATCTTCGTAATAATATCCAATCCAACCGTTTTTAATTCGTTTCGATAACGCGCCACCAGATATACCAAGAGCTTTGGCACAATCCTCAACACAAGAAAAGCGTGTTACTTTTTCATCAACCATCGCATAAACAGGTTTTGCGCTATAACTATCACCACGTTTAGGTGCTAAATGTCCGCGTGTACCGTCACCGCCTTCTGTTTTGTTGGTTAAAATTCCTTGTTTTAAATCGGCTCTGCCAATTTGTACAATCAATTCAACTTCTCGATTGAGAGCGTCTTGTTCTTCTTTATGCCAACTCAGAATTGAATAACCAACATTAAAACCTAATCGTTGATGTTTATTGATGATGTTATTTTTGACTTTGTTTTGCTTATCACTTGGCATTTCGTGTTTGATAACTCGGTCAAAGTGACCTTTACCAACATAGAACGGAACGGGCTTTGCTGTGTACATTTTCCAAAGCACATAAATGTAATAATCTTCGCTTTTAGAAATTAAAACGGCGATTTCTTTGCGTGTAAAAATTGAACAACCCAGAATTGCTTGCCAATCAACATCATCAACTTCGATTTTTAAATTTTCTTTTGGCAGTTCAGAATTAAAAAGTTCTATTTGGATAAAATTATTCATTTTTCAGTTATCTCACCATCACTCAAATAACACCCCGAATCCTCCGCCCAATAATTCCCCGTCGTTTGTGCAGCTCGGACGCGCGTATTGCCGTTGCAAATCGGTTGGTAATGACAGGTTCTACAACGTCCTTCGAGTGGACGCGGAGAACTTTTCAATCCCGTCATCAACGGGTCGCTGGTATCTTGCCAAATTTCTGAAAACGGACGGTCTTTCACATTGCCCAAATTGTAATGCCACCAAAATGTATCCGGATGCACATTGCCAAGATTGTCTATATTCGCCACATTCACGCCCGACGCATTGCCGCCCCATTGTTCTAATTTCGTTTGAATATGCGCGGCTTTTTCAGGAAAACGAGCGCGTACCCAATGCAGAAAATACACCGCGTCGGCATCATTATTGCCGGTAACAAATTCGCGTTCTTTGCCTTCCAACAGCCAGCGATAACTGGTTTCAAATAACAAATCCATTGCGTCGCGCGTCATGAAAAAATGCGCGTCATCGCCGCGATTTTTATTGCCGCGTCCGCCATAATTTAAATGCGACAAATAAAATTTATCGATGTTGTAATCGTCCATCAATTGCAACATTGCCGGAAAATCCTGCGCGTTCGATTGCGTTAACGTGAACCGAATACCAACTTTTATGCCTTTTTCCAAACACAATTCAACGCCGCGCAACGCTTGATTAAACGACCCTTTTGAACGTCTAAAATGATCATGCGTGTCTTGAATGCCGTCCAAACTCACGCCGATGTACGAATAATTCATCGCGGCGATTTGGTCGATATTTTCAGGCGAAATTTTCGTGCCGTTACTCGACAACGCCACATAAAAACCCATATCGGTGGCGCGTTGTGAAATAGCGAAAATATCGGGATGCAACAACGGTTCGCCGCCCGATAAAATCAACACGGGAACTTTGAACGCTTTTAAATCATCCATCACCGTGTAAATTTCGGGCGTGGTCAATTCGCCTGGAAAATCACGGTCGGCAGAAGTCGTGTAACAATGTTGGCAAGTCAAATTACAACGACGAATTAAATTCCAAATCACCACTGGCGCAACGGGTTTGCGCGTCGGTTTGATGGGTGTTGGCGCAATCACTTCGCGCATATATTGGCTGAGTCTAAACATACGATTCACATTCCAGTTCGAGTTTTATCACTTTATTTTTTCATCGCGCGTTGTCGCCGCGCATCTTTTGGATCGTTTTGTAGTGAACGATAAATTTCAATTCTATCGCCCGTTTTAACTTCTCGTTCCAACGCGCAAATCGTGGAAAAAATCCCGACTTTCAACGTGTCCAAATTTAATTTTGGAAACTGCGCCAACATTCCTGATTCCAAAATCGTGTGCGCTACGGTACTTTTTTCAGCGACGCGAACGGTTAACAACGTTTGTTTTTCGGGCGTGGCGTAAACCACTTCGACCTCAATCATGCGGTGTAAACCTCTTTGGCGCGTTGCGTAAAAGAGCTGACCATCGTGTTGCAAATCTGATTAAACACCGCGCCAAATGCCAAACTCGCTAATTTTCCCGATAATTCAAATTGTAAATCGAGCGTAATTTTGCTGGCATTGTCGCGCAACGGTAAAAAATTCCATTCGCCCGTTAAATGTGAAAATGGGCCATCGAGTAATTCCACCGTCATTTTTTGACCAAATTCGAGCGTGTTACGGGTGGAAAAATTTTTGTGAAACCCGCCTTTTGCAATCGACAATTCCGCTTCAATTACATTTTCGTCACGTTTAATAATGCGGCTTCCGCTACACCACGGCAAAAATTTCGGATAATTTTCGATGTCATTGACCAAGTCAAACATTTGCTGCGCGGAGAATTTCACCAACGCACTTTTTTCGATGCGCGTCATTTATAACACTCCGACGACGTGTAAAAACACGAAGAAAATCGACGCGGGCGCAACGTAACGAATCAAGACGCGCCACAGGTTGTAGCTGGGTTTGCACGGCATTTGTAATTCGCTTTCGGTGTGTTCGCGTTTCATAATCCAACCCGCGAAAACGGCAATGCAAAATCCGCCAATCGGCAACATTAAATTCGCGGTGACGTAATCGAGCAATTGAAAAATGGTGCGTTCAAAGAAAAGTACATCTTTCCAAATGTTGAATGAAAACACCGTTCCCAATCCTAAAAACCACGTTCCTAACCCTGTCCAAATGCAGGCTTTTTCGCGGCTGAAATTTTTGTTTTCAACCAGCCACGCCACCGCTGGTTCAATTAACGAAATTGACGACGACAACGCCGCAAAAACCAATAATACAAAAAACAAAATGCCCATCAACCAGCCGCCCGTCATATTGCCAAACGCAATCGGCAAGGTTTGGAAAATCAATCCAGGCCCTGACGCAGGATGCAAACCGTGTTCAAATACGAGCGGGAAAATCGCAATTCCCGCCAACAAAGCAACAACGGTATCAGCCGCCGCGACCAAATAAGCCGTTTTCGCAATCGACACATTTTTCGGCAAATACGCGCCATAAACCATAATCGCGCCCATGCCCAAACTCAGCGTGAAAAAAGCGTGACCCATCGCCGTCAAAACCGAATTGCGCGTCAACGTACTGAAATCAACATTAAACATAAAATCCAACCCGCGTTGATAACTGTTTGTGGTCATCGCGTAACCGACCAACAAAATCAGCAACACAAATAAACTCGGCATTAAAAATCGCACCGCTTTCTCTAACCCGTTATTCACGCCACGCGCCACAATCCACATGGTCGCACCCATAAATAAACTGTGCCAAAAAATCAATTGCGTCGGGCTGGCGATAAAATGATCGAATAACGTTTGAATTTCCGCCGCGTCTGCATCGAAAAAACTGCCAGTAAATGCTTTTAACACATACGCCGAAGCCCAACCCGCAATCACGCTGTAATACGACAAAATCAACACGCCCGCAATCACGCCCATCCAACCCAAATAATGCCAATTTTTATCGGCATTCGCTTCCGTCGTGAGCATTTCCATCGTTTCAATCGGATTGCGTTGACCGCGTCGCCCCAACATGGTTTCGGCAATCATAATCGGAATACCAATCAGCAACACACACGCTAAATACACCATCACAAACGCGCCACCGCCATTCTCGCCCGTGATGTACGGGAATTTCCAAATGTTGCCCAAGCCCACCGCTGAACCGGTTGCCGCTAAAATAAACGCAAACCGTGATGACCAATGGGCGTGCGTTGCTGTTGTGTTTGTGTTCATAAAAGTTCTCTTGTTATGTTTGTTATGTGTGCAAGGAATGTAGCCGCGCATTTTAAAACGAATCGCGAGAATTTGTACGGACTAAAATAAATTAGCAGCTTTGAATGGCGCGGGATTTTTGAGAAATGGTGTTGACGTGTTAATTGAATGCAGTTTTAAAAACGCCAAACGCAAAAAAGGCTTGTGAACGTTTAAATTCACAAGCCTTTTTTGAGGTAGTTAAAAATTAACCGAGGGTGCTACTGTAACCAAAATCAAACGTCGGAATATGACTGTCTAACCAACCTTTCACTAATTGACCGACTTCTTCCGTCACATCGGCTTCGCCAGCGTGGAATTTCTTTTGTAAATCGGCACAAATATCAATTAACGCGGTGTGTTCTGCTTTGTGAGCATCGAAAGCAGCATAACCTTTTGCCTGCATTTCACGTTCTTCATGGGCAAAATGCTCAACAACGTAAGCAATTAAATCGTCCAACTGTGCGCCAATCGCTGCGCGTTCTGCACCGCCCGTCGCCAAATCGTACAACGTGTTTAACTTATCAAACAAGATTTTGTGTTCGTCATCGGCAAACCCAACATTTGTGGCGTATTGTTCTGCTGTCCAAGTAATTAAAGCCATAATTCGTCCTCATTTTAGAATAATTTTTGTGCATGACTAGCAAAAAGCAGTTGGCTCTCGCCATTAAAATACCGATTGTCAGTTTTTGCTACCAGTTGATTTTACGAATCAACCGCAAAAAAATTATGGATTAAATGTCAGTGCAAGTCAATTCTAACAATTAAACCAAAACTGGGATAAAAATCTGTTCTGGAAACAGCAATCTAAACACCGTGCCTTGATTAGGCTGTGTCAAATTTGAATCAATTATAATATGCCGCTACCTTGTGTATGCCAAACAACCCCAGCTTTTTTATTGCCTGATATTCATTACTGGCAAGTAACGTTGAATTGATAGCTTTATTAACGGCGCAATACTGGTGATAAGCCGCTATTTTCTTAACCGTATGAATGCTAATTACATCCGTAATCGCATCAACCTTTTTTGATTTTTCAAACACAACAAAATGACGCACCAAATCCAGCAATGTCTTTTTGTTTAACATTCCATTGATAAGCGTTTCAAGTTGGCTGACTAAATGTGATTCTTCGTTTTTACCATCAACAGTTTTCCATGTCATAAACCGTGAAAAATCAGCAGATAATGAACCCGCTTTAGCTTCTAAACCATCCGAAATAACCAGCAACGCATTGTAATTAAATAAGCTAGGAATGGTGGCTTTATAAGTTGTGAGTTGTCTGTAAGCCGATTGGATTGTGGCATCTTCACTGGTTGGATTTTTAAGTTCAATCACAACCAATGGCAAACCATTTACGAACAAAATCACGTCAGGACGTTTTTCTTGGTGATTTTCAATAACTGTAAATTGATTAACCACTAAAAACTCGTTGTTTTCAGGATTATCAAAATCAATCAACATGACAGAATCACCACGTTCGTGACCATCTTTTTGATAAGTCACTTTCACGCCTTCGGTGAGCATTCGATGGAAGGTTTCGTTATTGACTAATAATTCAGGGGAATGAATCCGCTCAACTTCTTTTAAGGCTTGTTGTCTTGCTGATTCTGGAATGGTGGGGTTTATATGATTTATTGCGGATTGCAAACGCTCAATAAGTAGAACATCTGAATAATTTTCACGTTCTGGTTGTTCGTAAAAATAGCCTAAACATTCAAAAAGTTTGATTGCAAAATCTTCAATCACATTTTCAGAAAGTTTAATCATCGAATAAATCCTTTTTCTCTTGCTATTTCATCATTCATTACAACAACCGCATTAGGCGATAATGCCCATGTTTTCATTGTGCCGCTCAACGATTTTTTTAATTCATCTTGAATTGGAGCTAACCATTCTGTTTTGTGTCCTTTTATAACTAAACACAAAATAAACTGTGTATTTTTAGATAAATCCAGATTTTGAAAGTTAGCAGGTAATGTTTCTTTTTGTGGGTGTCGATTTAAAAAAATAGCCATTCCTAATGAAAAAGCGTTAAGTAATTTTTCGTGAATTTCCTGAATAAAACCATCAAAACCTATCTTATTATTCGGGCTTGGACTACTTGATTTTGCCTCAATAACAAATACCTTTCGTGATTTAATTAACAAGAACTCAGCTATTTTTACACCTTGCATTTTTTTATAAACTGCACTTTCTTCGATATGAAAAACATCGTCTTCTTCACAAAGAAAAATCATGCCTGATTCTGGAATTTCTTTGATACTCATTTGAAAGCAAGCTCGATTTCTTCTTTATAAAGACGTACTGATTCATCAATTATTGGATTGTCAGGCATTTCCTCTAATAAATCCGACACACTCCATTCATCATTAACAGAGGACATAACAGGAATTGAAAATTGCTTTTCTTGTGCAATTAAATATAATTTTTTTATTACAAAGTAGGAATGGCTCGCAATAAAAAATTGAATTCCTTTTTCAGAAAGCACCGCGATAATATCTAATAATTGAGAAATAGCGGTTGGATGCAATGCCGATTCCAATTCATCAATAAAAATAATTGAATTGTCGTTTAAATAACGATTACCCAGCAACGTATCCAAAATGGCAATTTTTTTAATGCCTTCTGCTGTTACACCAATTGAAAATTTTTGATTGCCTTTTTTAAATTGCCAACGACTAGAACCTTCATCATATTCAATTTTCCCACCTAAAATAGCTTCTAAATCTTTTCGAGATGTCGAAAACTCTTTGTAATTCCTGCCAATTGTAGGTGCTTGTCTTAAAGCCCGTGCTAAATCTAAATAAGTATCATCAAACCCAAATACTTTATCTTGTTCACGAGATTTCAAAATAATGTGATGCAGTGATAGCACTTCTTTTGCAGGTAAAAAAATAGAATTACTGTTACGAGGGGACACGTTATTTTCTAATGCTGAAATATGTCTTGTCGTGTCTTTGCTAAAACTATAGCTAAATTTTTTATTATCCAATTTCAGCTCACAGAATAATTTTGATTCTGCTTTTTTAGTCACTAAATCCCCGATTTTCTCAGGTTGGAATGTCCAATAAAGTTTGTCTGCTAAAATTTCAGATTCTGAGCGTTTATCATCGCCACGTTTATATTCTTCTAATGTGCGAATTGACGCATAAAGAGCTTTTAATAAAAATGTTTTACCACAGCCATTATTTCCAATAACTAAGTTAATTTTGCCTAAATTTGACCACTCCATATTTTTAAGCGTCCCAAAGTTTTGTAATGTAACGCTATTTAACATTGTATTTCTCCTAATCTCACACGAACCCCTTTGCAGAATGTACCAAACCCGTTAATGTTGATAAACCCAAACCTGTACCTTCGCCTTGTGGTTTGGTGGTGAAAAATGGATCGAAAATTCGACTAATCATTTTAGGTTCGATGCCCGCCCCATTATCCGACACGCCTAATTCAATAAAACTACCTTCAATTATTGCCGCGCAGGCGGTGCATTTAGTATTTAATTTGGGTGTCACCTTGTCGAGCGAAATGGTTATGATGTTACCGTTATCTTTCATGGCATCTCGCGCATTCACCGCTAAATTCGTGATAATTTGATGCAATTCATCGGCATCAATTTTAATATTCATGTCGCAATTATCTCGAATGAAGCAATTACCACAGTTGCTAGTATTCACATGACATTTGTTGTCAAATTCAAGTCTGATTCGGCTAGTCAATCTCGTTAATGACTTTTGGAGTGTGTCTTATGTTCATAACTTTTTCGTGTTGCGTATCTTGGCGGGCATAGGTCATCATTTTTGCAATTAACCCCACCGCGCGTTGACCGGCATTCGCAATTTGTTTAGTGTTGTGTTCCAGTTCGGATTTTAACGCCTCGTCTTTCATATCCTGACGAATGTCATTATTCATTTCGTTGTAGCCCAACATACACGCCAAAATGTTATTGAAATCATGAGAAATACCCGCCGTCAGCCGCCCAATACTTTCTATTTTTTGCAGGTGATTGATTTGCTGATTCAGAATTTCATTTTGCGTAATTACAAAATTAAGTTCTTTAGCGTGTTTTGCTTTATTAACATTTTCGAATGCCAATTCCTGGTTCGCCATCACAAGTTCTTTAGCACGTTTTGCTTTATTAACATTTTCGAATGCCAATTTTTGGTTTGCAATCACGAGTTCGGCGGCGCGTTTTTCTTTTTCAATGTTTTGGAATGCCAATTCTTGGTTTGCCATCACGAGTTCCGCCGCGCGTTTATCTTTTTCAACGTTTTGAAACACCAATTTTTGGTTCGCAATCTCTAATTCGTCTGCCCGTTTTTCTTTTTCAGTTTGGTGAGCAGCAATTTCTTCGTAAGCCTTCATCAATGCAAAATAAAGAAGCTCATTTTCGCCGTGTTGAAAAGTAGGCTCGTTGAGATTTACTTTAATTGCCGTTGCGGTTTGTTCATGAATTATTATCATTTTTTCTGAGTGGGTAAGCGTTTCTTGTCCGGTTAGCGTGCTTGTTTTTTCAGCCATAATTTCACATTCCTAATAGTTTTAACTTTGGTTAAGATTACATTGTTTAAAAAAACCGCCTTTACGGCGGTTTTTCTAAGTCAGGCTCAACTACACAAAATTTTATTATTGTAATTGTTGAGCAGCGTCTTCCCAATCTTCAACATGGTAGGAAGTCACAATTTTGCCATTGACGACGGTGTGAATATCCGTTGCTGTGATTTTGAAACTTTTACCATTAGGTAACGTGCCAACCAAAAAGGGCGCAACGGGAGTGCCGGTTATGGTTGAACGCACGATATAACGATTTCCATCACGCAAAATTTCTTGCGGTTTAAATTTCATATCTGGAATCACTTGACCGTAAATTTGAAACGTTTTAACAAACCCTTCCAAATTATTACCACCAATTGATGCTGGAATAGCCTTCCAATTGGAAGCAATGACTTGTTTAGCTGAATCGGGTAAAGCTGGATTCGTCCCATCACTAATAATTTCGTAAAACTTTTGAACAGCCTGCAAATCGCGTTGCATCGATACAAACGTGTCAGCATGAGCAGTTGTTGCCAACATAACGCTCAACATTGCTGTAACTACATATCTTTTCATCGTATTCCCCTGTAATTTAAAAATAGAGCATTTAGTTTACTGTTTTTTTAGTGAGCGGATACAAATAAATCGGCACTTTTACATTCAACATCTTAAAATTATTTCACCTTGCGTTTCGCGGCAATTCGTAACCGCAACGCATTCAATTTAATAAATCCAGCGGCATCTTTTTGATCGTACGCGCCTTGATCGTCTTCAAATGTCGCAATGCTTTCGTCGAACAAACTGTCTGTGGCAGATTCACGACCGACCACAATTACGTTGCCTTTGTATAATTTCAAACGCACTTTACCGTTCACGTTGAGTTGCGATTCATCAATCATCGTTTGCAACATTTGGCGTTCTGGACTCCACCAATAACCGTTGTAAATCAACGTTGCATAACGTGGCATCAACTCATCTTTCAAATGGGCGACTTCACGGTCAAGCGTCAATGATTCAATCGCGCGATGCGCTCGCAACATAATCGTTCCGGCTGGCGTTTCGTAACAACCGCGCGATTTCATGCCGACATAACGATTTTCGACAATATCCAACCGTCCAATGCCATTTTCGCCGCCGATTTTATTCAAGCGTTCCAACACGGTCGCTGGCGAAACGGCTTCATCGTTAATCGCCACGATGTCGCCTTTCGCATAAGTCAATTCAATATACGTCGCTTGGTCAGGTGCATTTTTAGGTGAAACCGTCCAACGCCACATCGTTTCTTCGGGTTCTGTCCACGGATTTTCTAACACACGACCTTCGTAGGAAATGTGTAACAAATTCGCGTCCATCGAATACGGCGACGAACCGCCTTGTTTCATTTCGACTGGAATTCCGTGTTTTGCGGCGTAATCCAGCAACGATTGACGCGAATTTAAATCCCATTCGCGCCACGGTGCAATCACATGAATATCGGGACGCAACGCATACGCGCCGAGTTCAAAACGCACTTGATCGTTGCCTTTGCCAGTCGCGCCGTGTGAAATCGCATCTGCACCCGTTTCGTTCGCAATTTCAATCAAACGTTTCGCAATCAACGGACGCGCAATTGACGTTCCTAAAAGATATTCGCCCTCGTAAACGGTGTTGGCGCGAAACATCGGAAAGACGAAATCGCGGGCAAATTCTTCACGCAAATCGTCAATGTAAATTTCTTTAATGCCTAACGCTTTGGCTTTGGCGCGAGCAGGTTCGACTTCTTCACCTTGTCCTAAATCCGCCGTAAAAGTGACGACTTCACATTGATAAACGTCTTGTAACCATTTCAAAATGACTGATGTATCCAAACCGCCTGAATACGCTAAAACTACTTTTTTTGTGTTTGACATAAATGCTCTTGGTTGATTTTAAAATTAACGTTTCATAATGCTAATGCCTTTCAGCAACGTCAACGCTTCGTTCAAGGCGTAATCTTTTGCATCGGTGGCATCTTTTTCTTTCGCGCCCGCTTCTTCAGTCGCGGCTTTTTCTTTTTTATTTTGCAAATGGTTCGACAAATCTGCTTCTTTCACTGGTTTGAAATCTGATTTTTCAACCGATTCCAATTTCATTTGCGCCAATGGCACATCGGGTTCAATGCCCTCCGCTTGAATCGAACGACCCGACGGCGTGTAATAACGCGCGGTGGTTAATTTCACGGCTGAACCGTTGCTGGTTGGTAAAATCGTTTGAACCGAACCTTTGCCGAATGATTTTTCGCCCATAATAATGGCGCGTTTAGAATCTTGTAACGCGCCCGCCACAATTTCCGATGCCGATGCCGAGCCGGCGTTAATCAAAACCACCATTGGCGCATCGTCAATTAAATCGTCGGGTGCGGCACTGAAACGCATTTCAGAATTCGGAATCCGTCCTTTGGTGTAAACGATTAAACCGCTTTTCAAAAATGCGTCGCTGACATCCACCGCCGCATTCAAAACGCCACCTGGATTATTGCGTAAATCCAAAACCAAGCCTTTCAACGTGCCGCCGTTTTCTTTTTTCAACGCGGCTAAGGCTTCTTTCAAATTCTCACCCGTACCCGATTGAAAACTGCTGATACGAACGTAACCATAATTTTTATCCAGCATTTTACTTTTAACGCTTTTCGATTTGATAATGTCGCGCGTCAATGAAATTTTCAACGGAGTTTCGGAACCTTCGCGCACCACGGTCAATAAGATTTTGCTGCCCGCATCGCCGCGCATCAATTTCACTGCATCCGCTAATGACATGCCTTTCACGGGTTTGTCGTCCAAACGAATAATCAAATCGCCCGTTTTAATGCCAGCACGTTGGGCGGGCGTGTCGTCAATCGGCGAAACGACTTTGATAAACCCGTTTTCCATCGTGACTTCAATGCCCAGACCGCCGAATTGCCCCGTGGTGCCTTCTTTTAAATCTTGATATTCTTCAGCAATCAAATATGCCGAATGAGGATCTAAACCGCTCAACATCCCACGCACCGCGTCTTCCAACAATTTTTTGTCAGAAACAGGTTCGACATAATCCTGTTTAATACGTCCAAAAATTTCGGTAAACGTTTTTAAATCTTCCAATGGCAACGTTTCGGAATCAACCGCTACCTCGCTCGGTGCCGTTGCAGCGCGTTGGGCAAAAACGTTGCTGCTCATGCCAATCGTGCCGCCTAACGCCACGCCTAATGACAACAAATAAACACTTTTCTTTTTTAACATAATTTTCTTTTCATACTCGAATAGTTTTTAAATTTAGGGTTTTAATCGTTTTTGCTGTTTTCATTTACACCATTCCACGGGATTGAGCGGTTTGCCTTTTTTACGAATACCAAAATACAAACTCGCTCTATCGTGACCGCCGCTCAAGCCCACCGTGGCAATCACATCGCCTGAATTGACTACCTCGCCGATTTTTTTATACAAAGTTTGATTGAACGCATACAAGCTAATATAGCCTTTACCGTGATCGACAATAATAAGTAAACCGTAACCGCGCATCCAATCGGCATAAATCACTTTTCCATCGGTAATGGTGTGAATCTCCGTGCCTTCATCGGCGGCAATAATCACGCCGTCTAATTTACCTTCTTCTCGTGCGCTGCCAAATTTTTGCATTATTTCGCCTTTTAATGGCCACGGCAATTCACCTTTCAGCGTAGCAAAATCACCCGCTAATGGCGGAAAACTTTCAGCATTAACGGGTTGCGTTATTTTCGCAACAACAGGCGTTTCTTTGTGAACTTTGGCAGCAATCGGTTGTTCGTCATCAATCAATAATTTTGGCGCAACAAAAACCGCTTCTTCCGCTGCCAAACGTGTTTTACGCAATGCTCGCGCTTTTTCAATTTCAGAATTTAAATCACTGTTCGAGTTTTGCAAGGTCGAAAGTAAATTTTTCAACGTCGTTTCGCTGTCTTTCAAGCGATTGATTTGTTGTTCGTTCGACAAAAAATCAGGATTCGCTTGTTTCAATAATTGCGCTCGTTGTTTTCTGAGCGATTCTACCGCATTTTGTTCAAGGCGTTTTTTCGTCAAATTTTGTTCAAGTTGCGCGGTTTCGGCTTCATTTTGTTGTTTTAACTTTTCCAAATGCCGCAAAATATCGCTCACATTATTCAGCTGATTCACGCGCCGCGCGTTCAAATAATCGTAATACGCCAACATTCGACTAGATAATAAGGGGTTTTCTTGATTTAGCAATAACTTCAATCGTTCTTTATGCCCCATCGCGTACATCGTTTTCACTTGTCCCGCGAGTTCGTCGTTTTGCTTACTAATTTCCAGCGTCAACGCTTGAACTTCGATGTGAATTTTTGCTAAATTTTGCTTTTGGTGCGCGGTTTGATTTTCCAACGTTCTCAATAACGCCGAGGTGTTGCCGTACAATTTATCGAGTTCAGCGAGTTGATTATTGAGCAACGCAGATTTATCAACCGACATTTCAGCGTGACTATTCGCCACGCTAAATATAAAAAATAAGCCAAAAAAGAATTTAAACAAACGTGTCACAACTCAGCGCAACAACGATTTGCCGCTCATTTCAGCGGGCGGCGTAATGCCTAAAATCGCTAACATCGTCGGTGCAATATCGGCTAAATTTCCACCGTCTGCCAACGCGCCATCACCTTCCACATAAACCAACGGCACCACATTCGTGGTGTGCGCGGTGTGCGCTTGATGTGTATTTTCGTCAGTCATTTGTTCGATGTTGCCATGATCCGCCGTAATTAACATGCGTCCACCGACTGAAATTAACGCATCAACAATACAGTGCAACGCATAATCAACCGCTTGCACAGCCAAAATTGCCGCTTCTAAATTTCCCGTGTGTCCGACCATATCGCAATTCGCGTAATTGCAAATAATCACGTCGTGTTCTTCTTCGAGAATGGTTTTCACCAAATGATACGTCACTTCGGGCGCACTCATTTCGGGTTGTAAATCATACGTTCTGACTTTCGGTGACGGAATCAAAATGCGATCTTCGCCAACAAACGGTTCATCACGTCCACCGTTAAAAAAGAAGGTAACGTGCGCGTATTTTTCCGTTTCAGCCAAACGCAATTGCGTCATGCCGAGTTGTGACAGATATTCGCCCAAACCGTTTTTAATTTCAACCGACGGAAAGGCAATCGGATAAGTAAATTTTTCGTGATATTCCGTCAGCGTCGCAAAATAACCAGTATGTGGAGCGTGATTCCGTTCAAATTTATCAAATGTCGGTTCGGTAATCGCTTGGCTAATTTCTCGTGTGCGGTCGGCACGGAAATTCATAAAAATCACGGCATCTTCCAAACCAATCGAAATCACCGATTCGGGATTGGCGGCGATTAAGGTTGGCAACACAAATTCGTCGGATTCGCCGCGTTCGTAAGCCGCTTCTAAACCGGATTGAGCCGTTGTCGCAAAATGGGGCGCGTCGGCTTGCATCAACATTTTGTAAGCGTGTTGCACACGTTCCCAACGATTATCGCGATCCATCGCGTAAAAACGTCCGGTTATCGACACGATTTCCCCCGCGCCCAATTCCGCCATTTTATTTTCTAAAAACGTGAAAGAACTCGCGGCACTTTTTGGCGGCACGTCGCGTCCATCTAAAAACGCATGAACGTAAATTTTTGTCAGACCCCGTTTCGCGGCAAGTTCTACCATCGCGGCAATTTGCGCTTCGTGACTGTGAACGCCACCTGCTGAAAGTAATCCTAAAATGTGTAACGCTTTATCATTATTTTTCGCTGTATCCACGGCTTGGCATAACACTGAATTTTCAAAAAAACTGCCGTCCACAATCGCGTCGTTCACTTTTGAAAAATCTTGTGGCACATAACGTCCGCTGCCAGTGTGTAAATGTCCGACTTCAGAATTGCCCATTTGTCCGTCTGGCAAACCGACAACGTGACCAGAGCATTTTAAATACGTCATCGGATACGTTTTTTGCAATCTATCCCAGCACGGTGTTTTCGCTAGTGCAATGGCGTTATTTTCAATTTTTGGGGAATAGCCGAATCCATCAAGAATCAATAAAACTAACGGCTTAATACGTTGAACCATGATTTTTCCTCTTTATAACAATTGATTGGCAAATGGTAGGGTATAATTGCGGTTCATTATACCAACAGAAAAGATAAACGTTGCGGGTAGTTACTTCAAATTCTATTTGCTAAAATTCAACACGCGATTAAAATCACCGTGTTTTGAAAATGGCAGCGACATCACGCAAAATTAAGGTATGATTTTGCATTATTTATTCACTTCACAGAAAGCAAGGCGCATGGATCGTTATCTCGAATTTATTTTAAATCATTACATTTTGTCACTGGCAATGGCGGTGGTGACATTTTTACTTATCCAAGAATTTTTTGATACTGTGTTCAAAAGGTTCGATTTCATTTCACCGATGTTGGCGGTGATGAAAATTGACGATGCAAATACGATTGTTTTGGATGTGCGCGAATCGCCTGATTTTATTCAAGGTCACATTGAAAACGCGATTAACGCGCCACTCAGCAAATTAAGTGAACAACTTCCCACGCTGCAACAATATAAAAAAAATCTGGTGTTAATTACTTGCCAAACGGGAACTCGTGCGGCGGCGGCAGCGAAATTATTAACCAAATCGGATTTTGAAAACGTGTTAATTTTGACCGGCGGCATGAATGCGTGGCAGGATGAATACAAATTGCCGATTAAAATCACCAGCAAAAATCGTATTACCAAAACAAACTAAAACTTTTTACCTTTCCACAACTTTAACTTTAAGAGAGAAAAATCATGGCTGAACAAGAAAAACAATTCGCAATTCAAAAAATTTACACAAAAGACATTTCGTTTGAAACGCCGAATTCACCGCAAATTTTCGTTACAGAATGGCAACCGACGGTTGAATTTAATTTGGCGACCAACGTGCAACAACTCGACGAAAACCTCGCTGAAGTTGCCATCAAATTAACCATCACCGTGAAAAGCAACGACGTGGTGGCGTATTTGGTAGAAGTCACGCAAGCGGGCATTTTCGTTTTGGGTGGTTTTTCAGAACAAGAAATGGGCGGCATGGTGGGGAGCTTTTGCCCGAACATTTTGTTCCCGTACGCGCGTGAAGTGGTGTCGGATTTAGTCGCAAAAGGCGGTTTCCCACAGTTCATTCTTGCTCCCGTTAATTTTGACGCACTTTACGCGCAACACGCACAACAAGAACCCGCTGTGAATGCGCCTAGTTCTGACGCGATTAACTAACATTCAAACGGCTTATGACTAACAAAATAGCGGTACTTGGCGCGGGGTCTTGGGGAACGGCATTAGCCATGTTGGCAGCACGAAATGGTTGCCAAACGCTATTGTGGGGGCATCATCCCGCGCACATCGAAACACTGAAACTCGACCGCGAAAATCGGCGATATTTGCCGAATTTGCCATTTAATGACCATTTGACGCTTACGTCAGATTTGGCGGAAGTAGCGACGTTCAGTGACATTATTTTGGTGTCTGTTCCCTCGCACGCCTTCAAAGATACGTTGCAAAAGCTAAAACCGCTGGTTTCTGGAAATGTAAAAATTGCGTGGGCAACCAAAGGTTTTAACAAAGAAAACGGCGGTTTGTTGCATGAAATCGTGGCGGAGGTTTTTGGTTCGGAAACGCCTGCGGCATTGGTTTCGGGCCCGAGTTTCGCAAAAGAAGTGGCGGCAGATTTACCGACCGCGATTACGATTGCTTCGACACAACCTGAATTTGCGGCACAACTTGCGACAATTTTGCACAGCGATCGTTTTCGCGCGTACACCAACAACGATTTAATCGGTGTGGAAGTGGGTGGCGCGGTGAAAAACGTAATGGCGATTGCAGCGGGTATTGCAGACGGTTTGGGTTATGGCGCAAATACTCGTGCGGCGTTGATTACACGAGGTTTGAATGAAATTATTCGTTTAGGAATTCAACTCGGCGGCAAACAAGATACGTTTATGGGTTTAGCGGGTTTGGGCGATTTACTTTTGACCTGTACCGACAATCAATCGCGCAATCGTCGATTTGGGTTGGCGTTGGGACAAGGGAAAAGTCCTGACGAAGCACGACAAGAAATCGGTCAAGAAATCGAAGGTGTTTCGGCAGCGAAACAAACCTTTTTATTGGCGCAAAAATTCGGAATTGAAATGCCAATTACCGAACAAACTTACAAAGTGCTTTACGAAGGACTTGCGCCGCGTGAAGCGGTTCAAAATTTGTTGGCTCGCGAACAAAAAGCAGAATCTTAATCACAAAAAAGCGGGCAAGAATCTAATTCTTGCCCGCCTCTCTTTTTTAAGGCTTTACAAACCACAGGCGCGTTCAATCACGGATTTTCACAAGTGTTTCTGTTTAAAGCCGAACAAACGGGACACCATGATAAATAAAATTCAAAAATACAAAATACACCGAATACTAATAGCGCAATACTCGCGGTAAATACCGATATTAAAATCATCGCAACACCGGCATACAAACGGTACTGCTTTTCTTTTACACTTAAATTACGTTCAATCTTTAACATGCGCTTGAAATCAAAATTCATAGAAAATCCTCCAAATATATTATTGTGTTTAGTTTCTTGAACTACAAAAACAAGCGTTAAATAATACGCGATTACAAAGAAATGTGCGATTATCGCCGCGTTAATAAACATCAGCAGGAATCTTGATTTTTTTGGAGAAGGTTATGCCGTTCAAAATCCGTCAATTGGGCGTTCAACTTTATGAAAAAGTGTGGCGCGACATGCAACAATTTACGCAAACGCGCACACCAGAAACGCCAGATGAGATTTGGCTAGTTGAGCATTTTCCTGTTTACACGTTGGGTTTGAATGGCAAACGTGAACATCTTTTAAACGTCGGTGAAATCCCTGTCATTCAAACCGACCGAGGCGGGCAGGTGACGTATCACGGGGAAGGGCAGGCGATTGTCTATATTCTGTTTGATTTGAAACGGCGAAATCTCAACAGCCAACAGATTGTTTCGCACCTCGAAAATGCAATGATTCAAACGCTCACGGATTATAAAATTCCCGCTGTGGCGCGTGCCGATGCCCGTGGCGTTTATGTCGAAAATAAAAAAATTGGTTCGATTGGGCTGCGAATCAAACAAAATGGCTGTTATCACGGCTTGAGTTTGAATAACAATATGGATTTAACGCCGTTTAATTTTATCAATCCGTGCGGTTATGCGGATTTGAAAATGACGCAACTGGCGGATTTTGGCGTGACGATTAAAACTAACGAACTTTCTCAAAAAATTGTTTCCCACTTACTAAAAAATTTGAATGACTGATTATCAAGCTCCTTCCCGCGCCACGCCTGAAACACATCAACGCAACAGTGAAAAATTGGCGCGAATTCCCATCAAAGTTGAAATCACTGAAACACCATTACGCAAACCCGATTGGATTCGGATTAAAGTATCTTCGGGGCAGGAAGTGAGCCGTATCAAACAACTTTTGCGTGAAAGTAAATTGCACACGGTTTGCGAAGAAGCGGCGTGTCCGAATCTCGCTGAATGTTTCACACACGGTACGGCGACGTTTATGATTATGGGTGATTTGTGTACACGCCGTTGTCCGTTTTGTGATGTCGCACACGGGAAACCGCAAACCCTGGACGCTGATGAACCGCGCCAATTGGCTGAAGCGATTCAAACGATGGCGTTGAAATATGTGGTGATTACGTCGGTGAATCGGGACGATTTGCGTGACGGTGGTGCGGGACATTTTGCCGATTGCATTCGCCAAATTCGCCAACAAACACCACAAACAAAAATCGAAATTCTCGTGCCTGATTTTCGGGGGCGAATTGAAAAAGCGGTTGAAATTCTCGCCGCGCAACCGTGCGACGTATTTAATCACAACATGGAAACCGTGCCGCGTTTGTATGCGAAAGCTCGACCTGGTGCGGATTATGACGGTTCGCTGGAATTATTTCGTCAATTTTATGCCGCAAAACCCAAGATTCCCACGAAATCCGGTTTGATGTTGGGGATTGGCGAAACAGAAGAAGAAGTTGAAACTGTTATGCGCGATTTATTGGCGGTTGGCTGTTCAATGTTGACGTTGGGGCAGTATTTACAACCGAGCAAAGCGCATTTAGCGGTGGAAGAATATGTCACACCCGCACAATTTGACCGTTACGCCGACACCGCAAAAGCCTTAGGTTTCAAACAAGTAGCGAGTGCGCCGTTGGTTCGTTCGTCTTATCACGCCGATTTACAGGCGAAGGCGTTGGTCTAAAATGGAACACGATTATTTGGTAAATCTGCGCCAACATCCGACGTGGCAATTGTTACGTGCCGACAATGCGCCGTTAATTATTAGTTTTTTCTATCGCGTTTTTATTTTGCCAAATAGTCGCTCTTTGTTGCAAAGTCATCTAGTCGAAAAACTGGACGATACGTTGTTTCATTTACGAAAAATTCACGGCGAAAAAACGTATCCTAAGCCAGCAAAAACCTATTTAAACGATTGGGCGCATGGCGATAATTGTTTTTTGCGAAAGTATTACACTGAAAATAGCGATGAGCCTGAATTTGATTTAACGCCAGCGAGCGAAAAAGCGATTGAATGGTTACGCGGGTTGGAGCAAAAGCAATTTATCGGGACGGAATCGCGTTTGCTGACGATTTTCAATTTATTGAAAGCGATTTTGCAATCGACGCAAACCGACCCGCAACAACAAATTGCCGAATTAGAATTACAAAAATCGCTTATTGAAGCTGACATTAACCGCCTAAAAAACGGCGAAACCATCCGTTATGACCCGCGCCAAATCAAAGAACGTTTTTATCAGTTGGAAGAAACCGCCCGAAGTTTATTGATGGATTTTCGGCAAATTGAAGAAAATTTCCGCCAACTTGACCGCAAAACCCGCGAAAAAATCACCACCAGTGATAAACACAAAGGCGAATTGCTCGACGAAATCTTCGGCGAACACGATGAAATCGGCGATTCCGATCAAGGCAAAAGTTTCAAAGCCTTTTGGGGATTGTTAATGTCGCCCGCCAAACAAGACGAATTTAATGATTTGATTCAAAAAGTGTTGGCAATTGATGAAGTGAAAAGTTGCCAACCGGACGAATTATTGCCGCGCATGAAATACCATTTGCTCGAAGCGGGCGAAAAAGTGCAACGCACCAGTTCCAGTTTGGTTGAACAATTACGCCGTTATTTGGACGACCAAGTTTGGTTAGAAAATAAACGGATTATGGCGATTATTCACGAAGTTGAAAAACAAGCGATTGCCGTCAAACAGAATCCACCGAAAGACAAAGATTTTATGTTTTTGGATGACACGAAAGCCGCCATCATTTTGCCTATGTCACGCAGTTTATTTTCTCCGCCGACGCGCCAAATTTTGTCATCTGAAGCGTTGATTTCGGGTGTGGCGGAATTTGAAACCGACGCACTTTATAGTCAGCATTATGTCGATACGCCGTTATTGCTGGCGCGAATTCGCAAAGCCTTACAAACTAAAACGCAAATTACGTTAGAAGAAATCTGTGTTGAATATCCGTTGGAAAAAGGCTTGAGCGAATTGGTGGCGTATTTGAATTTAGCAACCGCCGATAACGGTGGCATTATCGAAATTGAAAAAACCGTTGAAATTGAATGGTTCACGCCTGACGGCACAAAGAAATCTGCCATGATGCCCCGCATTATTTTTAGCCGAACGTACACAAAAATATGACTAAATCTTTACGAGATTCCAAAACTTCACCTGTTGTTATTCACCTTTTAAAAGGCATTTTGTTTCGTGATGAGCAACCCGCATTGTGGGAATCATTGCTCAATTTAGAAAATGAAGTGCGCGATTACATTGCGGTTTTAGGCTTAGATTTACAAATTGATGACCGCGAAGGGTTTGCGTGGTTGTATCAACAAGCCATTTCGGTTGATGAAAATGCCGCTGAAAAAGAAAAAACGTTGCCGCGTTTGATGGCGCGACGGCAGTTGAGTTATCCGATTAGTTTGTTGTGCGTGTTGTTGCGTAAAAAACTGGTGGAATCTGACGCAACGGGCGATTCGCCGCGTGTCATTGTGTCGCACCAAGAATTGCAAAATTCGATGCGGGTGTTTATGCCCGAAAAAAGTAATGAGGCGCAAACCACCGAACAAATTGCCACCACCATTAACAAAGTGATTGAACTGGGGTTTTTACGCAAGCTGAAAACCGACGATGAAAACCTAGAAATTCAACGTATTATTATCGCGCTGGTCGATGCCGATTGGACATCCGCGCTTAACGAAAAACTGACGATTTATCAAAATTATGCACACAATGCCGCTTGAATCTATGGTCGAAAATGAGTTTGCAGGATTTCGCCTGCATCGTTTTGAACTTTATAACTGGGGAACTTTCGACAAAACCATCTGGCACATTTTCCCGAATGGTGAAAATACGTTGCTCACCGGCGATATTGGTTCAGGGAAATCCACGGTGGTCGATGCGTTGACGACGCTACTGGTTCCCGCGCAACAAATTATTTTCAACAAAGCGGCGGGCGCGGAAGGCAAAGAACGAAATTTAGAATCGTATGTGCGCGGACATTACAAAAGCGGCAAAGATGCTGAAGATTTAACTTCAAAGCCAGTTCCGTTGCGGGATAAAAATAATTACAGCGTTTTGCTGGGGTATTTTTACAATCAAGGTTATGACAGCAAAGTCACGTTGGCGCAGGTTTTGTGGTGCAAAGAAGATAAAGCGCAACCCGAACGTTTTTACATTGTCAGCACCGACGAATTAACGATTGCTCATGATTTCTCGAATTTTGGCAGCGATATTTCAGACTTGAAAAAGCGTTTGAAACGGCAATCTAATAACGTTGAAGTTTTCGACAGTTTTAGTCAATACGCGGCAGATTTTCGGCGGCATTTAGGCATCGAATCTGAACAAGCTCTTACGTTATTTTATCAAACGGTTTCGATGAAATCGGTCGGCAATTTAACGGCATTTGTGCAACAGCAAATGCTTGAAGCTCCGCCCGTTCAAGAACGGGTCGAATCGATTTGCCGCGAATTTGATAATCTCAATCGCGCTCACGAAGCGATTTTAAAAGCGAAAGCACAACTCGAATTGCTGCGTCCGTTAGCCTCTGATTACCAAGATTATCAACACTCGCAGAAAATTCACGCCGACAAAGAACAATGCCGCGAGGCGTTGGATGCCTATTTTGCCAACTACAAAGCCGCCTTTTTAACGGATCGAATTAGTCAGCGTGAAATCGAGTTGGCGAAACATCAAGAAAAATTACTTTATCAGCAACAAGAAATTTCCGATTGTCGCGACCATCGCGATCAACTCAAACAAAGCATTGAAGACAATGGCGGGCGACGTTTAGAAACCTTGGCGACAGAAATTTCGCGGTTGGAAAGTCAGAAACAGCAAAAAGTGCATCAAGCCAAACGTTATCAAGCGTTTTGCGCCGCGATTGATTTGGTTGACGCGAATGACAGCGACCGTTTTTTGGATAATCGCCAACACGCGCAAAAATTACTGAACGAAATCGAGCCGCAACAAGCTGACCTCACTCAAGAAAAAATGGCGACGACAATTCGGCGCAATGAATTAAATGAATCGATTAAACAATTGGATGACGAATTAACCTCGTTGCGGGCGCGTCGCAGCAACATTCCGCTTTCTAATTTACAAATGCGCGAGCAACTTTGCGCCGCGATTGGGATTTCGACGAATTCGGTGCCATTTATTGGTGAATTGCTCAACGTCGATGAAGCGCAACCTGAATGGGCGGGCGCGATTGAGCGCGTGTTTTATGGTTTTGGTTTGAGTTTGTTGGTGGCGGAAGAGCATTACGAAAAAGTCGCGCACTATGTGGATAATCATCGTTTGAAAGGGCGGATTGTCTATTTTCGCATCAAAGAATTTACCGCTGAAAAATTTGAATTGCCCGCGCCACAATCGTTATTTTACAAATTACGGATTAAAACCGACAGCCGTTTTTACGATTGGTTAAATCTTGAAATTGCTCGCCGATTTGATTATTTTTGTGCAAATAGTTTGGACGAATTTCGTCGTCAGCCCAAAGCGATTACGCAATCTGGGCAAATCAAAAGTGGCGCGAATCGACACGAAAAAGATGATCGTTATTCGATTAACGACCGTTCAAAGTTTATTTTGGGTTGGGATAATCACGCGAAAATTGAATCGCTTGGGCAACAACAAGCGACCTTCGTGCGCGACGGTTTTACTTGCATTGAAAAGTTAAAAAACCTTGATTTACAATATAAATCGTTAGAATCACGCCGTGATAAATCCCGCGATTTACTCAATGTGGAAACGTTTGCGGACATTGATTGGCAAAGTTTCACCCGCAAAATTGACGATTTGCTTGCTGAGAAAAAACAAATTGAAGAAGGTTCCGACATTCTCAAAAATCTACAAAATCAATTACAAGAAATCATTGATAAGTTGAAACTGAAGGATTGTGAAATTGAAATCGCGATTAAAAACAGCGGTAGTTTTGAAACGAATTTAGAACACGATAAAAACGATTTGAAAGCTGGTTTGAAAGTGGTTGAGAGTTTGGATGCAGAAAAACGACACACTATTTTTCCAACATTACGCACGATGCAACCGACGGCGTTACAAAATGTGACGTTGACAATTGCCAATTGTGACAGCAGTAAAAGCACGATGCGGACGTGGTTGGGCGGGCAAATCAACCGCGAATCGGATAAATCGACGCAGTTAAACGGAAAAATTACTGCACAAATGCAGAAATACAAAGACCGTTTCAAAATCGAAGCTCGCGATGTCGATGTCAAATTGGAATCCGCTCCAGAATTTGGCGCGATATTTAAAAAACTTGAATCGGAAGATTTGCCGCGCCACGAGCAGCGTTTTCACCAAATGCTCAAAGAAGGCACGATTCAAAAAATCGCCATGTTTCAGGCGAATTTAGACAAAGAACAACAAGATATTCGAGATAAATTAGAGCGCATCAATCGTTCGTTATCGGCGATTGATTACAACGCCGGAACGTATATTAAATTGGTTTGCGAACACAGCAATGACAATGATGTTCGAACGTTTCGACAAGATTTACGCGCGTGTTTAGCCGATGCGTTGAGTAGCGAAGAAAATTTATACGATGAGCATCGCTTTTTTCAGGTCAAAAAAATCATCGACCGTTTTCAAGGACAAGAAGGCAGCGTTGATATAGACAAAAAGTGGACAAAAAAAGTTACTGATGTGCGAAATTGGTTTTTATTTTCAGCGTCGGAACGGTGGCGCGAAGATGACCAAGAAAAAGAATACTATTCGGATTCGGCGGGAAAATCGGGCGGTCAAAAAGAAAAATTGGCGTACACCATTTTAGCATCGGCGTTGGCGTATCAATTCGGTTTGGAGTGGGGCGAAACCAAATCGCGCAGTTTCCGTTTTGTCATGATTGATGAAGCGTTTGGTCGCGGTTCGGACGATTCGGCGCGGTACGGGTTGGAATTATTCAAAAAATTAAATCTGCAATTATTGATTGTGACACCGTTGCAAAAAATTCACGTCATTGAAGATTATGTGAAAAGTGTGAATTTGGTTCACAACGAAGACGGCAAAAAATCGATGTTACGCAATTTAACCATCAGCGAATATCACCAAGAGAAATTAGCCAATGGCGCGTGAGTTAATCCCGTCTAAATATGTTCAAGAACAGGCGGCGAAAATCTGGCAACGTGGCGATTTGCATCGTGCCTTTTTGGAAAATAGCGCGTGTTTCCCCGTGACGATTTCGTTGCCGAGTTTGTCGTCGAAAGTATTATTGACGGAATTTTCTGTGGTTCAAGAGGCGATTTATACGTTGAACGAACAAAGCAAAAAACACGGCTTTACGATTTCGCATAACGTCGTGAATCATCGGCAACTGGGCGAACAAAAAATCCCCGTCACTGTTGAATTTGAAAATGAAACGATTTTTTTACGTTATTTGCGTCATGCTGACGATTTTTCAGAATTCAAAAAAATGGCAGAAAAAACGTTGCAACGTTTTCCAACGTTAAAAAATTGGTTGAATCGTTATCCGTTCAAACTGATAGATTTTTCAGACGTGTGGTTTTCGTTGCTGGCTGTTTGCGATTATTTTGTGCAGAATCTACGACCTGATTTGTATATTCGACAACTCGATATTATTGGCGTGGATACGAAATTTATCGAGCATCACAAAGCGATTTTGACTGAAATGCTCGATATTATTTTGCCCGAAACCGCGCGGGATTTAAGTGTCACGGGCTTGAGTAATCACGGTTTTGAACGCCGTTATGGTTTGCGTTACGAATTGCCTCGGATTCGGTTGCGGATTTTAGACAAGCATTTGGCGATTTGTGGACTGACGGATTTGACGTTGAGCTTGCTTGAATTTAACCGGCTCAAATTACCGATTAACACCGTTTTTATCACTGAAAATAAAATTAACGGTTTGGCGTTTCCGCACGTTGAAAATGCGATTGTGATTTTTGGTTTAGGTTACGCTGTCGATTTACTCGTTCGGGCGCAACTTTTGAAAAACGCAAAAATCTATTATTGGGGTGATTTAGACAGTCACGGTTTTGCGATTTTGTCTCGAATGCGCGGTTATTTCCCGCAAACAGAATCGTTTTTGATGGATAGCGAAACGCTGAATAAATTTAAAAATCTGTGGGGAGAAGAACCAGAAAATAAAACCGTTACGCATGAGTTAGCGAATTTAACGGCAGCTGAACAAGTCATTTTCCAAACACTAAAAACGCATCACATTCGTTTAGAACAAGAGCGCGTGAGTTACGGTTATTTGAACATCAACCTGCAAAAACAACATCAAATTGCGCCATAAAATCAGCAAGTGTAGCGCGTGATTGAAGTTGCACCGGTTGCGTCAACATTTCCACGCTCAAACCACGTTCAAGCAGCGATTCCATTTCGACAAAAATGTCATTTACATCCATCGTCGGCAAAATTTCAAATAATGTGGAGGTATTTTTACAACCTGAATTTTGGGCATTTTGATTCGCTTTCAAATGAAAAACGGCATCATCTAACAATAAAACACTGACTTCTTGTTCAAATGCCGCTGTCGTCAAAATAACATCGAGAATTTCTTGCACATAAACCCCGTGGTAACTGGGTTTCCGAAGTACAAATAAAAAACGTTTCGTCATAATTTCACCCAAAAACTAAAAAACGGTCGGCTAAAATCGTCGCTTCGAGCAACTGCCCCAAACCGCCCAATCGAAAACCGTCCGCCACATTTTCATCAATCAAACCGCGTCGTTGTGCCGCTGAAATACACACGACTAAATCTATTTTGTGCTGGTGTGCGAGTTCAGACCAACCTTTGAAAAGCGAGAATTCGTCATCCGGTGGCGCGGCGGATTTAAGCGCGTGATAAATGCCATCGTGATAAAAAAATACCCGAAAAATTTCATGATGTTGCGCCAAAATCGCTGACGCAAAACGAAAGGCGGTCAAACTGGCGGACGAATGGTAAGGGCTGGTATTGATTTGAATAGCAAATTTCATAATAGCTCAAAAAGAAAAGCGCGATAATCAATGAATCAATTACCGCGCAGATGAAAAGTTAAAAACGAGGATTATTTTTTGATTTTACTCAGTAAAAAGTCCCACAATTTTTTCAGCAAGGGCTGGGCAATTTCCCAGCTTTTTTTCGCAATATAAATCGGGTGAATTTTTCTGACTAACTTGAAAAGGTAGTCCGCAATTTTGCCAATAATCTCAGATTTAACATTGTCGCGCCATTGCAAATAATGAATGCCTAAACCACTGACAAAAACGGGTTTATAGAGCCACATTTCAAGCAGCGAAACCACCCACATATACACAAACGACGCGCCCATTCCCATACCGGCAAGAATCACAAGCATCGCAAACATTGGATGAATTTTAGTCAACCACCACGACAAAATATCGGCAATCAAAAAGATATATGGCATTCCAATCGCGACACATTTCAAGCGTGTCTTGGTTGTTTCAGCGAAACTGAAAATGATGCCGACAAACATGAAAATGAAGCTGATGCCGAATAAATGAATATGCGAAATGCGTGTTAATGAGGCGAAAGTCGCGCCGGTATCTTCTGCGCTGAGAGCTTTTACGGTATCGAATTTCGACAAATCCGGCAAGCTGCCCGCGTCTTTGTTGTGGCACATGACACATTTATTTTCGACAATTTTTTGAATTCCATTGTCGATGTAATCGTCTTTATCTGCGCCGTCACGCACCCATTGAATGATGTCGAAACGCTCTTGTTCCGAGGCGTTATCTTTCATGGAGCCGTTGAGTTTTGTTTCTAAAACGGTGCCAGAACGGTTGCCGTAATAGCTGTACACAATATCATCAACGGATAAACCGAATTTTCCGTCTGCCATACCGTGCGTAAATAGAATTTGAATAATAGCGAATAAATAACCCACTGCGACTGTGCAGAGGTAGCCAGTGAATAACACTTTAACTGGCGTATCGTGATCTTTAAGCGGAATGTATTTAGGAATTGCTTTGACAGGAATATCATCGATTTCTTCGGGTGGTGAAACGTAAGGCGGCATAATTATTTCAAAAGTTAAGTTAAAAGAACAGCGGATATTTTAACACTGGTAAGACTTTGAAACACGATGAAAATCCGTAATTTGCTAGTTCCAAAATAGTAATAATAGACTTCGCATAATGGTTATTGTGTTAAATAAATAATGTCGCGTTATAAAATGCCGTCCTCTACCGATTCCAAAATTGCCAACTCGTTGATTTTCATTATTGCCGAAAATTAAAATCATGAAATCCTACATCTTGTGCTTATTTTGAATATACAATCTACATATTGCGATAAACGGCTTTTTAGCACAAATCCCCGCAACGCCCCAAAACGCGAAATCACTTCCCTATTCCGCTTCAAATTAAAAACATTTTAACCAAGTTAACCAAGGTAATCGAACATGATTGTAGTCAAACGAAATGGTGAAACCCAAAAAATCGCTATTGCCAAAATCCACAAAGCGGTCGAATGGGCGTGCAATGGTTTAGAGGTTTCATTGTCCGAAATCGAAACTAATGCCCATATTCAATTTTTCGATGGCATCAAAACCGCGCAAATTCACACGGCTCTCGTCAACAGCGCGGCGAGTTTGATTGATGTCGGTAAAACTGATTATGAATTCGCCGCCGCCCGTTTATTATTGCAACAAATTTATAAAGAAGTCACACAACACACGGATTACCCAACGTTATCGGTTTATATTTCAAATGCGATTTTGCTAGATAAAATTAAACCAGAAATGCAATCATTTGATTTAGAAACATTAAATGCTGCTATCGATGTTTCGCGTGATGATTTGTTCAAATACTTAGGAATGCAAACGGTTTATGATCGCTATTTGTTGCGCGACGAAAATCAAAAGCTCATTGAAATGCCGCAACATTTTTGGATGCGGGTGGCGATGGGCATTGCATTAAATGAAACGCTAGAAACGCGCACAAACTGGGCGATTGAATTTTATAACGTGTTGTCGAAATTTGAATTTGTGAGTTCAACGCCAACGCTTTTCAATTCAGGAACGAAATTCTCGCAAATGAGTTCATGTTTTGTCACAACAACCGACGATTCGATTTGGGAAGAACAAGACGGCGTAAATTTCGGCAAAGGCATTTTTGCGACGATGACAGAATGTGCGTTGTATTCAAAATTTGCAGGCGGCATCGGCACCGATTGGACGCGCGTTCGCCCTGCTGGCGCGGGCATTGGCAGTACGCACGGCATGTCGTCAGGCGTTGTCCCCTATTTAAAAGTTTTCAACGATACCGCCGTTTCTGTTAACCAAGGAGGCAAGCGCAATGGTTCTTTCGCCGCTTATTTAGAGCCGTGGCATGGCGATATTGAGCGTTTTATCAATTTGAAAAAACCCAATGGCGACGAACGTTTAAGAGCGCGTGAAATTTTCCCGTACATTTGGGCAAACGATTTATTCATGAAGCGCGTCAAAGCCCGCGCCAAATGGTCGTTATTTTGTTCGCACAAAAACGTCGAATTATGTGAAACCTACGGCGAAGAATTTGAACGACATTATTTAGCCGCTGAAGAACGTGGCGACGCGATTAAAGTTATCGACGCAATGGAATTGTGGAAAGGGATTATCACGGCATTGGTCGAATCCGGTGCGCCGTTAATCACTTTCAAAGATGAACACAATCGTCGTAATCCCCAAAATCATGTGGGGATTATTCGCTCAAGTAATCTTTGTTCAGAAATATCGCTGAATACGAGCGACGAAGAATCAGCCGTTTGTAATTTGGGTTCAATTAACGTTTCAGTTTGCACGCAAGCGGATTTCCCGCGCGTGATTCCGATTGCGATGCGAATGCTCGATAACGTCATCGATTTGAATTTTTATCCGACTGAAAAAGCGCGACGTTCAAACTTAAAACATCGTCCAGTTGGTTTGGGTTTGATGGGATGGACGGATTACATTATTTCGCAAGGCATCGATTGGGAATCGGACGAACATTTGCGTTTAACGGATTTTGTATTTGAAGATTTCTCGTATTGGGCAATCAAATCATCCATGGAAATCGCCAAAGAAAAAGGGCATTACAGTAGTTACGAAGGCTCAAAATGGTCGCACGGCATTTTGCCGATTGATACCGCTCGACAATTACCTGACGAATGGCGACACGGAAGCCGTGATGCGAAATCATGGGATACGTTGCGAACTGAAATTCAACAGCACGGTATGCGAAATTCAAACTGTATGGCGATTGCACCCACGGCTTGCGTTACCGCAGATACGTTGGTTGCAGGACAAAACGGTTTGTTACGAATGGACGAAATTGGCGATGTGAATGGCGAGCAATGGCAAGCGATTGATTTAGTGGTTAATCAACAATCGGCGAACAGTCCAGCGAGTAAATTTTATTGCAATGGGGTTCAGAATGTTAGAACCATCACAACTGCAAACGGTCATACCGTTACAGGAACGGATTCGCACCGCTTGAAAGTGTTGTCGTCTGCAAACAAACTAGAATGGAAATTTTTAAAAGACATCGCTGTGGATGATTTAGTCGCGCACCGTTTAGGTGGCTACGAAGCCACTGAAATTCAACCGATAATTACATTGGGCGAACAAGGCATAAATTCAAAAGAAACCGCCCTCCCCGCTTTGCTTGATGACGATATGGCAGTGTTTTTAGGCGCGTATATGGCAAACGGTTACGTTAAATGTAAAACTGATGGCACGCCTGAAGGAGTAAAAATCAGTCTAAATGAAAACAACGTTGAATTTTTAGACGTGTTGCGAAATATCGGTAAAGCGTGGGGCGTTTATTCAGCGGATGAACACTCGCAGGGCGTGACAACGTTATGTTTTTATTCGGTTGAACTCGGAAGATTATTTGTCGAAGAATTGTGGACAAAACCGAGCGGTAATAACGGCGAAGGAGCGGCTGGCGCGCTCATTCCACTCAAAATTAGAATGTCACCACGAACGATTATTGCAAAATTTTTACAAGGTTTGTTCACCGATGGTTCATTGACGTTTCAAGAACGCGGTTCGCCTGTTGTTGAAATTGGCACGGTGAGCGAAACTTTAGCGTCACAACTCCACGCGCTTTTATGGGCATTGGGTTATATGACGAAACGGATTAAATCACAGCCTGGGTCATTTGGTTATCGTGACGTTCATCGCGTCAGAATCTCCAACGCCAGTCACACGTTGAAATTTTTAGGTGAAGTCGGTTGGCATTCGAGTGAACCGTTATCAAAAGTATCGACTTATAAATGTTCAGAACGCGATAGCTTTAGAGGTTTGTGTGTGAATGGCAAAAAAGTGATTGCTGAAGTTCAAGCTCTTCGCGGGCTGAGTAAATTTACCAAAACATTTTTGGCGACCGCAAAACGTCAAGGTCATTTATCGTTTCACGCGCTTGAAAAATTAGCCATTGAATATGAAGACGTTAAAAACACCTTAGCGTGGCAGTTGATGTCAGAAGGTATTTTGTTGTTGCCTGTGATTTCAAACGTGCCACAAAAAGAAGCTGTTCCAACGTTTGATATTGAAGTGCCGAACGAGCATGAATATGTGGCGAATGGCATGGTGAATCACAACACAATTGCAAACATTGTCGGTACAACGCCTTGCATCGAACCAATTTACAAACAAGTTTTTGTAAAAGAAAACAAATCGGGCAAGTTCAAAGTTGTTGATCCCGCAATGCGTCATAACCGTCCAGAATTGTGCAAAACGGCGTTTGAAATTGACCAAACATGGTTAATTAAAGCGGCGGCGGTTCGTCAAAAATACATTGATCAATCGCAATCGGTAAACTTGTTTAAACGCGCTAATGTGAAAGGCAATGTGATTTCGGATTGGTATTTCTTGGCGTGGGAATTGGGGCTTAAATCCACCTACTATTTAAAACAACAAATTTCTGAATTGTCTTACGAAGAAGTCATTAGCCAAGACGCGCCAGCGGCGATGTGTTCAATAGATAATCCAGAATGTGAATCTTGTCAGTGAGTTGACGAACACGGGCAGCAGCTAATTCTGTTGTCCGTTTAATTTTTAAAATTTAAACCTTAGAGCAAAAAATGAGTGAAAAACGATTTAGCATCAACGACCGAAAGTTAATCAATGGCCCTGTCAATAATTTGATGCAAATTCGCCCCGTGAAATATGCGTGGGCGATGCAATTGTTGGAACAGCAACAAAATAATGCGTGGGATCAGCGCGAAGTGGATTTGTCCGAAGATGCAAAACAATATGCGATGGGACATTTAACCGACGGTAATTTGAATTCGTACAAAAAAGCGTTGGCGTTTTTGAGTAATTTGGATGGGATTCAACTCAACAATTTAACCAAAAATATCGGCAAATACATTACCTCGCCTGAAGTTTCAATGTGCATCACGCGCCAAGCGTGGGAAGAAGCGCAACACGTTTTGTCTTACGCGCAAATTATTGAATCGATTGGCTTTGACCCCGATGAAATTTATTGGATGTTTGACACTGATCCCGTTTTAGCCGAGAAAAATGAGTACATCACGCGCTCGTCGGAAATTTTAGGTTCGGGTTTTTCAGAAGAGAATTTTGTTAAAGCGGTTGTCGCAAATATCGCGCTTGAAGGGATTTATTTCTTCAATGGTTTTTTGACGTTTTACACGTTGGAACGTCAAGGCTTGATGAAAAATAGCGCGAAAATGATTCAGCTGATTCAAAAAGATGAAGAGGCGCATTTGCATTTATTTATCAATATGTGGAAAACGTTGCGCTTAGAAATTCCGCATGTTTTTACCGAAAAATTGATTGAAGAATGCCGCGAGTTGATTCAACTTGCCGTCCAACATGAAATCGCGTGGGGAAAATATATTATTCAAGACGGCGTTTTGGGTTTGACCGATACGATTGTCGAAGGTTTTATTCAAAGTTTGGCAGATAAACGCCTTGATTCTATTGGTTTAGAACCAATGTATAACGTAAAAAATCCTATTCCGTGGTTTGACGACGCAAGCAAAGTGAATTTAGGCGAAACCAATTTCTTTGAAGGCAAAAATGCGTCTTACGCGGCGGGCGGAAGTTTAGAATGGGATTGAAAATTCAAAATGGTAGAATCATTGACGCGGCAAACAAACTCGATTTTATCGGCGATATTTATATTCAAGATGGCAAAATCGTTTCGTTTGATGACGCGCCACCTGATTTTTATGCAGACGAAATCATTGACGCAACGGGGCAAATTGTTTGTGCAGGTTTTGTAGATTTAAGCGTTCGTTTGAAAAATATAGCTAAAGAAACGAGTGTCGCCGCACGTTCGGGCGTAACGTCATTTTGTGTGCAACCAGATATTAAACCAACGATTGACACGCCCGAAGTCGTCAAACATTTGCAAGAATTAGCGGAACGCGCCAATTATTCGCAAATCCATTTCATCGGCGCGTTGACGCAAAAATTGGAAGGCAGCGAATTAAGTTCGATGTTGTCGCTCAAACAAGCGGGTTGCATAGCCATGAGCAACGGTAACTTTCCGATTAAAAACCTGCTGATTATGCGCCGTGCAATGGAATACGCGGCGAGTCATGATTTGTTATTTGTTTATCGTCCGAATGAATTTAGTTTGAGCAATGGCGGTTGCGCTCACGAAGGCGCGATGGCGACCCGCTACGGTTTGCCAAGTATTCCCGAAGCCGCTGAAACCATTGCCTTAGAACAATGTTTAGAATTGGCGGAATTGACTGGTTGTCGTGTGCATTTTGGGCAATTGAGTTCAAAACGCGCAGTGATTAAATTGCGCCAAGCGAAAAAATACGGTTTGAATGTGACGGCAGATGTGTCGATGCACCAATTGCATTTAACTGAAAACGACGTAATTCCATTCGACAGCAATTATCACGTTGTACCGCCGTTTCGCAGTTTAGAAGATCGCGATTTTTTATGCTCAGGGTTATTGAATGGCACGATTGACGCGATTTGTAGCGACCATCAACCGCATCTGTTAGATTCCAAACTCGCGGCATTTCCCGAAACGAAAGCAGGTATTTCGACGTTAGAAACGTTGTTGCCGTTATTGTTGAAATTAGTGTCTGAAAACGTGATTGATTTGGCGCACGGTTTGGCGTTATTGAATGCAAAACCTGCCGACATTTTAGGTTTGAAAACTGGCACGCTTTCGATTGACGCGCCAGCCGATATTTGTATTTTCAACTCTGATTTAGCGTGGCGCGTTGATGCTGATTTGTGGCAAAGTGAAGGAATCAACACGCCATTTTGGGGACAAACTTTAACAGGTCGTGTGACGCACACGATTCAAACAGGCAAACTGATTTTCAAACGCGCTTAAATATCACATCCCAAACGCCATGCCCAAGCCGAATACCGCGTTGCTCAAATTTCGTGAGCGGGCGATATTCGGGACGTTCACAATACGTCTGCGTCGAACTGAGATTTTCAAAGTTCGGCGCACGATTCAAAATTTCTAACATCCATTCTGCGTAATTTTCCCAATCGGTGGCAGCATGAAAATAGCCATTCGGCGCAAGTTTTCGCGCCAATAATTCCACAAAACTATCGCGCACAATCCGCCGTTTAAAATGTTTTTTCTTATGCCACGGGTCTGGGAAAAACAAATGCAAACCTGCCACACTTTCATTCGGCACGCGCTGTTCTAAAATTTCAATCGCGTCGTGGCAATAAATTCGCACGTTTGAGAGTTGCATTTCTTCAATTAACACCAACAAATGTCCCACACCTGGTTGATGAACTTCGATGCCAAGATAATTTTTATCGGGATTTTTCGCCGCCGTTTTCGCCAAACTATCACCGTTACCAAACCCGATTTCGACAATCAGTGGCGCGTCATTTCCAAACACTTCAGCAAAATCGACTTCTGTTTTTGGGTCAAGACAATAACGGGGCGCGTGATTTTCTAAGGCGAATTTTTGCCCAGGTGTGACGCGCCCTTTGCGTTGTACAAAACTTTTAATACGCGGCGGTTCGATATGTTCAAATGTCATAAAGTAATCAAAATCTGATAACGCTCAATACTTTCCAAACGCGCCACCGCGTCTTTAATGGTCGTTTCAATTTCTACGCTCAACTCATTATTTTTATAAATTTTTTCAAGCAAACCTTCCGCGACCAACGCTTCTTTAATCCAGCGTTTCATAAAACGATAATTCGCATACGTTGTAATAATTTCACCCGTTTCAGGATTTCTCAAACCTGATTTAATTGCCGCCGATTTCACAATGGCTGTTTTTGTTACAGGTTTGACCAATGGTTGCGCCATTACTTTTTCCGGAATCAACGGCGGCATGGTGTGTGCCACGGACATCAATGCTTCCGCGCTATCGTCGATGACTCGTGCTTTTTTACTATCACTGACCACGACGTAAATTACATACGCCGCATAAATTACAATCAATACAAAAAATATCTCTGTCATGTTCTTATCCTCTTAAAAATAGATTGTTACTGCTAATTATTTACACGCGCCACGCTCGTTGATAAACCCATTGCTTGCCGCGCTAACCTCGTTTTTGCAAACGGCAGCACGTCTAAAAGTGCCAAACCGATATTGCGAACTGCTGCGAGTGCCAACCACTCGTTTGAAAAAATTTGCACCACCAAATCCGTAAAGTGAATTGTGCGAGATTGATCACTTTGTCGAGCTTGGGAAAAGCGTTGCAAAAATTCCCACGCGCCAATGTCGCCCGTTTCGTTTTGCACACGCAACATTTCCGCCAACGCCATCACGTCACGCAATCCGAGATTAAAGCCCTGCCCCGCGACGGGATGCAATTGATGCGCGGCATTGCCAATAATCGCCGCTCGTTGTGAAATCATCGCTTTCGCTCGAATCAACGACAACGGAAAAGCCCGACGCGGCGCACTCAACGTTAATTTTCCCAATCGATAACCAAAACACGATTGCAATTGTTCAATGAAATCATTTTCGCCACCCAGCATTAACGATTCCGCTTCTTCCGTTGTGCGTGTCCACACCACGGCGAAATCATGCGTTCCCATTGGCAACAAAGCGAGCGGCCCCGAAGCGGTGAAGCGTTCGTAAGCGGTATTTTTATGAGGATGTGCAGCTGTGATTGTCGTAATTAACGCGGTTTGGGCGTAATCCGAAATCTGTTGCTCAATGTTTAATAATTGCCGAACCGAAGAATTTCCACCATCCGCGCCAACGACTAATTTTGCTGTCAGATTTAGCGTTTCGTCACGGTGTTTTAAATTCACAAAAATCGCGTTTTCGTCTGCTATTAAACCCATTACCCGCGCAGGACAATACAACGTCACATTTTCAGCCGTCGCCACTTGGTCAGCAATATGCGATTCCAAATCCCGCGCTGTAATCACATAACCCAATGCGGCAACGTTTTCTTTTTGAGCGGATAAACGAGTTTTGCCAAAATGCCCTTTATCTGAAATATGAATTTGTTCAATTGGCGTGGCGGCGTGTTCAATGCCCTGCCAAAGATTTAACGATTTTAATGCTTCAACCGTTCCAGCCGCCAACGCCAAAGCGCGGTCGCCTAACGCTGCCGTTTGTAACATTTCGCGTTCTTGCGCTTCGAGAATGGCGATTTTTAAACCGCTCCCTTGCAACGCTAACGCCAAACAATTTCCCGCTAATCCGCCGCCCACAATGAGTAAATCGTAATCCACTATTCATCCCCCGTTTCACGCGCCATCAACGCTTCAATATCCGCAATCGTTTTCGGCACGCCATTAGTCAGAATTTCATGCCCCGTTTTCGTGACCAAAATATCATCTTCAATCCGAATGCCAATACCGCGCCACCTTGCCTCGACCGTTTTGCAATTTTCAGGAATATACAAACCAGGTTCAATCGTCAACACCATATCAGGCTGCAAGTTGCGCCATTCTTGATTGAGTTTGTAATCGCCAACATCATGCACATCCATTCCCAGCCAATGCCCAATGCGGTGCATATAAAACTGTTTATATTTTTCGGCTTTAATCAGTTTTTTGACATTGCCCGTCAGTAAGCCCAATTTCACCAGCCCTTTCGTCATCACTTCCACCGACGCATCGTGCGCGGCATTCCACGGAATATCGGGTTTGATTTGTTCAATCGCGGCCAGTTGCGCGTCCAAAACTAATTGATAAAGTTGCGCTTGTGCTTCAGAAAACTTGCCAGAAACCGGAAAAGTGCGCGTAATATCGGCAGCATAATGATCGCATTCGGCACCTGCATCAATTAGCAACAAATCGCCATTTTTTAATTGGTCTTTATTGTAGGTGTAATGCAGCGTGCAAGCGTTTGAACCGCCAGCCACAATGGACGGATACGCCACCGCGCGTAAACCCGATTGCATAAAATGATGCACAATATCGGCTTCCACTTGATATTCATAACGTCCCGCACGACAGAGTTGCATCGCTTTAACGTGTGCTTCGGCAGACACTTCCGCCGCACGACGCATCAGTTCTAATTCAGCAGGACTTTTGAACAAACGCATTTCGTGCAAAATCGGTTCGAGTGACGCAAGTTCAGCCGGAGCCACCACGCCAGAACGTGATTGAGTGCGAATGTGTTTAATCCATACCTGCAAACTGTGATCTAAATCTGAATCGCGCCCCATTGGGTAAAAAACTTTCGTTTTGTTTTCGAGCATTCCAGACAAAATTTCGTCTAAATCATCAATCGGAAACGAATCGTCCGCCGCGAAATGTTTCGTTGCCCCTTCTAAACCCGCGTGTGCGCCTTCCCACAACGCTTTTTTCTTATCGAATTCGCGGCAAAACAAAATGTATTCGCCCTGCTCTCGCCCGGGAATAAATACCGCTAACCCATCAGGTTCATTAAAGCCGGTTAAATAATAAAAATCGCTGTCTTGGCGAAACGGATAATCCACATCTCGATTGCGAGTATGAACATTTGCGCTGCCAATTAAGGCGATATTACCTTTGCCGACGCGCTGCATAAGTTGTTTACGACGTTTTTTAAATTCAGTTTGTTTCATTGTTTCTCAAAAAATAATGAGTTATTCGTTATGAAAATAATCGTTTGCATCATTCATTCTCCCATTTTCAAAATCACATCGTTTAAAACAAATCCTTCTGTTCCGTGATTTTCTGCTCGGCTTTTTTAACGACCGCCGCCGGAATAGGAAAATCCATAATCGCGCCATTCAAAATATCATCCACACAAATCACTTGGATTTTCGGATAATCTTTGCCACCTTTGACGTATTCGTTGTGGTAAAGCCCGTATTGCTTGCTGTCTTTGACCAAATTTGGCATCGGATACAGCGTTAATAAAATGCCAATCGCCGCGTTTTCACGTTCAACCGTTCCAAATAATTCACGAGTGACCGCAGGCGTTAATTTTACGTTCGATTTCACACTGAAAATCACTTTTTTAAATTCGATGTCTTTACCAACGACACGGTCGGGAATATAAGCCACGCCATCGATGCCACCATCACCGCCTTTCTTTTCGTTAATCACGGCTAGATTATCCGAATAGCGTAATACCATCCACTTCTCAAACTCTTTGCGCGTTTTATCATCCGATTTATTTGCCAACGCGACGGCACTTTCAAAATCTCTTGGAACGCCACTAATTTCAACATTATCTAAAACTTTGCCGTCTGTACTTTCGTTTTTGAGGCGTTTCAAAATCAACGAAATACTTTGATAAGTAATGTCGATGCCAATCCATTGACGATTTAACTTTTGAGCCACAGCAACCGTCGTTCCACAACCACAATACGCATCTAAAATCACATCGCCTTCGTTTGAACTGGCTTTGATAATACGGTCTAAAAGAGCTTCGGGTTTTTGAGTTGGATAGCCTAAACGTTCGGCAGCTGTATTAGAAATTCGAGCAATATCCGTCCAGTTCGCTGTAAGTGGTTTTCCTTTTGTGTCATCTAAATAAATTTTTAAACCATCAAGCCTTGGTGTTCCATCTTGTTTTAAAAGTATCCGCCCTTCTTCATACCATTTTTCTAATTGTTCTAACGAAGCTCCCCAACAACGATTGGCAGGAGGTTTTGAACCACGCCATTCAAATTGTCTAGTTTTATTAGCGTTTGAAAACGTAAGGTTTTCTGCTTTATAAAGCCGACCTTTTTCATCCAACTTAAAGCGTTTTAACTGTTGTTCGCCATATTCTGTAAATTGTTGGTTAAACAAAAAATCGATAGATTTAGTATAGAAAAAAATAATATCGTTTGAACGAACATAACCCTTTGTCTGCATATTGTGCGAATTGGTACGCTGCCAAACAATTTCGTTTTTGAAATCTCCGCCCGTCGTACAAAAAATAGCATCCAAAACCAATTTCAAATAATGGCTGGCGGTTGGGTCGCAATGAAAATAAAAACTGCCAGTGGGTTTTAACACGCGGTGAATTTCTGCAATCCGTAACGTCATCGAAACCAAATACGCGAACAACGCGCCTTTTTTCAACACCTTTTCTAAGCCACAAATTAAATCGATGCTTTGCTCGGTGAAAACGCCGTTGTAATTGGTTTTGATTTCAGCCAAACCTTGATTTGCGTTGTCATCCCACGTCCATGTATCTGTGAATGCTTGCGATTGCGCGGCATCTTCTTTACCGATGTTGTTGTAGATTTGGTTGTAGTTGCGTTTGGAATTAAACGGCGGATCGATGTAACACAAATCGACTGTTTCATCTTTGATGTAACGGCGTAAAACGTCTAAGTTGTCACCGTAATAGATTTTGTTTTTCACGATAAACCTTGTTTCATTATTTAGTAAACTCATCACGCAACGCCAACACGCCCGCGCGTAAATACTCGGTTAATTCCATAAAATCATTTTCAGCTTCTTCGTCTTCCAATTCGATAGCCGTGTCTAATTTGGTCATTTCGGCAATATCTTTGATAATTTCCTGCGCTTGCGGTGAAAATTGTGGCGCGGTATTGGCAAAACCTACGCCGAATAAAAAGCCTTTGCACCACTGACTTAACGCTTCAACGCGCTCGATTAAGGTTGCGTCATCTTCATCGGGCAACAATAATTCAAATTCAAATTCGTCATGCAATAACACGTCTTGCGTGTCATCAAATAAACCCATTAAATCCACGCGCGTTTCAGTAGTTAATGGCGCGGTGTGCCGTAATAATTCGGTCAACCATTGTTCGCCGCTAAAATTTACATTCACTGCAAGCAAGCCACTCGCCATGCCATGCGCTTCCGCCGCAGATAATTCTGCGTCATATTGTCCTAAAATGGTATCAATCGCCATGTAACTCATAAATATCCCTACAAAATGTTGGTTCTACTAAACTAAAATAAGACGTTATGCTACCATTGTTCATTGACTTAATGACCATTTCTGTGCGGTTTTTCGTGTTTCAAACGTGGATGACCTATTTTTTAATTACTCTTGAACTTTGATGCTATGAAACCAAATATATCCTACCCAGCTGAAGAATTAAAATTCTTTGACGACAAACTCGACAAGCTGATTGAACAATACCATCACACTAAAGTCGAAAATACTTCCTTGAAAATCAAACAAGATGCTTTAGTGCGTGAAAAAGCGAAATTATTGGAAAAAACCACCCTCGCCCGCACACAAGTCGAAGCAATGATTAGTCGTCTCAAAGCTATGGAGCAAAATACATGAATAATAAACAACCGTCGGCAATCTCGCTGACTATTTTAGGTAAAGTATACAAAATCGCCTGTGATTTTGACGAACAAGAATCACTGTTGGAATCCGCCAAACAATTAGACGAAAAAATGCGAAAAATTCGCAACGCGGGCAAAATTAACGGCGACGATCGAATTGCAGTCATGGTCGCATTAAATATCGCGCATGAACTGCAATTGTTGAAAGAAGATAATTTGAGACTCAACCAAAACCTCAACGAATGTTTATCAAATATGCGTCACAAAATAGAAAATGTTTTAGAAAATGATTAAAGCCGATTAAACTATGCCGGTATTTCCTGCGGCGTTTGACAGTGTTCTGGGTTTTCCTGAACCTATATTACCCTCGGGGGCGCATCCTGATTATGGCGTGCATACTTACTCCGTGTAAGCAGCCCGATTAACCAATAGCGTTCCCACTTGAACCTTCCGGTTCATGGACGAAAGGACGCAACGGCGCAGGTGGGAAATACCAATTGTCTTTCAAACAATTGCCTTCGTTGTCACTCATGCCTACATTTCAAAATCGTTCCATCTTCCTAATTGCCTTATTCGCCAGCACGTTATTTTCCAGTGCATTATTGATGTTTGTGTTGCAACCGCTGTTTGGAAAATTGCTTTTGCCATTACTTGGCGGCACGCCGGCAGTATGGAATAGCTGCATGGTGTTTTATCAAAGCGTGTTGTTTTTGGGTTATTTGTACGCGCATTTGCTCGGCACCCGTTTAAAATCCAATCATCAAATCATTGTTCATCTCACCGTCATTTCACTGAGTTTTTTAGCGTTGCCGGTCGGTTTGCCCGAAAACTTAATCCCACCAACAGAAAGCAATCCCACGTTTTGGTTATTTTCGACGTTAGCGTTAGCAATTGGCTTGCCCTTTTTCGTCCTTTCAACCACCGCACCACTGATTCAAAAATGGTTTGCTCACGTTGGACACAAAGACAGTCACGATCCTTATTTTCTTTATGCTGCCAGCAATACGGGCAGTTTGGTTTCATTGTTAAGTTATCCATTTTTGATTGAACCAAATTGGGGCTTGAACGCGCAACAATCGGATTGGACGTTGGGTTATGTTGGATTGTGTTTGTTAATTGCGGCGTGTGGGTTTGCGTTGTGGAAAAATTATCAATCGATTGACAGTGAAAACGTGACAACTTCTTCATCTCACGCGCCACCGCTTTCGTGGAAAACCAAATTTTATTGGGGTGCATTGGCTTTTGTACCGTCGAGTTTATTGCTCGGTTTGACGAATTTTATCAGCACCGATATTGCTTCTGTGCCGTTGCTGTGGATTATTCCACTGACGGTTTATTTGTTTTCATTTGTCGTCGTCTTTTCACGTTGGAACGATAAAAGTCATGCGTGGTTTGTGCGTTTGCAACCCGTTTTCTTAATTCCGTTCGTGGCGTATGCGTTTATCAATCCCGCTGATTTGCCGTATTGGATGTATTTGTTTTTTCATGTTATCGCGTTTTTCTTTGCGATTATGGTTTGTCACGGTGAACTCGCCGCACAACGTCCGCACAGCCAACATCTCACAACGTATTATTTGATTATGTCGTTTGCGGGCATGTTGGGCGGCATGTTTAACACGTTCGTCGCGCCGTTTATTTTCAATGGCATTTATGAATATCCATTGATGATTATTGCGGCGTTATTGTTACGTCCGAGTTTAAAAAAATTGTCGTTTAAAGAAACGTCATTGCAACTCATCGATCCGCTTTTATTGCTGATAATTGGCGCGGGGATTTATTTCAGCGTGTCGAATTTGACGGATTATTTCGATGGCGTGGTGATTAGTTTGTGTGTGTTGACGATTGCGGTTTATTTTTTACGTCAGCGCGTCGTGGCGTATGCGGGGCTGATGGGCGTGATTATTTCTGCGGCGATGAGTTTGCACCACGCCGAAAGTCACACCTTGATGCAAGAGCGCACTTTCTTTGGTGTGATGGCGGTGCGTGAAAGTATGTTGACCGATGAAAAAGGTCAGCCTGAAATGTATCACGAATTATTTCATGGCACGACCAAACACGGCGCACAGCGTTTGATTCCGACCGAAAGTAAAACGCCGTTGACGTATTACAGTCGCCCCAGTCCGATGGGACAATTGTTTAAAACGTTTGATGCTCAAAATGAAAACTGGAATATCGGCGTAGTGGGTTTGGGGGCAGGCGCGTTGGCGTGTTATGCCAAACCGTCACAAACGTGGACGTTGTACGAAATTGACCCGCTCGTGGTCGATATTGCGAAAAATCCTGCGTATTTTTCTTATCTCAGCCAATGTGCGCCGAATGCAGTTTCAGAAATCGGTGACGCGCGTTTATCCATTCAGAATAAACCTGATGGCACGTTTGATTTATTGATGATGGATGCGTTTAGTTCCGACGCGGTGCCAACGCATTTGTTGACACGCGAAGCGATTGAACTCTATTTCAAAAAGTTAAAACCAAATGGCATTTTGGCGTTTCACATTACGAATCGGCATTTGTTGTTGAAAAAAGTGGTTTCGATTCACGCCGAAGAAATGCACCTCGCCGCGTTGATTAACGAATTCAAACCGCAAACCGACGCGCCTTTGATTGTGGCAACGGATTGGGTTGTTTTGGCAAAAAATCCTGAAACGCTCAAACCGTTGCAAACCAGTCAAATCGGTTCATGGCAAAAAATGCTGTTATATTTTGATATGCCGGCATGGACAGATGATTTCACCAACATTGTGAGTATTTGGAAATGAACGAGAATTTAAACACCCACACCAAACCTTCGTCACGCATCACTCTGAAGACAAAATTATGAAATTACTCGCACTCGACACCTCCACCGAAGCCTGCTCTGCCGCGCTATTTATCGACGGTGAAATTCGGCAACGTTTTGAAATCACACCCAAAGCGCACACGAAATTATTATTGCCAATGATTGAATCATTGCTCGCGGAAGCCGAATTAAAATTGTCACAACTCGACGCGCTGGCGTTTGGTTGCGGTCCGGGTTCATTCACCGGTTTACGCATTGCAACGGGCGTAGTTCAAGGTTTGGCGTTTGGCGCGGATTTGCCCGTTGTTCCCGTTTCAACGCTTGCCGCATTGGCCCAAAATCGATTACCCGAACGCGCTTTTGTTGCTATCGACGCACGCATTGGCGAAATTTTTTGGGGTGTTTATCAACGAAACGCCGACGGTTTTATGGAATTAGTCGGCAAAGAAGCGGTTTTACCCGTTGAACAAATTGAATTTCCAGCACAATCCGCGCTGGGAATGGGTTCAGGTTGGCGCGTTTACAAAGAAGAGTTATTGTTGAAAACAGAAGGTTTCGTCACGCAAATTGAAAGCGACGTTTTGCCACAATCCAGCACGATTGCAGAATTGGGCGTTTATGGTTTTCAACGTGGTTTAGGCGTGGCGGCTGAATTCGCACAGCCCGTTTATTTGCGTGATAAAGTCGCGCAAACCGAAATCGAACGCGCTCAAATACGGTTAAATCGTGATAATGGATAAATCAGTCACTTTAATGGATAATGCGCCCTAATTTTTAGACTATTTGTGACACCATGAAAAAACAACTCGAAACCCTTATTTCTCAAGCTGTCGCGGCATTAAAAACGCAAGAGATTTTACCCGTCGATTTAAATCCTACGGTTCACATTGAACGCACCCGCGACACGGCGCACGGTGATTTTGCTACGAATATCGCATTGATGTTGGCAAAACCAACCAAAACCAATCCGCGCCAACTTGCGGAACAAATTATTGCCGCATTACCCATAAACGAAGCGATTTTAAAAGTGGAAATTGCGGGCGCAGGATTTATCAATTTTTTCATGAATTCCAACGCGCAATATCAAGTGATTGCCGATATTCAAACAGCGGGCGAAAATTTCGGCAAAAGCCAAATCGGCGCGGGCAAAAAAGTTCAAGTTGAATTTGTGTCCGCCAATCCTACTGGCCCGCTGCATGTTGGTCACGGACGCGGCGCGGCGTATGGTTCGGTGATGGGAAATTTATTAACGGCGACGGGTTTTGAAGTGCATCGTGAATACTACGTCAACGATGCTGGACGACAAATGGACATTTTAGCGACCAGCGTTTGGTTGCGCTATTTAGAAGCCTGCGGCGAAACATTTACGTTCCCGAGCAACGCTTATCGGGGCGACTATGTGCGCGATATTGCTCAAAAATTAGTTGAATTTCACGGCAAAAATTATTCACATTCAACGGCAACCGTTTTTGCTGATTTACCGCTCGACGAACCCGAAGGCGGCGATAAAGATGATTATATCGACGCACTTATTTTGCGTGCAAAAGCATTATTGGGCGACGGTTATAGTGTGGTTTTTGACGCTGGTTTGAACGATATTTTAAGCGACATCAAAGACGATTTAGCCGAATTTGGCACGACGTACAATCAATGGTTTTCAGAACGTTCGTTGATGGACGACGGTTCAATTGACAAAGCCTTAGCCGTTTTGAAATCGAATTATTATTTGTACGAAAAAGACGGTGCGACGTGGTTTAAATCGAGCGAATTGGGCGACGAAAAAGACCGCGTGGTGATTCGTGACAATGGTCAATATACTTATTTTGCGTCGGATATTGCCTATCATTGGAACAAATTAGAACGCGGTTTTGACGTGTTAATCGACATTTGGGGCGCGGATCATCACGGTTATATTGCGCGAGTTCGAGCGGCGTTGACGGCTTTGGGCGCAGACCAAACGAAGTTAAATGTTTTATTGGTTCAGTTTGCGAATTTGTGGCGCGGCACAGAAAAAGTGTCCATGTCCACGCGCTCTGGCGAATTCGTGACGTTGCGAGAATTGCGCGACGAAGTGGGCAGAGATGCCGCACGATTTTTCTACGTTATGCGCCGTTCCGAACAACACATGGATTTCGATTTAGAACTCGCAAAATCCAAATCAAACGAAAATCCTGTTTTCTACGTTCAATACGCGCACGCCAGAGTTTGCAGCGTGTTCCGTCAATTGGGTGAGAAAGGTTTCACTCAAGATGTGGCGTTGGGAATGGCGAATTTAGCCGAATTGACTGCCGAACACGAAACCGCATTATTGACGACGTTGGCGCGTTATCCCGAAGTCATTGAACGCGCGGCGACGCAATTTGAACCGCATTTAATCATTAACTATTTGCGTCAATTGGCGACCGATTTTCATACTTATTACAACGCGCATCAATTTTTAGTCGAGAACGACACGGTGCGAAATGCACGCTTGAATTTAATTGCTGCCATTCAGCAAGTGTTGGTGAATGGCTTGACGTTGTTAGGTATTAGCGCACCTGAAGCGATGTAAATGACCAGTCAACATCGTACAAATCGCAACAGAAATTCGCGCAAACGCCCACCTAAAAAGTCGGGTGGCGCGTTTAAGTGGATGTTGCTTACTGGCTTGCTGATTAGTTTAGTAGTTTTGGGCGTGTATTTGAAAAGTAATGGGTTGAAAAAACTGAAACAGAATTTCCCCCAAAATCTAATCATTGCGCCTGTTACACCTATTTATCCAGTCGCAAAACCCAGTATTTCATCAGGTTTATCGCCCGAAACGGTTGAAAAATTGGAACAACCGCCAGATGTTAATTTATCGCCCGAAGCCGCCACGGAATTAGAAAATGGGGTGATGCCGCAGTTTGATTTTTATACGATTTTGCCAGACAAAGAAATCGTTGTGCCAAATCATGAAATTGTGACGCGAACCCATGCGGAACGAGTGAATCCACCAACTGAAACACCAGTTGATGCGACTACATCCAAGATTTCCGCTGAAACACCCACGAAATCGGCGATTACTTACATGATGCAAGCTGGTTCATTTAAAAATTCAAGTGACGCCGAAAAATTGCGTGCCAATTTGGAATCGATGGGCATTGAAGCGCGGGTTGAGCGGGCAAAAGTGGGTGAAGTGATTTGGTATCGCATCAAACTGGGACCTTATACGCAAATGACCAGTGTGAGTACGATTCGGACGCGATTGAAACAAAGTGGTATTGAGGTGATTGTGACTGAAACAGGCGTGCGTTAAATGAAAAATCTCAAATGCTTAAAAGGGCGATGTGTTCAAAAAATACCGAGGTGTCAATAATCTATGAATCCAAATTTAAAAAAATTACATCCGTATCCATTTGAAAAACTCGCACAGCTAAAAAAAGGCATTATTCCGCCTGCGAATAAATCGCCGATTACGCTGTCGATTGGCGAACCCGCGCACGCCACGCCGCAATTTATCAAAGACGTTTTGATTGAAAATTTAAACAGCATTTCAAATTATCCGACCACCAAAGGCATTCCGAAATTGCGTGAAACGATTGCCGATTGGTTGGAAAAACGGTTTGCGTGCGAAGTGAATCCTGAAACGCAAGTTTTACCCGTAAATGGCACGCGCGAGGCGTTATTTTCGTTCGCGCAATGTGTGATTGATGCCGCAAAAAATCCACTCGTTGTGATGCCAAATCCGTTTTATCAAATCTACGAAGGCGCGGCTTTACTGGCGGGTGCCGAACCGTATTTTTTAAACACCACGGCTGAAACGAATTATTTGCCTGATTTTGCCGTCGTTCCCGCTGACGTTTGGCAACGTTGCCAATTGCTTTATATTTGTTCGCCCGCGAATCCTAGCGGTTCAGTGATGAGCGCGGCAGATTTTGAAACCGTTTTAACGTTGGCTGAAAAATACGATTTCGTGATTGCGTCCGACGAATGTTACAGCGAATTGTACGACGACGAAGCGAATCCGCCCGTTGGACTTTTGGAAGTTGCGGCAAAAATGGGTAATCGTGAATTTAAGCGTTGCGTGGTGTTTCACAGTTTGTCAAAACGTTCAAATTGCGCGGGTTTGCGGTCGGGATTTGTCGCAGGTGACGCAGAAATTTTGAAACATTATTTTGCGTATCGAACTTATCACGGTTGCGCGATGTCAGTTCCGACGCAATACGCGAGCATTGCGGCGTGGCAAGATGAAGCGCACGTTGTCGAAAATCGTCGTTTGTATCGGGAAAAATTCGCGGCGTTTGTTGAGATTTTGAGCGATGTTTGCGAAATTAAAAAACCACCCGCGAGCTTTTATATTTGGCTGAAAACGTCGATTTCGGATACCAATTTTACGCAACAGCTTTTTGCTCAAGAAAACGTCACCGTTTTGCCAGGAAGTTTTTTATCACGCGAATTTGAAGGCGTAAATCCCGCCGCGAATCATGTTAGAATTGCCCTAGTCGCGCCACTTGCAGAGTGTATTGAAGCGGCAAAACGCATTAAAAATTTCATTAACTCTTTACCAAAATAATCATGACCAATTTAGAAAATATCATTAACGCCGCATTTGAAAACCGCGCTGAAATCACCCCTGCAAACGCCACTCCTGAAGTCCGCGAAGCCGTCACCGAAACGATTAACCTACTTGATAAGGGGATTGTGCGCGTCGCTGAAAAAATCGACGGCGATTGGGTGACGCATCAATGGTTGAAAAAAGCGGTTTTGTTATCGTTCAGAATCAATGACAACCGTGTGATGGATGGTGGAAATACCCGTTATTACGACAAAGTCGAAAGCAAGTTTTCAACGTATAGCGAAGCCGATTTTGCCGCCGCCGGTGTGCGAGTTGTGCCAAATGCGGTGGCGCGTCACGGTTCATTTATCGGGTCGAGCGTTATTTTGATGCCGTCTTACGTCAACATCGGCGCATATATTGACACGGGAACAATGGTCGATACTTGGGTGACGGTTGGTTCGTGCGCTCAAATCGGTAAAAACGTGCATTTGTCAGGCGGCGTGGGCATCGGCGGCGTGTTAGAACCGTTGCAAGCGAACCCAACCATTATTGGCGACAATTGCTTTATCGGCGCACGTTCCGAAGTGGTGGAAGGCGTGATTGTGGAAGACGGTTGTGTGATTTCGATGGGTGTTTATATTGGTCAAAGCACCAAAATTTTCAACCGTATGACAGGTGAAGTGACTTATGGTCGCATTCCAGCGGGTTCGGTTGTGGTGTCGGGGAATTTGCCTTCTGCGGATGGTTCGCACAGTTTGTATTGCGCGGTGATTATCAAACAAGTTGATGAACGTACTCGTAGCAAAACAGGCATTAACGAATTGTTGCGCGATTAAACGTTTTCAAAAATCGTTACCCAACAAAAAACCGCCCCCAGCGTGTGCTGAAAGGCGGTTTTTTTAGGCTTGAAAATCTAAGTTTTATGCGAAGATAAAATCAGTTGCTGCCAATGCTGAAATGCCAGTTATAACAACAAAATCGTCTTTTGCTGTGTCAACAACTGCGCCACCAGCCGTGGCTGATGTATCGTCACCTGTTGGGTCAAAACTTAAAGTTTTAGCCGTCGCATCAAAAATAAAGCGACCTTTGTCCGCTACATCAGCGGCGATTGCTGTTGTTTTTGCATCAACAAAATCAACGGCTTTCAATGCGTCGCCAGCGCCATAAGCTGTTGTGGCAGTGTTACCGAAAGCGAACTTAATAGGTAACTGAATTTTATCTGTGCCAGTTGTGAAATTAGTCACCGTATCGTTCGCTTCAGTCTTCAATGCACCAGCAGTAGGAGCTTTATAAACTACTACATTTGACACAACTGACCCAACACCAAGAGTGATGTTATCTGCACCTAAAGCACCAATGATGGTAGTAGCACCACTGCCCGCGATAATCGTATCAGCGTTAGCTGTACCGGTAATCGTCTCAGCTGTTGTAAACGCTGAGTGATCCAAAGGATTTGCCACTTTAACGCCAGAAATCAACGCTAAATCCGCAGCGGTTTTCGCCGTAGCTGGAATAATTGTATCTGCCGTTGCATTCGCTGCAATGTTGTAAATAGTAGAAACACCAGCATTTATAACAGTAACGGTTGCTGTTGAGGTTCCTTTTGATACAGTTAAGGCATCAATGCCAAGTTGGAAGTTATTGATAGTGTCATTACCACCCGTTGTGATAATAGAATCTGCACCAGCACCACCGTTGATTACGTCAGCACCAAAACCACCTGTGATTGTGTCGTTACCAGCACCTGCGTTAATGTTTGCAGTAAATGGCGCAGCAGCTGTGTCTGTTACTTTAATTACATCGGCGAAATCAGTACCTGTGAATGTTGTGCCTGTAGCATCAAAATATTTAGCAGATGCCAACGTAGCAGGAACAACGGGTTGATGTGTGCCGTCAATTGGTGCAAACAAAGTACCACCATTACCAAGACCCTGACCTGTGCCAGCAACACCGTTAGTGTCTAATACATTATCAAAAACATTTTGATTTAGTGCATTTGCTTTGAACTGACTCGCATCAACAGCTAATGAATAGTTGTTATTATTAACTGTGAATTTAGCATTGGTTGGTGCGAAAGTAGTTGCTTGGGCTGTTGCTCCTGGAAGCAATGACGCTGCTGTCGAAAGATTCGTTGTTGTGCCTGTAATAACGCCAGAAGCTTCAACGGTCAACGCACCACCATTTGCCGTAGTAACGGTTTTATCAACAACTTTATATTGCGCGACATTCGTTGTCGTGATGTTGGTGTAAGTTCTTTGATCAGCTTGAGCTAAGTTTCTAACATCCGTCACAACATAATCAATCGTTCCAATATTTACACCAGCAGCAACTGGGTTTGTGTTTGCATAGTGATAATTAGCAACGTTGCTTTCAACAATTTTTTCTGCTCCGTTGATATTTGCACCATCAGACACAGCAGTTTTAACAGCAGAGTTAATGGTCAAATTAGCATCTTTATACCCATAACTTTGAGTCAATGCGTCATTTAATGCTTGATTGCCATTCGCTTCAGTATATTTGTGCGAAGTGTTTAACGCATAGTTAGATGTTACACCTTGTTTTGCATAACTTTCTGAATACGCTTCACCGCGTACATCAAGTGCAGAACCAGTATTGTTGTTTGTTGTAGCAGGCACATTGGCTACTGAAACATTGTGTTTAACAACAAGTGTGTCGTTAGCAGTGCCTTTGAAAGTTAATGCTTCAGTTAACGCACCATTGCCAGTTGTGAATGGTGAACCACTGATGTTTTCAGCAAGCGTAAATGTTTTACCGCTGTCAGCTGTATCGGTTAATGTGAATGCAGATGCAGTACCAGCTAATTTTGTTGGTGTAGCAGTCCATACAGTTCTATAGTCACCTGTTGCACCAAATTCGCCAGATGTAAAAGTTACACCATTAGTCGGAAGAAAATGTGCTTGAGTAGCAACATTACCAAATAAAGTTTTTAATTGAGCAACTGCAGCAGTTGTAGTTGCTGGTGTTGCTAAATTCGACGCAACAACAGCTGTAGCGTAATTACCGTTTTCTGTGTTGCTGTCAAAACCACCAGTTGTATTTTGAACGCTGTTCAACGCAGTGTTGATTACATCAGATGATGCAAGAACATTACTTGTAGCAAAGCCACCAGAACCAGTCAAGACTGAAGAAGTGTTGCTTACAACATTACTTGCGTTTGAGTTTGTTTGAGCCATGAGAAATCTCTCCGAGAGTTATAAAAAAGTGTTTCAGCTTTAAAATCGAGCTGTAAAAAATATAGTATATTTAACAAGTGAGTGCAATGTGTTTTTAACCTAAGTTGTAAAACTGCAAAAAATTGTTGTTAAATTTATATTGCCAAGGTCGTTGGCAATTGTGCGCCATTGTAAAGCAATCGAACGGGTAAATCACTCTAAAACTCCCCATTTTCCAGCACGGGTGAAACCCAATATTGAATGCCCGAACCTGAAAAAATCCCGCGTAAATCTACTAATAATCTAGCCAAATCCGTGCCATTTATATACATTTGAAAACGAATCTTTTTCTGCCGCCCCGTCACTTGTTCCGCGACAGACAAGCCTTTATTTTCATGATGATGGGCGTAAACGGTAAAACCCGAAAAACCGAGTTGAAATTCCATCATCAGTAAATTATCAACCACGCTACCTTCTAACGCGGGCGGCACATTTAATGTGACCAAGTATTCTTTGTTCATACTTACGCTTCCTTGGTTTGTCCAAACAACCGAAATAAAATCGGCAATAAAAATAACGTCAAAAATGTCGAGGATACCAAACCACCAATTACCACAATGGCGAGTGGGCGTTGAATTTCAGACCCCGGCCCTGTCGCATATAATAATGGAATAAGACCGAATGCTGCGATGCTCGCCGTCATCAAAACCGGACGTAATCGCCGCGCCGAACCAATCATCACCACTTTTGCCACGTCCATTCCGGTCGCTAATAATTGGTTAAAATAACTCACCATCACCACGCCGTTTAACACCGCGATTCCGAGTAACGCAATAAATCCCACCGACGCAGGAACAGACAAGTATTCGCCCGAAATCCACAACGCAAACACGCCACCAATCATTGCCAACGGAATGTTCGATAACACCAAAACCGCTTGTTTCACCGAGCCAAAGGTCGAAAAAAGCAGCAAGAAAATCAAACTCAACGAAATCGGAATCACCACCGAAAGGGTTTTTGCGGCACGTTGTTGATTTTCAAATTGCCCGCCAAATTGCACTGTGTAACCGGTTGGTAATTTCACTTTTTCCAGCACCGCCGCCCGTGCTTCTTCGACAAAACCCACCAAATCGCGCCCGTCAACATTGCTACGAATCACAGCAAAACGTTGTCCTTTTTCACGTCCAATCGACACCACGCCTTCGACTTGTTCGATTTTCGCAATTTCAGTCACGGGAACCCGTCCGCCATTATTCGGCAACGAAATCTGCAAACTATCGAAATCGGAACTGGTTGTATCGCCGCGCAAAATCAACGGCGTGCGACGAATGCCTTCTTGCACGATGCCCAATTTCAGCCCTTCCACTTCCGAACGCAACAACGTTTCAATCGTGTCGCTGTCTAAACCTAATCGCCCAGCCGCCGTTTTATCGATTTTCAACTGCAAGAATTTCATGCCGTCGTTTTGTTTCGCCACCACGTCGCTTGAGCCTTTAATTTGTTTCAAAACGTCCGAAATTTCGTGCGCTTTTTCGTTCAAAACCGCCAAATCCGAACCAAACAATTTCACCGCGACATCGCCGCGCGTTCCCGTCAACATTTCAGACACCCGCATTTCAATTGGTTGCGTAAAACTAAAACCTAATCCTGGCGTGTCAGCCATGACCGTTCTAATTTTTTCAATCAATGCCGCTTTGTCCGCAACTTGCCATTGTTCTTTTGGTTTCAAAACCAAAAACGTGTCGGTTTCGTTCAAACCCATCGGATCTAAACCCAATTCGTCCGCGCCCGTTCGCGCAATGATACTTTCGATTTCGGGGATATTTTTCAGCAGATTTTTTTGAATTTGTCCGTCCAAAATCACCGATTGCGCCAAGGTAATCGACGGCAATTTTTCGACCTGCAAAATAATATCGCCTTCGTCCATATTCGGCATAAACGTGCTGCCAATTTGCCCAAACACCAACACCGTCACGGCTAACATACTGCCAACCAAGACAAACACTTTTTTGCTATTATCCAAACACCACGCCAACGACGGCTGATAAAGTTGCTGTAATTTGCGCGGCAACCACGGTTCTTCGTGCGACACTTTCGTCATCAAATACGACGCAACCACGGGAATCACCGTCAGCGATAAAATCAACGAACCACTCAACGCAAATACAATCGTCAACGCAACCGGCGTGAACAATTTCCCTTCCAAACCTTGCAACGTCAGCAACGGCAAAAACACAATGATAATAATCAAAATGCCCGACGTGACTGAGCTGGCAACTTCCGCCGTGGCGCGATAAATAACATGCAAACGCGGCAAACGATTTGCGGTTTTCGCGTGTGCCAAATGGGTAATCAAATTTTCAACTACCACCACGGCGGCATCCACCAACATACCAATCGCAATCGCCAACCCGCCCAAACTCATGAGATTCGCAGACATATCCATCACGCTCATCAAAATAAACGTGAACAACGCCGAAAGCGGCAACACAATCGCCACGACAACCGCCGCGCGTAAATTTCCCAAAAACAACAGCAATAAAACCAACACCAACGCAATCGCTTCGCCGAGCGCGTGAAATACCGTATCGACAGCTTTATTCACCAAAATGCCACGATTATAAAACACATCAAGATGCACGCCGTTTGGCAAACTGGGCGCGATTTCAGCAATTTTTGCTTCAATACCTTCGACCGTTGAACGCGCATTCGCACCACGCAAACTTAACACCACGCTCGTCACGGCTTCACCCAATCCGTTTTTACTGACCGCGCCATAACGAGTCATCGAACCAATGCGAACATCGACCGCCACATCACTGACTTTAATCGGTGATTGCCCCGCGCCACTCACCACAATTCCGCGCACATCGTCCAACGTTTTAATACGCCCTTCGGCACGCACAATCAACGCTTCTTCGCCTTCGGTCAAACGCCCCGCGCCGTCGTTTCGATTGTTACTTTCTAAGGCTTTGATTAAATCGGCAATCGTAATACCACGCGCCGACATTTTCATATTGTCAGGAATCACCTCGAATGTGCGAACAAATCCGCCCAACACATTCACATCTGCCACGCCCGAAACGGTGCGTAATGCCGGACGAATTACCCAATCGAGCAAATCGCGCCGTTGCATCAAGGTCAAATCGCCGCCGTCAATCGAAAACATAAACATCTCGCCGAGCGGCGTAGTCATAGGCGCAATACCGCCTTCCACACCCGCTGGTAAATTGCCCCACAAGGTATTTAAACGTTCGGCGATTTGTTGCCGCGCCCAAAAAATATCCGTGCCTTCTTCAAAATCAATCGTAATATCCGTCAGCGCGTATTTCGCAATCGAGCGCAACATACTTTGATGCGGAATGCCGAGTAATTCGACTTCAATCGGCGCGGTAATGCGTGATTCCACTTCTTCGGGAGTCATGCCCGCCGCTTTGACGATGATTTTTACTTGCGTCGGCGACACTTCAGGAAAGGCATCAATCGGCAAATGTTTAAACGCATAAAAACCGCCGCCGCTCAACATCACCACAAACACCATCATCAACATCCGTTGACTGAGTGCAAAACGAATTAAACCTGTCATTGTTCAGCACTCCCTACGCCCAGCCAATTGGCTTTCAAAACCGCCGCACCTTTAATCGCAATGGTTTCGTCGCCGGTGAACGCACCGCTGATAATCGATTCTTCGTCTTGTTTGCCGACAATGGTGATGGGTTTTGCGTCAAAACCGACCGTGCTGCGAACGAATAAAAACGCATTGCCGTCATTTTGAGCAATCGCCGTATTCGGTACTTTGAAAACGATTTGTTTGCTGATTTGTTTGATTTGAACGTTTAATTTTTGTCCGGCACGAATTTGTTTCGGGGCATTTTTAATCACCGCTCGTGCCAAAATGGTTTGATTTTCAGCATTTACACTTTGACCCAGCAAACTGATTTCCGCGTTAAACGCCGTGTTTTCAATATCCACCGAATCGCCGACTTTTACATCGGTAATGCGCTCTTGCGGAATCGCAATTTCCAACCACAAGGTGTGCAAATCGGCGACGCGATACAACGGCGTAAGGCTATCAATGCGCGTTCCAGCGACTGCCATGCGTTCAATTACCACGCCAGAAATCGGCGAATAAATCATTAAACGGCTGTTTAATTGACCGCTCGCGCTACCACCCGAAATTTCCAGCAACCGCTTTGTTTCTTGCACGTCCAGCGACGCGGCGTTGAATTGGCTTTGAGTTTCTTGCACGCGCCGATTCGCAATAATGCCTTCGTGCGCCAGCGTTTTATCACGTTGATATGCCGAATTAGCGAGTTGCATCGCGCTATTCGCTTTTAAATAATTGCTTTGTAAGCTCAATAAATTCGGGCTGTCGATTTGCGCCAACACCTCGCCTTTTTTCACTTCATCACCAAGCGCGGCGTTGAGTTGGTTAATAATGCCGGCTTGCGACGCGCTGACGACGTATTCATTATTGGGCGGAATTAGCACTTTGGCGGGCGCGAATAACACCGGAATTTCGGTAGTGCGAACCAGTTTGCCTTGCACGATGCCCAAACGATCAATGTGTTCATCCGACAAAGATACATTTTGTTCAGCAGCGAAAATCGGCAAACTTATCGCGGTAAAAATTAAACTTACTAAAAAACGTTTCATGGTAAAAGTCCGACCGATTGATTGTAAAAGGCAAAATCACGTTGCAACATGATGGCGCGTTCTTTCGCAGCTAACACCGCGAGTTGAGTTTGAGATTGAATTTTCAACACGTCAATTAAATCAATTTCACCAACTGAAAAACTCAATTTCGTCATTTTCAAATGCTTTTCGGCGACGGTTTTTAATTCGTTGGTAATGACTAATTCGGCTTGATTGACTTGCAAATTGTGTTCGGCTTCGTGGTGATTTTGTTCTAAGTCGCGAAAAAGTTGGTCACGTTCAGCGCGGAGTTTATTCAATTCTACATTCAACGCAGCAGTTTGTGGCGCGAGATGTTTTTCACCACCGAATGGCACTGTGATACCGAGACTCAAACTTTCCAGATTATTACTGATTTCTTTGCCGCCTTTTCCCGCGCTATAACGGTCGCTGTTAAAACCCATCACGATGCTAGATTGCCCCGAACCAACCAATTGCAACGCTTCCAACTCGGCTTGTTTACGTTCGATTTGTGAATTTATCGCTTGCAACGCAGGATGCGATGGTTGGATTTCTCTCGGTTTTGCCAATGTTTCTTGGTAATTCGCGGGGATTTTCGTCGATTGGGTGATGGAATTGTAACGCTTGCGAGCGTGCATGACTTCAGCTTCAGCCAATGTCAGCACGGAACGTTTTTGCAACACGTCAGTTTGCGCTAATAGCGAATCTGATTCCGCTAAATCGCCTGCTTGAACGCGGCGTTTCACGTCATTCGCCAATTGTTCTGCGGTGGTTAATTCGATTTGAGTTTGTTGTTGTCGTAATTCTTGCAACGAAATATCCCACAACGCAGCGCGAATCAAACCCGCCACGCGCCATTTGGTGGCGGCGGCTTGCATCGAACTATCAACTTGCGCTTTATCGCCGACCCGTTGTTGAGCGTCACGTTGTCCGACATTCCACAACGGCACTTGCACGGTCGCATCGTTATAATGCAAATGTAAACTGCTGGCTTCTTGAAAACGATAAAACGCCAATGCTGAACCAGAAAACCAACTGTTACCGCGTTGTTTAATCGCGGCGGCTTCATTTTCTAACGAATCCAGCCATTGTGAATCAGGATATTTTTCGAGAGTTAAATCCACCAATTGCGCCAATGAAAGTTGCGAATCCACAATCATTGGATCGTGATGGGCAACACGCGGTAAATTTTCAGCGAAGGCAAAAATCGGCGTGAAAAGTAGTGGTATTAAAAGAGGTAAAAACATGAGAATTCCACGTTGTTATTAAAAATGACGCAAAGCATAACAGCCTTTCGTGACTAAATGATTAACGAACCGTGAAAAATGGCGGAGCGCGTGGTGCGGCTAAATTGAAAAAATGCGGGTGTGGAATCGGTTCGGTTTTGGCTAAAAAGCCACGCAGTTGACGTTGGTTTTTTGCCATGAACAACACGCTGATTAACAAATAAAAAATCGTATTTTCAGTGTGTGAAAATGGCACGATTTTGTTTTTAATGCCCGAACTCATGGCAATCATGTCGTCATTCTGAACGCTTGGCGCGAGAAATTCGGGTGCGTGTTTAGGCGAAGCGTTGACTTGTTCAAATTCGGGTAAATGTACCGACGCGCCAAAATGCGCCACACTATTTGTGTGAGCGTGAATCAGTGGTGCGACCAATTGCAGCAGCATCAACAGTGTAATTAAATACAGACGAGTCAATAAAATCATGGGTAAATGCTATGCGAGAACGCGCCATAACGCAAATGATAAAATCACCGCGCGTACCCTGTTTTTGCATTATGCAGCCATTCTAGGTATTCTTTGCGCTTTCCATTTTTTACTTCATTAGAGGTGCCAACAAATGACAGAAAAAACCGCCAGTAAACATTTAATCAATCTCCAAAGTCAGTTTGCCGCTGATAACGCGGTGCTGCAAAATGCTGTAAAGATATTTCACGAACTCGACCAATTTGAATACGATTTAGACCTTATCGGAAACGAGGAAACAACCGCCATTCAAACGTCGTGGTGGCCCATCATTAGCGTTATCGGTGGGAATTCGGGCGCGAAAAATACGTTTTTGACGAATTATTTGAACGTCGAACTAACTGCAACACACAAAACGTCGGTGTTATTGCACAGCCCACAAACCAATCAAACCATGTTACCCGCGACCGCGTTAGATGTGGATTATCGTTACCCGTTTTATCGCATCAGCCAAAAAATGGAAGCGTTAAAAAAAGGCGAAGGCGAACGCATTAACGATTATTTGGAACTCAAAACGCTGAACAGTTCACGCTTGCAAGGTAAATTGTTTATCGATATTCCGAATTTCATTCACGCCACCAACTTTGACGTATCAAATTTATTGACCACTTACAGTTTGGAACAATCGGATGTGGTGTTGGTATTTTGCGATATTTTTAATTCGACCACGGATTTAGCGAAAGCCTTAATCACCACGCTGATTAGCCAACAAGAAAGCAATAAACTCGTGTATTTGTTCGACGATACCACATCGGGCGCGGCAGTTTGGCAAAAAAAATTAGCCGATTTAGGTTTAACCATTGGGCAATTTATCGGCACGTCGCAACTTGAAAAACCTGCTTCCGCCGACTTCATTTTGTTAGAACAACGTTTGGCAAACGCAGGATTACAACGTTCTTATCGCGTGCTACATTCGCTGGAAAAAAGTATTCGTGACTTGGAACGAGTGGTCATTCACGAAGTTAAACTCGCGATTTTTCACTGGAAAGAAGGTTCCACTTTTTCGAGTTTATTGGTGCTGGGATTATTCGCGATGATGGCAGTTTTTGCCGAAGTTGCGGGCATCGATTTCTTGGGATTATTGATTGACCCGATTGTGGGTTCAGCCTTGGTGTTGACCACTATTGCATTCATGGTTCCGACGCACGTTTTGTTCAGTAAAATGGTCGCCAAAATCTCCATGCGTTCACTCGCAAGACGACAAAAACAACTGCATTTAATTGAAAACTTAGCCGCGTTATTTGAACGAAATATCAACTTTTCGTGCATGATGTTACCGATGAGCGATCCGATTGGCTGGAATAAAAAAACGAAAAGTCAGCTCGCGGCGTTGCTCAACAAAACCCAAGATTTGGTGCAATCGCTGAACGATAATTTTAGTTTTTACACCGCGATTCCTACGCCAATCGCGAATCAATTCGCGCCCACATTCACCGCCCCAGAACCCACGTTAATCGCGGAATTGATTGCCACGCAGATTGTCGCGCCACAACCTGCCCCAGTTCCGCAATATGTTGCGCCACAACCTGTGCCAATTTCACAATCGGCAACACCAACACGTCAATCGTCGTTAATGCAAAAAATTCTTAGAAAATAATTTGAATCACCATTCCCACACTTTAAATCGAGACCCGTTCGCGCGTCTCGATGTGCCACTTCCCGACAATATCTTTGCGAATGCGTCGGTATTGGTCGCGGAATCGACGTTGCAACAATTGCCAAAAATTATCGTTGCGATTGAACACGTCATCGCCCTGCCCGCTTATCAAAAATATGTTTTGAATTACGCACCAGATACCGCGCAGTTTTTGCCGAAAGCGCGTGGCGTTTTTTTTGGTTATGATTTTCATATTGATGAAAAGGGCAATCCGCAGTTAATAGAAATCAACACAAATGCGGGTGGCGCGTTGTTGAATGCGTTACGATTTGAAACGGAAACGGAACAAAAATTCGTCGAAATGTTTCAACGTGAATGGCAACTTTCACGCGGCTCGCAACCGTTACGAACCATTGCGATTGTCGATGAAAGCCCCGAAACACAATATCTCTACGCGGAATTTATTTTGTTCCAACAGCTTTTTGAGCAACACGGCATTCGCGCGATTATTTGTGCGCCCGAAGCGTTGCGTTATCATTCACAAAAACTGTGGCACGAAAATACGCCGATTGATTTGGTTTATAACCGTTTGACGGATTTTGCGTTGCTCGAACCGAATCAACAAGCGTTAGCCGCCGCGTATTTAGCGGGAAATGCGGTCATTACGCCACATCCGAGAGCGCACGCGCTTTATGCCGATAAACGTAATTTAACGATTTTGAGCAACGCCAACATTTTAGAAGCGTTGAACGTGGACGAAAAAACACGCGATATTTTAATCAGCGGCATTGCGCCGACGATTTTAGTGGAAGCTGAAAATGCAGACAGTTTGTGGGCTGAACGTAAAAAGTTGTTTTTCAAACCCGCGAAAGGCTACGGTAGCAAAGCCGCCTATCGTGGCGATAAATTAACCAAACGGGTTTTTGCTGAAATTCTCGCGAACGATTACGTCGCACAAACTTTTGTGCCGCCGAGTTTGCAACAATTAGACATTGACGGCACGCTCGAAACGTTCAAATTCGATTGTCGCGCCTACGTTTATAATGGACAAAATCAACTCACTTGTGCGCGATTGTATCAAGGACAAACCACCAATTTTCGCACACGCGGCGGCGGTTTTGCGCCTGTTTTAAACATGAAAAAACCAACAAGGAAGCTATTTTGAGCAAAGAGGCGTACAAAGATTTCACAAAACGATTTGGATTGTTCATCAAAAAACATCCGACCTTAATCGCCATGACGTTGAGCAATATTTTCACCATGCGTTTAATTGGCAACAAAACGCATGGTGATTTAGCTGAAATCGCTATTTCTGAATTCATCAATCAATACATGTACGATTTCAAATCAATACACGTTGGTAAAGATTTATATCGAGCAAAATCAAAAGAAGAAGATATTACCGTTGAAAACGAAGTCACCAACGAAAAATTCTCTATTAGTTTAAAAGCCTATGGCGATGGTCCGTTGCAATTATCGACGGACAAAAACTTTCAAATGTATCCGTTGTTGGAAACGCATGGTGATTTGATTGATAACCTCGCAGAAATTAAAAATCTATTCGCTCATGCCGCATTTTCATGTTTCAGTGACATTAACGTTTTGCCGCTTATTTACGATGAAAAGAAACAACGTTGTAACATTTTGGTTTTTGATGCTGAACTTGCTAAAAATTCAACCGTTGTAATTAAAAAAGAAAGCGAAGGTTCCGGTCGAAAACATCCCGTTTATCGATTTTTTGATAAAAATAATCAATATATCTGCGAGGTCAGATATGGTGGTGCGAATGCAAATGCGCTTCAACGTGGACTGTGGACAAATACCAAAAATGCACTATCTTATTTCAACAGCGTTACCAACGGATGGATTGATTATTCACACAACCACGTTTTAGTTCACTTGTTTTCACACGCACTTATTTCAAGTTCAAAAGGTCATGAAATTGCGCTTGCCGAAATCAAACAAGACATTTTAAGACTGAAACAAGAAAGTGGCGTTCATGGGTAATCAAACGTTGTCGTTGTTTAATAACACGATTATCGATAATCCCAATACGCAAGGCGTGAAATATGCGGGTTCAAAATTAAAACTGATTCCCTATATTCTTTCGCTTTTGGAAGACATTGAAGTCGAAACCATATTTGATGGATTTGCGGGGACAACGCGCGTGTCACAAGCCTTTGCGCGTTGTGGTTTTAGTGTGATTAGTAATGATATTTCGGAATGGAGTTATATTTTTGGGTTATGTTATTTGAAAAATAGACAGTCTCCCAATTATTATCAAGAACTTATCAATCATTTGAACGCTGTGAACGGTTATGACAGTTGGTTCACTGAAAATTATGGCGGGTTGGATTTTAACGGTTCTGCGATTCAACTAGATGGTTCTAAAAGAATTTGGCAAAATCATAATACGCAAAAATTAGATGCGATTCGTGACGAAATCGACACGCTCAATTTGTCAGAAATCGATAAAGCTGTGGCGTTAACGAGTTTGATTTTAGCAATGGATGAAGTAGATAGTTCGCTGGGGCATCATGTTTCGTATTTAAAAGATTGGTCGCCGCGCTCTTATAAAAATATGAAATTAAAAATCCCAAAGGTTTGGGTGAATGAAAAAGAGAATCACGTTTTGAAAGGCGATGTTTTCGACGTGCTAGAAAATACGGCGGTTGACCTGGCTTATTTTGACCCGCCTTATGGTTCTAATAATGAAAAAATGCCGCCATCACGAGTGCGTTACGCGAGTTATTACCATTTGTGGACAACGATTATTTTAAACGACAAACCTGCTGTTTTTGGTGCGGCAAATCGACGAGCGGATTGTTCAGACAAAGTAGTTAATTCGGTTTTTGAAGATTTTAGAAAAGAAAATGATGCGTTTGTTGCTGTGAAAGCCATCGATAAATTGATTGAATATACCAAAGCAAAATACGTTGCACTGTCTTATAGTTCGGGCGGAAAAGCGACCGCAAATGAATTAAACACAATAATCAATCATCATGGAACAGTCATTAAAACCATTGAAATGGATTACAAGAAAAATGTGATGGCTGAAATGAAATGGACAAATGAATGGCTAAGAGAAGCAGAAAAACCCAATCGAGAGTTTATTTTTTTAATTGCTAAATAACTTAAACCACCCAATTTGTCACATCACCACAGCAAAATCTTAGAGCAAGAAGCGATTTAGTTATAATCATCAAAATCGTGCTTAAATAGACAAACAAAAATTTTAAAATTCAACTTAGGTTAAACAAATATGCTCATTCAATGGTTTCCTGGTCACATGCACAAAGCCAGCAAAGAAATTAAAGCGGCGATGGAACACATCGATTTAATGATTGAAATTCTCGATGCGAGGATTCCGTTTAGCAGCCAAAATCCGACGATGGCAAAACTTCGCGGTGATAAACCGTGTATTAAAGTGTTGAATAAATGTGATTTAGCGGACGATTCGCGCACACAACGTTGGCAAGAATACTTGGAACGTGAACAAGGTGTGAAAACCTTAGCGGTTGCGATAAGTCAACCCGAAAAAATTAAACAATTGACGGCGTTGTGCCACAAATTAGTGCCGCGTTTGGAAAGTCGTTCAAAACCGCTGCACGCTTTAATTACCGGCATTCCGAATGTGGGAAAATCAACGATTATTAACATTCTCGCCAATCGTACCATTGCGAAAACAGGCGATGAACCTGCTATTACCAAACACCAACAGCGGATTGATTTGGGCGAGGGTTTAGTTTTATTCGATACGCCTGGCGTGCTGTGGGGAAATATCGAAAACCAAAATAGCGGCTACCGATTAGCCGTGACCGGCGCGATTAAAGACACGGCTTTTACGCATGAAGATGTCGCCGCGTGGACGGCTGAATTTTTATTGCGACACTATCCCGAACTGATTACCACTCGTTATCAACTCGATACCGCGCCAGAAAATGAAACGGAATTACTCAATATCATCGGCAAAAAACGCGGTTGTTTAAAATCGGGCGGAAAAATTGATTTGGATAAAGTCTCGAAAATTTTAATCGGTGAATTACGCAGCCTAACATTGGGACGAATGACGTTAGAAACCCCTGAAATGGTTGAAGTTGAACTCGCCGAATTAGAAATTATCCGCGCTGAAAAAGCCGCTAAAAAACTTGCCCGTGAACAATCCAAAAAACGTGACCGTCAATACTAAAACTTACGATGCCATTGATGCGCGATTGATAAACCATTTACAAGATGGTTTTCCAATTTGTGACGCGCCTTATTTGCAAGTCGCTCACGAATTAGGGTTGACGGAATTGGACGTTTTGGAACGGCTGAAGAATTTACTCGAAAATGGCACGCTCACGCGATTTGGCACCTTGTACAATGCCGAACGAATGGGTGGCGCGTTGACGTTGGCGGCGATAAAAGTGCCTGAAATAGATTTTGAAACCGTCACCAACATCGTCAATGCGTTTCCGGAAGTCGCGCATAATTACGCGCGAAATCACGAGCTCAATATGTGGTTTGTCGTGGCGACGGAAACGCCTGAACAACTTACTGAAACACTGGCGGCGATTGAACATAAAACCGGTTTGCGAGTTTATAATATGCCGAAGTTGAATGAGTATTTTGTCGGTCTGAAATTGGAGGCATAAATGGATTTTGACGCAATAGATTTAATGATTATGCGAGCCACGCAAGCGGGTTTACCGCTGGTTTCAAAGCCTTATCATGCGATTGCGGAACAATTAAATTTGCCAGTTGAATTGGTGATGGCGCGATTTACCTCGATGCAAAAAAGCGGCGTGATTCGTCGTATTGGCGGTGTGCCGAATCATTATAAATTGGGTTATCGTTTCAATGGAATGACGGTTTGGAATGTGCCAGATGAACACGTTGACGCGCTCGGCGAACGAATTGGAAAGTTGCCTTTTGTCAGCCATTGTTATCATCGTCCGCGCCATTTGCCCGATTGGAATTACAACTTATTTGCGATGGTTCACGGTAAAAGTCAGGACGAAGTAAATCAACAAATTGCCCAAATCGCGACATTATTAGGCGATTTTAATTTGGGCAACGACGTTCTTTACAGCACCAAAATTTTGAAAAAAACGGGGTTTCGTAGCAGTACAATCTAAAACTAAACACCATTCCTTTTTACCTTTTTAGAGAGAAAAACATGACAACATTAGCTATTATTGGCGGCACAGGTTTGAGCCAACTCGCCGACTTGAACATCATTCGTCACGAAACCGTCAACACGCCTTACGGCAAACCTTCGGCAGATTTTGTCATTGGTGAAATTCACAACAAAAGCGTGATTTTTTTGGCGCGTCACGGTAATCCGCACGCGATTCCACCGCATAAAATTAACTACCGCGCCAATGCGTGGGCGTTAAAACATTTGGGCGTGCAAGATATTATTGCCGTTGCGGCGGTGGGTGGCATTACCGCTGAAATGATTCCGGCAGCGTTAGCGATTCCCGATCAAATTATTGATTACAGTTATTCGCGCGAACACACGGTTTTCGATGGCGAAGATGGCACGGTCACGCACGTTGACTTTACTTTTCCGTACAGCCAAAAATTACGCGCAGGGTTGATTACCGCTGCAGCGACGGCTAATTTAAAAGTCTGTCCGATTGGCACTTACGGTTGTACGCAAGGGCCTCGATTGGAAACCGCGGCGGAAATTGCTCGTATGGAACGTGACGGCTGTGATTTGGTCGGCATGACCGGAATGCCCGAAGCGATTTTGGCGAAAGAACTCGGTATGGATTACGCGGCATTAGCGGTGATGGCGAATTGGGGCGCGGGCAAAACGGAGGGAGAAATTACGATGGCAGAAATTGAAGAAAATTTGCATCACGGCATGGCGAATGCCGCGATTTTGTTACAAACTTTTATCGCTGCCTATTAAAAAATGCCCAACATTTTTGATTACGCTGAAAAAACGTTGCATCACAGTCATTGTGAAGAATTACTCGCGTTGACGCACGAAGCGCAACGACTGGCGATGAACGGCGAATTGAATTTTGAATCGTTAAATTCGGTGCGTCCGATTGAAAAGGTGTACTTTCCAGAACATCCGATTTTATTGCCGCCACGCGATATGCCCAAACGTAAATTCACCACAGCAGCAGGATTGGCGGCGTTTTTTCATGCGATTGCTCATGTTGAATTTGTGGCGATTTATTTGGCGTGGGATATTATTTATCGGTTTCGGGATTTGCCTGAAGAGTTTTATCGCGATTGGTTGCGCGTGGCGGACGAAGAAGCGCAGCATTTTTCATTGTTGCGCGGACGATTGCAAAAATCAGACATTGATTACGGGGATTTGCCCGCGCACAGCGGCTTGTGGGATTTAGCGCAACACACGTCGAACGATATTTTAATTCGATTGGCGTTAGTGCCACGCAACATGGAAGCGCACGGTTTAGATGTTGCGCCGCCGTTAATCGAGAAATTCAAACAAATCGGCGACGACGATGCGGTGGCGATTTTGACGCGAATTTTGAATGATGAAGTTGGTCACGTTGCGATGGGTTCAAAGTGGTTTAACCAACTTTGCGAAGAAAAAGGCTTGAATGCGGAACGTTATTATCAAACGTTGTTGCTGGCGTATTACGACGAAAAAGGCGGTCATTTGAAAGCCAATTTTAATCGTGAATTACGTCGCTCGGCGGGTTTTTCCGAATCCGAATTAACGTGGCTTGCGGCACACAGTCATTAAATCCGGTGTGTTTTTAAATCACGGCACGCCATGTTTGTTGGTTATAATGCACCAACTTTACATAATTCTAATTTGATTTAATTCTTTTATTTCGGAAAAATTGCATGAATAAAAATTCTAATTCTTTTACGCCCGACCTTGATTGGACGCAAATTCGCGAAACGGCAAAATTGCTGAATGTATCAGCAGGGCAGGTTGAAGATATGCTGAATACGGCGGATAGCTCCGTGAATACGTTGACCGATTCGTTCACGTCGATGGTTGAACACATGCAAACTATTTACAATCATTTGCAAAATTTAGAGGAATCGCCGTCACGCGAAGAAGCATTAAAAAGTTGCCGTGAAACGAGTGGGCGCATTCAAGATTCGATTATGGCATTTCAGTTTTACGATCGACTACAACAATGCTTGCATCATGTAACGGCTAATCTCAAAGGCTTGTCGTTGCTGGTCGAAAGTCCGGATCGTTTGTACAGCCCGTTTGAATGGTATACATTTCAAATGGAGATTCGTTCCCGTTATACAATGGAATCTGAAAAAATAATGTTCGATGCTATTTTAGATGGCAAATCGATTGAAGAAGCTTTAGCTATTAAAGAAGCGATAGAAGCGGAACAAACAAATGACGATGACATTGAATTATTTTGATTTGAGATATATTTCGATTAGAAAAATTGTTTTAATTGGCGGTGTGTTGCCTATGTTCATTGCGGGTTGTACGGGTTTAAGTGGATCGCAACCGCCTGCGCCAGTTTATAGTGGCAATCGTCCGTACAACGCATCCATGCCTGTAACACCGAAACAACCGCTGGCATCTAAAATTCAAGTTGATAACGTGGTGAAAGTAGAGCCACTACAAGAATTCACACCGATTGAACAGGTTGAAATTAAAGCCGAACCCATTATTTCCGCCCCTATTCCGAATGCTCCCGCTGTGAATGCGGGAATTCAAAATAATACGGGGATTCCAAAAGTGATTGAAGTGGCTCCACCATCTAAACATTTGTTGATGCCAACACCACCAACAGAAACGGGCGTACCAAAATTTGAACCCGTCGCGCCCGTTGAATTTAAGCCTGCTGAATCGAGTTCGGGATTATCGCCAGCGGTCTCTGCGTTGGTGATCACGGCCAATCAAAGTAGTAAATCAGGCGATGTGGAATCAGCAGCGGCAACTATAGAACGCGCCATTCGGATTGAACCGCGTAACGCCGAATTGCTGTATAAATTAGCCGTATTACGATTGAAGCAATCGAAGCCAGTATTAGCGGAAGATTTAGCGAAAAAATCTGCTTTATTAGCTGGAAAAGATAATACGCTAAAGAAAAACTGCTGGTTGCTTATCGCACACGCGAAAGATATGCAAAATGACAGTGTAGGAGCAAACGAAGCGCGAGCAAAAGCGGGTGGAATTTAAGCAAAAAAAAGGCGACTTAAATAAAGTCGCCCGAGGTATTAGGAAGGATATAACACAACTTTAGCTGTCAGCTACAAAAAAATAGTTTAGGAAATCTATAAAGTTGGCACATCATAACAACAAACCACATCTAAGAAAATGCGACAAATTGTCGCAGGTTGTCCACATCGTTTTCAACACTGTCTAAATTTCAAAATCACTTTACACTACGCACAACTTAATTTTCCTTTGTTGCAAGAGTCTTTATGTTTTCTTCTGCCGCTTCTAAATCCGAATTATCCGTCCGCCAAAATTTAAAATGGCTATTTGTGTTGCGTAATTTAATGTTATTTAGCGAAACTTTTTTAATTTTCGTCTGCACTTACGGCTTATACATTAAATTACCACTCCGCCAATTATCGTGGATTATTGCCAGTATTGCAGCCATCAACATTTACACTTGGCTCCGATTACAAGACAGTTCGCCCGTCACCACGCGAGAAATTTTTTCCCAATTGGTTTTAGATGTTATCGCGATTACCGGATTACTTTATTTAACCGGCGGTGCGTCGAATCCGATTATTTGGGTTTATTTATTGCCGCTCATGATTACCGCGATTATGTTGCCGCCAACGTATGCGTGGCACATGGTGATTTTAACCACGTCCATGTACACAATGCTCATGGTTTATAACGTGCCATTACCATCGATTGCCCCACATTTAAATCACGCTTCTGCCATTAACTTTTCTGAAGTAGTGGATTTAGAAACCAGTAATGCGTCGCACACGCTGCATGATAAGAATTATTTTAATTTGCACATTTTTGGCATGTGGTTTGGTTTTGTATTTAGTGCTGGATTAGTCGCTTTTTTCGTGGTCGAACTGGCGAAAACGTTAAAAATCCGTGAACGCAGTTTAGCCGAGGCACGGGAAAATGCGTTGCGAGATGAGCGCGTTGTTGCACTGGGAACATTAGCCGCGAGTGCCGCACACGATATGGGAACACCGTTGGGAACAATGGCAATTATTGTCCATGAACTGATACAAGATGATTCGTACCGCAATCATCCCGATTTGTACGAAAAAATGGATATTGTTCAACAGCAAATTAACCGTTGTAAAGAGGCTTTGTCGGTGATGTCTGCGTCGGCAGGTGAAATGCGGGCTGAATCGGGAAATGTCATGACGCTCAGTGATTATCTCGATGAAGTGATTACACAATGGCGGACGCATAAAGTCAGTACAAAATTGAATTTATTCATCAATCCAGATGTGAATCTCGACGCAAAAATTATCGCCGAACGCACACTCACACATTCGCTGATTAACATTTTAAATAATGCCGCCGAAGCCACCCAACCTAAATTAGGCATTGAATTCCACGCGACGTGGAACAGACAGTCCGCCACGTTTAAAATTTGTGATTTTGGTGCAGGTTTTTCTGACGATATTATCGAATTCGCCGGTCAACAACCTGTTGTCAGCCGAAAACAAGGTTTAGGCGTAGGATTATTTTTAAGCTATTCGACCTTGCAACGGTTGGGAGGCAAAATTGACTTCACCAATAATCCCGAGGGTGGCGCACAAGTCACCATTACTTTACCCTTATTAACAACCAACGAGACCGAAGAAAATGACAGCTATTGAAGAACTCGACAATCCACGTTTATTATTGGTCGATGACGATCAAACTTTTTGCATGGTATTAAAAAGTGCGCTAGAAAAACGAAATTATGACGTATTAGTGGCTTACGATGTCGCGGAAGGAATCGCGCTGGCTGAACAAAATTTACCCGAATATGCGGTGATTGATTTACGAATTGGATTTGAATCGGGTTTGGAATTGGTTAAAAAACTGATTTCACTCGATAGCAATACGCGCATTGTGATGTTGACCGGATTTGCGAGTATTGCCACAGCGGTGGAAGCGATTAAATTAGGCGCGACCCATTATTTAACGAAACCCGCTAATGCCGACGAAATTGTCAGAGCCTTACATAAAAACGAAGGCGATTCGTCCGCCACCATTAGCAATATACCTCTGTCGGTGAAACGCTTGGAATGGGAACATTTACAAAAAGTGATTATGCAACACGACGGCAATATTTCAGCAGCGGCGCGGGCGTTGAATATGCACCGGCGATCGTTACAACGTAAATTAGAAAAACGCCCCGTTCAATCGTAAATAACAAAAAGCCCCCATTTTGCATCAATGTAAAGGGAGCTTTTTTTTAAATTTTTGGAGGCATTGGAAATAACAATCGGAACGTCGTACCTTGGTTCGGTTGACTCTGTTTGGAATCAATCAAAATATGACCTTCGGCATAATGCTACTCACCGTTGACAAACCTAAGCCGGTTTCCCCGCCCGTATGTGAAAAAGCAAGAGCAGCACATGTTGATATCCACCGCTGCCTAAAGACTAAAGAGCGGGGATTCCTTAGTTTAGCTTTCCATGCCCGAAAGGAATGTCTCTGAAAAACACCTTATTTCACCACTCTGTAGCTAAGAAGCCAGAATGAGGAAGTACACAGCAACAGCGTACCCAACGTCAGAATTCTAACATGAACACAAAAAATCGATTTATCCGCAAAATTCTTGCTCATACTTTGGGAACATTTTTGAATCCAATTTTGTATTCTGATGGCTTGGTTTTGGTCTAAAAGTCGAACATCACGTTTCTTGATTTTTGCAATTTCTAAGTCCGTGCATGATGAGATTTTCGCGTAAAAAATAACCATAAAATCGACGTAGACTCATAAAAAAAGGCAGCTCAACGCTGCCTTTCCTATCAATCACGACTTGTCAATTATGCTGCTTTAACCGCCAATTTTTCTTTGATGCGTGCTTTTCTACCAGTCAAATCGCGTAAATAATACAATTTAGCACGACGAACCGCACCACGACGCTTCACAATAATTTCACTGATAATGTTGCTGTGTGTTTGGAAAACACGTTCAACACCTGTTCCGTGTGAAATTTTACGCACGGTAAACGCAGAATTTACACCACGGTTACGCATCGCAATAACGATACCTTCAAACGCTTGAATACGTTCACGTTCGCCTTCTTTCACGCGCACTTGCACGATGACGGTGTCGCCTGATTTAAAATCAGGAATTTGTTTCATTTGTGCTTGGTTGATTTCATCAATAATATTCATTCTTAAACCTTAGTCTGCTTCAACTTTAAATTGTGCCAATAAGCGTTCTTGCTCGGCACTTAATGTTTTCTTTTTCAATAAATCGGGGCGTTTTTGCCACGTTCGCCCTAATGCTTGTTTCATGCGCCAGCGTTCAATATCGGCATGATGACCACTTAATAGAACGTCTGGAACCGCATTTTTATCAACCATTTCAGGGCGTGTAAATTGCGGGTAATCCAACAAACCGTCGCTGTGCGAATCTTGTAACGCGGATTGCTGGTTGCCCAACACGTTCGGTAACAAGCGTGTTACGGCATCAATGACAATCAATGCGGCTAACTCACCGCCGCTGATGACGTAATCGCCCAGCGACCATTCTTCATCACAATCGTGTTGAATAAATCGTTCGTCCACGCCTTCGTAACGTCCCGCCACCAAAATCAATTGTGATAATTGACTCACTTCGCTGAGTAACGCTTGAGTGAGCGGCTTGCCTTGTGGACTTAAATACACCACTTTACAATCATTTTGCGCGTTAATTTTTGCGACGGTTACGGCATCGTGCAGAGGCTGATATTTCATCACCATTCCTTGCCCGCCCCCGAAAGGACGATCATCAACGGTTTTGTGGCGGTCTTGAGTGTAATCGCGTGGATTCCAAACATTGAGCGTCACAATTTCATTTTCAATTGCTTTACCCGTCACACCACAAGCTGCCGATTGTTTAACCATTTCTGGGAACAGCGTAATCACATCAAAACGCATTTAGAAATCTGCATCCCAATCAACGCGCATTTTTCGGGCGGTTAAATCAACCTCTAAAATAGTTTGTTCGCGTATGAACGGAATGGCGTGTTGACGCTCTTCGCCTTGTACAATAATGACATCATTTGCGCCCGTTTCGAGCAAACTATCAATCATGCCTAGCACAACGCCTTCGGTGTTTTCGACCTGTAAACCAATCAAATCCGACCAGTAATACTCGCCATGTTTAGCGGGTGGCAATTTCGCGTAATCGATGAAAATATCCCAGCCGATTAACGCTTCTGCCTCGTTCCGATCATTCACACCTTTTAATTGTGCGACCACACCTTTACTTTGCAATTGTCCAACAATCACTTCAACCGTTTTGACTGAATCATTTTTTTTCAACAACCACGGCGAATACTTCAAAATATCTTCGCGATGACCAGTAAAAGAAAACACTTTTATCCAGCCTTTGATACCGAAAACGCCAGAAATTTTTCCAACGTGGAGTTGTTTTTCCTGATTCAAATCAATTACGCTGCTACTTTTAACGAATCTTTAATCAATTTCGCAACGCGCTCTGAAGGCTGTGCGCCGTTTAATTTCCAATGCGTTACGCGGTCATTGTCTAAACGTAAACGCTCTTCATTGCCACGCGCTAACGGATTGAAAAAACCAAGGCGTTCAATGTAGCGACCATCACGGCTGTTACGGCTGTCTGTTACAACGATTTGATAAAATGGACGATTTTTTGAACCGCCTCTGGAAAGTCGAATAGTTACCATCTGTAATCCTTAAAATAATTTGCTAAAATAAATCGAGTTATTCTACTCATTTTTATTCATAAAACAACATAAAACACAAATCTTAACGTCGCAAGTTACGCATTTGACTTTTCACGCCCCGCACCATGTTTGCCATATTGCCCGATTTGAGTTTTTTCATCATTTTTTGCATCATCATGAACTGTTTCAGCATTCGATTTACGTCGCTTAATTCTTGAGCGCAGCCGTCCGCAATTCTTTTTTTGCGATTGCCTTTAATCAAATCGGGGAACCTGCGTTCTTGCATGGTCATCGAATTGATTACGCCAATTTGACGCGCCAATAATTTATCGTTCATTTTTTCTTTTACTTCCAATGGCATGGCACTCATGCCAGGTAGCTTATCCATCATCGAACCAATGCCGCCCATGCGCTGCATTTCAACCAGCTGTTCACGGAAATCTTCCAAATCAAAACTTTTGCCTTTTTTGAGTTTATCGACCAGTTTTTGCGCTTTTTCTTTATCGACTTTTTGTTCGATTTGCTCAATTAAACTGAGCATATCGCCCATGTCTAAGATCCGTGAAGCCATACGATCCGGATGGAACGGCTCTAACGCATTCGTTTTTTCACCCATGCCGATAAATTTAATCGGTTTGCCGGTAATGTGCCGAATCGACAACGCCGCGCCGCCTCTTGCATCACCATCCGCTTTGGTCAAAATAATACCGGTCAAGGGCAGGGCATCGTTAAACGCTTTCGCGGTAGTCGCGGCATCTTGTCCCGTCATGCTATCGACCACAAACAACGTTTCGACCGGTTTAATCGCGGCGTGTAACGCTTTAATTTCGTCCATCATTTCGTCGTCGATGTGCAGTCGTCCGGCGGTGTCGATGATAATCACATCCAAAAATTTGCGTTTAGCTGCTTCAATCGCATTCTGCGCAATATCAATCGGTTTTTGCGTGATATCGCTGTCGAAAAAAACTAAATCGACTTCATTTGCCAGCATTTCCAATTGTTTAATCGCGGCGGGACGATATACGTCAGCACTCACTACGCCGACTTTCTTTTTGTTATTTTCTTGCAGCCAACGCCCTAATTTTGCCACCGTGGTTGTTTTACCCGCACCTTGCAAACCCGCCATTAAAATCACGGCTGGCGGTTGAGCGTTAAGATTTAACGTTTCGTTTTTATCGCCCATGACTTTGATGAGTTCGGCTTGCACCAATTTGATCATCGATTGACCTGGCGTTAAGCTGTTTTGGACATCTTGTCCTAATGCGCCCGTTTTTACCCCTTCCAGAAAATCGTTAACAACGGGTAAGGCAACATCGGCTTCTAATAACGCGACGCGCACTTCGTGTAGCGTTTCTTGAATGTTGCTTTCAGTGAGGCGCGATTGACCTTTAAGTTTCTTGAAGGTATTGCTGAAACGGTCGGTTAAATTATCAAACATGGTGAGACTCGAAATGAATAACGCGAATAATAAAACGAGCTAACAAACAGCGTCAGCTCGAGGTTCAATGTTATAGTAACACAAGGCTAATTAAGGCAAAAGGCGTAGGGCAACCCGCGCCAGCATTAACAAAAATAGAGGTAGATTATGATGAAATTTATTGCAATCAGTGCGATGCTCGCTTACGGCATGAACACCGGTTGGTTGGTGTGGCAACTTCGCGCTTTTGTTGCGCCGCGTAAATCGTTGTTATTTGCGTGGATAGCGACGGGGTTACACACTCTATATATTGGCTTACTTTGTCAGCATCAAGGCGGTTTTAGTTTTGACGTGTTAAGTGTGGCTTCACTGAATATATTGGGTGTCGTGTTGGTGTTGTTATTGACAGCGATAACAAAGCCGGTCGAAAAATTAGGTTTGGTATTATTTCCGCTGGCAGCCATTATTTTGGGATTAGACGTGATACTGAGTCCATTGCCTCGTTTATTGCCGGTGCATACTGGCGCGATGGCGGTGCATATTTTAACCTCGGTGCTGGCGTTTAGTTTGTTGACGGTGGCGGCATTACAGGCAATTTTGCTAGCGATGCAAAATAGTCAATTAAAACGACATCCGCCGACTCGTTTCATTTTATTATTACCCTCGTTACAAACAATGGAAACGCTGTTGTTTCAAATGATTGCGGCGGGCGTGCTAGCGTTGACGGTATCTTTGGGAACGGGATTTTTATTTTTACACGATTTATTTGCCCAGCATTTAGTGCATAAAACAGTGTTATCTTTATTAGCGTGGGCGATTTTTTGCGCCATTTTAATTGGACGAAAACGTTACGGTTGGCGTGGACGTATCGCGGTGAATTGGATATTGGCGGGTTTCTTGCTGCTATTATTGGGTTACTTTGGCAGTAAATTTGTTTTGGAATTGATTTTGAATTGATTTTGTCGAAAGCGTAATCCATTTGTCTCTGGGTTTGTCATGCGCTAAACGTAAATCGTTTGATGTAGGTGTTAATTTGTATTATCGTATAAAAAACTGTGACGTAGTTCACATATCTCATGTATTACCGTAAATTTTTATAGTTTTACGGCAAACGAGTTTGACAAATAGGGGTGGGATGTTTAGCATTGCATCGTAACAAGTCACGACCTTGTCAGATTTTTCCAATAAGATTTAAACTCATAATTACCTTTTAAGGATTTTAAAATGGCTAGCATAAAATATTCTTCGATCAGAATAGATAGTACAGGTTCATACGTTGCAGACGTGACGTTGTCTGGCGATAATTTTTACGACGACGCAACCGGTCTTAACATTGGTAATAATTTACAAGCCGATTTGCTTGTAAGCGCGACGAACTCAAGTCAAGCAACGTTAACATTTAGTGGTGCTAACCTTGCGTCTTTAGTAGATGGCAGTGTTGTTACTGTTGATTTGAGTGCCGCGCCTTTTGAATCGGGTGACTTACCTAATGGTGTGCGTGTTGAGTTGGCAGTCGTTACCACTAATAACGGTGGCAATGGAACAGATCCTGTAGTGGTTGTGCCTGCCTTAACTTTTGACGATGTCACAGGCGATAACATTATCGACTTAACCGAACGCGCAGCTGGCGTTGAATTAACGGGAACTGCAGATGCTACCGTGGCAAAAGTGATTTTGACATTTTCTGATGGAACCACCACGAAAGAAGCAACAATTGCTGACGGAAAATGGAGCTACCTGTTAACACCTGAAGATTATACGGCTGGTGTTGAAACTGTTTCTGCCACAGCGCAAGATGCTGACGGTAATCCGATTGTAAACGCTGACGGTAGCGATGTTATCGCCGTTCCAACCAGCGATGTAACGGTGGTTCCTCCTGTAGCTGTACCAGTGATTGACGCTGTAGCAACCGATGACATTATCGATGCAACGGAAGCCACAATTCCTGTTATCGTGACCGGTACAACCGAAGAAGGTTCTACGGTTTCTGTAGTGATTGGTGAAGCTGATGCGGCGGAAGCAACGGTTGACGGTACAACATGGACTTACCAAATTCCAGCAGACTTGATTGTAGACGGCACACCGTTAACGATTACTGCTACGGCGACTGACGCAAACGGTAATGCAAGCCTCGCTTCTGAAGCGAAAGACGTAACTGTTGATTTAACCCCTCTTGAACCTACCATTATTTATTCTGCACTCGTTGCAACTGAAGCACCGGCTAACGATGGAAGCGTTTCACCCATTACATTAACGTTAACCGGTGACACATTTTTCAGCGAATTAGCAGGGCATGATTTAAACAGTCCAGCCGACGACTTATATTTGGGTGATGTTGTTGCTAACGTTCCAGCAGGTTTAACTGCTCATTTAAAGGTGAATGATGACTTAGCAACCGCTGAGTTGACTTTTGAAGGTAACGCAGTCAAAAACGATGCCGCCGATAACACTGAAATTCAAATTTCATTGCCATCAACGTATTTTGATTTGAACAATGACACCGCTCCACAAGGTGCAGATCAAACTGTATCACTTGCGTTCATCGATACGCCGTCATTAACTACCGCCGGCACCTTTGTTGAAAGTGCGAAAAACGATGGTGCGGTCACAGGCAAAGTCACTATCACATTAACGGCTGCGAATTTTGCCGCTGATTTAATCGGTACAAATTTAAACGCCGATGAAACGGCACCGTATGTTGAAAATGTTCCAGTTGGTTTAACCGCTGTATTGACAGTAATTGACGCAACAACGGCAGAATTGACGTTAATCGAAACTGTACCAGGTAAAGGAGCTGATGCTGCTGATGTTGCTGATAGCATTAACGATTTAACTTACAGCTTTAAAGCCACTGATTTTGCAGACGGTATCGTGCCAACTAACGCAGAAGATTTACAAACTGCTGAGGTTAAATTCATCACGCCAAGTTTAAAGTGGTCAGAAATATCCATCAATGACGGCGAACAAAATGGTTTTGCAGATCAAACTGCAAGGCTGACATTAACAGATGGTGCAAAATTCGTTAAAGATAATTTAGATTTGTCGAAATTTGTTCTTGACGCTCCAGCTGGCGTAACCGTTACGTTGATTGCTACCAGTGCTACTGAGGCGACTTTAACGGTAAATGGTGGAGATGGTCATTTTGATCCCGCTACCTTGACCCTTAATTTGCCAAAATTGGCGTTTGCGGGTCGTGTCGATGTTGCCGGTCGCGATAGTGCGACAATTGAATTGACAGCGATTGATACTGTAGCTCCCACTGCACCGACATTTGACGCTATTGCGGGTGACGACGTTATCACTCCAGCTGAAAAAGCAGAAGGCGTAACCATCACGGGTACAGCTGAAGCAGGCGCGAAAGTAACTTTGATGTTTGCAGACGGTACAACCACTGCTGAAGCCACAAATACCGACGGTGTTTGGTCTTACGAATTAACCGACGCAGATTATGCTGCTGGCGTTGAGCTAATCACCGCAAGCGCAACAGATGCAGCTGGTAACGAAAGTTTAGATCCGGCTATTAAAACCGTCGCGATAACACCAGAAGCACCAGTCATTACTGAAATCACTGGTGGTGATGTTATTAACGCCGTTGAAAAAGCAGATGGCGTGGTGATTACAGGTACAACTCAAGAAGGTTCTACAGTTTCTGTTGTGGTTGGTGACGCGGAAGCGGCGGAAGCAACGGTTGACGGCACAACCTGGACTTACGAATTGCCTGCCGACGTAATCGTAGACGGCACATTAACCGTTTCTGCAACAGCAACGAATGCAGCTGGTACGGCAAGTGATTCAAGCGAACCAAAAGAAATTACGGTTGATACAACAGCACCTGTAGCACCTGCTTTTGATGATATTGCGGGTGAC
>Ga0268283_1000063_pt1 | contig 107253 bp, 70 predicted proteins | sample saktaG_13_FD_190140 | JGI IMG/M metagenome (GOLD analysis project Ga0268283, IMG submission 190140) | Saline water microbial communities from Sakinaw Lake, British Columbia, Canada - sak_2013_06_06_36m | ecosystem: Environmental > Aquatic > Non-marine Saline and Alkaline > Saline ...
AGCTGGCATCATCGCCGCTGATCTGCGAAAACTGGATATACCGAACCGGCTCCAGGATCTTTTCATCGCGGAGACCGAATTTCGATCCTCCGTAAGCGGAATTCAGGTCATCCTGGATGGGCAGCATGGTCTCGCCCCAAAGCAGGAATCCGCCGGTTCCCGATGCAGGGTTTGTCTCGGTGCCATAAAATGTTTTGTGGTTGGCCCCGGTGATCATGACGATGAAGATGCCCAGCGCCAGCAGCGACACGGCCGAAATGGTCCTCCCGCGGCGGAGGGAAAGGTTTCTGAAAACCAGCTCCCGGAAACCGGGAATGGCCTCTCCCTTTTTCATAGCCATTCGGCCAAGAAACCAATAGAGGGCTGCCAGTCCGCCCAGGAGCATCAGTCCGCCGGAGATGAGGAAAAGGGTGACATTCATGGTCTGGCCGGTCATGAGCAGCCACGCCAGGAGTCCGAGAGAAAGGAGGATGGAGGCTGCAGCCACAGCGAGGTTTGTTTTGAGATGACCGTTTGAAGCCGGGCTTTGTGCCGAAATTGTTCCCCGGGTCAGGGCAGACAAAGGTTTCCGTAAATTTCTCCGGATGGTCAGGATCAATACCAGCATGGAAGTAAAGAGGCCCAGGGCTGAACCGGTGAGCATTGTCTGCAGCCGGACTTTCATGACGATCTGCGTGGTATTGACAGCATCATTCCATACCGTGTTCAACCCGAAGACCAGGAGCTGGTTATAAAAAATCCCAAGCAGGGCACCCGGGATAATACCGGCCAGCACGACGGGCAGCACCTCCCAGGAGAACATCCGGAGGATCCGGCTCCGGCGGAAACCAAGGGAGGAGAGGAGTCCCGCCTCAGTCATCCTGGACTGGGCCAGGAGGGTGAAGAGCATCGAGGTGAGGAGCAGGGCGCCAAGCAGGATGAAAAAACTCAGGCTGAGGAAAAGTTCACCGAAGTCGGTGGAGTTGGCGGCCGCCTGCATTCCTTCAGCCTGCACCGGCCTGAATAAGAGGCCCGATGGCCGGGGATTGATCCCCTTCATCATCGCGGATTCGATTCCGGGAAGATCCTTCCCTCGGGCTGAAAACCGGAAGGCGGTGTAGTTGCCGAATCGGTTACCCCATATCTTTTGCCCGTCGTTCATGGAGATGAAAGCCTTGGGACTTCCCCTGAAATTCTTCCAGTATAATTCGTCCTTGTTCCGTATTTTTTTCAGGTCAACGGGCGCGCCGGTTTCCCAGTCGCGGCAGTTCCCGGCATCCGACATCCCCGGGAAATCGGGCATCAGTCCGCGGTCAGACAGTCCGTCGGCCAGTGGGAAGACCGATTTCACCTGGAAGCGGGCGCTGTCCTCGCGCAGCGACCGCAGGGGACCCATCAGGAAATAGCGGAGCATCACCGAATCGCCGGCCCCGACGCCCAGGTCGCTGGCCAGCCAGTCGGTGATGAGGATCTGCCGCTTCCCGAGCGGGTGCTTCAGGAATGTTTCACTGGCTGCCGTTACAAAGGAGTAGGGGGTTGACCTGTTCCCCGCCGAGAGCGAATTGACCACGTAGGTGAGGATGGATTGGCAGCCGGGGAGGACTGACAACACCGCACGGGCTGTTGAATCGTCGAAAAATATCCGGTCGGTGCTGATCTCCCATCGCTGTTCCCCGGTGTTTAATGGCTCCCTTGAAAGGGATAAGGCCCGGTTGGACTTTGGAATGTTTTGCTCGGTAGTCCTATCCACTAACGTAAGGGGTTTGAAATGAAGCCCTGCATCCGCCGGTTTCCAGCAGGCGCGCAGGGCGCTGTCGAGCCGGGGGATAGTCGTCTGCTGTGCTCCGTTGCCGGAAACCAGCAGCAGGTTTGCGTACCCGGCTAATTCCAGCAGGGAGGACATCTGTTTCAGCGACAGGAAGATATTGAAGGGGGCGGTCTGGTTGCTTTTCAGGCTGAACCGGCCCAGTTGTTCATCCTCCGCAACGGACTTGATCTTTACACGGACGGAGACCGAAGGCATTTTCTCCGCCACGAACGGGGCGCCGGAGGGTGCCTTTCCCGGTTTACGGATGCGCAGGAGAAGGTCATCGCCCGGCCTGAGTTTCAGCCTTTCAGCGGTGTTCCTGCTTATGATGGCCTCCTCTTCGCCCGGTGCCGGCAGTGGTGAATCACAGAGCTGGCCAAACCGTTCATCCACGCCGGTCACCTCCACCTGGTTTATTCTCAGGTCTTTATCACTGTTGATGGCCATTCCCGACACCTGGAGGGCCGGTACCACCGGAACACGGAGAACAGCCGTCAGCTCATCTGCCAGCTGCTGCCTGAAAAACCGCTCGTTCGATTGCAGTGCGTAAGCTGTCTTTCCAAGGCGGATGCGCGTAAGACGTTCCAGGCTGAACCGCACCGAGTCGCCCACGATGAGCGCCCCTGTGAGCACAGCGGTACTGATCGCCACCCCGGCAACAACGGCCAGGTAGGGCTTCCGGTAATAGCAGAGGTTGCGGAGAATCAGCCGGATGAGGTTCATTTTTATGTGATCTGGGTAAGGCTTCCGGAAGTCAGCTTATAGATCTTTCCCATGCCTGCGGCGAGTTCGGTTGAATGGGTAACCACCACAACCGCCAGGTTTTGCTCCGTATTCAGTTCCCTGAGAAGCTGTCCAAGGTGGGCGGCATTTGCGGCATCCAGCGAACCGGTGGGTTCATCGGCCAGCAGCAGCCGGGGCTGGTTGATCAGCGCCCGTACTACGGCAGCGCGCTGGCATTCGCCCGCCGACATCTGCCCCGGACGATGGTGCACCTGGTCTTTCAATCCCAACCTTTCAATGAGCCTGTGTGCCCGTTCGGTGGTCATTTTCCTCACCGAAGCATCCTTTAGGGGCAGTGCCGGGAGAAGAACATTCTCGAGGAGGGTCAGTTGAGGAAGCAGGTGATGTAGCTGGAAAACGAAGCCGATGAACTGGTTCCGCAGGTCGGCCAGCCGGTTCTCATCCAGGGTGTCGGTATCAGTCCCGTCCAGGATCACCCTGCCGGAGGATGGGCGGTCGAGGGTTCCGAGAATGTTGAGCAGGGTGCTTTTCCCCGAGCCTGATGGGCCGACGATGGCGATGGAATCCCGCTCCCCGACCGAAAGGGAGATCCCGTTGAGGATCACGTTCCGGATCCCCGATCCCGGCTGATCGTAATTTTTGAATATATTCTGAAGTTCTGCGACCATTGTTATCTGTAAAGGTTGGGAAAATTATTTTTAATGCAAAGTTTTATTTTATCACCTTCTCATACACCTCCACCATCTTCTTTGAGAGGCTACGGCAATCGAAATGGTCTTCTATGGATTTGCGGCCGGTGCGGCTCAACAATTCCAGGGCGGCGGGGTCGGATAATACCTCTGCCAGTTTTGATGACAATGCCTCCGGGGTGTTGGGATGATAGAGCCGGCCGCCGCCGGTTGCCCGGATGATTTCGGGGAAGGCGCCCAGTTCGGGCTGGATCAATGGTACTCCTGAAGCCAGCGCTTCAACCTGGTAGAGCCCGTAAGCCTCTCCCTTCAGCACGGGGACCGACAATACCGACAGGGATTTAAAGAAGCTGGTCAGCCCGCCGGTGGTGAAATTCTCAAGGATCTCCATATCGTGGAGTATCCCCGCGTGTTCCAGTTTTTTCATCTGCCGGTGAAGGAAGGGCTTGTCGTCACCGGTCATTCCTCCGGTCACTTTCAGCTTAAGTTCGTTAAACCTGGGATCCCTTTTCAGCAGGATGAAGGCATCCACGAGGATCTCGAAACCATTCTCTTCGCAGATACGGGAGAGATAGCCCAGGGCCGGGGGTGTATCAGCGGGGCCCGACCAGGTGTAATTCCCGGGCTTCACCCCGATGTGGACCACGTGCATCTTTTCGGGCGGGATGGCCATTTTATCCAGCATTACGCCGGCAAACCAGGAGCTGACAGCAATAAAGGCGTCGACATCCCGGCATTTATCGGCCATCAGCTGCCATATTTTTCCGCGCCATGCCGGCTCCATCGCATCCACCCACACATCTTCGTCCTGCAGCGAGCATACCACCGGCACCTTTACCTCCTCCCTGATCTGCTTCGCCATCCCGAGCAGGAGGGCATTGGAGAAGTGGACGACATCCGGCTTCTCCTGGTACTTCAGGAAATCGACCAGCCGCCCCAGTTCATGATCCTGGTTGCCCTGCTCACCAAGGAGCATCGATTCGGTTAGTTCCTCCAGCCCGTGAGCCCGCGTGGACCCCGACTTTTTGGCGGCAAATTTCAGCATCGGCTTTGAGTCGAAAAAGTTCTCCATCCATCCCGGCATATGCCGGAACAGGGGAAACTGCTGCTTGAGGTAGATGTTTACGGCGCCATAGAACACCGGCAGATCCTCATTCGTCTTCTTCCCGTCGATGGTGAGGGGCAGGTACATCGGGAGGGTGATGGCATCGTGTCCCAGCTCACGCAGGGAATTCACGTAGGCGCTGTCGCGCAGGCAATTTCCGCAGTAGAATGTGCCGCCAAAGCCGGGAACGATGTTAACTATCTTCATACAAGGTTTGCGAATTACCAATTACCAATTACCAATGAATCGTTTTATTTTGTTGGGCCGAATACATATAATTTTCCGTCCTGGGCGCCGAGGACGATCAGGGTTGAAGTGACAGCCGGGGTGCTTACGACCGGGCTCCCGATCTCGTAAGTCCATATCTCTTTCCCGGTGTCGGTCTCCAGCACATGGATCCTCCCGTCGGATGAAGCTGCGATCACCAGGCTGCCTGAAATCACCGGGGAGGCATCCACCTTTCCCAAGGTCTTGAATTTCCACACCATATTGCCGTTCACCGCATCAAAACAGTAGATATAACGGTTCTGCGACCCGGTTATTACCCTGCCCGAACCAACCGCAGGTGAGGCCAGGAAGGGGCCTCCGCCCGGGGTCTTCCACTGGATCTTCCGCTGGCGGAGATCGAAACAGAAGAACACGCCGTCGTAATTGCCGAAAAAGGCCTTGTCGCCAAGCACTGCTGCCGAAGCCGGGATGTAGGTGCCGATGTTGGTTTTGCCGGGCGCCTTCCCGTCCATGATATTCACCAGATGAAGGAAACCGTCGCACCCGCCGAAGACGGCCAGCTTCTTGTCAATGGCCGGGGATCCGTTGATGAAATTCCCCGACTCGTATTTCCACAGCGCCTTCCCGGTGGAGGCCGTTACACAGTGAAGGTTGTAATCATAGCTCCCCACCAGGATGCAGAGCTCTTTCGTTTTAGGCTGGATCACCCAGTTGGCTGAGCCGGATATTTGCCCGTCGGTGACATATTTCCAAATCAGGTCGCCGGTCGCAGCATCCAGTGCATAGAGGATGCCTTCGGTGGAACCTGCGTAGATCCGGTTCTTTAAAAGCAGGGGAGGAGCCTCCACCGAGGTGCCGGCGTTGAATTTCCATTTCAGCTGCCCGGCGGTGGTGATGGCATAGATGTATCCATCGTCGGAACCGACGTAGATGAACCCATCCCCGATGACAGGTGAGGATTTGATGGCATCGCCGGTCTTGAAAGTCCATAATAGTTTGAAGGGAGGCCTGGGGGTTGCTTTCGACAGGCCTGTGAGTTGGGCATTCCCGCGGTAGGATGGCCATGCCTCCTGGCCCTGCAGGTCTTGGCCGGGGCAGGCCAGCATGCAGAGCGACAGGAACAAGATAACCCGGTGGCTGGGGTTCATCCTCATAGAGAATTCCTTTCTTCCTGTTCTTTAAAGGCCAGCGCTCCTGTAGGACATGACTCCACACACTCCCGGGCGGTGATGGTCAACGCTGCTTTGATGGTTTCATTGAACGGAACCGAGATGCGCACATCAAAGCCGCGCCCGGCAAAGGTCAGGCCGATGGATTCACCGTACAGGCTTGTGATCTCCACGCACAACCCGCACCGGATGCACTTTTCGGTTTCAAAAACCACCAGGTCGTGCTGCACCGACCGGGTCAGCAGGTTCCGGTCAGGGACCGCAAATCTTTTCCGGCTGGCATCGTATTGTTCCGCGTACTGCTTGAGTTTACAGCTTACGGGTTTCCGGCAATCACAGTGCATACAGCGCAGCGCTTCGCGGATGGCCTCTTCGCGAGTGAACCCTTGCAGTTTACTTCCGGCAGGTTCCATCCGGTGACCGGGGATGGCCTCCCGGAGGTATTCTTTAAATTCGGGTTCAAACAGGGGTCCGAAGGCGGAGACTGATCGATGTTTGGTGTGCGGGTCGCCCTGACTGACCGGATGGTCATGCATGATGCAGGGTTGCAAGTGATCACTGATTCCGGCCTGCAGGACGTGGGCCCCCATTGTCCTGAAGTAGCGCTCCACCTGTTGCGCGGCCAGTTTTCCCTGGGCGGCCGACTGGACCGCCATCCTTTGTTCCCGGATGATGCTCCCGCAGGCGAAAACGCCGGGGATGGTAGTGCTGAGTGTGTGCTTATCCACCTGTGCCTCCGTCCCGATCCCGAAGGGTTCCGGCGGGTTGATCGTCCGGCTCCCCGTGGCGAGGATCACGGCATCAAATTGGGGGAGGATGGTTTGATGGAACAGGTCGTGCGTCACCAGGGTTCCCAAGCGGAATTCAGCTCCCATGTTGCGTATGGTGTCAATTTCGGTTTGCAGGATCTCCCTGGGGAGATGATCTTCCGGAATATCATATTGCAGGGTGCCGCCTGCCTTTTCGTGTAGGTCAAAAAGGACTACGGAATGACCCGATTGCAGCAGGTAAAAGGCAGTTGAGAGCCCGGCGGGTCCGGTGCCGATGATCGCGATTTTTTTCCCGGTGCTTTTCGGAAGATCCCGGTCCACCTCTCCGAACTCTGCGGCCGACCGTTTCAGGAGGCAGATGGAGACTGCCTGGTCGATGGGTCTCCGTTTGCAGGCCTTTTCACAGGGAGCGGGGCAGATGGTTCCTAAAACAAAGGGGATGGCAATCTCTTCGCGGACGATGCGGAGGGCTTTCACAAAATCACCGCGGGCGATCAGCCGGTTCATCAGGGGGATGTCCATGAAGGCCGGGCAGGTGAGGCGGCAGGGGGCTTCGCAATCGCCGATATGGTCGCTGAGCAGCAACTCAAGCGCCTCGCGCCGGGCAATAATCACCTCCTCCGAACCAGTGAGGATATCCATCCCTTCGGCCACTGGCATGGAGCAGGAGGGAACCAGGTTGTCACGGCCTACCTCCTTCACCAGGCATACCATGCACGAGGGATGGTTGGTGAAGCCTGGTTTGAAGCACATCGTGGGTATGTCGATGCCCAGGGAGGCCGCTGCCTCCAGGACTGAGAGACCCTCCTGCACTTCAACCGATATGTGATCGATCGTTAATTTCACCATCTCACCTGAACATATTGATATCCGTCACTCGTTTTTGTCATATGTCATCGCCTTTCATGCAGGCTTTCATTTGATTTCTACTGCATCCACCGGGCAGATCTGCCGGCAGATGTCACATTTTATACATTTTTCCATGTCCACCATGTGCTTCTCATAGGGCCTGAAGGCAATGGCACCGGAGGGACAGCGCTGGGAGCATTTGGTACACCCGATGCACTCATCGTTGATCTCATACCGGATCAGCGGCAGGCATTTCCCGGCCGGGCAATGACCATCCAGGTGGGCCTCATACTCCTCCCTGAAGTTGTGCAGTGTGGTAAGCACCGGGTTCGGCGCGGTCTTCCCGAGTCCGCAAAGGCTCCCTTTCGCAGTGCTCAGTGCCAGTTTTTCGAGGTTATCCAGGTCATTGCGGGTTCCCTGGCCGCTGCGGATCTTCCCGAGCAGTTCGAGCATCCGGCGGGTGCCAATTCGGCAGAAGGTGCATCTCCCGCAGGACTGGTTCTGGGTGAAGGAGAGAAAATAGTGGGCGATGTCGACCATGCAGTCGGTGTCGTCGAGTACGATGAGGCCGCCCGAACCCATCATGGTCCCGGCCTGTTTGAGCGCTTCAAAATCGATGGGCATGCCGGCCGCAGAGGCGGGCAGGCAGCCGCCCGAAGGACCCCCGATCTGGACAGCCTTGAATTTCCGGTCGCCGGCAATGCCCCCGCCAATCTCTTCCACGATCTGCCGGATGGTGATCCCCATCGGGACCTCGATGAGACCGCCGCGCTTCACCTTGCCGGCCAGTGCAAACACCTTGGTACCCTTGCTCCCGGCCGTGCCGATGGCCGCAAAGGCACTTGATCCGTGATGCATGATCCACGGCACCAGCGAAAGGGTCTCAGTGTTGTTGATCAGTGTGGGTTTGTCCCACAACCCCTTTACGACCGGGTAGGGTGGCCGCATCCGCGGGATCCCGCGCTTTCCCTCCACCGAGGCGATGAGGGCGGTCTCCTCGCCGCACACAAAGGCGCCGGCACCTCCGAAGATGCGGATGTCGAAGGAAAATCCTGAGCCCAGTACATTGGGCCCGGTGATTCCGTTATCCCTGCAGGTCCTGAGCGCTTCGCCGATCCGCGTGACAGCCAGGGGGTATTCGGCCCTGATGTAAAAGATCCCGTGCGATGCCCCGGTGGCAAACCCGGCAATGAGCATCCCCTCGATGATCCGGAAGGGATAGGATTCGAGGAGCATCCGGTCCATAAAAGCGCCGGGGTCGCCCTCGTCGCCGTTGCAGATCACATATTTCTCTTCGCCCGCCTGGTCCTTCATCCTCTGCCACTTCCGCCCCGTCGGAAAACCGGCCCCGCCGCGGCCGCGCAGTCCGCTCGCGATGATCTCATCCACCACCTTCTGACGGTCCATCTCCCTGAGGCATTGCCCCAGCGGTTCAAATCCGCCGGCTCTCCGGTAACCTGCGAGATCAACGGGATTGGTCACCCCCCTGTTCTCGGTGGCGATGTTGACCTGGGGACCAAGGAACCTGGAGAGGGGCGTGTCACGCTGCTCCCCGAGATACCTCCTGAAGGATTTGGGCGCGCCATCGGCCATCAGGTGTTCAAAAACGTTAAAGAATCCGCTTCTCAGGCGGTTGTAATATCCCTGGGGTTTGAAATGGCTCAGCAGCACCTCCCTCACCTCTTCGGGTTTTATTTTGGCATAAAAGGTCGGGTTTTCCCCGGGTTTGATGACCTCCAGGATGGGAACCTGGTTGCAGATCCCCACGCATCCCACCTGCTGCACATCCACCCTGATCTTCGTCTGTGCCAGGGTCTTCTCAAGTTCCATCTTAACATCGGAACTGCCGCTGGCCACGCAGCACGATCCGAGTCCGATGCGGATTTCGCCCTGCACTCCGGATGAAGCGGTATGATATTCATGATGGCCGGCCGGATGATCCCTCCTCCGCGAGAGAAATTCGCGCAGGATCGCGCCTACCTTCTCCGGTTCCACATGGCCAAAGGTGACCTCGTCGATGCGCACGGCCGGGGCGAGGGTGCAGCAGCCCAGGCAGGCCACCTTCCCGATGGTAAAAATATAGGAGGCATCGGTGTCCTCCCCGTCGTTCAGCTTCAGTTCGCGGCGGAAGGCATCGTACACGAACTGCGAACCCTTTACATGGCAGGCGGTGCCGGTGCACACACTGATGCGGTGCTTGCCGGCCGGCTGGTGCCTGAACTGGGTATAAAAGGTGGAGATCCCGGAGATCTGCGCCGGGGTGATCCCCTTTGTTTCACACACGCGCCGCAGCGCCGCTTCGGGGAGGTAGTTGAATTCATGCTGGATATCCTGCAACAGGGGGATCACGGCATCGGATGTAACCCCATGCAGGGCCACCATCCGGTCGACTTTTTCGTGAATATTTAGACTATCTCCCAATGCAATATAATTTTTTATCCCCCCTGATAATGATCTTTCCCTCTGCAAACGCCGGTGTGCACACGGATGCTTCTCCAAGCGGGGATTCGCTGATCACTGAAAAGGTTTGATCAGCTTTGATGATATGCATGATGCCTTTTTTATCCAGGAGGAAGACCTTCCCATCGGCCACAACGGGTGAGGCAAACACAGGAGTTCCCAGCTCCTGCTCCCAGTATTTGGTCCCGTTTTTCGCATCGTAGCAAACGGTTGCGCCGTAGCTGGTCACCAGGAAGAGGTATTTCCCGGTCGCCACGGGGCTTGGAATATCTGACAGGTAATCGGAATCCTCCCACAGCAGTTTTGGTGTATCGCCGGCCTCCAGCGCCGAAAGCTTTGAAAAATCATTCACGGCATACACCACTCCGTCCGCATAGGCCACGCTCGGCCCCACCTCCCCCGAAATACAGTTCATCCTCCACAACTCCTTCCCGCTGGCCGGATCATACGAGGCCACCATGGGATCGGATGTTAATATCAGCTCTGTTCTTTTTCCCGTATGGATGAGCACCGGCGAAGCCCACGAGATTTTCACCGCACGGCTGGTTTGCCACACCGGGTCGCCGGTCTTGCCTGCCAGCGCCATCACACTGCCCGATCCCCGCTGGTCGTACTGGATGATGAGCAGGTCGTGGTACATGATGAGCGAAGAGGAGTGGCCGTAATGGTTCTGCGGAATGCCCAGGTTTTTGGACCACACAGGGTTCCCCTCTATGTCGAAGGCAATAAGGTCGCCATTGGCAAAAATGGCATAGACCCTTCGCCCATCGGTGGTCATGGTGGGTGCACAGAAGCCGGTTTCCCTGATCACCTTGGGCTCCGTGGCCGGGCTGCCGGGGATCTTCTCCACGGTTTTCCGCCAGAGGATCTTCCCGCTGCTCAGGTCGAGGCAATAGACCTCTCGCTTTGTTTCACTGGCGCCGGAAAGAAAGACACGGTCGTTCCAGATGACGGGCGAATTGAAGCCAGGCAGGGGGATCTCCGTTTTCCACTTTACATTTTTCCCGCTTTTTCCGTCCCAGCTGGTTGGAATGTTCTTCTGCATTGCAATGCCTATCCCGCCCGGTCCCCTGAAGGAGGGCCAGTTGACGGCAATTTCCTGTGGTGTGGGATACCCCTCCAGGATCGCTCCCGCTGTTCCGCCTGCCGCGGCGGTGTTCCCGGCCGAATCGCTCTTCAGGCTGTCTGATGTTGTTCCTGTTTTTATGACCCCCGTTGTTTGCGCCGTCTCTGCACTTGATCCCATCTCCGATGTGCCTCCCTGCAGGGTGTCGATGCCGGCTGCCAGCCCGATGTTTTTCCCGAGTTCATGGTGGGTGAGGAAGACTAGCAGGAGGGATACCGCCACAATGGAGAGGCCGGTATAGGCCACCCAGAGGCGGTTGATCTTCCGCCGATGCCAAAAGTTCTCCTTCTCTTCCGCAGGAATTTCGGGCAGGGTCTTCTGCATGAGCTCCAGGGCCTTTACGCAGATCACCACAACCAGGAGACTGAAAAAGAGCAGGTAACCACCCATCCTGACCTGCCACTGGTTGGTGAAAAAGGATTTCCGGGCGAGAAGGTCGAGCTCCCTGATCTCCTGGCGGATGGTCTCGTCGCCGGGGCTGTCGTGCATCCGCTCAACGAGCACCTTCAGTGCGGGGGTGTTCAGCGGATCGGTGCGTTTGAGCTGGATAAAGTTCACGATGATCAGCACACATAGGATCGCGGCAAAACCGGAGCTCACAAGGCTGATCTGCTGCAGCAGTTTCCGGGTGGAAGCCGATGATTTCGGGTCGTTCATATTCTTTCCTCCTTTGGTAAGGGCGTTACGGGACAGTAGTCCACACAACGGGTGCAACTGAAGCATCTCCCTTTGTTTGGCGTGTAATCCGCGTTGTATGAAATGATCAGCCGCCGTGCCAGGATGATCCCGAACACCAGCCCCACGAAGCAGCCAAGGATCCAGCCGCCGGTGTAAAACTGGCGTAGCACCTCTGTGGCCTCGGCATAGACCTGCGAGGCGGGTTTCCCGGATGATTTATAGGCGGTAATTTCAAAGGGTTCGGGCTGGACCGCCAGGGCTGCCGTATCGAGCAGGGTCCTGGCCATCTGCACCTTCCCGTTCACCCCGGCCAGGTTTTCGTGAAGCTGTGATCCTGTATATCCTCCTAAAAGGGCGAAGAGGGGGACCAGCAGGCTGATGAGAATCAGTTTGCGCAGGGTGACCGGCCGCTCTTCGGGGTTTTTCTCCGTGACCGGCATGTCGATGGCGTCGTAGGGACAGGAGTTTTCGCACAGCCGGCACTGGATGCAGGCGGCCGGTGTGATGGTGATGTGGCGCCAGGAGAAACGACTCACCCAGTTGAGCAGCACCCCATATGGACAGAGGAAACGACAGTAAGGGCGGGCGATGAAAATCCCCGAGATCAGCAGGATCCCGGCAAACAGGAACATCCCCATAGAGGCATCGAACCTGAATATTCCTACAAAGGGGTCGTAACGGCAGATGATAAAATCGGTCCCGGTGGCGGCATAAAGCACAGCCAGCCCCAGGTAGAGATAGGGGATCAGTCCCAGCACCGCATTGAGCCGCACCCCCATTTTCTGCGGTCTGAATGCAACCAGGTCCTGCATCGCCCCGAAGGGGCAAACCCCGGCGCAAAAGGTGCGGCCGAAGAAAAGGGTGAATACCAGGGGCAGGATAAAAAACCCGATCACCGTGAGCGGGATCACATAGGAGTGGTCAAACAGCGCGAGCGTCACATTCTGGATGGCGCCGATAGAGCAGATGCATCCCTCGCGGTAAAAACCGAAATAGGCCAGCGAGAAGAGGGAGGTCCAGAAAACCCCCATCCGCGACCGTTTTTTCAATACCAGCCAGGTGATGAAAGCGAGGGCGGCTACCAAAACCACCAGGTCCATGACGGCCAGCAATTCGGCCCGGGGTGATGGCTGCAGGGTTTCGGGCTGAACATAGCCCGATTCAAATTCGGGTTTGGGAAAGCGCTGCACGGCATACACATCCAGAAACTGAACGGTAAGCAAAATCGTCATAAAAAGGAGCGCTACTCTTTTTTTCATCCCCGGTCTTCTCTATTTTTTATCTTTCGTATTTCCCTGTTCAAATCCCTTAAAAAGGTATGGCTTGTTTGCCGGAACGCGGCTGAAGGCATCAGCCGGGCAATTCCGGGCGATGGAGCATTCGTTACAATGTTCGCAGATGTTCTGCCTCACCTGCAGCTGCAGCGAGCCGTTCCCGAAGGCACCGCATCCCTTCACGCATTTCCCGCAGCCGATGCAAAGCGGTTCATCAATGGTGTATTCAAAAAAGGGATCTTCCACAAAACGGCGTTTGATGGCATTGGTCGGGCAAAGCTGGTTTTCGGCCCCGGTAGTCAGGGTCTTGGTCTCCGGCTTGAAATAGCCGCCGCACAAGTCGCAGTAACCGCACATCGCATACACATGGGTGCAGCGCACGGCCGACTGGGCCAGAACGCAGTTAGTGGCGCAGCGCCCGCACTGGATGCACTTGGCCGGGTCGAGTTGCCATACGGTTTGCCCCGAGAGGGTCTTCCTCGCTGTCAGCACAGCCACGCCCCCGATCCCGGCCAGGAGGGTGGCCCGGATACCGGTGACGAGGAATTTCCGCCGGTCGATTTTCGGGTTATCTGCTGATTCTTCCATCCCTGGTATTGGTTAAACCGTCCCTGAATTTCAGGGCAGCGGGCAAGGTACATTTTTTTGACAGATCGCACCGTCCGCAGGTGTAATCCTGCCGACAGGGATCGGCTTCACTCCACCGGCTGAGCAGCGTGCCGCTCACCATTGCAAGGAGGGAGAGGATGCTGCCTCTTACCAGCAGGTTGATAAATTGCCGCCTGTTTTGCATCACCTGTCAGTGTTTATTTTTTTCTGTGAATATCCTGATCATGTTTTTCTCCGGGTCGAGCACAAGGATCCGGTCATCCGCATCCACCGCCAGGTCAAGCCCCTTCGTCCCCTCCGCAAACTGGCCGGGGGCAGCCACCACGCACCTGAAATCGCCGCCGGGTGTGTAGACCTTGAGGCGCTCGATCCCCTTTTCACTGGTCACGAACGATCCGTTCGAAAGCCTGGCAAAGTGCGTCGGGTTGCAGCATCCGCAGAAACCATCGATGGTCATTGAGGCCTTTCCCCACGATGAAATGAGTTCCCCCTCTTCCCCGTAATGTTCGAAGCTATATCGGCCGGGATTCACCACCCACAGTTCGCCCTTCGGATCGACCCCAAGGTCAAAATAGGGGCTGGGGATCACGAACCCGGGAATCCCCTTCTCAGGATCCTTCTGGCCAATCTTCTGCAAGAGCTTCCCGGTCCCATTGTAATGATAAACGACCTTATTACCGGCATCGGCCACATACACATCATCGCCATTCACCGCCACCGAGGTGATGAAGGCATTTGTCCCACAGCTTTTCCATGTATTCAGATGACTTCCCGAGACGGAATGGGTCTCCAGGTGATCGGTCATCCCGATATAGATCACGCCCATCGGATCGACGTGGATGCACTGCCCCGGTTCGCGGAGAGCGAATCCGCCCAGCCGTTTCCCTGCCGCGTCGAAGATCTCCACGCCGCTGTCGCCCGAAACGTAGATGTGGTTCAGCCGGCCCACGGCAATCCCGTGAATGGCCGACAGTCCGGGCTTGATCTGCTGTACCTCGGCATACCTTACCAGCGAGGTGTCGGCCGCTTTGAGGGAATCCATGTTATAGGCGTAGGGATTGACCTGATTTGCCGGTTTGCTGTAGAAGAGGTCCCATCCCATGAAGAGGATGACAGCCAGCAGAAGGATCAATGCACCGGAGATGATCAGTTTACGTTTCATTTCAGTGTGCTTTAATGTTGAGACAGACCATTTGTTTGGAATCCCGGACCAGCATATATCCCCCGGTGATGGCGATCGGACCCCATGAATCCTGCCCATCCATGATCCGCTGTTTGTCGAGTACCTTGAATTGTGATGTGGAGACCCTGGCAATGGTCATCTCCCCGTCGTCGTTGAGAATGAAGAATTTACCATCGGCCATGATGTAAGGCCCCAGTCCGAACCGGTCAGTTTTCCCGCTGCTCATCACCGGGTTTTTGCAATCGGCCGACCGGTAACAGGCGAACTGGTTGCGCAGTCCCCCGGCATCCTTGGGTAGGATACCGAAGAGATATCCATCGGAAAAGAGGGGTGTCTGCTGCTCGGAGGCCAGTCCCTCTGCGGGTTTGAATTTCTGCAGCACCTTTACGCTGAACTGCCCTGCACTGCCGGTCACCTGAAGTAAAGCCGACCCGGCGCCATAGCCTGCCGTGATAAAGATCCTCCCGTTGTCAAGGATCACCGGAGATGGAGCAACTACGGAGGGGGCGAATTCAGCCGATTCCCATAAAACCTTTCCCCGGTCGGCCCCTTCGGCCGAGATGCCGCACACGCCGCCGATGGCCGCATACACATACATTTTCTTTCCTCCCAGCACCATGGGCATCACCGAGGAGTGCGACATTTTCCACCCCTTCGGATTGGGCGTTTCCCAGAGTTTTTTCCCGGTATTGCAATCCACCGCCACCAGCAGGGCATTTCCCCCTGTGGCAATGATCGCCATGTCCTGGTCCAGCAGAGGGCATTGCCCGGTATACCAGAAAGGGATTTCGGTTTTGTACTCCCGTTCGAGGTCCATGCCCCACAGGAAATCACCGGTGGCGCGCTTCAGACACATCACCTGGCATTTCGGGCCGATGGAGAGCACAAATTTCTCGCTCACGGCGGGAACGGTTCTCGACAACCCGTGATTCCGCTTCAGGTGAACCCGGTAGCCGCGCCGCCAAAGTTCTGTCCCGGTAGCCAGGGAGAAACAGCGCAGCTGGTCGGCTTTGGTGGCCTCGTCATAGTCGAGCAGGTAGACCTTCCCGCTATAGACGGCCGGTGCCGCATGACCTTCACCCAGCGCGACCCTCCAGAGGATCTCCGGTCCGTTCTTTCCAAAATGATCGATCAGCCTGACGGGTTCCTTGCTGATGTTGTCGCAGTCTGCTCCGCGGAAGCGGGTCCAGCTGGTTCCGGCCACATCCGGTTCTGCCTTGAAAAATTTAAATTCCGCACCGATCTGCACCGGCTTGCCGGGGGCGAGCGCTCCTTTTTTCCGGTTATCCATCCCCGGCACCGACAGAGTGAAGGATTTCACCGGGTCATGGAGAAACCACCATGCCAGCAGCCCCAGGGCTGCCAGGATGAAAATCGGAAGTATAAACCGTGTCAGTGATCTGCCGGTCATTTTCGAATATCATACGCCATTAAAAGGTCTCCATGCCTGATGTATAATATTCCATTTTTGATCTCCGGGTGAGCCCAGTTGGGGCCCTTTCCACCGGCGATCTTAAAGCTGCAGATGAGGTCAAATTTTGCAGGATCAGGCTTCAGAAGTCCCACGTTGCCGTTCTTTTCATCATACAGGTAGAGCATGCCATCGGCGGCGATGATGGATCCCTTGGTCTGCCATTTCTGTTCCCAGGATTTTTTCCCCGTTTTCCAGTCGATGCAGCACCAGTTCCCACGGCTGTTATCGATCCAGTTCGCCCCGTAGATGTGGTCGTCCACCAGCACTACGCCACCGTGGTGACAATCGAGCACGGTATCGGTCCACACCAGGTTAATGGAGGCCGCCTGGTCGGACAGACGGAACATGACTCCAACGTGGTCATATCCACCGGTGATATAGAAAAATCCATCCTTATACAGGGGGGTGATTGTATTCGTTTTCGGTGCTCCCGGCCATACCTTGAGGCTGCGCTCGGGCATCAACGCTGCATAATCATATTTCCAAAGGATCTTTCCGCTGGCAGGATCGACACCGATGAGGTTGTTGGCCATCATGGTGACGATCACACGCTGACTGCCATACTGGATCAGGCGGGGGGAGACGTAAGCGCTGGTATCGTTGAGGCTTTCGGACTGCCATATCGTTTCTCCTGTTTTTTTATCGAGGGCCACCATGGAGGTCTTCGGGCCGGCCGGGGTGTAGATCACCATATTGTCGACCAGTAACAGTGACTCACACACGCCCCATTCGCCGTACACAGCGCCAAACTTGCCGGTGGCATTGAGTTTCCAGTTGATCTTTCCATCGGCGGCATTGATGCTGGCGATGGTGCCGAGTCCGCTGAGCACATACACGCTGCCGTCCTCCACGGTGGGAGTACTCCGTGTTTCGGGAAATGAGCTGTTCCAGGAGGGGCCGAAAGGGACTTGCCAGAGGATCTCTCCCTTCAGGTTCATCGAGGTGAGGTAATCGGTTGAATCTTTCATGCCGGTTACGAACAGCACGTTACCGTCAGAAACAGCCGATGAATATCCCTTTCCGATCCCGGGAGCCGACCACAAAAGTGCCGGACCCTCGGCAGGCCACGCGGTGAGCAGTCCTGTTTCGGGATAGACACCATCACGGTTGGGTCCGCGCCATTGTGAGATGACCTGTGCGTAAATGTCCAGGGTAAGGAAGACAAGGATGAGGAGGGCAAAAAGTTTCTTCATGAGCATCTTTTTTCCGGGTTATTTTTTTCTGATGTCGTAGACCATGAAGGAGCTGCCGTGACGCACATAGAGCCGGCCGTTGGTGATGACCATGTGGGCCCAGTGCTGGTCGGTGCCGAAAGGTACTTTGAAGGCGCTGATCTTCCTGAAGGAGTTGGCCAGGGGTTCGGCCAGGACCACCTCCCCGTTATCGCCATACAGGTAAAGCAAGCCATCGGCAAAGATGATATTTCCCTTGCCGGTGATCTTTTCGGCGTACATCCTGGCTCCGGTTTTCCAATCGAGGCAATACCAGGCCTTCCCCGAATCGTCCGATCCGAAGATCTTCCCGTTGACCAGCACGAAGCCGCCCATGCGGTTGCCGATGTCGGTGTTGCGCCACAGCTCCTGGACCGAGGTTCCGTCGTCGGAAACCTTCACCATCACGCCCCCCCTCCCGTAACCGGATAAGCAGTAAAGAAGCCCCTCGTGATAGAGGGGGGTGTTGGCATGCACCGAATACGTATTGGGCTGGTCGACACTCCATAGTAATTTTCCGTTGGCAGCATCGATCCCGAGGATCGAATTGGCCGTATGCGTGACCAGGATGTGGCGTTTGGCCAGCCTGATGATGGCAGGTGAGCCATAGGCGCTGGTTTCGCCCTTGCCCGGGCATTTCCAGATGAGCTTCCCGGTATTCGGGTCGAGTGCCACCACGTTGTATTCAGGCCCGCCGGCGGTACAAAAGAGCTTGTTGTCATCGATGAGCAGGTTTTCGGTCACCCCCCACTTGATGTTGGGTGCCTGGTAATCCTTCAGGATGTCGACACTCCAGATGAAGCTGCCGTTGTCGGCGCTGCGGCAAACCAGTTTTCCGAGGCCGCTGTAGAGGTAAACCTTCCCGTTGTATATCAGTGGGGTGCTGCGCACGCCGGGCCAGCTTTCGGTCCATTCCTCTCCATAGGGGACCTTCCAGAGCTGTTTCCCTGTGAGGTCGAAACAATAGATGTAACCGATGCCCCCGGTGATCCCGGCGGTATAGACGCGGCTGGAGGTGACGGCGGCAGAGGAATGGCCTTCACCCAGTCCGTCGAAGTGCCACAGCAGGGTGGGTCCGTTTTCAGGCCACGCTTTCAATAACCCCTGTTCAGGATAGATGCCGTCGCGGTTGGGGCCGCGCCATTGGGCCATATCCTGCGACAAAACATAATTATGGAAGATGGATCCGCAGATCAGCAAGATCAGTAGTCTTTTCATGAGGGCAGGTTTAATTGGAAATATGGAAGTTACTGACGACAAAATTACCACAAAAATCGATAACAATTTTTTACTATTTTTGATCCAAATACCCTAATCATGAAAAAATATATCATCGCACTCGCCGTGCTGATCGTCGTCAGTTTCAGCCCGGTCGCAGTTATATCATCGGTAAGCCCGCCGATGGGTCCGGAGATGCAGCATCCGAAGCCCCCGCCCAAGCCCAGGGCACCGAAAAAAGCCCCCAGGCCCAAGCCATCCAAAAAACCAAAAAAACAAAACCCTCCTAGGGGTCCGAGAAAACCGCCTAAGCCTTTTTAAAGGGAGAAAGAAATTTACGATTTACGAAGTACGATTTACGATTTTTTTTCGTCACGTGTCACGCGTCACGTGTCACGCTTTTCTAATACGGAATCTTATCCCCCTTCTCCTTCCACTCTGCAAAGAGTTCCGTGGCTTTGGGATGGCTGATTTGTCGGAAGGCGATGGTGCGGTCGGCGGGATCGAGGCTGAGTTGCTCGTAGATGTGGTTGTCTTTAAAGCCGATGCCGGCGGCCTCGTGGCGGGTTGAACAATAGTAAACCGCTTTGATGTTGGCCCAGTAGATTGCTGAAAGGCACATCGGGCAGGGTTCGCAGGTGGCATACAGTTCCGCCCCGGTGAGATCGAAATTCCCGAGATTGCGGCAGGCATCGCGGATGGCAACGATCTCGGCATGGGCGGTCGGATCATTCTGAGAACTTACCTGGTTCCCGCCCTTCCCGATCACCTTGCCATCCATTACCACCACAGCGCCAAAAGGGCCGCCCACGTTACTTCTTACCGATAAAAAAGCCACTTCGAAGGCTTCATCAAAATATCTTTCAATCACATCCATAGAATATTCTTTTTTACCAATTCAAAGGGATGACAAAATTACGCAAATAATCATTTTTACCAAGGAATGGTCAATTGTCAGCCATTATCCATAATTTTGACGCTATCCTGATCTTTACCTAATAAGAGGAACCTTGTCCGGACAATTTCACCCCATCCCGCTTCCACAGCTGCTACAGCTTACGCTTGATGAGATCAGGCAAGACAGGTTCATGGGCATCCCCGGAAGTTTGTTTTATCATCCCCGGCTGCAGGAGCCCTTCAGCTTTAAACGATACGGCCGGATGCTGGAAACCCCCATCGGGGTGGCCGCCGGTCCGCACACCCAGCTTTCGCAGAACATCATTGCGGCCTGGCTTTGCGGGGCGAGGTACATCGAATTGAAAACCATCCAGACCCTGGATGAACTGGAGGTCTCCAAACCCTGCATCGACATGCAGGACGAGGGATACAATTGCGAATGGTCGCAGGAACTGAAGGTTCACGAATCGTTCAACGAATACCTGAATGCCTGGATCATCATCCACATCCTCCGGAAGGAGCTGGGATTCAGCGGCGAGTTTGGCACCCTGTTCAACATGAGCGTGGGATATAACCTCGAGGGGATACTGAACGAAAATGTACAATGGTTTTTAAGCCGAATGCAGGATTGCACTGCTGAGCTGGCGGTGGCTAAGGACCAGGTCCGGGGCCTATACCCGGCCATTGATGACCTTGATATCCGGGCCTGCATTTCCGACCATGTCACCCTCAGCACCATGCACGGGTGCCCCCCCGGCGAGATCGGGAAGATCGGTCTTTACCTTATCCGCGAAAAGAGGCTGCACACTACCATCAAACTTAATCCGACCATGCTGGGGGCAGAAGACCTTCGTGAGATACTCAACAACAAGCTGGGATTTTCAACAGAAGTACCTGACCAGGCCTTTGAGCACGACCTGAAGTATCCCGAGGCGCTGCGCATACTGGCATCACTGAAGGCGGTTTCGGATGAACAGGGGCTCGAGTTCAGCGTCAAGCTGACCAATACGCTGGAGAGCCTGAATAAAAGGGATGTTTTTCCGTCATCCGAAAACATGATGTACATGAGCGGGCGGGCGCTGCATCCCATCAGCATCACGCTGGCGCGGAAGCTGCAGAATGACCTCGAGGGGAAGCTGGACATCTCCTTTTCGGCCGGGGTTGATTGCTTCAACATCGCCCGGGTGATTGCCTGCGGGATGAAACCGGTGACGGTTTGCAGCGACCTGCTGAAACCCGGCGGATATGGAAGGCTGCACCAGTATATTGAGCATCTCCATGATGAATTTGACGGGAAGCAGGCCCAAAACATGGATGAGTATATTTCCGGGGCTGCCCTGTCCAACCTGAACAATTATGCAGACGAGGTGGCAGATGACCCGGCCTACCGGAAACATTGGTCGGCTGATCTCTCCATCAAGACCTCCAGGGAACTCGGCTGGTTCGACTGCATTCACGCCCCCTGCACCGACACCTGTCCTACCAGCCAGGATATTCCCCGGTACATGCATCACACCGCACAGGGCGATATCCGGTCGGCCTTCGAGACCATTTTCGAGACCAACCCTTTCCCGTCGGTGACCGGCATGGTGTGCGACCACCTCTGCCAGCAGAAATGCACCCGGATCAATTATGATGAGGCGCTGTATATCCGGGAGGTCAAGCGATACGTGGCGGAGAACCGGGATGCGGTAAGTGACGTTGTTACAGGTAACCCAGCATTTCCCCTCCGGAAAGCCGCCATCATCGGCGCCGGACCGGCCGGGTTGTCATGCGGATGGTTACTGCGCAAGGCCGGCTTTGAGGTGGATGTCTTTGAACAGAAGGATGTGGCCGGCGGGATGGTCTCCGCGGCCATTCCTGCCTTCAGGCTTACATCGCAGGCCATTGAAACCGACATTCAGCGGATCCTGGCTTCGGGCGTACACCTGCATGGCAATCATCCGGTTGACCATACCCGTTTTGAAGCCCTCCGGCGCGACTATGATGTCCTTTTCCTGGCTGCCGGGGCACAGCAGACGGTGAAATTAAAGATTGAAGGAATTGAATCAGCCGGGGTCATCGACCCGCTGGATTTCCTGTTTGCTGTAAGAAAGAACAAGCCAACCCCGTTGGGCAGGCAGGTGGTCATCGTGGGTGGCGGGAATACCGCCATGGATGCTGCACGTACGGCCTACCGGCTTGTTGGAAAGGAGGGGAGCGTAACCATTATTTATCGGCGCACCGTAAAAGAGATGCCGGCCGACCAGGGCGAGATCGAAGCGGTGAGGAACGAAGGGATCAGGATCATGGAACTCACAAACCCGCTGCAGGTTCTTTCGGCGGATGGTCATGTGACAGGTCTTCGCTGTTCCCGCAATGTGCTCGCCTTCAGGGACAAGGAGGGCCGCCCGGCTCCCATGGCCGTCCCCGGCTCGGAATTTGAAATCCCATGCGACACCCTGATCCCGGCCATCGGGCAGCGCCTGGCCATCGACTTCATCGAACCGGAGCAGCTGGTAACCGTTCCGGGAAGTTACAGGACACAAATACCCAAACTCTACGTGGGGGGTGATGCCCTGCGCGGCGCATCCACCGCCATCAACGCCATTGGTGACGGGAGAAAGGCCGCCGCTGAAATACTAAAAGACCTTACCAGCCATCTTTCCAAAGAAAAGAAGACTGAAAAAGATACCGATATACTGAAGCTGATGCACCGCAAGGCGGTGAGGGAATTTGGTTACGCGCCAAAAAAGACCCCTTTGGATTACCGGCAGAGCTTTGATCTGGTGGTTTCCCCGCTTTCGCAGGAGGAGGCGGTGAAAGAGGCTTCCAGGTGCCTGCTGTGCGACGAGATCTGCAATATCTGCGTCACCGTGTGCCCCAACCTGGCCAACTTCGGTTACAGGGTTGAACCTGTTTCCTGGTCGCTGATGAAGGCGGTCCTGAAGGAGGATGGCGCCATCATCTTAGAAGAGGACAAGATCTTCAGGGTTGATCAGCCGTACCAAATCCTGAACATCCGCGACCTCTGCAACGAATGCGGGAACTGCACCACCTTCTGCCCGGGCAGCGGGCGCCCCTTCGCCGATAAGCCCGCCATCCACCTCTCGGTAAAATCGCTGAACGAAGAGGGAAACGGCTTCTTCCTCAGCCGCCTTCCCCAAAAGTTGGTCCTGATCTACAAGGAGCAGGAGCAGGTAAAGACCCTGAGCCTGGCCGATGGCCGCTATGTGTATGAAACGAACCAGGTGAAGGCAATCATCCATCCCGATACCTTTGCCCTGGAGGAGGTGAAATTCCTGACCCCCTGCGTGAAGGAGGTCCGTTTTGAATTTGCGGCGGAGATGGCTGTTGTAATGATGGGGGCGGGACAATTAGAGGTAACAGGGTAACATGGTAAAGAAGTAACAGAGTAACAGAGTAATGGAGTAAAAAAATAAATTGGTCATTGGTCATTAGTAATTAGTAATTCGCATATGGTTCCTATTATTTCCCAAATCACTGACTCCGCAGTTTTAGAGAAGGCGGTCGATCATTACCGCAAAAAGGGGATTATCCTCCCGACTTTTGCGCAGATGCAGAATCCCGATCTGATCCCGGGGAAGATCAAAGATAAACTGAAGAATATCGGCCTGTGGGAGCTTCATCCACTGAACCTGTTCCGGATCACCTGGAAGAATGAACCGATCGCCTCCGGCGGATTGTATGGGACGCCGAATTTCATCGAACTGCCAAAGGCACTGACAGGCATTGATGCCCGGATCATCGTGATGCTCGGCAAATGGTTCCCCACCGGCGCGCATAAAGTCGGGGCTGCTTACGGATGCCTGGCCCCCCGCATCATCACGGGCGGATTCGACCCCACCTGGCACAAAGCCGTGTGGCCCTCGACCGGAAACTATTGCCGCGGGGGCGCATTCGACTCCTACCTCATGGATGTGACCGCCGTGGCCATCCTCCCCGAGGAGATGAGCCGTGAACGATTTGCCTGGCTGAAGGAGATCGGCGCCGAGGTGATCGCCACCCCTGGATGCGAGTCGAACGTGAAGGAGATCTACGACAAATGCTGGGAGATCAAACGGACCCGGAAGGACTGCATGATCTTCAACCAGTTCGAGGAGTTTGGCAACTCCTGCTGGCACTACGAGGTTACAGGGAATGCCGTCGAGGAGGCCTTCAGGATGGTTGCCGGGAAAGATGCAAACCTGGCCGCCTACATTTCGGCCACCGGGTCGGCAGGCACCATTGCGGCCGGCGATTATCTCCGGACAAAATTCCCGCACCTGAAGGTGGTGGCCTCCGAAGCGTTGCAATGCCCGACCCTGCTCCAGAATGGCTTTGGCGGGCACCGGATCGAAGGCATCGGCGACAAACACGTTCCCTGGATCCACAATGTCAGGAATACCGATGTCATCACCGCCATCGATGACGAAGACTGCATGCGCCTTCTCAGGCTGTTCAATGAAAAGGAGGGCCACGCCTACCTGGCAGCCAGCGGTGTCGATCCATCCCTGGTTTCCATGCTGGGTTCGGTTGGCATTTCCGGCATCGGGAATGTGCTTTCGGCCATAAAGACGGCCAAACATTTTGATTTCACCGGCGAAGATGTGATGGTGACCATCGCCACCGACTCGGCCGAAATGTACGGCTCACGCCTCCAAGAGCTCACCGCTGTGCGTGGCAGCTATTCACTGATGCAGGCGGCGCGCGATCATGAAAAGTGCATGCTCGGCACGGCTCCCTCCAACATGAAGGAGCTTGGATATCCCGACAGGAAAGCCATCCACAACCTGAAGTATTTCACCTGGATCGAGCAGCAGGGCAAGGAGGTGGAGGATCTGCGCCAGCTTTGGGACGACCGCCTGATCTGGTCGCAGATATTCAGTCAGCCGGCCCGCTGGGATGAACTGATCACGGAATTCAATGAACGGACCGGGCTGTTAAAATAGCGGAGATGACAGTCTCCCTTCAAGAATAAATAATCAAGCGCTGAAAACATGGCTGAGCAGTATCATTTCGAATGTGTTGATTGCAAGGCAGCATACCCGGGGGATGCGGTGATCTACCTCTGTCCCGCGTGTGAAGCCGCCAACAAAGCCGGCGAACCGCCCAGGGGGGTGCTTAAGACCATCTATCCCTATGATTCCATCCGGGGCAAGGCCGCGCCAAAGGCACTGTTTGAGCAACTGACCGGTGAAGGTTACCTCCCGCTGCTGCCCCTCCGTTCCATGGATTCCTGGCCCCCGCTGAAGGTGGGAGAGACACCGTTGTACTGTTTCGACCGGTTTGATCTGTCAGACCAGAAACATGAATCCGGGCAATCTTCTTCCGGAGGAAACATTGATCTCCAGTTTGAATGTTACCTGAAAGATGATTCCCAGAATCCCACCTTCTCCTTTAAGGACCGCGCCTCCGCCCTGGTCTCGGCCTGGGCGCGTGAGCATGGAATCACCACCCTGATTGCAGCTTCTACAGGCAACGCGGGATCCTCCCTCGCGGGGATCTGCGCATCGCAGCAGCAGAAGGCTATGATCGTGGTCCCGGCGATCGCTCCCCTGGCCAAACTCACACAGATCCTGATGTATGGTGCCCTGCTGATCCCGGTGAAGGGAACCTACGATGACGCCTTTGCCCTGAGTGTGCAGATCTCGAAAAAACATGGGTACTATAACAGGAATACGGCCTATAACCCGCTGACCATCGAGGGGAAGAAGACCGTGTCGTTTGAGATATTCAGGCAGCTAAATGCAAAGGTGCCCGACCGGATCTTTATCCCGGTGGGGGATGGGGTCATCTATGCCGGCGTCTGCAAGGGATTTGAAGATCTCCTGAAACTCGGGATCATCGACCGGATGCCTGAGCTGGTCGCCATCCAGGCGGAGGGCAGCAGTAATTTCATCAGTAACCGGCATAAAAGTTCTTTCATCTCCAGGCCATCAAAAACCATTGCCGACTCCATCTCGGTGGATGTGCCACAGTGTTTTCACATGGCCTCCGGCTTCATGGATGAATATCATGGAACCTCGGTTTCAGTGACGGATGAAGAGATACTGCAGGCATCGCTCCAACTTTCGCGTTCCACGGGAATATTTTCAGAACCTGCCGCGGTGGCTGCCTTTGCCGGCATGCTGAAATTCAGGAGCGCGGGACTGATCGCGGCCGGATCGACCAACGTGGTTTTGCTCACCGGCAGCGGGCTGAAAGATCTCCGGGCCGTCCAGTCCTCCATTCGCATTCCCGAACCCATCGAACCCGATATTGCCTCAGCCGAACAACTGATATGATCACACTTTACCTCAACCAACTGAAAACAGAATATACCGGTGATGAAAACCGGAGCCTGTTGCAATACCTGAGGGAGACAGCGGGGATTACCTCTGTGAAGGACGGCTGTTCGGGACAGGGAGCGTGTGGCGCCTGCATGGTGGAGATCGACAGAAAGGCCCGGTTATCCTGCACCCGGAAGATGAAAACCCTGGATGGCGCGCACGTGATCACCATGGAGGGCATCCCGGAGGAAGTCCGCCATGTTATTGCCGGCGCATACGTGGAAAAGGGGGCCGTGCAATGCGGATTCTGCACCCCCGGCCTGATCCTTCGTACGAAGGTGCTTTTCACTGAAAACCCTGATCCCACCCGGGAACAGATTAAAAAGGCGATCAGCAACAACCTGTGCCGCTGTACCGGGTATGTGAAAATTGTGGATGCCATCGAAGCGGCGCTGCGGCGGCTGAGGGAAAATACCGACCGTGCCTCCCCGTCATCAGACAGGCATTTCCCGTGGAATTTTGATAGCCGGAATGGCGGGATCGGGCAGCCGGTCCCTAAATACGAAGCCTACGAAACCGCGACCGGGGAACGAAAGTTCATCAATGACATGCAGGTGGAGGGGATGCTGTATGGCGCCCTGCGCTTCAGCGACCATCCCAGGGCCCGGGTTGTTTCGATCGATGTTTCCGGTGCCCTGCAGGTAGAAGGTGTGATCAGGGTATTTACCGCTGCTGACATACCGGGCGATCCTTATACCGGGCTGATCTTCAGCGACTGGCCCCTGATGATCGAACAGGGAGAGATAACCAGGTATATCGGGGATGTCATCGCCGGGGTGGTCGCCAGGGATGAAGAGACCGCACGCAATGCGGCCCGGCTTATAAGGGTTGATTATGAGGTGTTTGAGCCGGTTTCGGATACGATGGCGGCCCTTGAACCGGGCGCTCCACGGGTACACCCTGGAAAAGAGAATCTCCTGGAAAAATGTATCGTCCGCAGGGGTGATCCTGTTGAACTGATCCTTGATAAGTCCGCTTTTCGGACCACAGGCATCTATGAAACCCAGCGCATCGAGCATGCCTTCCTGGAGACGGAGGCAGCCCTGGCCCTCCCGGACGGAGATGGAATTCACCTTTACAGCCAGGGACAAGGCATCTATGTTGACCAGCAGCAGGTGGCCTCGCTGCTCGCCCTGGATGACGACCAGGTCCGCGTAACCCTCGTGCCCTGCGGCGGCGGGTTTGGCGGTCGTGAAGATCTGACCGTACAGGGTCATGTTTCGCTGTTTGCCCATTTGCTCCGCCGGCCGGTGAAATTGCACCTGTCGCGGGAGGAGTCAATCCGGATGCATCCCAAACGGCACCCGGTGTGGATGGATATTTCGCTGGCATGTGATGCACAGGGTATCCTTACCGCCCTGAAGTTGAAGGCCATCGGCGACACCGGAGCCTATGACTCGGTGGGGACCAAGGTGATGGAACGCGTGGCGGGTCATGCCAGCGGAGGCTACCATGTTCCTTCGGTGGATATCGAATCACTCACCGTTTACACCAACAACATCCCATCGGGCGCCATGCGCGGGTTTGGTGCCAACCAGGTGGCCTTTGCCCTCGAGAGCTGCATCGATGAGCTGTGTTCACAGGGTGGGTTCGACCGCTGGAAATTCAGGTACGACAATGCCCTGGATGACGGGAAGATGACGGCTACCGGGCAGGTCCTTGGCAAGGGTGTCGGGATCAAAGCCTGCCTGGTGGCGCTGAAAGATCATTTCTACGCTGCAAAATATGCCGGTCTCGCCTGCGCGATTAAAAATTCGGGGGTGGGCAACGGGATGACCGATTTCTGTGATGTCAGGATCAGGGTGCTGACTTCGGGACGTATCTGCATCGAGCATGGCTGGACCGAGATGGGGCAGGGTATTCAGAACATGGCGATCCAGGTGTTTCACCAGGAGACCGGCATCGACCTCTCTCTTATTGAAGTGAATGTGGATACCAATGCCGGATTGCCTACCGGGATGACCACCTCATCTCGGGCCACAGCCCTTCTGGGTAATGCCATCATCGACGGCTGTATTGCTTTCAGGCAGGAGATGGAACGGACCGTTCCCGGTTACCGTGACCTGGGCGTTGGGGATCTGCAGCAGGCCCTGCTTCAGCTGGCCGGCAAATCCTTCACCGGAAAATATTATTGTGACTGGACCACCAAGCCTGGCGCAGAAGTGGAGCGGATCATCACCCACTATTCATACGGTTATGCCGCCCAGATGGTGGTGCTGAATGAAGCCGGGGAGATCGACAAGGTGTATGCCGCCCATGATGCCGGGAAGATCATGAATCCCATGCTTTTCGAGGGCCAGATCCAGGGTGCTGTGCACATGGGACTGGGTTATGCCCTCACTGAAGATTTGCCGATGGAGGGCGGCAGGCTGAAGAGTTCCAGGCTGCATGACTGCGGTGTTCTGACCGCTCCCCAAACCCCTGAGATCGTGGTGATCGGCGTGGAGGAGGCTGATCCGGTTGGCCCTTACGGGGCCAAGGGTATCGGGGAGATCGGCCTGGTTCCTACCGCCGCGGCCGTGGCCAATGCCCTTTGCGCTTTCGATGGCATCCGGAGAAAGAGGCTGCCCATGAAACGGGGATAATCCTCATAATGTACTGTTTAGCAGTTAAAATAGTGAATGAAATCTAAATCCAAAGCATGATCCTACTAAAAAACGGCACATACATCGACTGGCAAACCCTGGAGTTCAGGCACACCGGCATCCTGGTTGAGGAGGGACCGGGGGGTCAGATCCGGTTTATCCACGGTGATCATGCCCATCAGGAAAACATACGCACCATAGATTGTACCGGCAAATTTATCACCCGGTCGTTTGCCAACGGTCATCATCATGTCTATTCCGCCCTTGCCTGTGGAATGCCGGCGCCGAAGAAAAACCCGGTCAATTTCCTGGAGATCCTGCAGTACGTTTGGTGGAACCTCGACAAAGCACTTGATTTGGAAATGATCAGGGCGAGCGCCCTGGTCACGGCGATGGCCTGTGCCAAAAACGGGGTTACCTTTGTCATCGACCATCATGCTTCGCCCTTTGCAGTGGAACATTCGCTCGAAACCATCGCCCGGGCCTTTGACGAGGTTGGGGTAGGGCATCTTCTCTGTTATGAGATCTCCGACCGCGACGGGATTGAAATTGCACAAAAAGGGCTGAAGGAGACGGAGGAATATCTCTCTGGTAGAGCGGGGCTCGTGGGTTTGCATGCCTCCTTTACCGTTGGCCCGGAGACCCTTGAGCAGGCGGTTCAACTGGCAACCCGAACGAAATCCGGCATTCATATCCATGTGGCGGAGGATACCTGGGACCAGCATAAGTGCCTTGAAAAATACCATAAGCGTATCGTGCATCGGCTCTTTGAAGCCGGGGTTCTTCACCTTCCCAAAACGATCCTGGCCCATTGCCTCCATCTCGAAGATCCGGAGCGAAGCCTGGTGAACAATTCGCCCGCGTGGGTGGTCCAGAACATGGACAGCAACCTGAACAATGGTGTGGGATTTTTTACCTCCATGGATATCGGGCCGCGGATCATGTTCGGAACTGACGGTATGCACAGCGATATGCTGCGCAGCGCCAAATCAGCCTTCTTTGCCGGTCACAATTTTGATGCGATCGACTATGGTGAGACCTATCGCAGGTTCCGTAATGTGCATCAGTACCTGCATTCCAACGGATTTTCGGGAGACGGTGAAAACAACCTGGTCGTGCTGAATTATGATTCGCCAACCCCTTTAACGGCAGACAATTTTTTTGGTCATTTCCTGTTCGGGATGGAATCAAGGCATGTGGCTCATGTGATCTCCCGGGGGAAAATGATTGTGCATAACGGCGGGATCATTGGCGTGAATGAAGCGGAGATCCTCGACCAGGCCCGGATCCAGGCCGTGAAGCTCTGGAAACGAATGACCCAGAAATAGATTAATAACGTTCAAAATTGTCAATCTGACCATAGCAGTCACAAATGAAAGACAACCGTCATAACATTCTTATCCGGAACGGGACGCTTGTCAGTGCAGAATCTGCCAGGCAGGAAGACCTCCTCGTTGAGAAGGGGGAAATAGTTGCTTTCGGGAAATTCAATCCTGATGCGTATCCGGGATATGAAATACTGGATGCCTCCGGGAAGTATGTGATCCCCGGCGGGTTTGATCCGCATGTTCACCTGGCTTTGCCAACCACGGCCGGAAACTCCTGCGACGATTTCATATCCGGAAGCCGGGCTGCGCTTAAAGGGGGAACAACCTATGTCATGGATTTTGTCACGCCCCGACGGGGGCAATCCCTGGCGGAGGCCCTGCGTCTACGAAGGATTGAAGCTGCCGGAAGCCTAGCAGGCTGCGGACTGCACCTGGGGATCAGCGAATGGAACCCGGCGATTGCCGCGGAGATCTTTCCCTTGATGGAAAGAGAGGGGATCAGGTCGTTCAAGGCCTACCTGGCTTACCCCGAAACCATCGGGATCAGTTACGATGATCTGGGTGAGCTCATGCAAATCGTGGGGCCTGCCGACGGACTGGTCATGGTACATTGTGAAGAGGGGGAGATGATCAGCCGGCTGCAAAAGCAATTTCTCTCCGAAGGGAAGACCCGGGCTGCTTACCATCCCTTATCGCGACCGCCCGAGGCTGAAATAGCTGCCATCGGAAAGGTGATCGGGTTATCGGCTAAAACGGACTGTCCGGTGTATATTGTCCACACCTCAACCCGGCAGGGGGCCAACCTGGTTGCCGCTGCCAAAAAAGAGGGCATCCGGGTGTTTGGTGAAACCTGCCCGCACTACCTCCTGTTGGATGATTCGGTATACAATGAAAAGCTGGAGAATCTGGAGGTGATGCCCTACGTCGTCTCTCCGCCGCTCCGCACCAAAGCGGACCAGGAACGGCTCTGGAAAGGATTGACGGACGGAACCTTCGATGTGGTCTCCACGGACCATTGCCCGTTCAATCTTCATGGACAAAAAGACCGCGGAATGGATGATTTTACGAAAATCCCCAATGGTGCAGGCAGCCTGGAGTACCGGCTGGGTTTGCTGTATACCTATGGGGTGCTGACAGGCAGGATTACCCTTAGCCAGTTCGTCAGCCTGGTGTCGACCCGGCCGGCTGAAATTTTTGGAATGGGCCACCGGAAAGGGAAACTGTTGCCGGGGCATGATGCCGACATCGTGATCTGGGACCCGCAAAGCAAGGCTAAAATATCCGCCGCCAGCAGCATCCAGCAATGCGATTCAAATATCTACGAAGGATTTAACATCCAGGGAAAAGCCGAAACCATTATTCTCAACGGAAAAATCGTAATTCGTAATTGGCTCCGCCGAGCTCCGCTTCGCTCCGGTTCGTAATTCGTCACGCGTCACTTGTCACGAATTTTCTGTCATTGGTCATTGGTTATCAAATGACCCTGTTCCTCCCCCTGTGCTCAAGATTACGAAGCTCCCTTCCCGGATCGGCAAAACGGTTGGTGAACATCATCGCAGCGATGATATAGGGTTTGAAGCCCGCCTGCTTGTAAAGAGGCACCCTGTAGCGATCAAAGACCGAAGCGGCCACCTCGCCTTCAGTGCATGAAACACCCGAGATGTCGGCCGGGAGACAGTGCATGTAAAGCGCGTTTCCATCTTTGGTCAGTTTCATTTTATCTTCGGTACATTCCCAGTCTTTATACCGGGCATTGTTGGCCAGGCACTCCTTCTCCAGTGATTTCAGCCCCTCATGATCATTTTTCCGGAGCAGGGCTGTACGCTGCTGCATCACATGATACGGGGCCCAACTCTTAGGATACACCAGGTCGGCATCATGGAAGGCATCCTCCATGGAGTTGACGACCCTGAACCGGCCGCCGCTTTCGCCGGCCTGCCTGCCGGCCAGTTCCACAACTTCTGGAATGAGCCCGTATCCTTCGGGATAGGCCAGGTCGACCTGCATGCCGAAGCGGGTCATCAAACCGATGATCCCCTGGGGTACCGAGAGCGGTTTGCCGTAGCTGGGGGAATAGGCCCAGGTCATGGCGATCTTTTTACCCTTTAAATTTTGCAGTGAACCGAACACGGTCTTCAGGTGCAGAAGGTCGGCCATCGACTGGGTGGGATGATCGATGTCGCACTGCAGGTTGATGATGCCCGGGCGCTGGGGAAGCACGCCATCAGCGAAAGCCTCGTCCAGGGCGGCTCCCACCTCACGCATGTAAGCATTTCCTGCGCCGAGGAACATGTCGTCGCGGATGCCGATGATGTCGCTCAGGAAGGAGATCATTGCGGAGGTTTCACGCACGGTCTCCCCATGGGCGATCTGTGATTTTCCTTCATCGAGATCCTGCACGGCCAGACCGAGCAGGTTGGCTGCAGAGGCAAATGAAAAGCGGGTGCGGGTCGAGTTGTCGCGGAACTGGGAGATGGCCAGTCCGGAATCGAAACAGCGGGGGGAGAGGTTCCGGTCACGGAGGTTCTTCAGGTCTTCAGCCACCGTGAGGATGGTCTTCAGGTCGGCGATACTCTTTTCCCAGGTGAGAAGAAAGTCTTTGCCAAAAAGCCCGTTGTTGGGTGAATCTGTTTTTGTTTTTAGTTCTTTGATCGAATTCATCGCATGAGTTGTTAGAAGGAAGCCGCACAAAACGGCAAACCTCGTTGGTTTTATTCTGATAGATAATAGGTCAGGGCGGCATAAAACGCCGAAGCGGTCACCAGGTCGCTCACCGGCACCATTTCATTGGGAGCATGGGCCAGGATTTCATTTCCCGGGCCAAACCCGATGCAGGGTATCTTATAGTACCCGTTGATGGTGACGCCGTTGGTTGAGAAGGTCCATTTATCGGTGAGGGGTTCTTTGTCGAACAGCCCGGCAAAGGCCTCCTGGGCGCGGATCACCAGGTGGCTGTCCTCTTCAATTTTCCAGGTCGGATAATATTTCTCCATGCCGAACAGGAGACCAGTATAGGCCTTCTCTTCGTAATGGAGCACCTCCACCTCGGCATCCATCCCTTCCAGGATTTTTCGGATTTCGGCTACGGCCGATTCCTTGGTCTCGCCCCAGGTGAGACGGCGATCGAGATGGATGCGGGCATAGTCGGCTACGGCACAGAGTGATGGACTTCCTGAAACAAATTCGGAGATGGTCACGCTGCCTTTACCCAGAAATTCATCGGTTTGCAGCCGGTCATTCAGCTTTTCTACCTCCAGGCAGGCCCGGGAGGCCATGTAAATGGCATTTTTGCCGCGTTCGGGTGCCGATCCGTGTGACGAGATGCCGCGGAAGGTGACGGCAATTTCCATCCGGCCGCGCTGGCCCCGGTAGATGTTCAGGTTGGTGGGTTCGGTGATGACCACGAAGTCGGGGATGATCTTTTCCACCTCCACCAGGTATTTCCAGCACAGCCCGTCGCAGTCCTCTTCAATCACGGTACCTGTGAAATAGATGGTAAGGTCGCGGTTGAAGGATAACTCTTTCAGGATACGGCCGGCCGTGACAAAGGCAGCAGGACCACCTTTCTGATCGACGGTGCCCCGACCATGCACAAAACCATCGCGGATCTCCCCCGAAAAGGGGTCGAAATCCCAGTTGGCCAGGTTGCCGGTATCGACTGTATCGATGTGGCCATCGAAGGCAAGTATTTTTTTTCCATTCCCGATGCGGCCGATCACGTTTCCAAGACCATCAGTCCGGACTTCATCGAAGCCGGCCTCCAGCATCTGGCGCTTCAGTTCATCGGCCACGGCCTTTTCGCCGGTGCTGAGCGATTTGATCTTTACGAGTTTCGAGAGGTTTCCGGCAGTATAATCTTTGTAAGATTCCGCCAGCGATTTAATGTTTTCGAGTAGCTCTTTCAAGGAATGAATATTTATCGGTACATGATCCGGTAAAATTACAAATCTTACTGCATTAACAGCTCATCTCCCCGGCGTTTTTCTTGGCCGAAAGCAGATTGTAGGCGCCTTTGATGACGACCTTCGCACTTTTGGCATCCAATCCCTCCGGAAGGACGATTTCAGTATAACCGCCGTCGGTAACCCCTTTCTGAACCTCGATCATCCGGTACTCGGTGAACTGCTTGCCGCCCTCCTCTTTTATTTTATCGAACACAAAAATGTAATCCTTGTCGTCAAAACTCACGATGGCTTCCGAGGGAAGGGAGGTAACCTGGCTCACGGAGGCCTCGATGATGGCGTTCACATACATGCCGGGAAGTAAATTTTTGCAGGTACCCCTAACCAATGCATAAACCTTGTAAGATTTATCGGCATTGACGATGCGGCCGGTCTGATAAATGACCGCCTCATGCTGCTCGGTTTCATTGTTGATGAAGAAGCGGATCTTTTGCCCGGCCACCACCTTGTCGGCATCTTTTTCAAACAGGGTCAGTTCGAGATAAAGTTTGTCGCTGTTCACAATTTCGAACAGCACATCGGTGGGGGCTACATATTTGCCCACATTGATGTTGACTGCTTTCACATAACCCGATATCGGGGAGACCACCGCCACCGAGCGGCTGATGTCATCTTCATGCAGATCAGCCGGGTTGATCCCGATCATGGCGAGCTTCTGTTTCAGTGCCCCCACCTCGGCCTTCAGGCTTTTGTATTCCGAGGTGACCTTTTGCAGGTTCTGCTGCGAATAGACATCCTCCTTGTACAATTCGGTGTGACGTTTATATTCGGCTTCGGCAAATTCGAGTTTGCTTTTGGCCTCCAGGTAATTTTGCTGGATGACCACAAACTCCTGGTTCTCCAGGATGGCTAAGGTCTGACCTTTGGAGACTGCATTTCCCGGCATCAGGGTGACGTTTTTCACGAAGCCGCCGAAGGGCATGCAAACGGTGGCCAGGTTCTCGGGTGAGACGCCAACCGAGCCGTTCACCTTCAGGTTGCCGCTGAGGGAGCGCAGTTCGATGCTCCCGGTTTCAATGTTGGCCAGCTTGATCTGGTCAGCCCTGAGCTCAACGATATCGGCCGGCAGTACCTCCACCTTCGCCTCCCCGGTGTTCTTTTTTCCCCCGTTGCATGAAAGAAGCAGGCACAGGATCATTCCCAGGCCGGTTGATGCTATAAATCTGTATGTTTTCATGGTGATCATGGATTAATAAATTTTTCCTGTGTTATAATCTATGCTGATGATGGTCTGGTTGTAACTGTTGATTGCATCCAGGTAATTTTGTTTGATGTCGAGCGCCTTATTCAGGGTGATCACATATTCAAGGTAATCGAGTGCGCCGGCTTTATAGCTCTTTGTGGCCTGGTCGATGATCAGGTTGGATTCGGGAACCGCCTGCTGTTCGTAATATTCAACACTGGAGGCATACTTCGCATATTCATCCAGCAGCGATTGGTAATTGCTTTTCAGCGAAGCGGAATAATGGTCGGCGCTGGCCTGCGATGCCTGTTCCTGGAACTTTGCGGCTTTGGTTTTCGAGAGGGTGGGCCCGATCCACAGCGGGATGGCAATCCCTGCCTGGAACCCGGTGAACCGGTAGCCGGCATCAAAATTCCGGAGTATTCCGTCGACCTCCTGGATGCCGATCATGGTCTGGCTGAAATAACCGATGGTGAAATCGGGCGTCAGCCGGCTGCCTTCGAGGCGCCGGGTGATGTGGGCAACCTCTACCTGCTGCCTGATATAACCCAGCGTTGGATTTGAATTCAGGACAAGGGTGTCGTTCTGCGGCGTGAAATCAATCCGTCGCAGCACTGTGTCGGAGGGGATTACCCTCATGCCGGAATTCAGCAGGGTCTGCAATTTCCTGTTGAAGATACCCTCGTCAACCTTTACCTGCCGCAACTGGTTCTTAATTTCAAGGCTCTGCGTTCGTGCGATGACCATTTCGAGCCGGTTGGTTTCACCGCTCCGGGCCCTCAGTTCCGTAGCGCGCAGGAAGCCTGAATAGAGGCTGTCCTGGTAGGCCAGGAGATTGTATCTGGAATTCAGGTAAGCCAGCTGCCAGTATACCTGTTTTACCTGGGTAGCCACTTCGAGCCGGGTTCCCTTCATCTGCCAGTCGGCGCTCCGGATGTTGGCATTCGAAAGCCTGTTCTGATTCACATACACCGATGGAAAGGCGAAAGCCTGGGTGATGGCGAAACTGTTGTCATTCTGGTAGGAGTTGAATTGCCCGTACTGACCTTCGATCACTGTTTTGGGGATGTCCCAGGATGCTCCCTTCAGCGCCCTCTGCGCTTCGGTGGAGTAACCGGCCGACCGGATGGAGAGGTTGCTGTCAAGGGCCATATCCAGGGCCTCCCTCAGGGTGACCTTTTTTTGATCCTGGGCTGATGCGGAAGATATAAACGAAGGAACCACAAGGAACAACAGGATCCCGGCCAGGGCTTTCAATTTAATCCGTTTAGAGAACAGGCGGAAAAAACCATTCGAAAAAAGAAGGTAGAAAACGGGGATCACGATCAGGGTGAGCAGCGTGGCGCTGATCAGCCCGCCGATCACGACGGTGGCCAGCGGCTTTTGTACCTCGGCCCCGGCTGAATTCGACAAGGCCATTGGAAGAAAACCGAGCGAGGCCACGGCGGCAGTCATGATGATCGGGCGCAGACGGGTATGCAATCCCTTCATGATCCGTTCGGTGATGTCGGTCATACCCTCCTTTTCAAGCCGGTTGAATTCGGAGATCAGTACGATGCCATTGAGGACGGCCACCCCGAACAGGGCGATGAAGCCGACGCCGGCGGAGATGGAGAAATTCATGTCGCGCATCCACAGGGCAAATACCCCGCCAATGGCCGACATGGGCACGGCGGTGAAGATGATGAAGGTCTGTTTTACCGAATGAAAGGCAAAATAGAGCAGGACGAAGATCAACAGAAGGGCGACCGGAACGGCAACAGCCAGCCTGTTCCTGGCGGCTTCCAGGTTTTTGAACTGCCCGCCATAGGTGATAATATATCCCGGGGGGAGCTTGATCTGCTGATCCACCCTGGCCATCACATCTTTGATCACGCTGCCGACGTCGCGGTTCCGCACATTGAAGCCGACGGTGATCCGTCGCTGGGTGTTTTCGCGTGAAACCTGGGCGGGGCCCGATTTTATTGAAATGTCGGCAACCTGGTCAAAGGGAAGTTGCGCCCCGTTGGGCAGGGTGACTGTCAGGTTTTTTACATCATCCAGGCTTTGGCGATAATCTTTATCCAGCCTGACCACGAGGGCAAACCGTTTCTCCTTGTCATACACCACCCCGGCCTGGCTCCCGGCAAAGGCAGCACGAAGCAGGCGGTTTACCTCATCCACCGAAAGTCCGTACTGGGCCAGGCGGTCACGGTTATAATCAACCTGCACCTGCGCCAGTCCCGTGACCTTCTCCACGTTGATGTTGTCCACCCCGTCGATCCCGCGGATGATCTTCTCCACCTCGGCGGCACGTTCGGCCAGGGTTCCCAGGTCATCGCCGAATATTTTTATGGCGATGTCCTGTTTTGAGCCGGTCATCAGTTCGTTGAAGCGCATCTGGATGGGCTGCTGGAATTCAAATTTCACCCCTGCCAGGGTGACCAGCTTCTCCTCCATCTTTCCAACCAGCTCTTCACGGGTCTTGGCCGAGGTCCATTCACTTTTATCTTTCAGGGTGATCACATAGTCCCCGGTTTCCATCGGGGTAGGGTCGGTCGGAATTTCCCCGGCTCCTATCTTACACACCGTATGTTTGATCTCCGGAAAATTATCCAGCAGGATCTTATTGGCCTTGATTACTGTTTCAACGGTATTGGTCAGGGAGCCTCCCTGCAGCGTAATGACGCTGGAGGCCAGGTCGCCCTCCTCGAGCTGCGGGATGAACTCGCCTCCCAGCCGGCTGAAAACAAACAGGCTGAACAGGAAAATCGCCAGTGCGGAACCGGTAACAATCCATTTATGAAGCAGGGCCCAACGGATCACGGGGTCAAAAACTTTTTGAAGAGCCTTCATCAGGCTGTCCGAAAAATTCGGTTTGTGTTCTGTATTCTTGCTCAGGAAAAGGGCCGAGGCCATCGGCACATAGGTGAGCGAAAGAATGGCTGCTCCCAGGATAGCGAAGGCCACCACCTGGGCCATCGGCCTGAACATTTTACCCTCGATGCCAACCAGCGCCATGATGGGTAGGTAAACGATCAGGATGATGATCTGACCGAAGGTGGCTGAACTCATCATCCGTTTGGCCGATTCAAATACATTCTCATCCATCTGCGCCTGGGTGAGTCTCGCTACGCCGGCATGATGGTGCCGGCTCATGAAGATCCGGTGAACCACGCTTTCAACGATGATGACCGCCCCGTCCACAATGAGTCCGAAGTCAATGGCTCCGAGGCTCATGAGGTTCCCCGAAACACCGAACAGATTCATCAGAGAGATGGCGAAAAGCATCGAAAGCGGGATGACCGAAGCCACGATCAGCCCGGCCCGTACATTGCCCAGCAGCAGGACCAGGATGAAGATCACGATCAGGGCTCCTTCGACCAGGTTCTTCGAAACCGTCCCGATGGCACGTCCTACCAGGTCCGACCGGTTCAGGAAGGGCTCAATGGTGACTCCTTTGGGCAGCGATTTCTGGATCGATTGGATGCGCATTTCCACATCGTCGATCACTTCGTGGGCATTCGCCCCTTTGAGCATCATCACCACGCCGCCGACCGCTTCGGAGGTGTCAACTACGAAAGCTCCGTAGCGGGTGGCACTGCCGTATTGCACGGTCGCCACATCCCGGATCAGGAGCGGGATGCCGGATGCACTGCTCCGGACGACTATTTTTTCAATGTCCTCCAGCGATTTGACCAGGCCGATCCCCCGGATGAAATAGGCGGTAGGCTTTTTGTCGATGTAGGCACTGCCAGTATTCTCATTGTTCCGTTCGAGCGCGCCGAAAATGTCGGTCAGGGTGAGGTTCATACTCCGGAGCCGCTCGGGGTTCACGGCAATTTCGTATTGTTTTACAAATCCTCCATAGCTGTTGATATCGGCAACACCCGGGGTTCCGAGCATTTCACGCCGCACCACCCAGTCCTGCAATGTGCGCAGGTCCATGGGAGGATATTTGGTTTCGTATCCCTTTTCAACAGCCAGCCGGTACTGGTAGATCTCGCCAAGCCCGGTGCTGATGGGAGCCAGCCCGATCTTAGCAAACCCGGCTGGGATCTCCTCTTCGGCCTCTTTAAGCCGTTCACTGAGTTGCTGGCGGGCCCAGTAAACATCCACCCCGTCTTTGAATACCACCGTAACCACCGAGAGTCCCAGGCGCGAGATGGAACGCAGTTCAATGATGTCGGGAACGTTGGCAACAGCCACTTCAATGGGGGCGGTAATGAAACTCTCCACCTCCTGTACCGCAAGGGAGGGGGCCAGGGAGATGATCTGTACCTGGTTGTTGGTGATGTCGGGGATGGCGTCGATGGGAAGACGGGTGAGGGAATAGGTACCCCACCCGATAAGGGCCAGTACAAAAAGTCCGACGATGAATTTATTCCTGATGGAAAATTGAATGATACGAGCTATCATAAGATAAACGGATTAAATGAATACCCACAATCCCAAAATCTTCATTCGGGGAAAATGAAACAGGCAAAAAGAATGATCGGAGAGGTTAACCTATTTTCGGCGGCTGCCAGAAGGTATGGGAAAAGGAGGAGATGAAACTTGACGGTTCCGCAATAAAAGATCTCTGGATGGAGAAAAAGGGCTGGCTGATGGTGATGTCGGGCGAAATGGTCACCATCACATTACAGCAGGAGCAGATGCAAAAGGGGGAACAGGCATCGGCATGATCGGAATGAGAAATGGGGACCTGGCTCGATGATTCTCCCGGAACCCTGTTGCTGAGATGCAGGGTATCATCCACACAGGGCGCCGAAACAAGGCACAAAATGTAGATGCTGAAGAGAAATGCAAAGTATCTCATGATCGTTGTTCCACAGGTGTCGTTTGCAAAAATACAATAAAAGATACAATCATTGAAAATTATTGCCGGAGCGAAGTTTTTCTGCGGACTTTAAGATGACTTCGCCGGTTGCGGGCAACGAGAAATCAGGCTCCTGCGCATGACCGGCCACTGCCGAAACCGCATCTTTTATGGCCAGCCACACCGACAGCCCCAGCATGAAGGGAGGTTCTCCCACTGCTTTGCTCCGGCGGATGGTCCCCGGATTTGGCACATCCTGCAGGAGTTCAACCCTGAAATCGCGGGGGATATCGTTGATCGTGGGGATTTTATAGGTGTCGGGTGAATGGGTGAGCAGGTTGCCCTCCTTATCCCACTTGATCTCTTCGGTGGTGCACCAGCCCATACCCTGGATAAATCCCCCTTCCACCTGCCCTTTGTCGATCCCTTCATTGATGGAATCCCCCACATCGTGGATGATGTCGGTACGCAACAACCGGTGGGCACCGGTGAGGGTGTCGATCTCCACCTCCGAAACAGCCATGCCGTATGCAAAATAGTTAAAGGGATTTCCCCGGCCGGTTTCCCGGTCGAAATAAATCCCCGGCGTTTTGTAGAACCCAGCCGCGCTGAGGCTGACCTGGTTCAGGCGGGCCTGGCCGCAGACCTGGCGAAAGGGAATTTTATAATCAGGGTGCGTTTTGTCAAAAATAAAATTGTCGCTGAAATGCATGTGCTCCGCGGTAAACCGGATCGCGGGATGCAGCGCTGAAAGTTCCTGTACTGCCAGGCCGGCCAGCCGCTCCTTAAGGACACCGATGGCATTTTTCACAGCCATCCCGTTCAGGTCGCTTCCCGAGGAGGCGGCGGTGGGGGAGGTGTTGGGCACCTTGGAGGTGTTGGTTTCGTTCACCTTCACAAATCCGGGGGAGATGCCCAGTTCGGCGGAGGCGATGCGGATGATCTTGGTGTGCAGTCCCTGTCCCATTTCGGTGCCGCCATGGTTGACCAGCACCGTGCCGTCGGTGTAGATGTTGACCAGGGCCCCGGCCTGGTTCATGAAGGCGGTGGTGAAGGAGATCCCGAATTTCACCGGGGTGAGGGCCATCCCCCTCTTGTAATATTCGTTTTCGCGGTTGAACCGGTCGGTCTCCTGCCTGCGGCCGGCATAGGCCGAGGTGCCGACCAGGTGATCGAACATCCTGCCCAGGTGGCTGTTCTCAACCTTTTCGCCATAGGGGGTGAGATCATATTCACCCGGTTTGTAAAAATTCATGTGGCGGATCTCAGCAGCATCTTTTTTGAGGAACCGGGCGATCCGGTCGATGGCCTGTTCAATGACAGCCATTCCCTGGGGGCCGCCGAATCCGCGGAAGGCGGTATTGGATGGCAGGTTGGTCTTCCAGGCCTGCCCGGTGACAGAGACATGGGGAAGATAATAGGCATTGTCGGCATGAAGCATGGCCCGTTCGAGGATGGCGCGCGAAAGGTCGGTGGCGGATCCGGCATCTGAATTCAGCTCCACCTTGTAGGCCAGGATATTTCCCTGGTCGTCAAATCCGATCTCATACTTTGAAAGGAAGCGGTGCCGTTTGCCGGTCATGATCTGGTCGTCGTCTCGGAACAGGTGGATCTTCACCGGGCACCGGGTGGCGTTTGCCAGCAGGGCAGCCCAGGCAGCCACGTGGGTTCCCTGGGTCTCTTTCCCGCCAAAACCCCCGCCGATGCGCTTGACGACCACTTCGACCTCGTTCTTCGGAATGCCCAGCACTTCAGCTACGATCACCTGGGTTTCGGCGGGATTCTGGCTCGAGGCATGCATGAAGATCTCTTTCCCTTCGCCGGGAATTGCAAGTGCAGACTGCGTTTCGAGATACCAGTGCTCCTGTGCCCCGGTGGTGAGCTCGCCCCTGATGACATGCGGGGCGCTCCTGAGTGCTGCTTCGGGGTCTCCGCGTTCGATTTTCCGGGCGGGCGCAATTAAGTTGTTTGCCGCCATGGCCGATGCGATGTCCAGGATCGCCGGGAGAGGTTCGTAATCAATGACAATGAGTTTCTCTGCCGCCAGGGCAGCCTCTTCAGATTCAGCCGCAATGAGGGCAATGGCCTGCCCGATGAAGGTCACCTCTTTTGCTGCCAGGCAGGGCTCGTCATGGATTACCGGGCCCATCTGGTTTTCACCGGGAATATCCCCTGAGGTGAGGATGCAATGTACTCCCGCAACTTTCAGTGCATCAGCAGTATCAATCCGTCCGATACGGGCATGGGCCAGTTTGCTGTAAACCACCTTCCCATGGAGCATCTTACGGTTCACCTCCATGTCTTCGATGAAAACCGATTCACCGGTGGTGTGTTTTTCTGCACTTTCGATTGGGATAGTATGGACCACCCCGGCAGAATCAGCTACGATGGTCGGGAATGGCTTCATATTGGAATTTGCAAACTGTCCAGGACCTGTTATCTTTTCAACAGTAAGTGTTTGATTCCCTGATTCAAGGAATAATTTCATCAGTAAATTCCTCCCGGCGATCTTCCGGTACCCGGCATCGGCACGGGCATCGGAGACGGGGGAGAACTCCCTTTCAAGCATCATCATGGCCTCTGAAACCACGGCGTGTGACCACGCTTTTCCGGTGAGGAAGTTTTCTGTCAGCATGGCCCGTTTCGGAGTGGCCGCCATGCCGCCGAAGGCAAGGATGATCTCATGGACTTGTCTCTCTTTAAGGGTAAGCCTCATGGCTGCGCATACGGTGGAGATGTCCATGTCCCTCCTCCTGGAGATCTTGGAGGAAAAAAAGATGATCTCCCGGCTATATTTGGGAAGGATGATCTCCGTGATCAGCTCATCTTCCGCCAGGGTCGTTTTCCGGTAGCCGGTGATAAAATCTTCAATATTGATTGTCCGCTCTGACCGGGCAGATTGTGTTTTTACCAGTGCTCCGAAAGCAATGAGCAGCGGGAGCATATCCCCGATAGGGGAGGCGGATCCCACATTTCCCCCCAGCGTAGCGATGTTCCTGATCTGGAGGGAACCAAAAACCTTCAGGATGTTATAGAGAGCCGGGAGTCGTTCGAGGGAATAGGATTTCAGTTGCTCCAGGGTCACGCCGGCGCCAAGACGGTGATGTTCCTTCTCTTCCAGGCAATAGTTTAACTCTTCCACTGCCGATAGATCAATGATCAGGGGCAGCTGCTCTTTTTTCTTCGTCTGGCGCAGCGATACATCCGTAGAGCCATTGATCAGAACGGCCGCAGGATTCTCCTGCTTAAGCCTGAGGGCTTCGGCCAGGGTGAAGGGTTTATAATAGCATTGACTCCCGGTTGTTATTTCAATCGTTTCGTTATCTCCGGAGATTTTTTTCAGCATTTCAATTATTCCAGCCTTATGCCGTGCAAAATGATCCTGCAACGTTTTGTCGCCGGTCATCGTGGCCGCTTTAAGTATGGACTGGTAGCCCGTGCAGCGGCATAGGTTGCCGGTGAGGGCATCTTCGATGATTTCGCGGGTCGGATCCGGGTGGTTTTTGAACAATCCGAAGAGCGACATCACCACACCCGGTGTACAATAACCGCACTGGCTTCCGTTGGTCTCCACCAGCATCTGCTGAACAGGATGCAAAGTTTTGACATGGTTTTGTTTTATCGCCAGGTTCTCTACGGTGATGATCTGTTTGCCATGGATCATCGGCAGAAATACCAGGCAGGAATCGATCGTGCGGTAGGCCAGTTTACCCTGCGTATCCACCTCAGCAATGACCACGGTGCAGGCACCGCAATCCCCTTCGGCACATCCCTCTTTAACCCCTTTATGATCGTGGAGTGAACGGAGATAATTCAGCACGGTGGTGGTTGGCTTCAGTCCTGGTGGTGCGCTAAAATCAATTTCAATGATGTGGTTATCAAGGATAAACCGGATGTTGTTTTTCATCGCGAATTTCTTTCATCAATCAGTTTAGCCAGGATGCTGATGGCGATTTCCGATGGCGTATCAGCCTTGAATTTTATCCCGATGGGCATATCAATTTTATCGAGCTCTTCCGCATTCAGGATCTTCTCATCCAGGAACCGTTTTTTCAGCAGGTCCACCTTCCGGCTGCTCCCGATCATGCCAAGGTAGGCATGCGGTTTGCGCGCCACAGCCGCCAGGATCTCCTCATCTGAAATATGTTTGGGCGTGACAATGACGATGTAAGTATTTTCATCAAACACTGCCTCCTCAATCGCATTGAAATAATCTTTGTTCATCAGGCTGAAGCCTGCAAATTCTCCGGAGCCGAATATTCCCTCACGCGGATCGAACAGGGTGACGGCAAACTCCAGGTCACGGGCAAATTCTGCCAGTGATTTTCCGATATGGCCTGCCCCGAAGATGAACAGTTTTTTTTGCGGACACAGGGGTTCAATGTAAACCTCCATCTTTCCCCCGCAATGCATGCCAAGGTCCTGTTCGAGGTTGAAGACCGCCCTGGCCGGTTTGCCGGAGGCGATCAGTGTTAAGGCCATCTGTGCCACCTCCTTTTCCACGCTTCCTCCGCCGATGCTGCCGTAAATGGACCCGTCAGCATAGACAATCATCTTGGCGCCTGTTTTCCGCGGGGTCGACCCCTGGGTGTCAGTTACAATGCACAGTGCAGCGGGTTTTTGTCTGTTGGCGGTCTCTCCGATTTTTTTGTATATCTCCTGCATAGAATGGTCCGGGTATATTGATCCGTTGCTTCGATGTGTGTAAAGTTACATTTTTTCTTTTATTCACCTCTCCGCCTGAGAAAAGCGGAATAATCATCCGGCGTGTTGATATTCCAGAGGATCCGTTCGTCGGAACAGGGTACTTCAATCCGGGTGAACCCGCTGAGGATTTCGCGGAAATTGCTGTCCGGATCTTTCAGCAACAATCCGGCAACCACTTTGCTGCCCAAAAGAACCGGGTGACCGGCATGCCCCCGGCAAACCGGAACAACGAAATGATCCTCCGCTGCGGCGCTGATCATCCGGTCAAGCAATCCCTTCTCCAGGAATGGGTTGTCGACATTGTGGATAAAGCACAAAGAACCTTCAGAAATCAGCTGAAGTCCAAGCCGTATGGAAAAAAACCGGCCCAGGCTGACCTTGTGGTTGATCACCGGCTGGTGTTTTATCTTTGGCAGGCAGGCGAGGTCAAATTCATCATTCACCACCAGGACCACCGGGTCACATCCATATGCTTCAAAGAAACAAACCAGATAAGCTGCGAAATTCATTCCGTCGCCAAAGGATAACAACGCTTTTTGCCTGCCCATCCGACCCGAATTTCCTGCAGCAGGTATGATCGCCGCAATGGTCATGAGCCCCGATTGCTATAGACGGCCATCTCCCATCCGGTTATGCTGCCCGGGACCCTGTGGACTTTCTTCCTGTCCCTGCTGCGGTTCGCGTTGTTTTTTCATATCCTCCAGGAAAAGCAGGTACTGATCGTACTTTTTATCATCGTGAAGGAGGTTCTTGATCCTATCCTCCCTTGTTTTCATTAAAAAGGTGAGCACCTTCGCATTGTTGTCGGCCCTGTATTTCTGAATATCATCCATATACCGGGTGTAAATCAGCGCCACAGAATCCTTCTGGGTCTTGGTAAGGACGACCTTCTGGGACAAACGGTTGACGAACATCTTCATCTGTTCTTCAACCGAAATTTCTCTTTGTGGGCCCTGTTGGGCGATGGACCCGAACGAGCACAGCAGGAGCAAGGCGATAAGCGAAACCTGTTTTTTCATACCGAACTACGAAATTATTATTTTCCTTTTAATAATTTCAAATCAGTTTCGAGTTTTGTGGCGCGAAGTGAAAAACCCTGGCCGATGAGGTCGGTTTCGCGCTTTAACGTATGAAACGCCTCCTCCAGGTTTTTGATTGCAAGCGATTGTTCCTCATTCAGTTTGAAGATCGCAGGCTCGAGGGAACCCACCTTAACTTCGATGCCTGAAATGTGCTCCTTCATTTTCTGTTCTGAAAGGAGGCTTTTTTCCTCCAGCGAGATGAGGGCCGATGAAATTTTGTGATTCAGATCAGTGGCTGATGCGGATAGGACATCCCGGATCGCTTTTATCTCCCCTTTCATCGATGTGATCTCCGCATCGAGCCGGGCGTTGGTCTTCCCGTCGAGATCGGCCATCACAAGTTTATCGGCATCCGCCTTTCTCTTCAACAGGAACAGCATATAAAAGACAATGATGAACAGGATAAGTGTGATGACAAAGAGCATGACCAGCATTTCACGGGAGATCATCTTCCGGCTGTCGACCTGCTCTTTCAGGGCGTTTACCCTGGCATTTGATGTTTTAAGCGAATCGCTGTTCACGGCCATTTGTGCTGCATTCACCGCAATGAATTGCTTCAGGCTGTCGATGGATTGTACAATCCTGGTATCCGCCTTTTTAATTTCATTGAGCTGTTTCCTCGAGGCATTGATGCCTTCGTAGATCTTTTTCTTTTCTGCCTGGAATTCCTTTTGCTGGAGGTATTCCGTGGCTTGTGCACCTGCCGTTCCAATAAAGAACAGCATGGTTAAAAATGTTAAAAGTTTTTTCATAGGATGGTTTTATGTTGGGGTTCTAAATATACGATTATTTGGAACACATTTTAAGATTTATTCTTATCTTTGCCGACACAAATTTCCTCTGCATTGCCCCTGCACTCAATTAAAGGGGCATTTTTCAGGTTAGAAGCAAAACATGGAAGATACACCCAGGTTAACATTCCCCGCTTTTTTTTCTGATACTTTAAGCCGGTTTGGACAACGCGATGCACTATCACTGGTAGGGCAAAAGCCGTTAACATATCAGGAAGTGAATGACCAGATCATGGCCACCATGGCCTTTCTGGAAAACATGGGAATTCAGCCTGGAGACAAAGTAGCCATCCTGAGCACAAATCAGCCGAACTGGGGAATTACCTACTTTGCCGTGACCTTTATGGGTGCCGTGATCGTGCCCCTGTTGCCCGAATTCCTTCCTGTTGAGATCCTCACGCTGCTCGAACATTCCGAGACCCGTGTTGTTTTCGCCTCCGATGGGTTACTCCCGAAACTGGTGGGCCTTACCACCGATTTCCTGCAGGATGTGGTCCGGATTGAAAATATGACGGTGGTCCGGTCCTATGAAAAATGGCCTCTTTTTGATCCCGATGCCCGTCCAGCCGGCAATTACGAGGTTGAAGAAGATGCCGTTGCGGCCATTATTTATACATCAGGAACCACTGGGACTCCCAAAGGTGTGATGCTGACGCACAAAAACATCTGTTTTAACGCCATCAAGGGCCACGAAATTCAACCGATCAAGGAGACCGACCGCTTTTTGTCCATCCTCCCGCTTTCTCATACCTATGAAAATACACTGGGACTTATCCTCCCCATGTATCGCGGCGCCTGCGTGTATTACCTTGGAAAACCACCCACCCCTGCCATCCTGCTTCCGGCCCTGCTGGTGGTGAAGCCGACTACGATCCTCACGGTACCGATGATCATCGAAAAAATATTCCGGTCAAAAGTGCTGCCTGTTTTCACAGAGAATAAAGTATTAAGTGTGTTGTATAAAGTTCCGCCCATCCGGAAAGTGCTGCACCGTGTTGCCGGCAAAAAGCTGATGCAGACCTTTGGAGGGGAACTCACCTTTTTTGGCGTTGGCGGAGCAAAACTGAACAAGACGGTGGAACGGTTTCTTATCGAATCGCGTTTTCCCTATGCCGTTGGTTATGGTCTTACAGAATGCGCCCCCCTGCTGGCCGGGTTCAACCCCCAGCATCCAAAGCTGCAATCAACAGGCCCAGCCTGCATCGGCGTTGAACTTAAGATTGTCCAGACCGATAAACGCTCCAGCCAGGGCGAGATCTGGGCCAAAGGGCCGAACATCATGAAGGGCTATTACAAAGAACCCCGGATGACGAGTGAAATCATCACCCCCGACGGCTGGCTGAAAACAGGCGATATCGGTTCATTTGATTCCGCCAATAATTTGTTCATCAAGGGAAGGGTAAAGAGCATGATCGTAAGATCGAACGGTGAGAATGTGTACCCCGAAGATATTGAATCTGTGATCAATAATTTCCGTCATGTGGTTGAATCTCTGGTGATTGAGAAAAAGGGAAAACTCGTCGCCCTCGTTCATTTCAACCAGGAGGAGATCGAACTTCGTTACCAGTATCTCAAAAATGAGGTATCAAATTATGCCGATGAAAAGATCGAAGAACTTCGCCAGGAACTGCAGGATTACGTCAATTCAAGGGTGAATAAATTCTCGCAGGTGCAGCTCATCGTTGCCCAGCCCAATCCCTTTCAAAAAACCGCCACCCAGAAGATCAAGCGATTTATGTACACCTAAAAGAATTGCGAATTACGACAGAAAAATTCGACGAACAGGCGCTGGAGATGCTTTTCAGAAGTCATTTTAAAGGCCTTTGCATTTTTGCCGCCGGTTATGTGAAGGATGAGGAGGCAGCCAGGGAGATTGTCCAGGATACCTTTGTCAGTCTCTGGGAAAAACGACTGACGATCGACCCTTCCAGGCCGGTAAAAAGCTACCTTTCAACCACCGTCCGCAACAAGTGCCTCAATTATCTCCGCGATCATAAAAAATTCAGCCGCGATCTCCTGGCAATCGAAAATCTTTCGTACGAAATGACAGTAGAACAGCCGGATACCCTGGTTGAGACGGAACTCCGCGACAGGATCGTCCATGCCATGGACGAACTGCCCGAAAAATGCCGGGAAATCTTCCACCTGAGCAGGCACCAGAACATGAAATACCTGGAAATCGCAGACAAACTTCAGATATCTGTAAAAACAGTGGAAACCCAGATGTCGAAGGCCCTGCAGCACATGCGCATCCGCCTTTCCGAATACCTCCCCGTGATCATCCTGGCAATCACCCTGTCACTTTTTCTCCTGAACGCATCAGGGTAGCAGCGCTCAGAAGTGTATTATCAACACCAACACACCATGGAAATAAAGGATACATATTTTAACGATCTGATCATCAGATATTTATATGGGGAGGCGACCCCTGAAGATATCATTGAACTGGAGCAGTGGGTAAAGGCCGATCCGGCAAATGCCGCCCTGTTCACCGAATTTCAGAAAACCTGGAGAACAGTCGAACAAACCAGGATCGCATTCTCTGTTGACATTGACCGGGAATGGAATAACCTGGCTTCGAAGCTGGGTATCGGGGAAGATGACCGGATTCAATCCAAAATCGTACATCGTAAATCTAAAATTCTGTATTACGCGCTCCGCATTGCCGCCATCTCCCTGCTGCTGCTGATCCCTGCCTTTTTCCTCTATCGGAATTTTAACGGACCATCTGAACAACAACTTGCCAGCGGCAAGGAAATTTCCACACATACCCTTCCCGACGGGACGAGGGTAACCCTGTATGCCAACGCTACACTAACCTATCCCTCGCGTTTTGACGGACCCTTCCGCAAGGTTGCCCTGAAGGGCGAAGGCTGGTTCGAAGTTGCCCACAATAAAAAGCAACCCTTTGTCATCGCAGCCGGCAATGTGAGGATCAGGGTGGTAGGCACTACTTTTTCCGTTAACACACAAACCATTCAGGATACCAGAGAGATCATTCTGACCAGCGGGATGGTCAGGGTTTACTATGAAAACAATCCTCAGAAGATGGCCCTGCTCCTCCCGGGCGAAAAGGCCGAGCTTTCAGGCAATGGTGAAGAGATCACTAAGACCGCCAATGAAGATGTAAACTTCCTTGCCTGGAAAACCAGGCACCTGGTTTTCAACAACACGCCCCTGAGCGAGGTTGCTGAGGTACTCACCAAGGTGTACCTCACCAGGATCCGCGTGTATGATGACCAGATAAAGGATTGCAGAATTACCGCTACCTTTGACAAACAATCACTCGAATCGGTATTGAATGTACTCAAAGCCACCCTTGACCTCCGCGTCCATTATAACGGGACAGGGTTCGATCTCTCCGGAAATGGCTGTAAGCAAGGTCAGTAAACCAGGTATGCCGAGGAGTTCACACGTTTCCTGGTTCTTTTTTATTTCATTGCTTTTCCTGTTGTTTTCATTGCCCGGCCGGTCGCAGGACCTTCAGCAGAAGATCACCCTCAGGATATCCAGCAAATCCATTTCAGAGGTTTTGAAGGAGATCACCCATTTGTCGGGGATCGATTTTTCCTATAACCCTCAGATCATCCCGGCCGATCAGCCTGTTTCGGTGCATGTACGGAACAAATCCGTGGCCTATATCCTGGATGAAATACTTATTCCCCGTGGAATCACCTACCTGAAGGTGGAGAACCACCTGGTGCTTAAACCCGCTGTATCTAAAGGATCAGATGAGAAAAACATCGCAACCGGCACTACGGCAAAATATACCCTCAGCGGTTTTCTCACGGACAGGAATTCGGGGGAGGTGCTTATCGGGGCCAACATTTACATCCAGGGCACGACGGTCGGCACCATGACCAATGGCTATGGATTTTATTCACTTACCCTGGGCAGCGCCGATAATCCCGTGGTGTTCTCCTACGTGGGATACAGGGAGGTGATCAGGAGGGTGAACATGAAGGAGGATACCCGGCTTTCGGTCGAGATGGATGAGGAAAAAAGAGAGATCAAAGAGGTGGAGATCATAGCGGAGGAGCGCAATCCGGAATTACGGAACTCCCAGATGAGCGAATTCCGTTTCTCCCAGAAAACGCTGTCACAGCTACCCGGTTTCGGCGGTGATCTCGACATCATCAGGGCGCTGCAGGCCGTTCCGGGTATCCAGACCTTTGGCGACGGATCGTCGCTCTATTATGTCCGTGGCGGCAACAGCGACCAGAACCTGCTGCTCATCGATGAAGTGCCTGTTTACAACCCGGCCCATCTCTTCGGATTTTTTTCGGCCTTTGCCCCGGATGCCATCAACAGTGTTCAGATTTATAAGGGTGATTTCCCCGCCAGGTTTGGGGATCGTCTTTCATCAGTGATCGATATCAAGGCGCGGGAGGGCAACATGAAGCGGTTCGGGTTTTCGGGAAATGTAGGTCCCTATGCCTCCAATTTTACGCTGGAAGGGCCCATCGTGAAGGACCGGGCCTCCTTTTTCATCTCCGGCAGGGTATCTACGCTTAACTGGCTGAATAACCTGGAGATGTTCAACAAGAATTTCGATTTCCAGTTTTTCGACATCAATGCCAAGCTGAATTTCCGGCTGAACGACAACAACCGCTTTTTCTTCACTTTTTATACCGGCCGGGATGTGTTCAGCCGCTTTCCGTCGGCCGAGGTCAACTCGATGGGGATCAACTGGGATAACCTGGCCGGAACGATCCGGTGGAACCACCTGTTCAGCAACCGGCTTTTCTCCAACACCACGCTCAATTACGGACAGTACAACTATTCGCTGAACCTTCCGCAGGAACAGGACGGTTACTGGAAATCCGCCATCTCAAACCTGACCCTGAAAACAGATTTTGCCTGGTACCTGAATCCGGCCAACACCATCCGGTCAGGGCTGGAGGTTACCTATCACTATTCAAACCCTGGGAATGTCACCCCCGAAAACGGGAGCAGCTTCCCGGATGTGCCTGCTGTGGCCGAATACCATTCGATGGAATATGTGTTTTATGCATCCAGTGAACAAAAGATCGGGAAGCGGTTTTCTATTCGTTACGGGATCAGGTTACCGGTTTGGCAAGACATCGGGCCCACAAATGTTTACTATTTCGACGCCAACCACCAGGTGATCGACACCATCAGTTACGGAACAGGAGTGGGTTATTCCACCGCCTTCAGCCCCGAGCCGCGCCTTAACCTCCAGTACCAGCTGGATGCAAAATCCTCCGTGAAGGCCAGTTACAGTCGCACAACCCAGTTCCTCCAACTCCTCTCCAATTCAACCGGTCCGTTCACCTCTCTTGAAGTGTGGGCTCCCACCGGACCGAACATCCAGCCGCAGACGGCCGACCAGGTGGCCATGGGTTATTTCAGGGAGATGTTCCAGTCGAAGTTCACCCTCTCGGTCGAAGGTTATTATAAGTGGTTCCATGATCATGTTGACTACCGCGATCATGCCAACCTCCTGTTTAATCCGCTCATCGAAGGAGAGTTGCGGTTCGGCAAAGCCTGGTCCTATGGAGTTGAATTCATGTTTCGGAAGACGACAGGCAAACTGACAGGGTGGATCGGGTATACCTGGTCGAGGGCCATGGTCCAGACGCCCGGTATCAACAACGGTAACGTATACCCGGCCAATTATGACCGGCCAAATGATATCTGCATCAACATCTCCTGGGATGACAAGAAACACTGGGTTTTTACAGCCAACTGGCTCTACCTGACCGGCGGGGCCATCACGACTCCCGTAGGATTTTACTACAACAACGGTTATTCAGTGCCCATTTACGGGGGTAAGAACAATGACCGTCTGCCCGATTATCACCGGCTTGACATCTCCGCCACCTATATATTCAATAAACCGGGGAACAGGTACCAGCACAGCCTGGCGATTACACTGTACAATGCCTATGGAAGGATGAACCCCTTCTCGGTCAGTTTCAACAAGATGATGAACGACAACGGCGAATTTGTGGTGCCATCGAACCTGAACGGGGCCTACGACCTGGTGCCGACCTCGATCTCCGTTGCAGGGATCATCCCGTCAGTCAATTACCAATTCAAATTCTGATGCGCCCGATCCTGCTGCTCACCGGTTTGATTTTAATTCTTCAGGGATGCGTGAAGGAGCGTTCGTGGAGCCTGAAGGATGCACCACCCGCTAAACTCATGGTCGATGCGATCATCACCGATGAGGTAAAAACACACAAGGTGATCATTACCTGGCCGGTGGTGGAACTAAACCAGGCACCATCGCCTGTAACCGGTGCCGGCGTACTGATCAGCAACGAGGATTCCACTTGGCGGCTGAGTGAAAATCCGGCCGGGTCGGGAATCTACTGCACCCCACCCTCATTTTTTACCAGGCTCCGGAAAAATTACACCCTCTTTATCTCGGCCGGGGAAAAGGTGTATACGGCAAAAACCGTCATGAATGCCGGAGCTTCCTTCGGGGAACTTCAATACGCCAAGAACGATGGCGATGACCTCTATTACATTGACTGGGTGGCCAATGCATTCAGTACCGGAGAGGCCGCCATGTGGGAGCTGCTCATCGACTGGTCGAAGATACCTGGATATGAGCACCTGGATTCGCTGGACAACCATGCCAGGATGCTGTTTTATACATTGCCGACGCTGGATGTCAGCGAGGTGTTCGCCCCCAGGATGCAATCGGTGAATTTCCCGGCCGGCACCCGCATTGTGGAGCGAAGGTATTCGCTTACACAGCAGCACGCTGAATTTATCAGGGAGATGCTGCTTGAAACCAACTGGGCCGGCGGACTGTTTACCGTCGCCTCTGCCAATGTGATCACCAATCTGAGTGATGGGGCTTACGGTTATTTCGGAGCCTGCGCGGTTACTGAACTTTCGGTGATGGTGGCTCCCCTGAAACATGGAAAATAAAAATAAAAAAAATGCAGAACCCTATCAGGGTACCTTCTTTGTCGGGTGTATTATCCTCAAGAAACCAGAATCAATCCAAACTTAAAACCCAAAACTATGAAAACAAACCTGATCCGTCTCGTGTTCCTCTTCCTTGCTGTAACAGGATTGTCCCTGTCGGGATGTAAAAAAGATAAAAATTCAGGCGCTGCCGACGATTCTGCCTCCATGCAGCAGCTTTCGAAAGATGAAGAAGCCGTGGAGTCCGCCTCGGATGAGTCGATGAATGACGTGAACAATTTCCTTTCAGGCGGAAACCTGAAATCGACGGAACGGATCCCTTGTGGTGCAACGGTTGATTCAACTGCCGTGGTCAACGATACGATCACCATCTTCATAACCTATAATGGCAATAACTGCAGCGGAACCCGTTTCCGCACAGGCAGAGTGGAAATTAAAAAACAGGTCGGAACCCATTGGTACCAGGCAGGTGCCACCGTGATGATCAGGCATATCAACTTCACCATTACAAGGACAGCAAACCAGAAATCAATTACCTTAAACGGCCTGAAGGTGCACCAGAATGTCAGCGGCGGCCTGATCTGGCAGCTTGGAAACAGCCTCGATGCCCTTGTTTACCGCACCTGGGGGTATGTAAATGTCATCTTCGATGATGGTTCAAGCAGAACCTGGAATGTTGCCCGCCAGAGAACCTACACCGGCACACCCCCGGGAAACCTCATACTGACTACGGATGGTTTTGGTACAGAGGGTGAATACAGCAACCTGCTGACCTGGGGAGTCAACAGGAAGGGGGAAAATTTTTATACCCGGACCATTCAACCTGTTGTTCATCGCCAGGTTTGTGACTGGGACCCGGTTTCGGGGGTCAAAAAACATGAGATCCCGGCCGATTCAAAAAGCGCTACTCTCACCTTCGGATACGACAGCAACGACCAACCTGTCACCGGCGATGCCTGCCCCACGAAATTCAAACTGGACTGGCAGAGAAACAACAAATCGGGAACAGTTTACTTATGGTTGTAAGGTTTAATCGTAACATCCGATATACCGTGAGATGACCATCCGCTGGATCTCAGAAGTGCCTTCTCCGATTTGGAGGAGGCGCTGGTCACGGTAGAAACGTTCGATGTCATAGTCCTTCATCAGGCCGTAACCTCCATGGATCTGAACCGCTTCGTCGGCAACCTCCCTTGCAATTTCGGAGCAGTAGAGTTTTGCCATGGCCGCCTCTTTTGCATAGGGCTGGTTGTTTGATTTCAGCCAGGCACCTTTGTAAAGGAGATTCCGGGCCAGTTCGATCTTGGTGGCCATGTCGGCCAGTTTAAAGGCATTCACCTGGAACTGGGCGATCGGTTTGCCGAATTGCTTGCGGACTTTGGCATAGGTCATAGCCATTTCAAAGGCTCCCTGGGCAAGTCCAAGTCCCATGGCACCGATCGCAAGACGTCCGCTGTCGAGGGTGCTGAGCATGATCCGTGATCCATCCCCGCGTTTGCCCAGGAGATTCGTCGCCGGCACTTTGCATTCATCAAAAAAGAGCTGGGATGTATCCGAAGCCCGCCACATCATCTTTCCATGCATGGGCACACGCTTGAACCCGGGGGTGTCGGCATCGACCAGGATGGTCGAAAACTCCTTCTGCCCGCTGGTCTCCCCCGAAACTACCTGGACTGTCGCCCCTTTGTTGATGGAGGAGGCCCCGTTGGTAATGAAAATCTTTGAACCGTTGATGATCCATTGGTCACCATCCAGCCTCGCAGTGGTCTTCGTTGCCCGCGAATCGCTCCCTGCATCCGGCTCTGTCAGTCCAAAAGCCCAGAGTGCATCGCCGGTTGAAAGCATGGGAAGGTACTTCTTCTTTTGTTCGTCGGTGCCGTAATTCAGGATGGGACCAATCCCCAGTGAAATATGAGCTGCCAGCGTGGCTGCCTGCGAACTGTCGATGCGTGCAAGTTCCTCCACTGCAATCACATAGGCAAGGGTGTCGAGGTCGAGTCCCCCGAATTCGTGCGGCGTCCGCAGACCGAAGAAGCCCAGTTCCCCCATCCGCTTGGTCAGCGAAATCGAAAACTCTGCTTTTTCATCCAGCTCCCTGGCAACCGGTTTGATTTCCCGCTCGGCAAAATCCCTGACGGATTTACGGATCATGTGATGTTCTTCAGTCAGATACATGTTGATTTGGTTTAAGATAAATTTTCAAAATTATTGGTCATTGGTAATTGGTCATTAGTAATTGGTCATTGGTCCTTCATTTAAAAATCTCCCTCGCCGCCAAATAGGCCTCCTCCAATGCTTTTTTATTAATGCTTCCCAACGCCTCCTTTTCCTCTGCAAATGCAATAAGATTCTCCGTATCAAGGTTCCCAAGCATCTCTTTCCCTGCCATCGGGCATCCGCCAAGTCCGCTGATCACCCCGTCGAAACGGCGGCACCCGGCCAAATAGGCAGCATCTGCTTTTTCATGCCATCCCTGGTTTGTCGTATGCAGGTGCAGCCCGAATTCCACATCCGGGAACATCGGAATAAGGGTTGAAAAGACCTCCGAGATCACCGGAACATCAATTTCGATGGATACATTCGACAGCGGGATGATCCTTGCCCCGGCCATGTAAAGTTTACCAACCCATTTCGCCAGCATGTTCACGCTCCAGGGATCTCCATAGGGATTCCCGAAGGCCAGGGAAATATAGATCACCGCCTGTTTGGTGGTTTGTTTACACAGGCCGGTCACGAATTTTGCAGTTTCCAGCGATTGTTCAACGGTCGACCTGACGTTTAGTTCCAGAAAGGTGGGGGAAAAGGAGAAGGGATAGGAGATGTGCGTGATCTCATTCACTTTGGCCAGTTGTTCAGCTCCGCGTGTGTTCACTACCAGGAACATGATGTTTGAAGAAGTCCCAGCTAGGTCAAGTTGTTTCATCACATCCAGAGAATCGGCCATTTGAGGGATAATCCTGGAGGAGACCATGCTCCCGGTCTCCACGGTATCGAATCCCACCCTGAGCAGGCGGTTCAGATAGGATATCTTTTCCCCTGCCGGAATAATGCGGGGAAACCCCTGCATCCCTTCACGCGGTGATTCAATGATCTTTATCACGCCTTGCCGGTTAATGATTTCGGGATGCGGCCATTCCTGATCGATTCAGAACGGAGACGCCGCCCTACGATCCGTTCAACCATCAAACCGATCTCCAGGATCTTATCCAGGTCAAGCTGGGTGTCGATGCCCATCTCATCCATCATGACCACCATATCCTCGGTAGAGACCAGTCCCACGAGATTCGGATCCTTATAATAATAACTTCCGGTGCCGCTTACAGGGACGCCGCTCACAAAATTGGCCGGCTGTCCGCCGATCCCCCCCATGGTCGACTCGTAATTGACCATCCCGGCCTGTAATGCTGCCAGCACATTGGCCATGCCCCAGCCCCGGGTGGTATGAAAGTGGACGATCTGCTTTTCAACCTTCACCCCCGCGTCGAGCAGCATGGAATAATACCTGTAAACGCGGTCGGGTGAAGCAGACCCATCATGGTCGGCATGTTCCACATCGTTCACCCCGATATCGAACCAGCGCCTTGTGAATTCAATCGCCTTCTCCAGCCTGGTCGGCCCTTCGATCGGGCAACCCCAGATGGTGCTGACCGTTCCGTTTACCTTCAGCCCGGCTTCCCTGGCCATCGGAATATATATTTCAGCCATCTTCCAGTAATCCTCCAGGCTAAGACCTGAGTTTTTCCGGTGATGTGATTCGCTGGTCGATACCATCATCAGGATGCGGTTGGGGCCCCATCCCTCTTTCTTTGCCTGGATAGCCCGTTCAATCGCCTTTTCACGGATGGTGATGGCTGTAACTGATACCTGGCTGAGCTGCGATGCCACCAGCTTGCTGGCCCTGAGCCGCTTCAGTACATCGTTGGCATCCTTGAACTGCGGCATTCCTGCAGGGTTGCCGAGATTGGTCACCTCGATATGCCTGAACCCGGCCAGGATCAATTGCTCGGCAAGCCATACCTTGGCATCGGTGGGGATAAAATTTTCCTCGTGCTGAAACCCATCCCTGACGGTGATGTCTCCAATGGTTACTTTTTTAGGATAATTCATAAACAGCGATTAGGGATTGGTCATTGGTCAATAGTCATTGGTCATTGGTCATTGGACTAATTGGTCTTGAATTCAACCAGTTCCGTGGTGCTCTCCACCCGGTCATTCACCGCTACGTTAACGGCCTTCACCACTGCATCACGGGGCGAGACAACCTGGTTTTCCATCTTCATTGCCTCGATGATCACCAGCACATCACCCTTCAAAACGGGGTCCCCCTCCTTGACCATTACGCGGATCACCTTGCCCGGCATGGGTGAAGTAACATGGTTGCTGCCATGTCCCGCACTTTCATATACCGAGGCGGTGACCGATTCAGCCAGGATATCACGGCGTTTCAGCCGGAATATATGTCCGGCCGCACTGAGGTAGGCCTGGTTGTCGTCTCCTTCTGAGATCCAGGCAAAATAGGGATGATGATCGATGGTGAAATCAATGCGGTTTTGAGATATGTTCAGGGGTGAAGCGTGATATTCTTTTCCAAGGATATCGAACACATAGTGTTTATCTGAATATCCGGGGATTTTCACGGTAAAATCATCTCCCTCGAACTGAAGGCTGATGCTCATCTGGTTCCTCCAGTAGCCGATCGTCTCCCAGAGATTTGGTCTGTCGCCACTTGAAGGATGGCGCTTCAGGGTGTGCTTCAGGGTGTGCATCAGGTACCCGATCATGGGAACGTGGCCTGGAATGCCATCTTTTTCAGCGAGGATCGCCCCGGTGAGGGTTGCCGTATGTTCATCACAGAATTTTGTGGTGATTGAGTTCGAAATGAAGGCTTCGCTCCGCAGCAGTTCTGCCAGGTAAGTAATGTTGGTGCTGATCCCGTGGATAATGTAATCGTCGAGAGCGCGGAGCATCACCTGGCTGGCTTCAACCCTGTCCTTGGCGCAAACCACCAGCTTGCAGATCATCGGATCGAATGAACTTTTTATCTCCGTATTGGCGGTAATGCCTGTGTCGATGCGGATCCCGGGAATTTCAGGTTCTTTATAAAAGGTCATTTTCCCGGGGGATGGCTGGAAATTGCTGGAAGGATCCTCCGCGTATATGCGGCACTCAATGGCATGGCCATGCTGGACGATATCTTCCTGTTTCAGCCTCAATGTGTTTCCTGCAGCCACATGGATCTGCTCCTCTACGATGTCAATTCCCGTGACCATCTCCGTAACAGGATGCTCCACCTGGATGCGGGTGTTCATCTCCAGGAAATAAAAATTCAGCTCCTTGTCAACCAGAAATTCAATGGTGCCGGCGTTGTTGTACCCGATGGCCTTCCCTATGGCGACGGCTGCTTCGCCGATTTTATTTCGTACTTCGTCTGTGAGGGTGGGGGAGGGCGATTCTTCGATGATCTTCTGATACCTGCGCTGGATCGAGCATTCCCGCTCATTAAGGTGAATGACATTGCCAAAATTGTCGCCCAGGATCTGAACCTCGATATGCCGGGGCTCGTCAATGAATTTTTCAATGTACACTGTTTCATCGCTGAAATAAGCCAGCGCCTGCCGGCTGGTTGCCTCCAGGGCTTCTGCCAGCTCAGCTTCATGGTGAACGATCCGCATCCCTTTGCCTCCTCCGCCTGCAGCGGCCTTGAGCAAAACAGGGAATCCAATCAGGTGTGCACTCTTTGCAAGCTCCTCTTTGGTCCCCGTGATACCAGCCGTCATGGGGATACCGATCTTCTTCACAAACGCGCGGGCTTCGATCTTGTTACCCATGATCTTCATGGCCTCGGGCCGAGGTCCGATGAAAATGATGCCAGCCTCCTCACATGCCGAAACGAACAGCGGATTCTCGGCCAGGAAACCATAGCCCGGATGAATGGCATCGGATCCTGTCTGCCTGGCCACCCCGATGATCTTCGGAATGTTCAGGTAGGTCTCGCCCAGTTCAACCTCCCCGATGCACCACGCCTCATCGGCCATGGTCACATGGAGGGAATCGGCATCCACCTGTGAATAGATGGCCACGGTTTTTATCCCCAGCTTACGTGCGGTGCGCATGATCCGCACGGCTATTTCTCCCCTGTTCGCAACAAGTATTTTATGGATCATTTTCATTCGTTCAACCGTGTTCATTTTACCCAATTGGGCTTGCGCTTTTCAAGGAACGCATTCATCCCCTCCTGGCCCTCTGCGGAGGCGCGTATTTCGGCGATCATCCGGGCTGTATATTCATAGGCCTCCTCAAAAGTCAGGTTGTTCGACACCTCATTGATGAGTGTTTTGCACTGGCTCATCGCTTCCGGTCCGCTGGTACGCAGGAGTGCGATCACACCCTCCAGGGTTTCATCCAGGGTTGAGGCAGGAACCGATCTGTTCACCAGCCTGAATCCTTCAGCCTCCTTCCCGTGAATTCTGCGGCCGGTAAGCATCAGCTCCCTGGCTCCGTATTCACCGATCCGCTTGATGACATAAGGTGAGATGCAGGCCGGGACGATCCCGATCTTCACCTCGCTTAGCGAGAAGGTGGCATCGTCGGTACAGTAGGCAAGGTCGCAGGCCGACAACAGGCCGTTGGCTCCGCCCAGGGCAACACCGTGAACCAGGGCCACGGTGGGTTTCGGACAGTTGTAAATAGACAGGAAACACCTGGACAACAACAGGCTTTCGTTGTAATTCTGCGCATAGCTGTTCTGCGAAACGGCCTTCATCCAGTGCAGGTCGACGCCGGCACAAAATGATTTGCCCCTTCCGCGGAGGACGACACACAGGGTTTGACTGTTCAGCGTTTCAAAACATCCGGTCAGCTCCCGGAGCATGGTTTCGTCAAAGGCGTTGTGTACTTCGGGACGGTTCAGCCAGATGGTCAGGACCCCATTGTCAGCTGTGGTTTCGATGGTTTTGTAAAAAGACATAACGAATTACGATTTTTTACATTGTAAATTACGGTTACATTCTGAAGATCCCGTATTGGGTTCTTTCATATTTTTTATTCTGCGAGATGGCAATGGCCAGCCCCAGGATCTTCCGGGTGTCAACAGGGTCGATGATGCCATCGTCCCAGAGGCGTGCAGTGCTGAAGTAGGCAGAGCCTTCATCATCGTATTTTTTCAGGATGGTCTGCAGCATCTTTTCCCGTTCTTCGGGCAAGAGTTTCTTCCCCGCGGCGGCCAGCTGGTCCTCCTTCACCGTGATCAGAACATTGGCTGCCTGTTCACCGCCCATCACCGAGATTTTCGAATTGGGATACATGAAGAGGAACCTGGGTTCATAAGCCCGGCCAGCCATGGCATAATTGCCGGCGCCGAACGAACCGCCAAAAACAACCGTAAATTTCGGCACGTTGGCATTGGCAACTGCATGGACGAATTTTGCGCCGTCGCGGGCAATGCCGGCACGTTCATATTGTTTGCCGACAATGAACCCTGTGATGTTCTGCAAAAAGAGGATCGGGATGTTCCTGCTTGTGCAGAGTTCAACGAAATGGGCTCCCTTGAGGGCGGTTTCTCCGAAGAGCACCCCGTTGTTGGCCAGGATACCTACCGGGTAGCCCATGATCCGGGCGAACCCTGTAGTGAGGGTGGGCGCATAGCGCTCCTTGAACTCATGGAAAAGACTTCCGTCCACGATGCGGGCAATGATCTCTTTCGAATCAACCGGCTTCTTCAGGTCAACAGGCAGGATCCCGTAAAGTTCTTCGGGATCGTAAAAGGGCTCTTCTGCCGGGTGGATCTCCAGGGACTGAAATTCGCTCCGCTGGATGGATTCAAAGATGTTCCTGCAGATCTGGATGGCATGTTCATCATTTTCAGCCAGGTGATCAGCCACGCCCGATACCATGGTGTGTACCTCGGCGCCGCCCAGTTCTTCGGCAGAGACCTCTTCACCGGTCGCTGCTTTTACCAGGGGAGGTCCTCCGATAAAGATGGTTCCCTGGTTGCGTACGATGATGGTTTCATCACTCATGGCAGGCACATAAGCACCGCCGGCAGTGCATGAGCCCATCACCACGGCAATCTGGGGGATCCCCTGCGCCGAAAGCCGCGCCTGATTAAAGAAAAACCGGCCAAAATCATACTTGTCGGGAAACACATTGGCCTGTTCAGGAAGAAACACCCCCCCTGAATCGACCAGGTAGACACAGGGAAGCCTGTTCTCCATGGCAATCTCCTGTGCCCTGACATGTTTTTTTATGGTCTCCTTCACGTAGGTTCCGCCCTTGACGGTCGCATCATTGGCCACAATCATCACCTCCTTGCCGTGGATCACCCCGATGCCGGTGATGATCCCTGCCGAAGGGAACCCGTCGTCATACAGGCCTAACGCTGCAAGTGTGGAGAGTTCAATAAAAGGGGTATTGCGGTCGATTAAAAGGTCGATGCGCTCACGGGCCAGCAGCTTGCCGCGTTCCTTGTGCCGCAGCACAGCCTGTTCGGGCCCACCTTTCCTGATGGTGGCCATGATCTCCCTGTAACGTCCAAGCAGCTTCATGTATTCTTCCCAGTTTTGCAGGTATTCCCGGCTGCCGACCTTGATCTTGCTTTCTATCCGAAACATGCGTTATATCTGAAATAAGATGAATTGGCGGAATTCGTTCCAACACACTCCGCCCGAAATTATCGCCTACTAAATTAAGAATAATTCTAAATTATACAAACTTATCTGAAATATCCACCGTAACTTTGCGTTGAATTGTTGAAATTTAAATCAGGATTGAACAACCTTATCGATATTGTTTATGAGGAGCTGACCCTGGAATCGCTGCTTGAATTTGAGCAGATGAACAGGGAACAGACAATGGTGAGAAAGGCTTTCATGCTCATGCTGAACCAGTCGGAGCGTGACCATGAACCGGGCTATGCCCAGATGGTGCTTGAAACAGCCAGGATTATCCTGGAGGACATGAACCTGGGGCGGGACTCTGTCAAATGCCTTATTCTTAAAAACCTGGCCGACAAGGGAGTTTTATCGCCTGAAGCCATTGAATCGGAATACGGGAAGGTGGCCAGGGAGCTGATCGAAGGCATTCACAAGCTCGAAAGGCTCGATACCAAGAAGTACAGCACCAACAAGGAAAATTTCATCGGGTTGCTGCTCACCCTGTCCGACGATATCAGGGTGCTGCTTATCAGGCTGGGCATGCGTTTGTACGACATGCGCCATTTGTCGGAATATCCTCCTGAAAAGCAACAAATAATCACAGGGGAGACCATGGACCTGTATATCCCCATCGCCCACCGCATCGGGCTGTACCAGATTAAAAATGAACTGGAAGACCGGGTATTGCGCGCCACCGACCCGAAAACTTATGAGGTGATCGCGACCAAGCTGAAGGAGACCAAAGCCGACCGTGATCAATATACGGCCGATTTTATCAGGCCCATCGAAAAACGTTTGCTTGAGAGCGGCTTCCAGTGCGAATTGAAAAGCAGGGTGAAGTCGATCTCCTCCATCCGCAGGAAGATGCTCGCGCAGAAGGTTGAATTCGAAAAGGTGTATGATTTGTTCGCGATCCGGATCATCCTGAATCAAACGGTTGAAAATGATGCAGCCGACTGCTGGAAGATCTATTCGCTGGTTACAGATATTTATGCCCCGAACCCGCGCCGCCTGCGCGACTGGATATCATTCCCGAAGCCCACCGGGTATGAATCGCTGCACACCACGGTGATCGGTCCTGAAGGACGCTGGGTTGAAGTTCAGGTGAGAACCCGCCGCATGGATGAAGTGGCTGAAAAAGGCTTTGCAGCCCACTGGAAGTACAAAGACGGCAGCAAGGCCCAGGCAAGAACCGACCTGTACGCCCGGATTAGGGAACTGCTTGAAAGTCCCGCCCAGAATTCACATGAAAAATCGGTCAGCAGCGATAAAAAGGCACTCTATTCAAATGAGATCTTCATCTTTACCCCGAAAGGTGATCTGAAAAGACTCAAATTGGGATATTCCGTTCTGGACTTTGCATTTGAAGTCCACTCCGAGATCGGATCAACCTGCACAGGCGCCATTGTCAACGGCAAGATGGTTCCGCTGAAATACATCCTTCAGAACGGGGATACCGTAAAAATACTGACCTCGAAAACACAGAAGCCCAACCCGGGATGGCTCGAAATCCTGAAAAGCCCGCGAAACATTGCACGCGTCAAACACGCGCTGAAAATGGAGTTGTATAAAGAGGCCGATTTCGGGAAGGAGATCATTAAAAATAAACTGACCCAGTTGGGAGTTGAATTTACCGATCCGGTCATCAACAAGGTTGCCGCCTATTTTAATTGCGAGACCATCATGGATCTGTACCAGCGTTTTGGCGAAGGAAAGATAGATCCCAGCAAGATAAAGAAAGCATTACTGGAACCTGATCCGGGAGCGACGGCCATAGTTGCCAAGGAGGAGACCTTCCCTGAAAGGGTTTCGGACATGCTGGCGGGAAAAGAGGACTATGTGATCATCGATCCCCTGATTAAATCACTGCATTATCAGTTCGCCAAATGTTGTGCCCCGTCGCCGGGCAGTTCCATTTTTGCTTTTGTCAGTGTTTTACAGGGAATCAAGATTCATAAAACGACCTGTAAAAATGCACACCAACTGATTACCAGATACCCTTACCGGGTGCTTGAGGCAAGATGGAAAAATGATGTATAAGATGGAGAACGACCTGGTCATTGAAGTAAAAAACGTTCAAAAATCCTTTAAGGCGGTGCATGCCGTGCGGGGAATTGACCTGCGCATCAGCCCGGGACAGTTTGTGGCCATCCTGGGGCCGAACGGGGCAGGTAAAACCACCCTGGTGGAGATGATCGAAGGAATCCAGCAGCCCGACAAGGGGGAGATCTTCATCCTGGGTAAATCATGGAAAGGCAATGAGAACTATCTCCGCCGCCTGATCGGACTGTCGCTGCAAGAGACCCATTTCATTGAAAAGCTGACAGTATGGGAAACACTCCGGCTCTTCGCCAGTTTTTTCGGGATCGGGAAGGAGCGTTGCGAGGAAATATTGTACCTGGTGGCGCTGGAGGAGAAGAGAAAGGCCTGGGTCGTGAACCTCTCGGGAGGACAGCGTCAGCGGCTTGCCCTCGGGATCTCGATGCTGAACAAACCGAAGATCCTGCTGCTTGATGAACCGACCACCGGTCTTGATCCCAATGCCCGGCGTGAGATTTGGGCCATCCTGCATAAACTGAAGGATCAATCCCAAACATCCCTGATCCTGACAACCCATTACATGGAAGAGGCAGAACATCTTTGTGATTTCATTGTGATCATCGACCATGGAAAGATCCTGAAACAGGGAACGCTGACCGAACTGCTTGGTGAAGTCCGGGATATTCCTGTCAAACCCGCCGAAATCCGTAAAATTACCCTTGATGACCTTTTTACTTCACTAACCGGCCGCCATCTCAATGATTGAACGCATTTCCAACAGTCAGCTGTATCACCTGATCATGGCCAACATCAAAGAGTTGATCCGAGAACCGGGTGTGCTGTTCTGGGGAATTGTCTTCCCGATCCTCATGTCGCTTGGACTGGGGGTGGCCTTTACCAAGAAAAAGGATGTCATCACCACCATTGCGGTGATCGGGCAAAACCATGTGATACTTCATCCGGCCGATACAACTTCAGTCCTGCTCTCTTTTCTTCAGAATAACAAAGCAACCCTGGAAAGAAATAACCAGGGGTTTGTCGGGCGAAGGCTTACCATACCGGATGATAAACTTGGAAATACAACTTTCATTTTCCTGGCCATGGAATGGCAAAAGGCCATGGTCCTGCTCAAACGCGGAAATCTGAACATCGTCCTGGATGAAAAAAACGGGAGGTTCCAGTATCATTTTGACCCGATGAATCCCGATGCACAGCTTACCTATCTGAAATTGTCCAAACTATTTAACAAGTCCGGCCCGGTTGTCCAGTCGGCTAACACGGAGATCAACCCGCTGACGGTGAGCGGCACGCGTTACATCGATTTCCTGGTTCCCGGGCTGATTGCCATGGGGGTGATGATGTCGTGCATGTGGGGGGTGAGCTATGCCATCATTGAGCGCCGGTCGAAAAAACTGCTGAGGCGGATGGTCGCCACCCCGATGAAGCGTTCAAACTTCCTCATCGCCCTGATTGCGGTTCGTATGCTGATGAATTTCGTGGAGGCGGGATTGCTCTTCCTGTTCGCCTGGCTCGCCTTCAATATTACGATCCAGGGAAGCGTGACGGCTTTGCTGGCCCTGTTCATTGCCGGAAATGTGGCTTTTGCCGGCATTGCCATATTTATCGCCTCGCATACGGCCAAGACCGAAATCGGGAATGGATTGATCAATGCACTGAGTATGCCCATGATGGTCTTGTCAGGGATATTCTTCAGTTATCATAATTTTCCTGAATGGAGCATCCCCGTCATTCAGAAATTTCCGCTTACCATGATGGCCGACGGGATGAGGAGCGCCTTTATTGAAGGGGCTGGTTTTGCCGAACTGACCATGCCGATCATCGTCCTCTCGGCCATCGGTGTTGTTTTCTTTACCGCCGGCATGCGGATATTCAAGTGGCATTGATAAAAACAAAAGAGGCTGCCCCAATTGAGACAGCCTCTAAGATTAAAATCGTTTTTGGTTAAGCTTATACCAGTTTAACATTTACAGCATTTAATCCTTTTTTACCTTCGGTCAGGTCGAATGTTACTTCGTCATTTTCCCGGATACGGTCAATTAAACCAGAGGCATGAACGAAATATTCTTTGCCTGTCTCGGAGTCCATAATAAATCCAAATCCTTTTGACTCATTAAAGAATTTTACTTTTCCATTTTTCATAATAATAATCGAATTTAAAATAATATTCGCAAAGGTAGATATAAAATTAATAAGATCAACAAAATATTTAAAAAACTTATTGTTGGTCTATTTTTTCCTGAACCCGCCTTTTCGGAAAGTGCCTTTGTGTTTTTGCGGATCGAAAGCAGGACCCTCGCCAAGATGGACGGGGATGGCTCCTTTATAGATTGATTTCCCAAGGAGCCGTTCAATGACCGCAAACTTGCCCTGGTCTTTTTCATTGATCAGCGTGATGGCGGCCCCTTTAGCCTGGGCGCGTGCCGTTCGGCCGATGCGGTGGATGTAATCCTCCCCGTCGTTGGGCACATCATAATTGATCACCATGTCAATGTCTTCAATGTCAATGCCCCTGGATACAATGTCTGTGGCAACCAGGATATTCAGTTCCCTGCTCCTGAACCGGTTCATCACCTTGTCACGTTCGGGTTGATCGAGGTCCGAATGAATCTCTTCGGCATTCAGACGCAGTTTTTTCAATGCAGCACTCAACTGTTTGGTAGCGCTTTTTGTGGAACAGAAGATGAGGATACTCCTGAGTTTAAGGTCTTTCAAAAGATATTGAACCAATGGGATTTTCTGTGCATCATACACCACGTAGGCCATCTGAAGGATGTTTTCGGCAGGCTTGGATGGGGCAATATTTATTTCCACAGGATCCTTCAGGATCTTCCGTGCCAGTTCGCGCATGTCTTTTGGCATGGTGGCTGTAAAACACAGGGTTTGCCTTTCTGCAGGCACATAGGACATGATCTTCAGGATGTCATCGTAAAACCCCATGTCGAGCATGCGGTCAGCTTCATCGAGGATCAGGTACCGCAAACTGGAAAGATTGACATAGCCCATATTCAAATGGGCGATCATCCTTCCCGGGGTACAGATCACCATGTCGGCGCCGTTGGCCAGGGCCTGCCTTTCTCTTGAAAAGGAGGCGCCATCGGTGCCACCATACACCGGGATTGAACTCACCGGGGTAAAATAGGAGAGTCCCTCCATGTGCTGGTCAATCTGCTGGGCCAGTTCCCGTGTTGGAACGATCACTAGCGCCTTGATGGCATCATCGTGGGGCGTCGAAATGATTTTCTGGATGATGGGCAGCAGGAATGCTGCCGTTTTACCTGTCCCGGTCTGGGCCGACCCGATAAGGTCCTTGCCGGCTAAAATTGCGGGAATTGCCTGTTCCTGGATGGGGGTGGCGCTTTCATACCCCAGAGCATCAATACCTTCGATCAAACGCGCCTCAAAACCAAAATCGTGAAATGTCAAATTGCTTAATTATTGGACAAAGGTACGTAAAAAGGTGACAGGATGACAAAGTAATGGAGTAACAGGGTAACAAGGTAACAGGGTGAGTAAAAATTGGTCATTGGTCATTGGTCATTGGTCATTGGTCATTCTCAACGGGTGTGCTTCCGTGCTGAACACGACCTTCTTCAGATCAAGGGTGTTTTCTGGGGCAAACAGCAGGTAGGCATACTTCAGCGTTTCGGCGAGGAAGAAACTTTCCATCGAATCGGATTTCTCCAGGGTCCTTACGTTTTTTATTTCGGCATACCCGGCGTCGGTCTTGCATTTTTGCAGGATGTCATTGATCATGCGCTGTCCCATCCGGAGATATTCCTCGTTGTGCGTCTGGCGGTACAGGTAAAAGCAGCTTTCGATATTCTCGGGCCGGAGGGGGTATTCTGGATAACATATTGAATCATTCCTGAAGTCAAACTCTTCGGGTTCGATGTTGAAGGTGGTCCACATGTAAAAATTGCCCCGCTGAATTTTGGCAGCCGTGGCGGTATCGCCCGACAAGGCCAGGATCCCGGCATAAAATGCATCCAGGGCTCCATAGTAAGGATGGGTCTCCCTGCCCGATTTCATATCCACCCGTGTAAAATACCAGCCCGAAGGAACCTCCGTCAGTAGGTATTTCCTGATGGCTTTGTTGTGGATTTCCCAGGCCAGCCTGCAATCCCTGTCTCTAAAAAGCAACCACGCCTTATACAGATATTCGTAGTAGGAATCGATGCGGGCCCCGATCTGGCTTTCGGTATTCCGCCATTCTCCGGTATTTACATTGAGGGTCGTACCAACCAGGTCGATGTCGCTGCGCCTTTTAAACACCTCAAATGTGGCCTTTTTCGCCACCTGGTAAAAGGTTGAATCGTGCGTATATTGGGTCAGTTTGCCAAACTCGAGAAGGTAGGTTCCGATTTCAGCCGGGTTACTCAGTGAATCACGGGTTTTCCCGGTTAACAGGTTTACATAACGGTAGGGCATTCCGGTCGGTGAATTGAATGCCGGGAGTAACCTGTGCCCAAGGTCGGTAGCCAACTCCAGCAACTTTACATCCCCCGATAATTCATAGGCCGACAGCAGCCCGCCCATCATCCGGATATTGATCTCAAACAACTGAACCTCCTGGTCAACATTGAACCTCAGCCCGGAGACCACCATTTCCCTGGCCTCCTTTGCCTCTTTTTTTAACCCGAGAAGGGAAAAGGTATCAAAAGCATCCATCGGAGTCATCAGGAAGGAGGTTCGATACCAGTTATACCCTTTTTTACTGATGGGCATGAGGGCATCATAGCCCGATGCATATTTCTTGTAACCGTTCCAGGCATGTCGGCAGGCCTCTTTGATTTGTTTGCATTGAACAGCCTTCTCCCGCGCGGTATAGGATTTATGCGATTGCGCGTGAATTGAAAACACAAGGAAAATCATGATTGTTAGTAACAGGCAGCTCTTCTTGCTCATCAAATCATTTTTTTTGTTTCCAAAAGCCCAATGATGGTCCCCACAATGTCGTCTATTGTTAGGGAACCGCAATTGAAAGTGACATCAAAGAGATATGGATGAAATTTTCCACCCGTTATCATTTCAATAAAAGCCTTTCGTTTTTTATCCATTTCAACCACCATCCTGGATGATTCCACAGTGGAAAGATTCCGTGTTTTACTGATTTCAGAAACACGCCAATCCTGCGGAGCTTGCAAACGGATATGCACAGTGTTCGGATGTTTCTGCAAAATTCCAACACCGCCCCTGCCAACGATGACCACATATCCCTGATCGGCGATGGAACGAACCACCATGGTAACTGTCTTGCGCATCCGGTGGTTACTTACATACGTCGTTGTAAAAGACGCCAATACGTCTTCAATGATTCCTTTTCCACCTGAACTCAGGAGGAAATTCACATCGGTAGGGTTTAATTCCAGTCGTCTGGCTGTCGCTTCAACCACCTCCTTGTTGATAAACCGCCACTTTCTGGGTTTTCCTTCGCCATCCCGTTTGTTCAGCGTGAGGGTCAGTTGCTGGGCGATCAGTTTTGAAGGACACCCGAACTCTCTGGAAATGGTAATGACCGGCCCCGGGCGCGATGGGTTTTCAATTCCCCGTTCGGAAAAAGCTCGATCCAAATATTCACGTAACAGGTTTTCCATAACTCCTCCTTGTTTATTGGTGGATTCATACAAATATACAAAAATTAAAATTTATTTGTAAATTTGCAGCCCTTTTGAATAGGGCTTTACCCCCTGAGATAGAGAAATGTTCTTTTAAAATATTAGTCATGCATCGGGATGTAGCGCAGTTGGCTAGCGCACCACGTTCGGGACGTGGGGGTCGGAAGTTCGAGTCTTCTCATCCCGACTTTTTTTATTTCATGCCTCTTTAGCTCAGTTGGTAGAGCAGCTGATTCGTAATTAGCAGGTCGGGGGTTCAAGTCCCCTGAGAGGCTCGCAATCAGCAACATGATAACTTGCTGAAACCATGAATCCAAACCGTTCCTGTCAATCAAAGGTGGTTTGGGTTTTTTATTTCCCCCGGGTCAATCAGCGGTAGCGGTTTCATCGGATTTATATCGTAATTTTATCTGTCAAATTCAAGGGCTGTGCTAAAGCTAATCAGAAGGTTAACCTATCTGTCATTCAGTATATTACTGGTTACAGGTGTCATCCTGGCGACAACGTCCGGGTGTGACGAGACTGGTGAGCCCGATTTTGTCCCTACTCCGGGTGAAACCGTAACAGATATAGACAGCAATGTGTATCATACGATCAAGATCAGCTCTCAGACCTGGTTGGTGGAAAATTTGAAAACAACCAGGTATCGCAATGGTGATCCGTTATCCAATATTCCCGATTCAGAATTATGGATGAAAACCGAAAGCGGGGCCTGGTGCAACTATGATTCGGATGTAATGAATGCAGACACCTATGGCCGGCTTTACAACTGGAATGCAGCAATGGATAAACGGGAAATATGTCCTGATGGCTGGCATGTCCCGACCGATGAGGACTGGTGGCGTTTGATGAACAATGTTGGAGGATCGGTTGCCAATACAGGCGGGAGGATGAAAGAAACCGGGACAAAACACTGGCAGAGTCCCAACAAAGGAGCAACTGATTCATTCGGGTTTAAAGCGCTTCCCGGGGGAGTTTGTGGTGATACAATTTTTTTTAGTTTCCTTGGTCAGCAGGGCGTGTGGTGGACTGCAACGGAATATGATTCCGCTCATGCCCGGGTGTGGGGGTTACGGTTCGACCAGGAATCTGCCAACCCCGGCGGCTGGCCAAAACGGAATGGTGCATCCATCCGCTGTATCAGGGATTGACGTGCGCCATGAGCGCGAAGCGGCGAATGGAGCACACCATTCAAAGCCAAGCGCATAACTGTTGCAATGATGATAGATATCAATTGATCATTAACATTTAACAAACAATTGAAAGGCCTATCGGTATCGGCTAACAGGAGCAGGTATCAAACCACCCTGCGGTGCTTCTCCTTAACGGGAGCGGTATTGAGCGGACAGGGAGTAAGGGAGGACTTGAGCCTCTCAGGTGAGTAAACAGGAGCTGAACGAAAGTGAACCGTGTAGAAAGTGTCGAAAATGAACGAAGATAACGACTATAACTGAGCATCTTAGTGGCAAAGGAAAGGCCCAGAGGACACCTGAAATACCAACTGGGTAGTCGTTCGGCATAAAGACGGCAGGAACTGTATACAGGCATTGCAACGGAACATGGGAAGCAATCTTGTTATGCAAATCGAAACGATCCAAACAAAGAACTTGTAAGATCAAAAGTAGAGATGAGCAAGGTTGTGACGGATGAAGTCGTAGTAGTGATGACAGCCATGGAAACATGGAAAGAGCGAAGGGCTTCACATAACAGGTTTTAGAATGTAGAACAACTGAAAAGCAGAATGATTTTCGAGCTAAAACCAAAATCAATAGGGATAACCAAAGATCAGGTATGGTCTGCGTGGAAACGTATCAAACAGGGCGGGAAAGGCGTTGGCGTAGACAATGTCACGATCGAAATGATTGAGAAGAATCCACGTAAGTACTTATACCCGGTATGGAATCGGCTGGCAAGCGGGAGTTATCATCCACAGGCCGTGCGGGAAGTGTCCATACCGAAAGCCAATGGGAAAGAACGTTTACTTGGAATACCCACGATGTGCGATCGGGTAGCCCAGGAGGTGATCAGGGCGGAACTGGAGCAAGAGCTGGAACCGCATTTTCACCCAAGTTCATACGGATACCGACCGGGCAAGAGTGCGCATCAGGCATTGGAATTCTGTGCGAAGAATTGCTGGGAGCGGTGGTACGTGGTGGACGTGGACATCAAGGGGTTCTTTGACAACATTGACCACGCAAAGATGATGAGGATGCTTCGAAAGTACACAATGAAGAAGCACATTTTACTTTACTGTGAAAGATGGTTAAAAGCGCCGGTACTCCGGATCAATGGAGCACTGGATACTGAAAGGCGGAAAGGAACGCCACAAGGGGGAGTTATCAGCCCACTTTTAGCGAATCTATATCTGCACGAGGTATTCGATAGTTGGATGCAAGAAAACCATTCAATCATGGTATTTGAAAGATATGCTGATGATATTGTGATACACACACGCAGCATCGAACAATCGGAGTATATTTTGGACAAGTTACGAGTTCGGCTGTGGCTTTACGATTTGATGTTAAATGAAGAAAAGACACGGATTGTATATTGTTATCGGACAGCTCGATTCTATAAAGCACCTAAAGACATCCCGGTGAGTTTTGACTTTCTGGGGTTTACGTTCAAACCTCGGCGTTGCAAACGTGAAGATGGACAATTGTTTTGGGGCTTTCGTCCGGCTGTGAGTGTAAAGAATCTGAAACGCATGAATGCAGACCTAAGTTCAATGCAAAGATGGGTAAGGAAGACAATCACAGAAGTTGCAACAACAATAGCTCCGAAAGTCAGGGGATGGATCAGGTACTATGGACATACCCGAAAATCCGGTTTAACCCCATTGTTTGAAAGGATTAATGAGCGGTTAGCCAAATGGGTCAGGAACAAGTACAAAATCCGCAGTTGGTGGAAATGCTTTGCATGGTTAAAACGGGTTAGTAAATCGTATCCGACAATGTTTGTACATTGGGAATATGGCTGGTTACCATAAGGTTGTTATGAAGAGCCGTATGATGGGAGACTATCAAGTACGGTTCTGTGAGAGACTGGGGGTGAAACTCCCCCGGTCTACTCGACTGGTCCTCTTTTTTGTCTCTTTCCACTTCCGTTTCTCATGGTCATATCAAATCCAACCTGCCCGGATAAGGTTTGGGAATAAATTTCAATTTGGGGAACCTGTTTTTTCCCCGGAGAAGGAGGATTAAAACTTTAGTACCTTTGACTCAAATTAATTCTGGATTTCCATTTTTACAGCGACCGCTATGAAAGATTTTAAAAAATATTATTCAATTCCCGCTTCGCCGGAGGATGTGTACCATGCGCTGACAAACCCTGTCACTCTTCAGCTCTGGACAGGGGAGCCGGCTGAAATGTCAACCGAACCCGGATCAGAATTCTCATTATGGGATGGCAGCATTGTCGGAAAAAACGTTGAATTTGAAGAGGGGAAAAAGATCGTGCAGCAATGGTACTTTGGAGACCATGTTGAAGAGTCAATGGTTACCATCCTTCTTCATCCCCATAAAACAGGCACCTCCGTCGAATTAATTCATACCAATATCCCCGATGATGAGTACCAGGATTTCGTCAGCGGATGGAATGAAAGCTATTTTGGAGCCCTGCGGGATTTCTATCATGAATGATGAGTGCTTGTGCATCAAAGGTTTTCCTGGAAGTACTGCACTATCTTCTGGTTGAGGTGAACGCGGTCCTTTCCGCGCACATTGTGTTCATGGCCCGGGTACATAAAGAAATCGACCTGTTTACCTTCATCCACACATTCTTTAAGAAAAGTAAACGAATTCTGCGGAACAACGGTATTATCCTGATCGTCGTGGATGATCAGCAATTTGCCCCGGAGGTTCTTCACGTAATTCAGTAAACAGGCATTCTTGTATCCTTCGGGATTGGCTTCGGGGGTGTCCATGTATCGTTCTCCGTACATCACCTCGTAGTATTTCCAGTCGGTGACCGGGCCGCCGCAAACGGCAACCCTGAAGGTGCCCGGGTGCTTCAGGAACATCGAAATGGTCATGAACCCTCCGTAACTCCATCCGTTGATCCCGATTCGCGTGGAATCGACATAGGGCAGCGCTTTCAGGTATTGTACCCCGGTCATCTGGTCGGCCACCTCCTTGACCCCCAGGTTGCGGAAGATCGCTTGTTCAAAATTGCGACCCCGGTCGGAGGTGCCGCGGTTATCCAGCGTAAAAACAACATAACCGAGATCGGCCAGGTAATTCAAGAACAGCCCCCCGCCACCCAGCCAGGTATTGGCAACCAGCTGCGAATGCGGACCTCCGTAAACATAAATAATGACAGGATACCGCTTGTCCGGTGAAAAACCGGCGGGCTTGATCAGCCGGCAGTAGAGATCATCATTGTCCTCACTTTTCAGTTTGAAGATAGAGGTCTCGCCCAATTGATAATCTTTCAGGGGATTTTCGGCGGTAAGTAAAACCCGGAGCGAATTTCCCCTGGTGTCGAGCAGCTCAATCTGGCGCGGGGTGGTTGTATTGCTATAGCTGTCGAGCACCAGCCGGCCGTCGTCCGACACTTTATCCGTGTGGGTTCCGGGTTTTCCGGTAACAGGACTTATCTCCCCTTTTTTCAGATCCGCCACATATAATTGCCGGTCAAGAGGGTTATCCTTATTGCAGAGGAAAAATGCACGTGAACCGGTTTCATCAAATTTCAGAAAATCAGTGACCTCCCAGGGCCCTTTCGTGAGTTGTCTGACCAGGTTCCCTTGAGTGTCGTAGAGGTATAAATGGTTGTACCCGTCACGCCTGCTTTCCCAGATGAACTTGTCAGGAGACCTATTCAGAAATTTCGGACCCTGAAGGGGCTCGACATAGGTCTCATTTTTTTCTTCAAACAATGTTGCGTTGAGTTTTCCTGAAGATGCATCATATTGATTCAGCTGCATGAAATTCTGGTCGCGGTTCAGGGTGGCAATGTAGATTGATTTCCCGTCGGGAGCCCAGGTGATGTTGGTCAGGTATTCAATTCCCGACGGCTTCTTCCTGGTCCCGGATACCGGGTCGTTCACGGTTACCGAGTCAGTCTGAAGATAGATGGTTTTTCCTGTGGCCAGCGAATAGATCCCGAGGGTGACCTTATGGCTTGTCATGCCGGCCATCGGGTATTTGGTTGGAATGATGGCGGCAATGCGTGTGGAGATGTCAACAAGGGGGTAATCGGCAACCATGGTCTCATCCATGCGGTAAAATGCCAGGAATTTTCCGTCTGGCGACCAGAATGTTCCTTTACTGATGCCGAATTCGTTGCGATGCACCCTGCTTGATCCGTAAACAATCCCGGCATTTTTTTCATCGGTGAGGACTGTCTCCTTCCCGTTATCCGCGATATAGAGGTTGTTGTTTTGGGTATAGGCCACCAGGAAGCTGGCCGGTTCAATATCCATGTTCTCCGCCTTGTCCGTCCATGAATTTTTCACTTCCAGGGTGTTTTTCACAAGATCCGCCAGCAACAACTTGTTCGCAGTGGTAAAGGTGAACTGGTTGGCCCCCGCCATGGTGATACCGGGAAATCGTTTCAGGGTGTCGGACTGGTTTGTCTTCAGCAGATGGTTAAGCGCGGTAAGCCGCAGCAGGGTGTCAGTCGCTGCTTCTTTGTTCCCGTGAACCAGGCTGTTTTTTGCGACGTAGACATATTCCTGGGTCAACGGAATCCATTGAAGCTGGCTGAGGTTCGCAACATTAAGTTTCGGGTTCATGTTGGTGGCCTCTTCCACCGTAAGCAGCCTGGCCTGGGCCAGAACACTGAATGGCAGGAGGATGGCGAGAAAAAGGAGTTGTGACAGTCTGGACATGTCAGTTAAATTGGGAGTTGGTAAAAGACTAAAATATCGCTTTTGCAATCTGGCGGATGTTCTCGGAGATGCCTACCGAGAAATAGTGGAGTACGGGAACCCCGAACCGGACCAGTTCTTCCGATTGCCTGATACTCCACTCGATACCAACTTTAAAGGCGTCATCATTTGATTTGCAGGCCATGATCTCCTTGACCAGGTCATTTGGAATGTCAATTTTGAATATCTGGGGCAGGACATTGATCTCCTTTATTGTACAGATTGACTTGAGTCCGGGGATAATGGGAACATTGATACCCTCCTTCCGGCAGGACTCCACAAAATCGAAATATTTCCGGTTGTCGAAAAACATCTGGGTGATGATGTATTCTGCCCCTGCGTCGATCTTCCCCTTCAGGTATTTCATATCGTAGGCCAGGTTTGGCGATTCGATATGTTTTTCGGGATACCCGGCCACCCCGACGCAGAAATTCGTGTGAAAGGTGTTCAGCAGCTCGTCATCCAGGTATTTACCCTTGTTCATGTCAGTTATCTGAGCCACCAGCGTGTTTGCATAGGCATGGCCGTTTTTTTCGGGGATGAAAGTCCGTTGATTTTTCGGAGCATCGCCGCGCAGCGCCAGAATGTTATCGATCCCCAGGTAATGAAAATCAATGAGGGCGTATTCAGTTTCCTCTTTTGAAAAACCTCCGCAAATGATGTGGGGCACAACTTCAACCGAAGGGTACTTATATTTGATGGCGGCCGAGATAGCCACCGTTCCGGGCCTTTTCCTGATCGTTCTTTTCTCGAGCAGTCCGTTTTCATGTTTTTTATAGACCACCTCTTCCTGATGGTAGGTGACATTGATGAACGACGGTTTATAATTCATCAAAGGATCGATGGTGCGGTATATGCTGCTGATGTTGTTCCCGCGGAGGGGAGGAAGTAGTTCAAAAGAAAAGAGGGTTTTGTCCGATTTATTGATCAGGTCTATTACTTTCATGTTTAAAAATTCAGATTTGTGTTCAACAATTTTTCTGCGCGTTCAAAACTAAAGTTTTTTCGCTTTGCATAATAGGTCAGCTGATCTTTTGAAATGCGACCAAGATTAAAATATTGTGAAAGCGGATGGGAAAAATAGAATCCGCTAACGGAGGCAGCCGGGTACATGGCATAGTTTTCAGTCAGGTTGATATCCACCTGCTTGTCTGCTTCGAGCAGATCGAACAGAGTACGCTTTTCCGAATGTTCAGGACAGGCCGGGTATCCCGGTGCAGGCCGGATACCTTGATATTCTTCACGGATCATCCTGAAAACATCGAGATTCTCCTTTTTGTCGTATCCCCAGAACTCAGTACGGACGCGGTGATGCATCAGCTCGGCAAAGGCTTCGGCCAGCCGGTCGGCCAGGATCTTGATCAGGATGGCATTGTAATCATCCAGTTCCTGTTCGAACTGGGTAACCCATTCTTCAACCCCCAATCCGGCCGTTACAGCAAAGCCCCCGATGTAGTCGACCACATCAGCGTCCTTTGGGGCAACAAAATCAGAGAGACAGAGGTTCGGCTGACCGGCTTCCTTGAGTTGCTGGTTCCGGAGGAACCGGAAGGTTGAGACCACCTTCGAACGGTTTTCATCGGAATAGATCTCAATGTCGTCACCGGCTGAATTGCAGGGATAGAAACCAATTACCCCGCGGGCGATGAGCATCTTCTTTCCGGTGATCTCCTTTAACAACTGCTGGGCATCGGCGAATAACTTGCGTGCCTCCTTTCCCTTGACAGGATCGGTTAAAATGGCCGGGTACTTCCCGTTCATTTTCCAGGCATGAAAGAAAAAGGTCCAGTCGATATACTGTTGGATCTCCTCCAGAGGAAAATCAAAAAACACCTTGTTCCCGGTGAATTGCGGCTTATAAACCCTGTGATTTTTCCAGTCGATCTTCAGCCTGTTTTTACGGGCTTCATTAAGTGATATGTAACTATAGTCCGCTTTTTTATCATAGCTTTTCCTGATCCCCTCATATTTCTTCCGGATGGAATCGGTAAAATCTTTTTTTGCTTCGGGCGAAAGCAGGTTTGAAACAACTCCCACCGCCTTGGAGGCATCCTTGACGTGGATAACCGACTGCGAATACCAGGGCTCAATCTTCACGGCCGTATGGATGTCGGATGTGGTGGCACCCCCGATCAGCAGGGGGACCCCAAATTTCAGCCGTTCCATCTCTTTGGCCACATGAACCATCTCTTCGAGCGAAGGGGTGATCAGTCCGCTGAGACCGATCACATCAGCATTGTGTTCTTTCGCAGCAGCCAGGATTTTTTCGGCCGGAACCATCACGCCCAGGTCGATCACCTCATAATTGTTGCAGGCCAGCACCACCCCCACAATATTTTTTCCGATGTCGTGCACATCGCCTTTGACAGTGGCAAGCAGCACTTTGCCATTATTCCGGGGTGTTCCTTTCTGCGCGGCCTTTTCAGCCTCCAGTCTCGGGGTGAGCCGGGCAACCGCCTTTTTCATCACACGGGCGCTTTTCACAACCTGGGGAAGGAACATTTTTCCACTGCCAAACAGGTCGCCTACCTGGTTCATGCCATCCATCAGGGGACCTTCGATGATTTTCAGGGCGGAATCAAAGTGTGGCATGATTTCATCGACATCCTGGTCAATATATTCTGCATTGCCCTTGATCAGGGAATACCTGAGCCTTTCAACAATGGGAAGGGCGCGCCATTCGGCTTCAGTTTCTTCTTTCTTCCCCGAATCGGTTACCTGGTCAGCGTACGCGAGCAACCGCTCTGTTGAATCCTTTCTCCGGTTCAGGATCACATCCTCGACCAGCTTCAGCAGCATTTTGGGAATTTCATCATACACGGGCAGCGCCCCGGCGTTGACAATGCCCATGTCGAGACCGGCCTTGATGGCATGGTACAGAAAGGCCGAATGCATGGCTTCGCGCAGCGGGTCGTTGCCCCTGAATGCAAAGGAAAGATTGCTGATCCCTCCGCTTACATGGGCATACTTCAGGTTTTCCTTGATCCATTTCACTGCATTCAGAAATTCGATGGCATAGTTGTTATGCTCCTCGATTCCGGTAGCTACCGTAAGAATGTTGGGATCGAAAATAATATCTTCGGGCGGAAAGTCAAGTTCATTGGTGAGAATGTCATAGGCACGCCGGGCAATGGCAACGCGCCGGTCGAGCGTGGTGGCCTGTCCCGCTTCGTCAAAGGCCATGATGACCGTGGCGGCCCCGAATTTCCGGAGCGTGGAGGCATGTTCCCTGAAGGCATTTTCGCCCTCTTTCAAACTGATGGAGTTCACAATCGGTTTTCCCTGGATGCATTTCAAACCGGCATGGATGACCGAAAACTTGGAGGAGTCGATCATGATCGGAACCCTGGCCACATCCGGGTCGGAAGCAACCATGTTAAGGAAATTCACCATCGCCTTTTCGGCATCCAGCATGGCTTCATCCATGCTGATATCAATTACCTGGGCGCCACTTTCAACCTGCTGGCGGGCAACGGAGAGTGCCTCTTCGTATTTTTCCTCCTTGATAAGCCGGGCAAATTTTCGCGAGCCACTCACATTGGTTCGTTCCCCGATATTGATAAAGTTGCTGCCTTTAAACAGCGTAAGGGGCTCGAGCCCGCTGAGCCTGAGTTCGTGTGCGCGTTCAGGGACAGGCCGCACCCGGGCTTTCATTGCAAGTTGTGCAAAACCGCGGATGTGTTCCGGGGTCGTGCCACAGCACCCGCCCAGGATATTCACAAAGCAGTTTTCAAGAAAATCCCCGGCATATCCGGCCATTTCGGTCGGGGACTGGTCATATTCCCCGAACTGGTTGGGTAGTCCTGCATTCGGGTACACTATAACGGGGAATGGTGCCTTTACAGATAATTCTTCAATATAGGGTCGCAATTCAGCTGCCCCGAGCGAACAGTTCAGCCCGATCGCAAAAAGATCAAAGTGGATCACAGAATAGAGAAAAGCCTCCAGGGTCTGGCCCGAAAGGGTACGCCCGCTCTGGTCGGAAATGGTGACACTGGCAATAACCGGTACCCGGGTGGTGTTCCCGGTCTCTTTCCGGTCGCTGATCTCATCGAAAATCGCAATCAGGGCCGCTTTAGCATTCAGGGTGTCAAAAATGGTCTCAACCATTAAAATATCAGCACCTCCGTCGAGCAACCCCCTGGCCTGTTCACGGTAAGCGGCGTACAGATCATCGAAGGTGACAGCCCGGTAGGCAGGATTTTGCACGTCGGGCGACATGGACGATGTTTTACTCGTAGGGCCGATCGATCCGGCTACCCATCTCGGCTTTTTTGGATCAAGCCTGGTAAAACTGTCTGCGGTTTCCCTGGCAAGGCCTGCCGCCGCAACATTCAGTTCGTAAGCCAGATCCTCAAGATGGTAATCGGCTAAGGAAATCCGGTTAGAATTAAAGGTGTCGGTTTCAATGATGTCGGCACCGGCTTCCAGGTATGCTTCATGAATTTCACGGATCACCTGGGGCCGCGTTATGGAAAGAAGATCATTGTTTCCTTTGAGATTGTATGGAAAATCCCTGAACCGCTCTCCCCGGTATGCGGCTTCATCCAGCTTGTAGCGCTGCACCATCGTTCCCATGGCGCCATCAAGCACCAGAACGCGTGATTTTATTGCTTTATAAAGATCGTTTGTCATTGCTTACATTGCATGTATTAGTAGGCCACTGCCATCATATAGTTCCCGGTTTTCCCGTAATACAGGGTGTAATCCAGAGGAATGTCATTCAACCTAATGGTGGCCTTACAGGTTTGATTTGCGGTGCAAAGGTACTCAAATGGTTGAATATGAAAATCCCTGCGGAAATCGAGTTCAGGGGTTCCTCTCAGTTTATAGAGCGCCTCCTTCCCACACCAATAAACATAAAGGTGTTCAAGACGGTTTTGGGTGGACACCGACCTGAGTTCATCTTCCTGCATGAACCGTTCCTTTACCCGTTCAATTCTCTCCTTCAGCTGTTCGATGTCGATCCCGACAGGAAATTTTTCGCTGTAAACTGCTGCCGCATAATCTCCCGCATGGGATACTGAAATATGGTGGCTTCCGGAATTCAGTATGGGTTTGCCATGGTCATCATAGAACAAGGCGGAGGAATGCGGTGCCAGGAGTTGCCGGAGAAGCGCCCGGTAGGCCAGCCAATGACGTTTCCGCAACTCATGGCTGAATGAAGTATAGCGAATCTCCTCCGCCTCATCCAGATGAACCAGTGATCGCAGTTCCCCGGAGGTTTCGGTAATATGCCAGATGCCGGCCCGAATCCCGTCAGCAGGGTTTATCTCCTGTAAAAAGGGCATTTATAAGTTGTTGAATGAATAGCCAAACGGGCAAAAATACGACATAATCCCATCCTGGTATCGAAAAAATTATTACTTTTGCCGCCCAATAAACATAACGATACGCTACATGGAAAACCTCACTTTATCGGACACCCTGAAATTTAAGGTAGCTGATATGTCCCTGGCAGAATGGGGACGCAAAGAAATTGAAATCGCTGAAAAAGAGATGCCGGGATTGATGGCGATCCGTAAAAAGCATGCTGTTGAAAAACCTCTGAAAGGTGCACGCATAAGCGGCTCTCTTCACATGACCATCCAGACTGCTGTGCTTATTGAGACCCTGATCGAACTGGGTGCCGATGTACGCTGGGCCAGCTGCAACATATTTTCCACGCAGGATCACGCTGCTGCAGCCATTGCGGCCAAAGGGATCCCTGTATTTGCCTGGAAAGGTGAATCCCTGGGTGAATATTGGTGGTGTACCCACATGGCCCTGAGTTTTCCGGGAGGAAAGGGACCGAACCTGATCGTTGATGATGGGGGTGATGCCACGATGATGATCCACAAAGGCTTTGAAGTGGAGAAGAACCCTGAATTGCTGAAACATGGAACTGAAAATGCCGATGAAAAGGCATTCATGAAACAGTTACAGGACATTTATATTGAGGATAAGACCAGGTGGTCCCGTACAGTTGCCGAATGGAAAGGGGTGTCGGAAGAGACCACTACCGGCGTGCACCGGTTATACCAGATGAAGGAAAAAGGGGCATTGCTGGTTCCGGCTATCAACGTAAACGACTCCGTGACAAAATCGAAATTTGACAACCTTTATGGTTGCCGCGAATCATTGGCCGACGGTATTAAACGTGCAACCGATGTCATGATCGCAGGCAAAGTGGTGGTGGTCTTGGGCTATGGCGACGTCGGAAAGGGATGTGCCCATTCGATGCGCTCCTATGGTGCCCGCGTGATTGTCACCGAAATCGACCCCATCTGCGCCCTCCAGGCTGCCATGGAAGGATTCCAGGTAACCAACATCGAGGATGCACTCAGCGAAGGCAACATCTATGTAACCACTACCGGGAACAAGGATGTCATCACAGCGGAACATTTATCCAGGATGAAGGATCAGTCCATTGTTTGCAACATAGGCCATTTTGATAACGAGATCCAGGTTGAACAGATGACCAACTGGCCCGGCATCAAAAAGATCAACATCAAACCCCAGGTCGACAAGTATGTTTACGCCGGTGGTAAAGCCATATACCTTCTTGCCGAAGGCCGACTGGTAAACCTGGGATGTGCTACCGGACATCCATCGTTCGTGATGTCGAATTCATTCACCAACCAGACCCTGGCCCAGCTCGATCTCTGGCAGCATACCTATGAAGTGGATGTTTACAGGTTGCCCAAGCGCCTCGATGAAGAGGTGGCCAGACTGCACCTCGAACAGATCGGCGTGAAATTAACCAAACTCACCAGGGAGCAGGCCGATTATCTAAATGTGAATGTGGATGGACCGTACAAGCCGGAACATTACAGGTACTAGGGTTTTCTAGTTGGATATATACAACGTGTTTCCGTCGTACATCGTCTGATATTGTTTGAGCGGGAAATGTGAAGGCCCTTCGTAAGGAGTTCCGTCAGTCATGATGAATTTTGATCCGCAGATGGGGCAAGAACAGGTGATCCCTGATGCCTCTACCTTGACCTGGGCCCCTGTAGTAAGCGGATCATTGGGGCAGGCTCGTTCAAAAGCGACAAACTCATCGATCGACTTGCGGAAAATGAGTATTCCGTTATACCCTCCGTACACTGTTTCCCAGCCATTTACTGAATTGAGATGAATGTACTGGGTCCCATTCGGGTTCAGGCTGAAGTTTACATAAACATAGGGAATCTCGGTTTGCTGCTCCTCTTTTTTACAGGAAACCGAAACGAAAAAAAGGATTCCAAAGGCAAGGAACACCTTTAAAAATATTGAGAAAAAACGGGTTGACATCATACAAAAATCATCAATTAAACGTTACTCTTTATACAAAAAGTATATTTTTACCCATTATTTTTCAGAATAAAACTCCAACTGGCATATGATTTTTAAAAGAAAATTGGTGCTGTTTTTATGGATGGTTGCAGTCCTTCCTTTTCTGATCTCCTTTACTCCCCCGCAGGAGTCCCGCGTAAACCAGAAGAAAATTGAGCGAAATAGGGCCAAAAAGGAAAAAGAGGCCAAAAAGCAATATGATGAAGCCGTAAAGCGTCACCATAACATGCAAACAAAAGATACCAAAGCAAGGATGAAACAAACAAAAAAGGAATCAAAAAGCGCCACCCCGATTAAGCGCTGATTTTTTGATTTTGACCCTCCCTTATTCCTGTTTTACCGATCGTCTAAAACGGTTCATACAAAAGAATATGAACTAATTTAGAATGGTTATATATTTGATAAAGCCGTCAAATATTTTTTAATTCTGTTTTAAATAATTACTATTTTTACCGCCTTTAAGTATAACGCGCATTGATAATCTAACATAAAATTGTATGGTATGTTAAGAAATTTACTATTGACTATTGGTTTTGTACTGACAACAAGTTTGTTAGTATTTTCACAAACCGGATCCGGAACCCTCAAGGGAAAAATCGTTGACAAGCAGACTAAAGAACCGATCTCCTTCGCCAATATTGTGGTCGAAGTAGGAGGTGTTCAGGTTGGTGGATCTACATCCGATTTTGATGGAAACTTCCAGATCAAACCGATTCCCCCGGGAAGAGTGGATTTGAAAGCCAGTTTTGTTGGTTACAAGCCTTTTATGTACAAGGGCGTCATTATCATGCCTGATAAGATCACTTTCCAGGATTTGCAGTTGGAAGTTTCTACCACCACCCTCCAGGAAATTGAAGTGGTGGAGTACAAGGTTCCCCTTATTTCCAAAGACCAGACCACCTCAGGGGGTACAGTAACCTCGGAAGAAATTTCGAAAATGGCCAATAAGTCAGCATCAGCCGTAGCAACCACCGTTGGGGGTGTTACTACCGATGCCAACGGGGGTATCTCGAGTATGCGCGGTGCGCGTACATCAGGAACCGTTTATTACATCGATGGGATGCGCGTTACAGGCAGCCAGGCCTTGCCCCAGAGCGCCATTGAACAGGTTGAAGTTATTCTTGGCGGAACGCCCGCTGCCTATGGTGATGCCACGGGTGGTATTATCAATGTAACGACCAAAGGCCCTTCCAAAGAGTTTTCGGGTGGGATTGATCTTCAAACTTCACAATATCTCGATGCCTTCGGTTATAACCGTCTGGGCCTGAATTTTACCGGTCCGCTGGTTTCTAAAAATGATACGGTTCGCGGAACCAAAACCCCGATCATGGGTTTCTTTATTGCTGGTGACCTGATTTATCAGAAAGACGGCGCCCCTGCTGCTTTCTCAAATTATAAGGTTGCCGATAACGTTCTGGATAATCTAAAGACCAATCCCCTTCGCCTTTATGGGCAAAACAATTCTGTCTTTTATAATTCAGAGTTTTTGACCTTCGACCAGATGGAAAAAACCAAATCAACACTGAATACAGCCGGAACGACGATCAATATTTCAGGAAAACTTGACTTCCGTGTAACTCCGACCATCAATATCTCGGTAGGCGGTACCTTCGCCTGGGCCGACAGCCGCAATTTCAATTTTGCCAACTCCCTAATGAACTGGGAAAACAACTCCCATTCAAACGGGTATACCTGGCGTGTGAACGGCCGCTTTACCCAGCGGTTCCCAACAGGTTCCGACAGTAAAAGTTTCGTGAAAAACATCTATTATTCTATTGGCGGTGACTTTACCCGCCAGTTTGCAAAGACTGAAGACGCCCAGCATAAAAACGACTTCTTTAAATATGGATATATCGGCAGTTATGCCACCCATACCATCCGGGCCTATACCCCGAATCTGGCCTATGACTCTGTTCTGAAACAGTGGGGACACCTCCAGAATGGCACACGTGATACCATTGTCATTTTCAACGGTTCCGACATCAATCCCGAGTCGACAAACTGGACCAATCAATATTTTGGATTCTTTAATGACCCGACAGACCATTACCAAAACCTTGACGAAATCATTTCAGGCAAGGGGCTTATCAACGGGATGGAACCAGCCGGCGCTTATAACATCTTTGCTGTTCCCGGTAACCGGCCCAATGGCTACAACGAAAATACCAGCGACCAGATCGCGGTGAATGCATCGTTTGCAGCAGACTTCGGCAATCATGAAATCCAGCTGGGGTTGCAATACCAGCAGCGAAAAAGTTCTGCTTACGGCATTACCGGCACACGACTCTGGGAGGCCATGCGCGGATTTACCAACGCCCAGTTGCGCGACCTCGACCTCGCCAACCCGGAACCCGTTTACAGGAACAATGTTTTCATGGATACGATCAACTACAACCGTAAATATGTTTCCACACTGCAGCGTAACTTCGATGTCAACCTGCGTAATAAACTGGGATTGGCAGTGAATGGAACGGAATGGATCGATCTCGATTCCTATGACTTCAACAAAAATTCAATCAACTATTACGATAACCAGATGACCCTGCATACCGTAACACCTGGCAGCACGCTCCTGACCATTGATATGTTCAGCGCCGATGAGTTGCTGGCAAACGGTGACCCGATCGTAGGTTATTCAGGATACGATTACATGGGAAATAAATTAAATGGCAACCCAAGCTTTGATGATTTCTTCAACGCCAAAGATGCCAGCGGAAATTATACCCGTCCGATCGCAGCCTACCAGCCGATCTACATCGCCGGTTACATCCAGGACAAATTTGCTTTTAAAGACCTGATTTTCAACATCGGTGTTCGTGTTGACCGTTTCGATGCAAACCAGATGGTTCTAAAAGATCCCTATTTATTCTATCCTGCCAAGACAGTGGGTGAAGTAACCCAGCTCAATGGTCAAAAAATAACCCATCCTTCAGGAATGGGCAGCGATTATGTGGTATATGTTGACGATGCCAGCAATCCCAGCTCCATCACCGGTTACCGTACAAACAACTCATGGTACAATGCCGAAGGAAGCCCGGTGACTGACCCGCGTACCCTTGACCGTGGAAACGGGATCACACCTTACCTGGTTGATCCGTCGAATAAAACCATCAATTCAGGCGTGTTTAAGGATTATGACCCGCAAACCAACTGGATGCCCCGTATCTCATTCTCCTTCCCGATTTCGGATGATGCTTTGTTCTATGCCCACTATGATATTTTGACCCAGCGGCCCTCTTCGGCTGAAGTACAAATTGACCCCATCAGCTATTACTTTATCGGTGTAACCGGTGCATCGGGTACCATCAACAACCCCGCCCTGAAACCGGAGAAAACAATCGACTATGAATTGGGATTCCAGCAGAAGATCAACAATGCATCTTCACTGAAACTTTCGGTATTCTACCGCGAAATGCGTGATCAGATTCAACAATACCGGTTGACCGGAGCCTATCCCAAGACCTATTATTCTTTCACCAACATTGACTTTGGAACCGTCAAAGGGTTAACGCTGACCTATGACCTGCGTCGTTCAGGCAATGCCCGGGTGCGTTTTAACTATACCTTGCAGTTTGCCGACGGTACCGGCTCTGATCCGAATGCCGCCGGCACGATTGTCCGTTCCGACCAGCCCAACCTTCGTACCCTGAATCCTTTGAACTTTGACCGCCGTCACCAGTTCAACATCAGCCTTGACTATCGTTGGGGCAGTGGCAAGGATTACAACGGACCGGTTATCAACCGCAAGAAGAGCGGAAAGGCCCCTGTTCAGTTCCTTTCCAATTTTGGAGCCAACGTAACCCTCACCGGTGGATCCGGAACACCGTATACCAAAACCAGCACAATCCTGCCTTATGGAGCCATGGGCCCCATCAAGGGAAGTATCAACGGAGCACGCCTTCCATGGCAGTTCCTCATCAATGCTTCGGTTGACAAGGACTTTAATTTTGCCCTTAACAAAAAGAAGTACGGAACCATCAATGTTTATATTGAATTCTCAAACCTGTTAAATACGATGAATGTTACTGCAGTTTACCCTGCAACGGGATCGGCAAGTGATGACGGATACCTTTCCGCACCGGAATGGCAGAATGCCATCAGCCAGCAGGTGAATCCCCAATCATATTCCGATTTGTATACGATCAACATGAATAACCCATATCGCTACAGTTCACCACGGACCATCCGTTTAGGGGTTAAGTTTAATTTCTAATGTTTGACAAGGAAAATGAGAAGAAATACCGGTATGTTAATAAATAATGCAACTATGAAAAATATACTTCGCTTTTTAGTGATTGCACTCTGTTGTCTAATGGTTACAAATGGTCTCCTTGCAGAGGAAGTTCACAAGGTGGGTGGTTCCAAAAGCACCAGCTCAGTTAAAGAAATTGCTGCGGGTTGTGCTTCAGGGTCAAATTCCAAAACACTTGATATCAATAACGTCAGGGCTATTGTTTATTCCTATGGGAACGGATGGTTTATTGAGAACGCCGAGTATGAAATTCCCAAAGGATCAAAAAAGACCTCGATGTTTTCATTCTCTCTCTGGATCGGGGGTATCGATATCAACAACAACCTTAAACTGGCCGCCTACCGTTACGGACAGGGAACCGGGATCCCGTCGCATGTGAAAAATGACTACTGGCCCGGTCCCCTTACTGTGGATGGAACTGCAGCCATTGATGCCGAAACCTGTGCTCAGTATGACAGACTTTTCCCCATTTCAAGAGCCGAAGTACAGGAATTTTTAGCCTGGTGGGAAAACAAGGCAGCCTATCCGAATTATGTCATTCCAAAGTCGATCACTGACTGGCCGGCACACGGAAACAAAAGCAAAGGACAGGCATTCTACCTTGCTCCATTTATGGATGTCAACGGGGATGGTTTGTACGATCCCAAGCAGGGAGATTACCCCTATTATGACCTGGCCAATAAACTTTGTCCTAAAAATCTGAAACCGGGCGAACGTGTTGCCCGCGCCAAAATCAAGAACGGAGGTTCGGCTGATACCATGGGTATCCTCGTGGACCAGGTACTTAAAGGTGACCAGACACTCTGGAGCGTTTATAATGATAAAGGAAATTATCACTCTGAAACTACCGGTGAACCCATCGGGATGGAAATCAGGGCCCAGTATTTTGCTTTCGCCACCAATGACGAAATCAACAACATGACCTTTTATTCTTACGAACTGATCAACCGGTCAACCTATACCCTCACCAATACTTACTTCAGTCAATGGGTTGACCCGGATCTGGGGTATACAAACGATGACTATGTTGGCTGTGATGTAAACCGGGGTTTGGGTTACTGTTACAATGGAACACCCATCGACGGTACCGGTCAGACCTGGGCCTATGGTGCTCATCCGCCTGCAATCGGGGTAGACTTTTTCCAGGGTCCTTACATGGATCCCGATGGATATGACAACCCCTCATTCAAGGGAAGCAACCTGAAAGGGCCCACCTTTGGAGGCAGCTGCGATATCGTTGGCATGAATGGTACCGTTATTAAAATGGGATATGGCCCCGGAGGTCAGGATTCTGCCAACTTCATGGTTCGTTCCGAAGCAATCAACGGGGTGAATTTTGGTGACGGAATCATTGACAATGAGCGTTATGGCATGCGCCGTTTTGTATACCACAATAACAGCAACGCCGGTGTTCCCGATTACATGACCGACCCCCAGTATGCGCCTGAATATTATCTTTTCCTCAGAGGTATCTGGAAAGATAATTCAAAAATGATCTATGGAGGGAATGCGCATTTTTCAGCCGGTGGTTATGGCCCTGAATGCGACTTCATGTTCCCGGATGAAACCGACGTGTGCAACTGGGGAACAAAGGGACAACCGCCCAACGGGCTGAAAAAATGGACTGAAGTGATTGCAGGGAACAACCCGCAGGACCGCCGTTTTATGCAATCTGCAGGACCCTTCACCCTGATGCCGGGAGCCTGTAATTATATTACCGTTGGGATCCCATGGGCCCGCACCATTTCAGGAACACCTTTGGAGTCTGTCCAGTTGCTGCAGATCGTGGACGATAAGTGTCAGAATCTTTTCGATAACTGTTTTGCCGTTCTTAATGGTCCGAATGCTCCTGATATGACCATTGAAGAGATGGACAAACAGTTGATCATCTACCTTTCAAACCGTAAGACCAACGACGGAGGAAGCAATTATGGTGAAAAATATGTAGAGTTTGACCCGAATATCCCCAATCCTGAAGGTTTGAAACCGCGTAATGACTCGTTGTATCATTTTGAAGGATACCAGATCTTCCAGTTAAAGGATGCTACGGTGTCGGCAGCTGATATTGATGATGCAACCAAGGCTCGTCTTGTTGCCCAATGTGATGTTGAGAATGGGGTAAGTAAACTGGTCAACTGGAATTATGATCAGAATTTAGGCGGAAACGTAGGGATCCTCGAGGTGAATGGTGCAGATAAAGGAATAAATCACTCCTTTGTATTTACTAAGGACATGTTTGCGACAGGAGATGACAGGCTGGTAAACCATAAGCAGTATTATTATGTCACCATTGCCTATGCCTATAACGAGTATAAAAAGTATAATCAAAATGACCCAACCGCGTTGGACGGTCAGAAACTCCCTTACCTGAGGGGCCGCAGTAACATCAAGAAGTATACAGGGATTCCGCATATTCCGCTTGCTGAAGTCACCCATTCAGGGTACGGCACAGGTCCGGTGATTACCAGGATCCAGGGCCAGGGAAATGGAGGGATGGTCCTCGATTTTTCTCAGGCAACCATCAATGAAATCATGTTAAAACCGCCCATCGATTCAACTAAAACCCAGATGGGTGATCCGGATTATCCGATAGCATACAGACCTACCTATCTTGAATCTATGGGGCCTTTAGACGTTAAAGTTATTGATCCTTTGAATGTTGTTGCAGGTGAGTATACCGTTAAATTTGATTCGATGGTCGAAGTCAAGGTAAATAACCCCTTCGCCATTGGAGTTGTCAAGCCGGATACAAAGAAGATCAAGTTCGGAAAATGGACCCTGATCAACAATTCAACAGGAGCAACTTACCGTTCCGATACAACAACCATATACCAGTACGAACAGACCTTCCTCGACCTCGGCCTGGCCCTGACCATTGCCCAGGTGCCAAATGCAGGGGATTCAATCAGGGGCGGACTGAAATCGGATAACGGATTGATTTACGCTTCCCCGGCCCTTTATGAAGACAGTACCAAAGTATGGCTCGATGGTGTCAAGGATTCCGATATACCCGAGTCGTACGTGAACTGGATACGTTCAGGGACATACAAAGGATCAACGCCCCAGTGGTATGACTGGAACATGGGTGGAAATCAGCCATTTGATCCAAATAAGAATTTCCAGAAAATCCAGGCAGGAGTATGGTCTCCTTATTGTCTTGCAGCAGTCAACATAAACACACCCCTCTCCGGTGGAGAATTATATGCCGGAGCAGCCTTCGATAAAAATTCGAAAGGATATGCCTCTTTGGATCAGTTGGCCAGTGTGGATATCGTCATCACACCAAACAAGGATTTATGGACGCGTTGTCCGGTGGTTGAATTGTGTCCGAAAATACAATTGGCACAGGGCGGAGCAAAGATGTTTGATTTCCGTGTAGCTCCTTCCGTCAATATTGATGGAGATACGGGCGTTGTAAGTACCAACCCGCAACAAAATTCATCCTACATAAGCCCCACCGGCATGGGTTGGTTCCCAGGTTATGCCATCAACCTCGAAACCGGTGAACGGTTAAACATCATGTTTGGTGAAAACTCATGGCTTGTTGCTGACAATGGCCGCGACATGCTCTGGAATCCTTCAAGCCGGATTTATGATGCTTCCGGTGTACCTGTCTTCGGAGGTCAGCATTTTATCTATATCATGAATCATACGGCCAAAACGATCGGCGGCGGCGTTATCAAGCTGAATTTCCCGGCATATGACGGTGGTGCCTACCTCAGGGATAACCTGATGAGATTACCAACCAATCCGACGATCTACAAATCGAACGCCTATGGTACAGCAATGTATGTATCGATGCCATTGTCCATCCCCGGACAACCCTGGTTAAGCAATGCGGTTACTACAAAGATCCGGATCTCGAAGCCATACCAGCGTTATTATTCAACCCCGATGCCCGAAGGGTCAACTGATACCCTGAACCGCAACTATCCTTTGTATGTGTTTAATACGAACACCATCTCAACATCGAAAAACAACCAGGAAAAGGCTTCATCTGATCTCGACCTGATCAATGTTGTTCCAAATCCCTATTATGCTTACGATGATTATGAAAGGAATCAGCTCGATAACCGCATTAAGATCGTAAACCTGCCATCAAAGTGTATAGTCACAATATTTGATATGAGCGGAACCATGATCCGTCAGTTTACAGTTGATAAATCGGGTATCCCTCAACCACGCTCCTCTACGGCGGGGCTGAATACCGATGCAAAGACTTCACTCGACTGGGATCTGAAGAATTTTGCCGGCATACCCATCGCCGGCGGAGTTTACCTGATCCACGTAAAATCTGAAGGTTTGGGCGAACGTGTCATCAAATGGTTCGGAATATTGCGGCCTGTTGACTTGAACTCATTGTAATGGCATTTACGGTTTATAATATGAAAACAACAATAAATTTCAGGATTATGAAAAATCTATATAGCTGTTTGGTTGCAATATTCTTAATGGGGTTGGTGCTGATTCCCCTCGATAAGGTGACAGCTGGAAATAAAGACCGTTCTGGTCAGGCGGGTGCTTCAGAACTACTGATTAACCCCTGGGCAAAGAGCTCAGGGTGGGGCTCTGTAGGAACCTCCTGCGGACAAGGCCTTGAGGCTTTGTACACGAATGTGGGCGGAACAGGTTTCACCAAGGGGACTGAGATCATTTTCTCCTACACAAACTGGCTGAGAGGATCAGGGGTCAACATTATGGCCTTTGGTTTAAGCCAGAAATTGGGTCAGAACGGAGGCGTGCTCACCGCTGCAGTGATGTCCATGAGTTTTGGAGATATCCAGGTTACCACCACCAACTCGCCGGAACCCATACAGGGAACTTTCAGCCCGAATTATATGAATATCAATCTGGCTTATGCCAAGGCCTTTTCCAACAGTATTTATGGTGGTCTGGCAGTGAAACTGATCACGGAGACCATTTCCGATGCCACGGCAACTGCACTTGCCCTCGACGCGGGAATTCAGTATGTGACTGGTGAAAAGGAGCAGATCAAATTCGGGATTGCCCTTAAGAATGTGGGAGCCCCCATGCATTTCAGCGGCGACGGTTTGTCTTTCCGCGGAGTCATTCCCGGTCACGGTAACGACAATGACCAGTTTACAGTCGAGCAACGTTCAGCTACCTATGAACTTCCTGCAACCCTTCGCATCGGGGCATCTTACGATTTTCTGATTGGCGACATGCACCGCATCACCCTGGCTGGTAACTTTACCTCCAACTCATTTACTAAAGATCAGTTTACCCTTGGCCTGGAATATGAACTGAAGTATTATCTTCAACTCAGGGCTGGCTATACTTATCAGGGCGGAATGTTCAATGCCGATGTTGCTGAACGCGGAACAGTATTCACGGGACCAAGCGCTGGGTTTACAGTTTCAGTGCCATTTAACAAGGAAAAGGGATCTGGCATCGGCATCGATTATTCATACCGGGCAACCAATCCGTTCCAGGGAACACACAGTGTTGGTATTAAGCTAAACTTTTAATCTTTCGGATTACAGTTTTCGTTAACTTCGTTTCTTTAAGCATAAGGACCCTGTATAGGGTCTTTTGCCTTATTATAAAATCAAATACATTATCTGAAATGTCTGAATTAAAATATTATACTCCCGATGGTTTGGAAAAACTCAGGGAAGAATTGCATCACCTGACCACTGTTGAGCGGCCGTCGATTTCACGCCAGATTGCTGAAGCAAGAGATAAAGGTGACCTATCGGAAAATGCAGAATATGCGGCTGCCAAGGAGGCTCAATCCATGCTTGAACTCAAGATCTCGAAATTACGCGAGGTACTTGGGAATGCCAGGCTGATCGACGAACGCCGGCTTGACAATTCGAAAATTCTGATATTCTCAACCGTGAAATTGAAAAATTCCCTGAACGGAACGGTCGTGACTTACACCCTCGTACCTGAAAATGAAGCCAATATCAAAGTTGGGAAGTTGTCGGTCAGTTCACCTATTGCCAAAGGGTTGCTTGGAAAAAGCATCGGGGAAACGGTGGAGATCAGTGTCCCTGCGGGAAAAATCACCCTTGAAATTATTGAAATAACAAGAGTAACCGTTTAAAGTATGGCAACCATATTCACAAGGATTATCAATAAGGAAATTCCCTGTTACAGGGTGGCCGAGGATGAAAACTACCTGGCCTTTCTTGATATCAACCCCCTGCAGGAGGGGCATACCCTCGTAATACCAAAAAAGGAGATCAATTACATTTTTGATGTCGGGGATGAACTTCACGCAGGATTATGGAATTTTGCCAAGAAGGTCGGAAAAGCCATTGAGAAGGTGGTGCCCTGTCAGCGGATTGGCATCACAGTGATTGGTTTGGAAGTCCCCCATGCCCATATTCACCTGATTCCACTGAAAGCTATGTACGACATGGATTTTCGCAGGCCCAAACTTTCCTTTACCCCCGAAGAGTTCAATAAAATAGCGGAGAAAATTGCCGCCGCAATCGAGAAATAGTCAGCTAACAAACGAATAATCCTACAACCCCAATTCGTCATTGGTAATTGGTAATTGGTAATTCCCTAATAGGCTCTTACGTTCCGCCCCTCAATATAGTTGATAAAGGCCCGGTTTACAACTTTGTTGCCTCCGGGTGTGGGATAATTCCCTGTAAAATACCAATCTCCCCTGTGGTCAGGAATGGCTTCATGAAGGTCGGAAATAGTTTGATAGACGATCTTCACTGATGCGTTGCAGTGAACCGGAGTGAGAAGTTCGGAGATCTTCTCTGAAACCTGCTCTGCGGCAAAAGGGTTGTAAATTTCCTTCACAAAATTGACGATCTTTTCTTTCGGAAGCTTTTCCTGGGCCTTCGATTTGAGATAAACCTCATTGATAATATGCTCCTGGTGCGTATCCTTCAGCAGTTCAATGGCAGCCTTGAAGGCAATGAAATCGGTAATCTTGGCCATGTCAATCCCATAGCAGTCCGGATAGCGGATTTGAGGAGCTGAAGAGGCAATGACGATTTTCCGGGGTCCAAGCCGGTCAAGGATGCGAAGAATGCTTTGTTTGAGCGTGGTTCCCCTTACGATCGAATCGTCGAGCACCACCAGGTTGTCAATGCCCCGGCGGATGCTGCCATAGGTGATATCGTACACATGGGCTGCGAGGTCGTCGCGCTGCGAGTCCTGGGTGATGAAGGTTCGCAGCTTCATGTCCTTAACCGCCACTTTTTCTGCGCGGGGCTTCAATTGAAAAATAGTTTTCAGCTGTTCAGGAGTGAGCGATTTGCCGGCATCAAGAATACGGTCCATTTTGATCTTGTCGCAAAAAAGGTTCATCTCCTCTATCAGCCCGTAATAGGCATCGATGGCTGTATTCGGGATGTAGGAAAAAACAGTGTTCTCAACATCATGGTCGATGGCCTTAAGGATGGCCGGGGTAAGAAATTTTCCCAGTTTCTTGCGCTCACGGTAAATATCTTTATCGGTTCCCCTCGAGAAATAGATGCGCTCGAACGAGCACGACTTTTTTTCCAGGGGCTTGCTGAACTCTTTCTCGGCAACCCTTCCGTCCTTTTTGATAACGAGTGCATGACCCGGTGTCAACTCATGTATGGTGTCGTATGTTACATTCAATGCCGTTTGAATTACCGGACGCTCAGAGGTTACTACGACGATCTCCTCATCCTTATAATAATAGGCCGGCCTGATCCCTGAAGGATCACGCATGACAAAGGCATCTCCATGTCCGAACATTCCGGCAATCACGTACCCGCCGTCCCAGGTTTTTGCTGCCCGCCGGAGGATCTTCTGAACATTCAGGTGTTTGGCGATCTGGAAGGTGATTTCGCGTTTCGGGAATCCCTTCTGCTTGAATCGCTGGTAAAGTTCCTCATTTTCCTCATCCAGGAAATGACCCATCTTCTCAAGGATGGTGATCGTATCACTGGTTTCAACCGGGTACTGCCCCAGGTCGATCAGTTTCTCGAAAAGCTCATCCACATTGGTGAGGTTGAAATTACCTGCGAGAACAAGGTTTTTGGTCATCCAATTATTTTCCCTCACAAACGGATGAATGTTGAGGATGCTGTTTTTGCCGTAAGTGCCGTAACGAAGGTGGCCGAGATACAGCTCTCCCAACATGTCCACCTTATATTTCAGCCACTGAACATCATTCAGCCGGGCGGGATGACGATCCTCGACCTCCTTCACAGAGTGGCTCACCTTACTGAAAATGTCCTGAATAGGTGCATTGGCTACCGACCTGATGCGGTTGATGAATTTGTTCCCTGGATCCAGGTCAAATTTTATACTGGCAATTCCGGCCCCGTCCTGACCCCGGTTATGCTGCTTTTGCATGAGCAGATGCAGCTTATTCAAACCATAAAATGCAGTTCCGTATTTGGCAAGGTAAAATTCGAGCGGTTTTAGCAGGCGGACCATGGCAATGCCGCACTCATGATGGATGGAATCGCTCATCTGGACATCTGAATTAGGTCACAAATTTACAAAATATTACCGATTGCAATACAAATCCATTAAGCGGGCTGCCTGTTGGTTCCCGAGTGAATGTGCGGTGGCCCAGTCATTACATGCTTCCTGGAGATTTTTAAGCAGAAAGTTGCTGGTTCCGCGGCCGAGATAGGCATCGCCATAATGGGGATTCAGTTTAATGGCGTTGTTAAAGTCGGAGATTGCTCCATGGTAGTCCGAAAATGCAGAAGCCCGGAGAATGCCCCGGTTGTTATAAGCTTTTGAATAGCCCGGGTGCAACAGGATCGCGGTATCGTAGTCTGCCAGTGCCCCGTGAAAATTCCCGTCCGAATATTTTTTGTTGGCCGAATTGAAGAAGGCCACAGCTTTGTCAGCATCCGTTTTACCTTGATTTGTCTTATTCATCTGAAGACTGAGCAAAGAAAGATGCATCAGGTCAATGGAGGGATAATTGGTGGCACGGTAGAATCCATGAAGCCAATCGTTCATGGATTTATCGATGTCAGCCATTCGGGATAATGACAGGTTTGATACCACCAATTCGGGAATATCAGCGGCATAATCCCTGTGAGCGAAAACGGCTGCAATGCCATCGGCATAAATCAGCCGCCAGTCCTTCATGTTTTTCAGTTGCAGTGTCCAGGGATAATATTTCAGGTAATTGTACACGATGAGCCGGGGATGGTATTTCCCAACCATTTCTGCTAGTCCTCCATCCCAGCTTTTTGTCACCTCCTGGTATAACGGTTCCTGAATGACCTCCAACCTGCCGTCGATGAAAACAGGCTGGGGAAGGGTCCAGGATAACCAGCCACCAAACCCGATGCTGTTCAGGATGCGGCCATCCAGGTGTTTCTCCAGCAAAAATGCCGATGCACTCAGGGGCTGATGCGAAGAATTGATTCCCATCCCTGTTTTATTGAAGGAATTATTCCACATGTAAAAGGCGTTTGTCAGTATCCTTGGAATGAAAAAGAGGGGAATTATTATCAGCAGCAAATAGAATATCCTCTCCAATTTATTACGCCATAATCCGATCCTGCCTGTCAACTCGGATATCTCCTGGCTTACGATGGGCAGTGCGACCAAAACGAACAGCGGGATATTCCGGATTGACCCGATGGCAAGAAATCCAAAAAGTGCCAGCAGGATGAATTCATGAAGTTTCCGGTTTTTGTAAGTAAGTGCTGTCAAGACCAGGGTTATTCCAAGGAGCATGATTAAAAGGTAATCGCGCAGAACAAAATATTTCTGGGCAAAAAATGGCATAAACTCCTGGATGTGCTGATTGTAGATATTGTTTGGGTCGAAACGGGTCAGGAGTTCAATGGGGAGAGTAAAACCCTTTGCACCATAGGGGTTGATAAAACATATACAAACGGCAAGGACCGCCCATAACAGTAAGGTCTTATCGGCCCTTCTGTCACGGATCAGGATGCTGAAAAAGTATACGGAAACAGTTATGATGCCGAGGATGAAAAGTGCATGCATGTTGCACCAGAAAAGCATGATCAATGGAAGGAGGAAAAGAAGGTTCTTCCGTCCTGTGTGATATAAATCCAGGATAAACATCAGCAGGGTCAGAAAGAGAAAAGTAAACATTTCCGGCCGGGGCGCTATCCGCGGATCAATGATCAGGAAGGCCATTAACAGCATGGTGCAGGTTACCGGAACCGGAATGCCGGATGTTTGCTGGCGAAACAGCAGGACCAGGTACAGGAGCAAGCTCAGCAGGCAGATGAAGAGACTGATGCCAGGATAACCGGTAAGCCGGAACACCTCGTAAAGAATAACCTGGAACATCCAGTGCAGGTCGATGTAAGGATGCTGCGAAACAGTATAGGTGCTTAAGTCAGAAACTGGAACGCGCTGATGATCAACGATCCACTTTCCATATTTCAGGTGGAAGCCGAGATCAGGGTCAGAAAGTTGCCTGAGTGAAAGGATGAAGACAAGCAACGAAACAAGTAGAAGCGGCCATATCCACCTACGAATCGGCATTCGGGGAGTAATTTGAATGATAAAAGTAAGGACAATTCCTTGTTTTGCTTGTGAAAGCAGACTAATTTTGACGAATGCTCCAAACAAGACGATGATCAGGCAAATTGAACCGACCAACTTTCTGCGATATTCAGCTCAAATCCCGGTAATCGATGTACGGTCGCCAGGTGAGTACAGCCAGGGCCATGTTCCCGGGGCCATCAGTATACCCCTGTTTACTGATGCTGAGCGCGCCACCGTGGGAACACTTTATGTTCAGTCGGGCAGGGAAGAGGCCATTCTGAAGGGGCTGGATTTCGCTTTGCCAAAAACAGACTGGTATATTGGATCCTTGCGGAAGGTGGTCCGGCCAGGTCAGATTTTACTACATTGCTGGAGGGGCGGGATCAGGAGCACCGTCATGGCTGAAGTTTTCAGCAAGGCAGGATATGAGGTGCTGGTGTTGAATGGTGGGTACAAAGCATACCGCCATGCTATCCGGCAGGGGCTTTCAGGCGCGGTAAAGTTCATTGTCCTCGGAGGATTCACAGGCAGCGGGAAGACAGAGTTGTTGCAGGCGATCGCGCGCAAAGGGGAGCAGGTTGTTGACCTCGAAGGGATTGCCTGCCACAAAGGATCTGTATTCGGAGCATTGGGACAACCGCCTCAACCTACCAATGAGCAGTTCGAAAATGAGGTATACGCACGCTGGTCGGAGCTTGATCTTTCCCGCGTGGTATGGATTGAAGATGAAAGCCGGATGATCGGCCGGGTAACGCTTCCTGATCCGCTGACAGAACATCTCACCAACAGCATGCTGGTAAAGGTTGAACTGGATGAATCGATCAGGATAGGACGGCTTGTGCGCGACTACGCCGGGTTTGAAAAACAATTGCTGCGGGAGGCCATTCTCCGCATTGGTGAAAGGCTGGGAGGTACGCGAACCAAAGAGGCGTTCATGGCGCTTGAAAACGATGATTTTGAAAAGGTCGCTTTCATCGCCCTTGCTTACTATGATAAGGCATACCTTTTTTCAATAACCCGCAGAAAGAACAGGAACATCCGGGAAATCCGGATCTCAGGAACCGATCTTGAAGCGGATGCACTACAGATTATTGAATTTGCTTATAAATGCCTTGAAAATGGACCCGATATACCTTGATTATAATGCCACAACACCGGTCGATCCGCTTGTGATTGATGCGATCCGCCCATACCTCGAACATCATTTCGGGAACCCGTCAAGCACCCATACATTTGGAGTTCAGACCAAAACAGCGCTTGAGAAGGCAAGAAAACAAATCGCAACACTTTTAAATGCCCGAAGTGACGAAATCGTTTTTACGAGCGGGGGAACAGAGTCGAACAACTTTGCGATCAAAGGGGTAGCTTTTTCAAAACGGGCAAAAGGAGCACACATCATCACTACTTCCATTGAGCATCCTGCGGTTACCGAAGTTTGTCATTATCTCGAAAGGGAAGGGTTCGATGTTACCTGGCTCCCCGTTGATGAATCAGGGATTGTTGATCCGGCGGAAGTTAAAAAGGCCATTACCCCTGCGACAATCTTAATTTCAGTGATGCATGCCAACAATGAAACGGGGAGTATCCAGCCGATAGAGACCATAGGAAAACTGGCGCGGTCGAGGGGAATTCTGTTTCATACCGATGCCTCCCAGTCAACAGGAAAGATCCCGGTTGACGTTGAGAGGCTGCATGTTGACCTGCTATCGGTTGCAGGGCATAAGCTTTATGCTCCGAAAGGAGTGGGAGCACTTTACATCCGTAGGGGTGTGAAACTTGAGAAGATGATGCATGGTGCCGATCATGAATCGGATCAGCGGGCAGGTACTGAAAATGTGATGGAGGTTGTGGGATTGGGAGCCGCTGCAGAACTAATGACTAATGACAAATCATCCTCCAGCATCCTGGCGCTTCGAAATATGCTTCACGAAGGCATTCGTGCCCAACTTCCCGAAATCCGGCTGAACGGGCATCCCGAGTTGAGGTTGCCCAACACACTGAGCCTTGGATTTCCGGGAGTGGAGGCAGCAACATTGCTGGGCGAGATGAAGGGGATTGCCGCATCGGCCGGGGCTGCCTGCCATGCCGATCAATCCGATATTTCGGGGGTTTTGACCGCCATGCATGTTCCAATGGAATATGCCATGGGAACTATCCGGTTTTCGCTGGGAAGAATGACCACGCAACAGGAGGTTGAACGAGCCATTCCGATCATCGTTGATGCCTATAAAAGCCTGAAAACGAACACGGTATCAGGCATTCTGCCGACCTCCGTCCGGCTTACCGAATACACCCATGCACTGGGTTGTGCCTGCAAGATCCGGCCGCAGTTGCTGGATAAAATTCTTAAATCACAACCAGGGAAAAATAACCCGAACATCCTGATTGGTCATGAAACATCGGATGATGCCGCGGTTTACCAGATCGATGAAAACCGGGCGATCGTGCAAACCGTGGATTTCATTCCTCCCGTAGTGGATGATCCCTATATGTACGGGGCCATAGCTGCTGCCAATGCATTAAGCGACATCTATGCCATGGGAGGAAAACCCATTTTTGCGCTCAGCATTGTTGGTTTTCCCGACAGGAAACTGCCCATAGAGGTTCTGCAGCAAATCCTGAAAGGAGCGAATGACAAGGTAGCCGAAGCAGGGATCCAGGTGATTGGTGGGCACAGCATTGAAGACAGCGAACCGAAATTCGGACTGGTAGTGACCGGTCTGATCCGTCCGGGAAAAATATTAAGGAATTCAGCCGCAAAACCCGGAGATGCCCTGGTTCTTACCAAGCCCATTGGAACGGGAATTATCACCAAGGCGATCAAGCGTGGCCTCGCCAGTGAAGCAACGATTGACCGGGTAATGAAGATGATGGCTGAACTTAACCGGATACCGGCTGAAATCATGACCGGATTCAGGGTTCATGCCTGCACAGATGTGACCGGTTTCGGCCTTTTGGGTCATTTAAAGGAGATGGTTTCCGGGGCTGGTTTACGGGCCAATCTTGATATTGCATCCATCCCCGTATTGGAGGATGCGTGGGACTTTGCGGCTGCCGGTACAATTCCCGGGGGGACAAAAAACAACCTGGCCTATGTTGAAGGGATTGTTCAATGGCAGGATAACACACCGGAGATGATGAAATTCATCCTGGCCGACGCCCAAACGTCAGGTGGTTTGCTTATTTCATTGCCTTCTGAACAGGCAAACGATCTGGTAACCAGGCTCCATGAAGCAGGCATCACCCGTGCTGCGATCATAGGAACTATGGAAACCGGGGAGACAGGGATCAATGTCTGAGCGATTCAACCACCTTCGCATCATATATTTTCCCGACAGGATAGACCATTTTTCGCTTATCAGTGTAGGGCGACTTACTGTAAAACCAGTTCAGGATAAGTTGCGGGTTCTTTGCAAATATTGAATCTGCCAATTTTTTCGCTTCAAATTCCTGCCTTAGCGCGGGATTTTTTGCCATCATTTCGCGTGCCATTGTTTCTATCACATACGATTCTCCATATTCCTTCTGTTCAAAAATGGCATCAAAAAAACCCCAGTAAACATACGATCCGTCTCCTTTTGGCTCCAGAATATGCGGAATAATCCGCCCTGCCGGCTGCATGACCTCGACCACCACCGACCCTGCCGGGAATGACATGGTATCTTCCATTTCCTCGCACTCGATGTGGGTCATCGGATGACGACCTTCATACGGATTTTGCTGCCATGTCGGATTTTTAAACCGGTAGCTTCGCACCGGGATGGTAGCATCCTTCGAAAGTTCCCAGACTTTGATTCCATGGATTTTCAAACGGTCGATCACAGCGTTCCATTCAGCCGGAATGAGATAAGCATAAGGCAGTTTTACGGAAGAGACCATCCTGGCGTTTGAAAAATAGGGGAGGGTAAAGATGGTAGGATTATGGCTGTATTTGAACCAGATACCACCGCTCAGGTCGCTTTTTTCAGCGGTGTAATCGAAACCGAGAAAATCAACCATGCTGCTGTCAGCTATGCTCGTTTCAAATGCAAGCGGGAATTCAGCATTCAGGAATTTCGGGCCCGATACGAACTGATCGGCATCTTTGATCAGTTTGTGAAGATTGTCCGACTCCTTATACAGGATTTCAATGGTCGTGAGCATGCATGCGTAAGTGCTTTCAACCCGCTGACGGTATGGTTTCAGCATGTGCGTTTCTAAAAGCAGCCCGGGGCGGTTGCGGAGAGCGGTATATCCCTGTGAAAGCATGGGCGGAGCGACCTCCGTGATCAGTCCGCTTCGGGGATCATGCCAGTTGCGGAAATCGACATAGGGAAAAACAGGGTATCCCGATTTATTCAGGTGACTTTGCATCTGGCTGATAAAGGTGTTTTTTGACCAGTTTGTCAGTCCCTCATCCATATCCCCATAAATCTCCATCAGGTAGGTAAGTACGTACTGGTAATCGGCCCCATCGGTAGTATGCGAATCGATAAAGAAATCGGGCATCCACCTGTTAAACATCTGCAGCCAGGCCTTCATTTCAGGTGCGTCAGCTTTGAGATAATCGCGGTTAAGGTTCAGGTTGTTGGCCGTCGTGCGCCAGCCCATCTCCCTGGGCCCGTTCTGATTGATACGATTGAAGGGGCCAAAGCGCTCGTGGCCGTCAACATTGAAAATCGGGATAAAGAGGATGGATACATGATCTAACAGTCCGGTGATCTGATCTGGAATACCGGAGTTTTGATCATGGGTCACGGTGGCCGGATCTTGAAAGCCGGGCCGGGCATCGGCGATAGCAAGGTCACGGAAAAGCATCAGGCCTGCATCCTTTCCCTCACACTCCCCGGCATGGATGCATGCCTGAATGAGGAGCAGTGTCCGTCCGGCCGAATGAATATCGTCAGGGTTGCTCAATCCATCCTTGTCGAGAATGAGCAGCGGGAGATCCCTCCCCTGGGGGCTCCGGCCAAAAGTTGTATAGGTCACCATGTTCGATCCTTTTGCAAGCTGTTTGCAGTAATCGATGGTTTCCTGGTATTTCGGAGTCTCCAGTGTCCCCGATTTCTCATACAATGTTTGCCAGTCAGATTTTTGAGCCATGGTCATGCAGAGGATCATGAAGACTGACAATGTCAGGTTGAATCGTTTCATAGGTCAGAAATTGTCAAATATACGGTACATCCGCCTTGGTTACACACAGACCTTAAAAAATCAAAAGTCCGGATGCCGGGGAGAAACTTTTTACCCCGGTTTTGTTTCTTCGTGCAATATTTTCCTAACTTTGCGTCCTTACTTGATAGGTTAAATACCTATGATTTGGTAAAATTTACGGATGGAAAAAGCGTTGGTCGATATTTTGGATAGGGTCAGGGAACTCTTCTACAAATACGGAGTCAGAAGTGTTTCTGTTGAGGATATCTGTCGGGACCTGGGAATGTCGAAGAAAAAATTGTACCAGTTTGTCGACAGTAAAACACGGCTGGTGGAAAAACTCCTTGAACTGGAACGCCAGAATTTCGAAGTAATTTTTGAAAAACACAATTTCGAAGGCGTGAATGCCATTGACATCCTGCTGATAGTCAGCCGTGATATGGGCGAAAGATTCAGGGATATCAGTCCTTCCATGACCTTTGATCTTAAGAAATATTACCCCGACATCTACCACAAGCATGTGGATGAGCGGATTGAGTTTATTTACAACAAGATTCAAATCAACCTTCAGAAAGGGATCAGTCAGTGTATTTACCGCGATGACCTCAGCATAGAATTGGTTGCAAGGCTTTATATGCGGCGCCTGATCGATTTGCACAACCCGGAATTTTTTCCGGCGGATAAATTTTCATTTCAAACGCTTTTCGATGTTATGTTCGACAATTTTATCCGGGGTATCGCCAATCAGAAGGGGATAGAATATTATGAAAAACAAAAACGGAAAGTAAATTTTAAAAAATTCAACTAATCACAATGAAATACATTTTTCCTACGCTCATAATTTTTTGTTATAGTCTGGGTCAGACCTCCCTGGCTCAAAATCCGGCAATAATCAGGCCCAGCGAGGTCATGAAATTTTCACTTGAACAGGCCCAGGCCTATGCATACGAAAACAACTACGACCTGAAAAATTCAACCACCGATGTAGAGATAGCCCGGAAAATGGTAAAACAGAATACGGCCATTGGTCTCCCGCAGATCAATGCCGGTATTGATTATATGAACAACCTTGTAATACCAACGACAATGATCCCGGGGGAATTCTTTGGAAAACCCGGCGCTCCCCAGCCCGTTCAGTTTGGTACCCCATACTCGGGAACACTGAAAGGATCACTTACACAATTGGTCTACAGTGGTCAGTACCTGGTGGGATTACAAACAGCCAAAGCTTACCTTGAGACCTCAAAACAGAAAAATGTCAAGGATAAAGTGGACGTAAGGGACCAGGTAGCCGATGTTTACATTCGCCTGCTGGTGGTTGACGAAGGAATTAAAATCCTGGATTCGACCTTTATTGTTGTCAGCAGGTTAGTGGAAGAGGCGAGGAAAAGCTACCAGGTTGGACTTATTGAAGATATTGAGGTTGATCAGGCCGATCTGAACCGCTCAAACCTGGAGGCCACCATAACCTACACAAAAAATCAACGGGATTTGTTATATGCCAGTTTAAAATTTCTAGTCGGATTGAAAGACAACCAGGAGATGATTCAAACGGATGATCTCAATTTTTTCCTGGCCCAGGTTAACCGCGACGCCCTTGTCAACCAGCAGTTTGATTACAAGTCGAACATTGACTTCGTGTTATTGAAAAAGGCAGATTATCTCACGCTGATGCAGTACAAGCTTTCAAAAACTGCCTACCAGCCCATGCTCAGCGGGTACCTGAATGCTTCAACAAGCGCCCAGCGCGACTCATGGAACTTTTTTAACACAAGCCAGGTCTGGTATCCGGCTGCCAGTTTTGGATTTTCACTTCAGATCCCGATCTGGAGCAGTGGCGGCCGCAAGTATGCCGTTGACCAGGCCCGGCTGAATGTAGAAAAGACCAAGGTTACGGATGAGAAATTGCGTGTGGGGTTAGAACTGCAGGTTGCCACCGCAAAAACTGAATTCAGCAATGCCTATGCTATCTACCGGAACAAGGTGAAAGGATTTGAAACCTCCCTGAAGATCTACGAAAAAACCATGGAGAAATACAAACAGGGAATGGTCGGAAGCACAGACCTCAATCAGCGTTACCAGCAATTTCTGGCATCCAACAATGATTATATGCAATCAATTTATTCCTTGCTGGCCCAGAAGATCAGATTGAATAAGCTCCTCGAAAAATACTGATAAACAGTCTGTTTATTTTCTTCTTCTTTTTGCTTCACGGTTAGATCTTCCCCGTTTTATCCTTGCCATCATCCTGGCATCAATCAGCAACATGGCTGGAACAAAGACCAGGGTCAGGAATGTGGCAAAACTCAACCCAAAGATGATGGTCCATGAAAGCGGACCCCAGAAAGCAACACTGTCCCCGCCAAAGTAGAGATGAGGGTTCAGTTCAGTAAACAGCGTTATAAAATTGATATTCATTCCAACCGCGAGGGGCAAAAGTCCCAGCATGGTGGCAGTGGCTGTCAGGGCTACCGGGGTGATCCTTGTTTTGCCGGCTGCGATGATTGCCTGGGTGGTTTTCATCCCGCGTGATTTCAATTCATCCGCAAACTCCACAATCAGGATACCATTGCGTACCACAATTCCTCCGAGAGCGACAATGCCCAGTCCGGTCATGATCACACTGATCGACATGCCAAAGAGATCTATCCCAAGCAAGACCCCGATCACACTGAAAATGACTTCGCTCAGAATGATCAGCGATTTACTCAGGGAGCCAAACTGGGTTATCAGGATAAAGAAGATCAAACCGATGGCGATCAGCATGGCTTTCATCAGGAAGACCATGGTTTCGGCCTGGTCCTCCCGCTCACCGGTCAGGTTGATCTCCACCCCTTTGGGCATATTAAAGGAGGGCAGGGAATTGTTGATCCTGGCTACTACCTCGTTGGCAGTGTAACCGGATAATACTTCCGAAGAAAGAGTAATCACCCTTTTGAGATTTTTCCGTTTTATCCCGCCGTAGGTGTCTTTGTACTGAATCGTAGCTACGGATGAAATTGGGATTTGCCTCAATACCCCCGAATTCATGTCGCGGTAAGTGATCTTCGCGTTGATGATCTGGTTGATATTTGTGCGCTCCGCATGAGAATATCGCAGCTGGATAGGATATTCATCTTCATCCTCCTTGTATTTAGAGATCTCCTTTCCGAAGATGGCGGTCCGCATTTCAAGACCGATTTGCCCGAGTGACAATCCTTCACGGTTTGCACGTACCCGGTCGATGTTGATGATGATCTCAGGTTTATTGATGTCAAAATCGGACTTCAACTGTTCGATACCAGGGACTTGTATGGAATCAAGATAGGACTTGAAGGCGATGGAGGCCGGGATGAGTTCATCGAGATTTTCACCGGAAATTTCAATGTTTACCGGCTTTCCGGTGGGAGGGCCCATCTTGTTCTTCTCAACGCTGATGGTTACGCCCGGAATGTTTTTCAGGTTCTCTCTGATTTTATCCATGATGGCCTGGGTCGAGACGCCTCGCCGGAATTTACTCTCGGTAAAGTTAACGGTCACCTTCCCTTTGTTGGCCGATACAGACCGGTCAAACATACTTTCGCCCGCTCCAAGCCCGACATTGGCAATGATAGATTCAACAACCGGATTTTTTTCTCCCAGCACATGATTCACCTTCTTTTCAACCAGCCGGGTTACCGAATCGGTAACATTCTGATCGGTTCCTTCAGGTAATTTGATGAATACACTGACATAGGTGGGATTATTGTTCGGGAAGAACAATACCTTCGGTTTGACGACCCCTGTAATAAAGATACTGAAGAAAAACAAAGCGACGACTACCCCCAGGAGATACCAGGGATTACGGCCTTTCAAAGCCACTACCAGTGTCTTCTCATACATATACAATGCCCAGGGCCAGGTTACGTTCTGGAAACGGAGAATGGCGCTTTTCAGGACCAAACGGTAAAGGGCGTTGAGGATGAGTGCGAAAATGAAAATATTGCCCATGGCAAAACCTCCGGCAATGTAGGAGATCAGGGCAAGGACAAACATCACGATGCTGGAGACCAGCAATCTTTTCTTGTCCGATTTATGTTCAACCTGGTCATATTCATGTTTCATGAAGGTGACGGCGAACACAGGGTTAATGATATAGGCCACAAAAAGGGAGGCAAAAAGAGTCAAAATAAGAGTGACCGGCAGGTAATGCATGAATTTCCCGACAATTCCAGGCCAGAATGCCAGTGGGAAGAATGGCGCGAGTGTGGTCAGTGTGCCTGAAAGAATGGGAAGGAATACCTCTCCTGCGGCATTTTTTGCCGCCTTCACAATATCGGGCTGGTCCCGGTGGAGGCGGTGGGTGTTCTCGATGACCACAATGGCATCGTCGACAATGATTCCAAGGGCGAAAATAAAGCCGAACATCACGATCATGTTCATGGTGAATCCCAGACTAGGCATGATCAGGTAAGCCACAAACATGGAAAGCGGGACGGAAAGAGCCACAAAAAATGCATTGTTCAACCCCATAAAAAACATGAGTACAACAACGACCATGATAAACCCGATGATAATCGTATTGTTCAGCTCCTCAAGGGTGCTCTCGGTAAACCGTGACTGATCACCTGTGATGGCCACATTGAGATCGGGAGGATAGACGGTTTTTTGCAAGACCTTCATGATCTCCTTGATCTCTTCGGAGGCTTTGATCAGGTTTTCACCGCTTTTTTTGATCACGTTCAGTGTGACCACATTTTTGCCGTTCAGCCGGGCAAAACTTTCCTGGTCATTAAAGGAATCCCTTACATCA
>Ga0268283_1000064_pt1 | contig 106906 bp, 91 predicted proteins | sample saktaG_13_FD_190140 | JGI IMG/M metagenome (GOLD analysis project Ga0268283, IMG submission 190140) | Saline water microbial communities from Sakinaw Lake, British Columbia, Canada - sak_2013_06_06_36m | ecosystem: Environmental > Aquatic > Non-marine Saline and Alkaline > Saline ...
TTAAAGGTGCAATTACAGAATGCTTGGGTAAGACCCATACTGACCACAAATCAGAATTGGATTCGCTGCTTTCCCTAAGATTCCAGCTTTTTAGGAAACCGCAATTTGATGCAACTTGAAGTATAACAGCGGTGGACCAAAATGTGCGTAGTCCTTATCAACATTGTTGGCATCCTTTAGGAGCCATGTGATCCTGGCAACGGCGGGAGATAGAAAATGCTCGGCCTCGTTTTTGCCAAGCAGAATAATGGCTGTCCGGGTAATCCTGCCGGAAATGCAGATCTTGGCTTTGTTCAGAAACGTGTCGTCGTCCCACTGGGCCGCATCCTTAACCAGCGATGGATGTTTCTTGGAAAAATTTTGCCGTGCAAGAGCGATGGATTGGGCATCGAGATCGTTTATGGTGGCTCCGTCACAGATTCCGGCGGACCAGTCCTCGCTCTCTTGCCTTCGTATGCGTTCAATTTTCTGAAGACTCAAAGGACCGAGGGAATCATGGATACGCCCATAGGCAATTCCTTGCCATGTGGTTGGCACACCCCGCAAAGCTGGAGGAATCTGGAAAGCGACAATGCGATGGCCGTCGATATTCTGCTCGTGAATACGGATGAAGGTAGTTTGGTGATTGGTGTGTCTTGAGATTTCTCGTTTAAGCTTCTCCAAACCCGGGGCATGTTGCCGATAATTCGATCCAACAACTTGCCGGGGCAGACGATCGGTTACACCGAAAATCAGCCAGCCATTTGGCTGCCCATTCAGATTGGCCTCATTGCTCAAGGCTGAAAAGTATCGGCCAAGATCGTCAAAATCAAAATTGTTTTTAGCCTCCTTGAACTCGACCCATTCGGTCTCAGCCGGCAGGTCCATCAATTCATGCAACTTCAGGCCGGGATCACGGAGAATGGTCATTCCGCCTCCTCGTTACCGCCATCCCTCCCCATGCGGTATTTGATGTCGTAGTTGATGATGAAATCAAGTTCTTCATCGGTGAAGCCGAAAGGCTTGGCTAAAAGTTGGTCGATTTCGTCGATAATATCCTTTGCATGAATAGCTCTCATTTCATCATAGACGATCGTGTGACCCTGTTTGGTTCTGATTGTTTTACGAGATGCTGTTTTATTGAGCATTCCTATAAGGTGTGTAGCCAATTCTTGCCAATTTTCATTAATGATAGCTCCAGGCATCTTGAAAGTGCGCAGCAACACATCATTGACATGCTCGCAGTCAGAAAATGAGCTATAATACCAGTAAAACAGTGATGAGTTGAGAAGGCAGGCTGTAAAACTAGCTGCGTTCTTCTTAGTGAAATGTATCACCCGACCATGCGGAGGCTCCATGAACTCTCCGTTACGGGTAAAAAACGGCAGTACATCGAAAGCCTTTAACCAATACCGGCAAGCTTCTTGGTAATAGAGGATTCCTTCTCCGCACCCACCATCGTTGGTGAGTGAATCGATTATGGTCTTTGGTTCGCTGATTTTAGCATAGATGCCAACTTCAAGATTGCTGCTGAACTTACCTATCCGGTGATCATGCAGACGAACGAGATGTTGGCATAGACAGAGAAGGTTCGTTGCCGAAGATCTTTCTTGGGTATAGAAGCGAGCTATTCGGTTTGTTGCATAACCCACTGGGGGATATGCTAAAGACAACAGAATAACAACTGGCATTTCCACACCTTCGAAAATCGACTCTGGGCGTCGCGGAAAAGGAACGGCAACTATTTGCCCTCGTTGCCTTAGAAGATTCTGAAGTGATTGTAACCGTTCAGAGGATATTGCCGTAAGTTGGACTATCAAGCCAATTGGTGACTTTTTCCGTGCAATTGTGATCGACCTTTCAAATACAAAGGCATACAAATTTTTGGTAGCGGCGGTGACAAATTTATCAAGTTTTATTTCATAACTTATGGAGCTGGGAGAGTAGACAACATACGGTGGGTTGCCAATCACCACATCAAAACCACCTCCATGCATAATCCCGTAAAACTCCACAAGCCAGTGAAATGGCTGGTGGCTGGCTTTCCATTTAACAAATGCCGCCTCATAAGCGCTTTTGGATTTGAAGCTGCCTGCTGCGATACCGTATTCTGATGCCAGATAGCGGTCCAGTTCGTTATCAAGAACATGTAGCCGGTCGTGCAAATTTTGTTTGTCCTGACCAGTGACCTTGCCTCCGTGGGTGGTCTGCTGGACGCGGAACTGTGTGAATGCCTTTTCGACGGTCAGCAGATCATCCTCAAATTGCCGGTAGGCATCCATTGTTTCACCGAACTGCAGCGTTGTCTGTTTCTGCTTCCCGGCAGCCTTTTCGCTGAACGCCTTGCGGGCCTGATCCTCCGTGGCATAGCCGACCAGGGTGTTGCCGGAGCGGATGTTGAAATCCATGTCGGGAAGGGGCTCGATCTGTTCCGCCGTTTCCACCTGTGCTACCAGTTTGAGAAAAAGGCGCAGCTTGCAGATTTCCACCGCCTCGGCCATGATGTCCACCCCATACAGGTTATTGATGATGATGGATTTCAGAATGAAGTAGCGCTCGCTGGGGTGTTTTCCGATTTGGGACAGGACATCCTTGAAATCGCTGAACTGTTTGGGATGATGGGGCTTGCCTTCGATATCTTCGATAAACCGCGCCATGCGTTCCAGGCAGTCGCTGTACAGGGTTTCAAGGATGCGCAGGGCGGCAAACAGGAAGGCGCCGGAACCGCAGGTGGGGTCGAGCACCGTGACCTTTTCGATGGCCTGCCAGAAGGCGCGGAGCAGTTCCGGGCCTTCGCAGGTGACAATGGCATCGCGGGCGAACTGCCAGATATCCAGATTCAGGGTGATCAGATCGTTGATATGTTGAACTTCGCCATTTTTGAGTTTTTCCCGGATTTCCAGGCATCGGATACGCCGGTTGACATATTCCCGCCAGGTTTCGGTGATCAGGCGCAGGGAATCACCCGATGACGCCTGTTGCAGGTTGTAGCGTTTGTCATGCATTCGGGATTTTGGATCGTGCATACCGGTTTGAACAAAATCAGGCAAATCGCTTTCCGGAACCAGGGAACCGTCATCCCGAATGACCCCATGTTTGAGCGCCGGATAAATGTAGCGGTCCGGTTCCTCTTGCAGTAGCTTCCACAGAAAACCATCGGATTTGAAGGCGATGGGGCATTTCTTTTCAGCAGCGTCAAAGAGAAAAGGAATGAGGGTATTCTTGCCGATATACTCGGTGATGTCCTCCTTGGTGTAATAGGCCCCCATCTGTTTCTGGTTGATGTATTTTTCGAAAATATATCCCACCACGTCGGGGTTGATCTCGTTATCCACGCGCAGCGGCCGATCATCCAGATGCCAGCAGTACTGGTCAAAGAAGGCAAACAGTTTTTCGAAGGCATGGTCCGGAATATCGATATCGGGATTCTGCACTTCCAGTTGATGCACTTCAAAAAAACCGCCGTTTAAAAAGGGAACCCGCCCCAGGAGCTTCTCCATAGCCAGGTCGAGCTTACGATCGGATGGCGACTTACCCAGTCCGTCGTGAAACAGGCGCAGCAGGAAATATCGATAGAAGGTTTGGAACCTGTCCTTGCCACTGGCTTGTTGAACCATCGCCAGGCGATTCTTGAGATAGTCGGTATCGCCGTCCAGAAACCCTTTTTTCTGGATAAAATACACAAACATCAGGCGGTTTAGTGTCAGCGACGTGTACCATGCCAGATCGGATGCTATTTTGATGCCCTCGACGAGCTTGAAAAACGCCGCATGCTCAGCTTTAAAGCGATCGTAGAACTTTTTCGTGATTTTATCCACGTCCAGAGCCGCCCTGACCCGACCGGCAACATCCACAACCGTGATGGCATCCTCTTCATCCATGCTGACGGCAATCTGATCGAGTCTTTGAATCAGCGGATCTCCGGACTGATTCACATCAAAACGATGGTCCCGGCTGGCCAGGGGCTTGCCAGGTTCCCGGCGGACCCAATGCCAGACTTGCCTGCCATTTTGATGGTCGGCATAGATCACGAAATGCTCCCGTACCGACTGGGTGACCTTGTAATCGATTTTCAGTCGCGTGGGTCGATCCGGAATTACGGAGCAGACAAATGCGACAAAGCCCCGTTTCTGAGCGATGGCTGTCAGGCAAACAGTGTCGTTGCCTACCGGAATGTCCAGCCGGGCATGGTGATTATCCCAGCCCAGGTGTTCACGAAACAGGGTTGAAAATTCAAATGATTTTAAACATTTTCTTACGGCGGCTGCATCGATTTTCACTGAATGGCCCCTTCATTTGTGTTGCGCAACCCCATGGAGCAGATCACCTGCGGTTCATTCGTTTCCAAATCTTCGGTCACGCGGCACAGGCGGGCGTCCTGGCGGATGGATACCACCAATTCCGCCAGATCCGGATCACTGATGCCGCTTTTCAGTTGCCGGTTGAGTGTGTCGGTGGCCGCCTGGAGCAGAGGATATTTATAGATATCCTCGATGGCCTTGAGCAGCTCGGGGTCGGCGAAAAATGCCCCCTTAAGGGTGTCGGCATGGGCCTTGAGGCGTTCATAGGTGCGGAAACGGGCGCCCGATGGCCGGCCGAGCTGGCCACCCACGGACTTTTCGGTATCGATGATGAGCCTTACACCCTGAGCGACCATTTCATGATGTTGGTCATGACGCGGCAGAGCGGTCATATCGGGTGGGCATTCGGCAGCTTTCAGAATCGCAAACTGCGACTCCGTGACGCTATTGCCCGTTTTGTCTATCCAGGCCAAGGCGTCGTTTCCTTCGGAGGTACGCAGATACACCAACGCCCCCTCGGGCTGGTTGACGGTTGGCTGATGCGGCCGTGTGGAATACACCACGTTCGGCATGGCGGGGATAATCTTCTCAAGATCGGGGTTACGGTCAATGGCGTTTTTCCAGATCTGGTAGGCGTACGAGGCCAGATCCACCTCGGCGTCTTCTTCGCCGTCAAAGATGTCTGCTTTTTCAGTAAACAGGTTGCGCACGGTCTGGTCCTCATCCTGATCCTCAAAAAAAGTTTCGTCGGCCCCGACCACATCGGCATTTTCCTGCAGGCGTTGACGAACGCGCGCGCGAAGTCGAATGATTCGCTCCACCCCATCGGCGGGCAGAAAAGAGTAACAGAGGATGGTGTCGGCTTGCTGGCCGATCCGGTCCACGCGACCGGCGCGCTGGATCAACCGGATGATGGCCCACGGCAGATCATAATTGACAATGACAGCGCAGTCCTGAAGATTCTGCCCTTCGCTGAGCACATCCGTGGCCACAACGACGCGCAGCTCGTCTTCCGGTTTTACCTGCTTACGCCTGTCGTTACTTACCGGGCTGAAGCGATAGGCCATGGCCGTTGGGTCGTCCGTATTTCCCGTAATACCGGCCAGAGAGGATAGGTGTTGAGCCTTCAATTGGGTTTCAAGATAGTTCACCGTGTCTGCAAACTGCGAAAAGACCAGCACCTTGTCCTTGGGATGACGTTGGGTCAGCAAAGTAAGAAGGGCTTGAAACTTGGTGTCCCTTTCGGCGTTCCACGTTCCGGCGCGAGCGAGGACGGTCAAGAGCGAAGCGGCATCCGCTTTCAGATCCTTTTTAAGCGAATCATCAAACAGCTCCGGCCTCAGCCATTTGAAACGCCGCTTGAAATCGGAAGTGTAGATGTTGTAAACCGCAGCAGCCCGCTCGCGAAAACCTTTCTCGGTCAAGGCATTTGTCAAAATGGCGAGAGGTTCGACGGTTTCGCCGTTGCTATCGGTTTCGTTGGCCGGTTCCCACAACTCACTGTCCTGATCGTTGACCCAGGTGTCAAGAAGCCCAAAATCCTGGGTTCCGATGGAAAGGGGCAATCCATTTTCAATGGCATGCAGGAAGATAAAATTTCTCAGGATGTGACGCTCCACGGACAGGAGAAAGGCATGACCGCTGCTCTCAAGCCGCTTAAAGAGGTTGGTGCGGCAGAAGCCCATGAGACGCGTCCCGGCCCGTGACAAATCCGCCAGCACCCTGGCCTCTTCCGGCGTGGGTGGTTTGTGAGGCGATGGTTTTTGGTAATTGCCGAGGCCGTAACGGGGGAGCGTTAAATTATTGATTGCACCGACCACATCCTCCGAAAAGAGTCGCGCATAAGGATCTTTCGGGTCATTATCATTGATGATGAACGTCACCGTCCTGGGAACCCGGTCCGGAAAATACGATCGCGATCCGTCGGCGAACTCCAGAAATTTTCGCTTCCGATCTGGATCAAATCTGGCATAATTTTCCTTGATGAAGCTGCGGGTGCGGCGAACCAGATAGAGGCGCATCAGGTCCCGCCAATCGTCCGCATGGGTGCTTTTCTCGAAAGCCGCCAGGGACCGGACCGGAATCTGCATTCGCAGCAGTTCGTTTTCGCTTTTTTCGCGGATGAACTTTTCCGGTCGAATCCCGATGTCCTTGTGCACATCAATAAACAATCGAAGCTGGTTTGAGAGATCGAGATATGTTTTGTTATAAGGTGTGGCCGAAAGGAGAACAACGCGGCTGTCGTTGGCGCTGATGTATTCGGCAATGGCCCGATATCGACTGCCCTCCCGATTTCGAAGGTTGTGGCTTTCATCGATGACGACAAGCCGAAAGCGCTTTAACTCGGGAAGTTTTTTCTGGACCTGGGTAATGGATAGAACCTGGGCGCGCAGGCGATATCGCAGGCGGTAGTCCTCCCACATGTGGATCAGATTTTTCGGGCAGATGATCAGTGTTTCAAGGCCGTGATCATCCTCGAAAATCCGCGCAAGGGCAGTGGCCATCAGGGTCTTGCCCAGGCCAACCACATCGCCGATCACTACCCCACCTCTTTTGTTCAGATGATGGGCCGCAATCTTGACAGCGGCAATCTGGAATTCGAACAGCTTGTTGCCGAAATCGCTGGGGATGGAGAACTCGGCAAGACCGAATCTGGCCTCCTGTGACATGTGATAGGCCATCTTGACGTAGATGTGATACGGGGGAATCAGCTCCGGACGTGCCCAACTGCTCTGGATTATTTCGACCAGTTCATTTGAAATATCCACACAAAACCGGTCATTCCAGCGATCTTCAAACCATTCCTCCAGCTTGGAGCAGGCATCGTGGTCGAGTATGTCCACATTCAGCTCGCCCTGTTTGGCCAATCCGGCAAGGGTCAGGTTGCTGCTGCCAAGATAGCCGATATCGGGATTAAGGGGATCGGGACGAAAAAGCAGATATAGTTTGGCGTGGAGCGAATGACGCAGAAACAGTTTGACAATGACTTTTCGGGATGTAATCTGCTCGGCGAGCTTGCGAAGTCCGGCTTCGTCTTCATTGGTCGGGAGACCGATCATCAACTGGTTGCGAAAATCCTGGGCCAGTCGCCGCTTCAGCACAATGGCTGTTGACTGATCTATCGGCTCTTCGCCTCCCAGAAGGCTCATTGCGGATCGAAGCTGATCCTGGGGCATTTTCTGCATGCCGATCAACAGCCTGCAGCAGTGATCATTCCCTCCAGACCATCTTTCAACCAGATGATCCACCAGCCGCCAGCCCCGCAGATTGAAATAACCGACACAAAAGTCCGCCCGCTCTGACAGACCCAGGGCATCAGAGAGAGCCGTCAATAGATGCTTTTCGATGTTATCAAATATCTGAGGCATTCAGATCACCTTCCGCAGCATTGCGCTTGATATGGCGATTATTCCCAAAAAGTAAAATTGCGCCCTGTGTGGGGATAGCCTTCCTCCCTTGGCTGTTAATCAGACCGAGTGTTTTACTGATTGAAGGGGTCTAGTTGCCGGGATACGGATGCAAAGAACTCGGAAGCGGACCGGAAGTCGATATCTTCCGAAGAAGCTGGTAATATTTCTACTATACCACAAAAATGCTTTAGTCCCTGTATGAATTCCAGTGATCCATGTCAACATAAAACATTGAGGATGTAGAAGCAAAAAAGGGGGATGGCGCCCTCGCTTAAAGGTCGCATCCCCCAAAAATGCAGAAAAATGAATAGGATTTTTGTGAGAAGAACAATCAGTTCAAACTGCATTCAAGATGAGGCGGCAAAAAGTAGGCAATGTAGCCGGCGTTTGAATGCAAACATCAGTCCTCATAAAATGAAATGGGCGAAACCCCTATGTGGACTTCTTTAACGCCTCTTACCGCCCAGGTGTGAGATTTCAGGGTATTTTCCATCTCCTGCTGAAGCGTTTCGGCAATTTTGGCCTTGATATGCACGATGCCGTTTACCGCGCACACTTCAACCGCGGGATTCAATTCAATCAGCGCGGCTTTGACTTCCGCGCTGAGCGCCAGGTTTTCCAATGCCTGCTGCGATTCCGGCGTTGTCTGAAACTGCTTCTTGGTTACGGTGTGACAGATGATATCCACGGCATCTTCCACGGAAATCTTCCGGATATGGATGACCAAATCATAAAGCTGCGAATTTGTTGTATTGATTCCGTAAAGAAACTGGGCCCATTTATTTCGCTCGTCATCATCTTTGATCAGCATTCTGCGGGCTTCTTTTTCGGAAATATTTTTCCGCTGCATTTCCAGCTTTACCCGATCCTCGATATCGGCGATGATCCGTACCTTCAGGACGTGGGATATCCCCTGAAGGAAAAAATGTCCGGCCAGGCCGTGATATACCAGATTGTCTTCCCGCATGACCTTGAGAAACGCGGTTTGAATCAAGGACATGTAGCGTTCTTTTCCAACACCAAACCGGTCCAGAATGGACGGGGCGTCATGTATGGCTCTTTCCAGCTTGATTTCAGGAATCTTGAACAGTTCGGAAGTATCCAGAAGAATATCTCTGGACAGACAGTCATACCCCAGCCTCCGGGCGACGCCTTCGGCCACTTCCTTTCCTCTGCTGTAAGAACCGCGTGAAATGGTAATGATGGACATAAAAACAATACCTTTGTATTAATGTAAAATAAAAACAAGCCGCTGGTTCCCAAGCTGAAGTTTGGGAACCAGCGGCTATGCAATAACCATCTGTCTTCAGACTATACGACTTCAGACTGATTTTTTCAAGCTTCCCCGAAACTTTGCTCCAGAGAAACGGCCGGTTTGCGTCCTTTCCACATACTGACCAGAATAATGGCAGCGCCTGTCAGCAGGGCCAGGCACATGGTGACGAAGCTGACCCGGTCCAAAAGGAGAACGGTTGAGGCGTCAAACGATAACAGATCCAGTTTGTTGAGATATTTTGGAATGGCGAACAGCCGGCTTGCCGCCACCATCAGCATCAATACGCTCATCACGATTTTGATCATGCTCTCTTTGACATACGTGGTGCCGATGGCGCCGAGTTGAACCCCGAAAAGCGACCCGCCCAGAATAATCAGAACCAGCCGGATGTCAACCATCCCATGCATGGCCCAGTTGATGGACCCCGCCAGTCCCATCACAAAGGCAATCACCAGTTCGGTGGCCGAGGCGATAATGCTGGATGCGCCGATCATGTAGATCATGCCGGGTACGCCTATAAATCCGCCCACGGCAATGGTTGCCGCCAGCATTCCTGTCGCAAGACCCACCGGAACCGTAAACCATAAGGATATGGTTAAATTGGCACGCTTGAAGTGGATCATGGGCGGCAGATGAATGGCCTGAAGTCTTTTGGCGAGCGAAGACGTCTTTTCCTGCCCGTCCCCGGAGGATGATTTTAATGCGTCATAAAATACATAGCCTCCGACGATGATCAGGATGGCCACAAAAGAAAGACTGACATAAAGATCCGATCCTACCGCGCCCCATTTGCTCAGAACTAATTGTTGGACTTTGATGCCGATCTGAACGCCGATCCCGGCCGATACCGCCATATACAGCCCAAGTTTGATATCCACCTGGCCGTATTTATAGCGTTTGAAAGCGCCGATCATGGCTTTCGGGAATTTGTGGCACATGTTGCTGGCCACGGCGACCGTACCGGGCACCCCCAGGCTCATCATGCCGGGGGTTAGGACAAAGGCCCCTCCGGAACCGATAAAACCGCTGACTAGGCCGCCAATGAATCCGACAAAAAACAGAAATGAAATGTTAACAACATTGAGATCGATAAATTGAACGGCGTCTAAGTTCATCAAATCACTCCTTATGTGTGTATTGCCTTTTGATGGCGAATATGAAAATGCTAAATTTTATGTCAACAGACTATGAAACTGATACATTCCTTCGACCCCTTTAGAAAAATCAAAGGGAATTTCAAGCTTCATTGCGGTGATATTTGTAAAAATTTCACCGCAATGAAAAACCATATTCATATTTTATGAAACGGATTGACATAGGCATAGGCGCGTGGTCTTTTTTGGACTTTTTTGGTCTGGGTGACGGTTTTGCCGACCGAAGGTTGCAGCGTATCTTTTTTCATGGGTTTGATCCCCATCAGGGACCATAGATTACTGGCAAAGGACCCGTGTGCGAATGAAAAAATAAAAACGGTCGCTACCGGCAGGGCGGCATAAAAGCCGCCTTTGGTAAAATAGCTCATGACCTTATCCGCATTCCAGAACACACAACCATAAAGGGCTGCAGTAATCAGGCCGTAACCGATTGTCTTTTTGATTTCATCTTTTCGCTGCTGTTTGGTTTCTCTGGTCATAGGTTTTCCCTCCGGATGAAGCTGTTTTGTTGATAAACTGAAGACCGGTATGGTCACATCTTCCGAAATTTGTGTTTTGGTATATTCAGAATCCGTCACGACAAACTCAATCCGTCTGACGGTGTGCATGGCGTCATCCGCCACTGCCGATATTTCTCCGTACTGAATGGCATGATCGCAATGGACACCCTTGCGGGCGGATTTCTGTTTGAAGTCATGGAGAAATTCAAGGGCTTGATTGTAATGGGCAGCGGCGGACACGGAAACAGCGGAAGTAGATCCTGCACCCCGTGGCATGACGCTGACGACAAAAAGGTCATATTTCAGGCGCTGCGCCAGTTGAATAGCATATCCGGAAAGCGAATCATTTATACTGTCGGAATTTCCAATCACCAGGATTTTACGCCGCTCTGTTTCCACTGTCTCATTGCCTCGATAGGATAACATTTGATTATTTCCGATTTGATCTGTTAAGGATAATTAGCGATGGCATCGGATCTGTTGTTGATGATTGGCTATTTCAAGAATGATGCCAAAAGCTCAATATGGGTTTAATATGTTGATATAATTTGTAATAAATTTATTTTGCCTGATATTCGCAAACATGATAGATGTTGCATTATGTAACGTTTTTTCAGAAAAACTTATTTTTATAATAAAATCATAAAGTTAAATTCAGTTACAAAAAAACAGCCTGTGTTTCAATATGCAACGAAAGGGGAGAGGAATGATTTTTTTCAAGAAATTTGAAAAACCAGAAGATGAGCCTGCCGCTCCGGAATCGGATCTGACCCAGCTTCGCGCTTCGATCAAAAAACAACTGCCCGAGAATATTGCCTGGATTGCATTGAAAGAACTAGATCGCCTGGATAAAACCGATCCGTCGGTTCCCGAATACGGCATCGGACTGAGTTATGTCGAATTTCTGATTTCCCTGCCCTGGATTCAGGCCACGGACGACAATCTGGATATCAAACGCGCCGAAGAAATATTCACATCCCAGCATTACGGCCTGGCGCAAGTTAAAAACCGGATTCTGGAATTTCTTGCCGTGAGAATCCTTTTCAATATCCGTTCATTTCATGTACTGGTAGTGGATGATGAAGACATTGCCCGCACCAACCTGGAATATATTTTAAAAAAAGAAGGCTATCATGTATCGACAGCAGTCAATGGCGCGGATGCGCTGGAAAAAGTCATGGCCAGCGAATTCGACCTGATCCTTACGGATTTGAAAATGGAAAAAATGGATGGCATGCAGCTTGTGGAATCTGTAAAGCGCGTATCCCCGCATACCGATATCGTGATGATTACCGGATTCGCCACGGTCAGCTCGGCTGTGGATGCGCTGAAAAAAGGTGCGGCCCATTATCTTCCCAAGCCGATTAACCTGGATGAACTGCGGGCGACTGTCCGTCAGATTCTCGAGAAGAAAAAACATAAGCTCATGACCCGCAGCCCGATTCTGTGTTTTGCGGGTCCTCCGGGGACCGGAAAAACGTCCATCGGAAAAGCCATTGCCGAGGCACTGGAGCGCAAATTCATCCGGCTTTCGCTGGCCGGCTTCCGGGATGAAGCGGAACTGAGGGGACACCGGCGCACTTACGTCGGGGCCATGGCCGGCCGCATTATCAACGAAATCAAGCGAGTCGGAGTCAAAAACCCGGTTTTTATGCTGGATGAGCTGGATAAAATCGGTCAGGACTTCAGAGGAGATCCGGCCTCCGTTCTGCTGGAGATCCTGGACCCGGAGCAAAACGCGCAATTCATGGATCATTATGTGGATATTCCGTTCGATCTTTCCTCGGTCATGTTTATTGCAACCGCCAACATGGTGGAGAAAATTCCGGCGCCCTTGCTGGACCGGCTCGAAATCATCCAGTTCACCGGATACACGGAAAAAGAAAAACAGGCCATTGCCAAAAACCATATCATTCCCAGGCAGCTCAGAAATCACGGATTGTCTCACGATCGGCTGGCGTTTTCGGATGCCGCCATCACCCGGATTATCCGCGATTATACCCAGGAGGCGGGTCTTCGCAATCTGGAGCGCGAATTTGCCAATGTGTGCCGGAAACTTGCCCGGATTTGTCTGGATAACCCGGACAACACCTGTGTGGTGAACGTGGAAGACAGCTTGGTGGAGCAGCTTCTGGGGCCACGCAAATTCGCGCATGAAATTGCCGAAACCGAAAATCAGGTGGGGGTGACAACCGGTCTGGTATGGTCTGAACTGGGCGGAGAAATCATACTCGTTGAAGCGACAAAGATGAAAGGAAGCCAGCAGCTTATTTTAACCGGGTCCCTGGGAAATGTCCTGCAGGAGTCGGCCCAGACGGCGCTCAGCTTCCTGCGAAGCCATGGGGATTTTTTCGGGATTCAGCCGGATTTTTTTAAGGACGCCGATATTCACATTCACTTTCCCTGCGGCGCCATTCCCAAAGACGGCCCTTCAGCCGGAATCACCATCGCGCTGGCGCTGATATCGCTGCTGACGCAAAGACCGGCGCGCAGGGATGTGGCCATGACCGGAGAGCTGACGCTGAACGGCCGGATTCTTCCGATCAGCGGGGTTCGTGAAAAAATTCTGGCAGCCCAGCGGGCAGGTATCAAGGTTGTGATTTTCCCCAGACGAAACGCCGTGGATGTGAACAATCTGGAGCCCGAATCCTGTGAAGGCCTGGAGGTGCTGCTGGCGGATGATATCAAATCCATCGTGGAACGGGTCATCGAATAACAAGGGGAGTGTTTCAATTGAAATCCATGACAATCCGGGGAAAAATCATCACGGTTTTTGCGATTTTCCTGACAAGTGTGGGCGCGCTGACGATCTTTGACTGGTGGAGCATCGAGACCGTTCAGCAGAAAGTTACAGTCAGCGAATTTTTCGAGGATATGTTCAACAATATTCTGGAAGCGCGGCGGTATGAAAAGAATTTTCTTTTTTATCACGACAGACGCAGTCTGGATGAAAACCTGATTTATATCAATAAAGCCATTGAAATTTCGACAAACATCAATAAAGATATCGAGCGGGTAGCCGGGAAGGAATATCATCGGTTTCAACTGGACTTAAATGGTTACAAATCCATGATCGAAGCGTTTGTGTCCCAGCAGGACAGCATTGTCACCGAAAAACAGGACGAATCGATCCGTTTGAAGGGAAAAGCCATCGGCGACTTTGCTGAAAAGCTGCTTTCGCTCAAACGGGAAAGAATCCATCTGGCGCTTGCCGGAATACTGGGACTGCCATTTGTATTTCTGGCGATTTTTGTCGTGCTTTCCATGCTGATTGCCCAACTGCTTTTTAACAGAATCCTCAAACCCCTTGCCCTGATACGCCGAACTATCGACCGGGTCGCTCTGGGAGACCTCAGCCCCATCCACTATGAAGAAAACGCCAAGGATGAGATTTCCATGTTGATTTACGCCTTTAACCGGATGGCGGGGGAACTGGAATCCAAACAGGAGCAATTGGTGCAGTCCCGGAAGATTGCGGCCATCGGCACATTCACCGCCGGCATTGCCCATGAATTGAACAACCCGATCAACAATATCTATCTGACGGCGGAATCGATCCTGGAAGATTACGGCACGCTTTCCGAATCGGAAGGCAGGGAACTGGTTTCTGATGTGCTGAGCCAGGCGGAACGGGCCGGAGACATCATCAAAAATCTATTGGATTTTTCGCGAAACGAGATGCCGTCATTTACGGAACTGGACATAAAGGAAGTGATTCAAAAAGCGCTCAAGCTGGTCAAAAACCAGACCATGCTTTCCGGGATAGTGGTGGAGACGGCCATTTCTCAGGATATTCCACACGTTTTGGGTAATTTTCGCAATCTGGAGCAGGTTTTTTTAAATCTTTTTATTAACGCCATCCAGGCGATGCCAGGCGGCGGATCCATCGTGGTCAACGCATCCCGCACGCCTGACCAAACCATCAAAATCACTGTTCAGGATACGGGAATCGGCATCAAGCCGGAAGACTTGGAACATATTTTTGAGCCGTTTTATACGACAAAGGCGGTTGGCCGGGGGACAGGTCTGGGCCTGGCGGTAACTTATGCGCTGGTCAAAAAACATGGGGGATATGTTGAAGTTCAAAGCCAGGTTCATAGCCAGGTTCATAGCGGCACGACGTTTTCAATTTATCTGCCGGTTCCGGATAAGAGCGGGGAGGCCTGATGAACATTCGCATTGCAGTCATCGATGATGAACGGATTGTCGGAAGCCGCCTGAAAAACGCCCTGGAAAAGACAGGGGAAGACTCACGCGACTGCACCTACGATGTCGAAGCCTTCACTGCGGTCGAACCCTTTTTCCAGCAAATGGCCGGCAAGGGATTTCATCTGGTTTTCACGGATCTGAAAATGCCGGATGCAGATGGCATGACGGTTCTGGAGCGGGTTAAAAAGATGAGCCCGGATACGGAAGTCATCGTCATCACCGGTTACAGCTCCATCGATTCAGCCGTTGAAGCCATCAAAAAAGGCGCTTATCACTACAGCGTCAAGCCGCTCAAGCTGGATCAAATCCGGCTGCTTGCCAAAAACGCCATTGAAAAAATCCGGCTGTTATCTGAAAACCGAAGTCTCCGAGAGGCCATTGCCCAAAGAGACTCCATAAACAGCATCGTGGGAGCAAGCACCGCCATGCAGGAAGTTTTCGCGTTAACGCGAAAAGTGGCGGCCGTGGACTGCAACGTGTTGATTCAGGGAAGAAGCGGCACCGGAAAAGAACTCGTGGCCCGCGCCATCCATACGTTGAGCCACCGGAAAAATTCTCTCTTTGTATCGTTTAACTGCGGCGGTTTTACCGAAGAGCTCATCAGCAGCGAGCTTTTCGGGCACGAAAAAGGTGCGTTTACTGGCGCCTCGACCACACAGATCGGACTCATCGAATCGGGCGCGGGCGGCACGGTTTTTCTGGATGAAATCGGTGAAATGCCTCACTCCATGCAGGTGAAGCTGCTGCATGTCATTCAGGAAAAGCGAATTTTCAGGGTCGGCGGCATTCATCCGATAGACCTGGATATCCGCATTGTCGCCGCCACGAACCGGGATTTGAAAAAAGAAGTCGAAGCCGGGAACTTCCGGGAAGATCTTTTTTATCGCCTGAATGTCGTTAACATTCAGCTTCCGAAGCTGGCAGAGCGCCGGGACGATATCCCGCTGCTGATCTCGCATTTTGTAGACAATTTTAACAAAGGTTTTGCGAAAAAAGTCAAAGGACTTTCCCCGCAGGCACTGGAGATTCTGATGCATTATGATTTTCCGGGAAACATCCGGGAGCTGAAAAATATCATCGAGCGGGCCATCGCGCTGACCGACCAGAGCCGCATTCAAGTGACCGATCTGCCGCCGGACCTCCAGAAACTCGATTTTAAAACCTTTGAAACCCTGGAGATGGAAACCCTGGAAGAGATGGAAAAACGCTACATTACCACGATTCTTCAAAGAACCAATTACAACCGCCATCTGGCTGCCAAAATCCTGGGCCTTCCCCGCACAACCCTGTGGCGAAGGCTTAAGGAATATGGCCTTGACCCCGAATCCGGCGACTACCTCATTTCCTGAAATATTTTCCGCGCCGCCAAAGCATGGTTGAAGGAACGGGCGAGGATTAAGCCGGAGGGAGAAGCATTTTTTTTCAGCGAAAGGCGGTTGCCTTTGAACAGAAAGACGGCGTGGCTTGCGATCCGCGCATATGGAAAGAAAGCGGGGCTTGTCCTGCCCTCTCATCCGCACATGCTACGCCATGGTTGCGGGTTTGCTTTGGCCGACCAGGGCGCAGACACGCGGCTTATTCAGGATTATCTTGGACACCGGAACATTCAGCACACCGTCAGATATACTGCCACCAATCCGGCGCGGTTTGAAAAACTTTGGCGTTGAGGTGAGAAATGCTGCAAAGCACTAATGGAAAAGCTCATTTAGCGCCGCTAAAACCCTTGCCGTGTCAGCCCGTAGCTGGTCTCGGTGCCAAGTGAAGCGTTTGGTTCGATTATTTACATAGTTTCGTTTTTATCTGGGGTCAAATAATATAGCTCATATACCCACTGCATATCTTCAGTGTATGTCTCTGTGGCTAAAACTTTTGGAGAGAACTTGATGCCATGGTAAAATCTGCCAGTATTGCGGTCTGCATAATAATAAACGGCCAGAACGAATAAACCTGCAATAGCATTTATTGTGTTAATCAGGTTTGCCTTATAAAAAAATTTATCTCTGTTGTGCTTTACATCATTGTAATCACACCACCATGACGGGTTTTTATCATTCATGTAATCTATCCAAGGTTCAACAGAAAATCCATATTTAGGCAGATCAATTGTCATCTTATAAAATTTGGGGCAACTTCCAGTAATCACTTTCCTATAATCAACCATATTGGGGTATCGGCTTTTTCCTGGTTTTTCTGTAATTTTCTGTAATTGACCTGGACTAACTACATCGCAAAATAGCTTGGCTATTACATCTATTTCAGAACACGCGGAAAGGTAAAGACGTGTAAGCTGTATAGAGTAAGTTTCGAAATTGTCATAATGGATTTCAATGAATTTTGAAACTTCATTGAGGTCAGAATCGAGAGATAAAAAATAATCCCAGTGAAGATATTTCATAAGATCTCCAATCCGGCACGGTTTGAAAAACTTTGGCGTTGAGGTGAGAAATGCTGCAAAGCACTAACAGACAATAAGTCACGGATCGAACCACAGATTTGGGCGTCATTTGAAATACGCGGCTAACTCAACTGATATGGTACTCGATATGACACCGAACAATAGCCATATTAGACCCATGACAGAAATGTTAATGCCGCCGGTTTCGGTAACTTCAAGCTTAGTGCTAAGATATTGGTCTTGCTCTGTGCGCGCCTGCTTTTCTTGCTCAAGGGCAGCAGCCTGGGCGCTAAAGTTTTGATCCATCTCGGCTTGTGTTTGATTAATTCGGCTGTTGATGTGCTCGATGTTTTGTTCCAGAACTTCAATGCGTTTCTCAATGCTCGCGTCAAAAGCGGCTCTCGCCGACGAATGACCAAGCATATTTACTTTCATTGCGGGAAAGGTGCCGGAGAAACTTCCGATGACATCGGAACTTTCTCCGGACACGATGCGCCCGCCGGAAATCAGCACTCGGTTGAACCACGCGAGGAAAGACGGGAAGATCCCGGGGCGACCAAAAAGCACCCGTGTTTCATGGATGCCATAGGCAACGGTTCCAATACCAAAAACTTGAAGGAAGAGCCCCGTAATTCGTAATTCTGGTTCCGTACCTCCTTTTGGCACACCAATGAGCCACGCAACAATCCAACCGGCTATCCATGCAACGACTAAACCAAAGAGTGTCCACCAGAAGAAGCGTGCCCCCCAAAAGAGGTGATACCATAATGCTTTTAGAGAGATTACCCTGTTTCTATATATCATCTGCTTTTGCATGTTTTTTCTGGAATAAAACAGTAAGGCATTGACCTTAGTGCAGGTGCCTTTCGCCGCCGGTGCTGGTTGTGTTCATGCGATACTGAGGAATCTTGTTCAGGGTGTCGCCCAGCTCTTGCGCTGCAATCCGCAGTTCATAATTTTTTTGCAGATTCATCCAAATATCGGGTCCGGTGCCGAACCACTTGCCCAGGCGCAAAGCCGTGTCGCCGGTAATGCCGCGTTTGCCCGCAATGATCTGCGTGAGCCGGTTCGTCGGTACGCCCAATTCTTTCGCAAGGGTGTTTGCGCTCATACCGAGAGCTTTCAGCTCGTCGGCCAGGTGTTCCCCTGGATGAATGATAAGTCTCGCCATAGTTGCCTCCTAGTGATAATCCACGATTTCCACGTTAAGTGCGCCAGGTGAACTATCCGGCCATTCAAAACAAATCCGCCATTGATCGTTGATGCGAATACTGTATTGACCTTTGCGATCCCCTTTGAGTGCTTCGAGGTGGTTCCCAGGTGTATTTAACGCCATCAGGCGGTCGGCTGCGTGGAGCCTATCCAATCGCAGAATTGCTTGCCGCTCGATCCCCTGAAACGCCTTTACCCTTTCACCGTCGAAAAACACCCGCGTGCGCTTGTTGCGGAAACTTATAATCATGCTGTATGTTACATATATTATACGCTGTACGTCAAATATCTATTTTGTTGGAAGTTTTTATTTGTGTCAATGGTTTTGATGATTATTTCTGGGCGAATCCGCCAAGTTTGACGGAGCGGGTGTTACTCGCACCAATAGCCAGTGACCAAGCAGGAGACTTGTTCAGTAGGCAAGTCCAATGCCCAACAGTTTACTTGTCCACTGGGCAAGTTCAGCCATCACTGAATTTGCTCCGACAGTTCGGTGAAAAGTCGATCGCAGTGAGGTGATTTTACACGAACGACAGCAGGACTAATTCGCTCCAATAACCGGGACGCATCGCGGATCTTCCGATATTCCCCTTTTTGCGTATTACGGGTGGCAATTCCCATGGCAGATGCCACTGTTGCCTTGGCGATCTGTTCAACATTGGGATTTCCCGGAATCGGATTCGAATTGAAACCCTGCCCATAGTAAGATTTAAGGGCATCTTTGTCGGCAAGGAACCATGCCTCCAGTAATTGAACCATAAGATGACAATGGTTGTCCGGAACGGAGGAACTGATCCAACCATCGCGTTGTTGAAGATGTGCCCATGGCGTCAATAAAACTGGTGCTTCGGCATCAACGAGTAAAACATTGAATGATTGAGGGTGCGATTGGATAGCGGTTTTGAAATCATCAAAGGCGCTGTTACGGCCACCGCACATGACGATTCTGCACCGAATACGCTTTGTTGATGCCAGATCATAAATCTCTTGGAGGAACGCCCGATAGCCTCCGCGTAGTTCATCCTTTGTTGACCGACTCTCACCTCCTCCTTCGATGTAGATGCGAATTTCGGTTACCATCTGGTACCTCCGATTTCACCCATGCGCCACAGATCCCCGAGTTTATACTTTTCAAGCCATTGTCGGAGGATTGCTGGATCCAATCGACTCAAATGCGTTCCGTCTATTTCACGTTCGCACACGACAATCGCATCGGGTATGTCACTGAGAGAAGAAACCAAGGCATCCGAGTGGGTTGTGACGATGAGCTGAGTCTTATGAGATGCTTCAATCAGCATCTCGCCGATCTTTGGAAGGATATCCGTGTGGATGCCAAGTTCCGGCTCTTCGATGCAGATCAATGGGGGAGGCTTCGGATGGCACAAGACACAGATGAGACAGAGGTATCGGAGAGTGCCGTCCGACAATCGCGTGGCTGGTATAGGATTAGCCATTCCTTTCTCATGCACATACACTTGAATGGTTCCACCGTGAACTTTCGTGGAGATATCATCGATACCTTCGTAGAAAAAATTCAGTTTTTCGATAATTGTACTGCGAAGTCCGTGGTGCAGGATGTCATTCAATACCAGAGCCAGATTGCTCGCGTCTTCGAGCAGAAAATCCTCCGGCAAGTCGACTTGTTGGGGTTTTCGGGGAGGTATATTACGGCTGAAGCTCCATTCCCTATAAATCTTCATTGCAGCGAATTGTTCGCCCAACCACGTTATTTCCGGGAAAATTTCCGTCCCCTTTTTCTGCGCCAGGATGGATTGTTCTGAACTGACCGATTCTTTCTTCAATGTCCTCAGATAACCGTCATTCTCCTGTTGCGATGCCCCTTCAATACGGGATCGGGTGTTCAGTACGGGTCGCCCGTGTCTGTAGCGGTAATAGAAGTTGACGTCGTCTTCTTTGGAATCGATTTTGGATTCATCTTCAATACTCTCATCAACAAGGTCAAATCTCTGCCCGCTCTGAGTGAATGAGAGACTGTAACGCAACGGCTTTTTCCCCAATGGATATTCCGCCGTCAACTCGATTTCAGCAATGCCTTTCGCGTCATGGCCTTTCCAGAGCCATTCCATAATGCCGCCACCTTCACGAATCGGTTTTGGTAGATCCAAAGGCGCAGCCTGAATGATGGATAATGCTTCAATCAGATTGGATTTCCCTGATCCGTTCGCACCGATTATTACATTCAAATTTCCTAACGAGAAAGTTTCGGAAGATGGCCCGAAAGACAAGAAGTCCCGAAGTCGTATCGTTCTGAGTAGCGTGGTCAGTTTCATGATCATTCTCCTCTATTCTAAAACAATTCTCGTTTTCGTTTGTCTCGAAAGTTTGCGATCATGGAAAAATAACATAGCGATAATTATATGTTACGTCAAGCATACTGATCCCCCTTCACCGAAATCGAAACAACCCCGCCTTGCGCACAAGAATGTAGGCCTTTAACTCGTGTTTCATTGTGAAACGCTGATTGCATCCCCAGTTTTGCAAGGTTTGCCGTATTCCTATCCTTTTTGATGTTCCAAACTGAAACATCAGCATTGCTGACATATCCCCCGCGGACAGCTCTCTCTTTTCGCCATGGTAATTAAAATTCAATATTTCAGTGTATTGCTGATTTATTTCCGAGTTGGCATCAATTTTGATTAGAGGAAGTATCATGCAGCGCTTTGGAAAGGGAAAATAAGTGGATGGAACATATACTGGTGAGCATGGACATCCGGCAGGAGGCTGACAGCCCTTTTCCCCTCTTAAATCAGGATGAGACGGGTGGTTTTCTGGCAGCGGTATATCGGGCCATTCATTTGGCGGAACGGATCAAGGCCAATGTCCATATTTTGCTGGTTTGGTATCAAGAACCGGCATGTTCCCCGGCAGACGCCTTCACCGGATTGGAAGATGCGGCAAAAAAACATCTCGAATTGATGATTGAAAAAGCCAGATCCAACGGGGTGAGCGTGCATTATTACGTTACAAAAGGGAATTTTGAAGACGAAGTCATCCGGTTTGTAGCGGAGAAGAAAATCACGCTGCTGATTCTCGGACTGCCGCAGGGTGATTCTGAAAGTTCCGTGGAATTCAATAAAGCGCTATATGCGATCCGTCAAAACGTCCGGTGCGCCATCGAGCTGGTTCGCCGGAAAAAACCATTAACAAGGAGGAAGTAACATAATGACTCTACCCTGGCATCTTTATCTGCCGATTGCAGGCAACAGCGTGAACATTCTGCTGGTTTTCGGAATGGGCGGCATTGTCGGGCTCTTATCGGGCATTTTTGGAGTGGGCGGAGGGTTTCTGATGACCCCGCTGCTGATCATGATGGGGATTCCGCCCACGGTGGCCGCAGCTTCCGATTCCAATCAGATTGTAGGCGCTTCCACGGCCGGAACCATCGCCCATTTTCGCATGGGCAACGTGGATATTAAAATGGGACTGCTGCTGCTTGTCGGCGGCGTGATCGGCGGAACCGGCGGCGTTCAACTCATCAAGGTTCTGAACCGTCTGGGCAGCGCTGATTTTCTGATTTCCGTCACTTATGTTCTGATGCTGGGCTTTATCGGAATTTACATGTTCCAGGAAAGCCTTCAGGCCCTGAGAACCCGGCATAAAGAACCGCCGGCTTCCGCTTCCAAGCCGTCGGCTTATGCCCGGATCGTTCAGGCATTGCCGGGACAGATGATGTTCGAAAAATCAGGCGTCCGACTCTCTGTCCTGATGCCCCTGGTTCTGGGCGGATTTGTCGGCGTGCTTTCCGCGATCATGGGGGTCGGCGGGGGCTTTATTATGGTTCCCGTCATGGTGTATCTGCTGCGAATGCCCATGCACGTCGTGGTTGGCACCAGCCTTTTCCAGATTTTGTTTACCTGCGTGAATGTGACCGTCATGCAGGCTTACACCAATCACACGGTCGATTTTGTTCTGGCCCTGATTCTGCTGCTGGGCTCAACGATTGGCGCCCAGTTCGGCGTCCGGATCAGCAAAAAGCTCAAGGCCGATCAGTTAAAGATTCTTCTGGCTTCCCTGGTGCTGGTCGTAATGGTCAAAATGCTGTTGGATCTGCTGCTCACCCCGAACATCCTGCTGGCGTATATCGGAGGACATTAAAATGACAAGAACAACTGCCGGATTGATAATGGCGTTAATGTTTCTAACCCAAGCTTCGCTGCTGAAAGCCGAGGAACCGCTTCAGGTCTCCCAGTTCCCGGACCGGATATCCATTGGGACATTTTACAACGGCACACGGGTTTCCATCAATGGAACCCTGCCGGCAGACAGTGACGTTATTGTCCGGATGACCGGCGAGGCGGCTCCCCTTCGAATGAAAAAAAAGGGGAAGGTCTTCGGATTGCTCTGGATGAACCGCGATACCGTGACGTTTGAATCCGTACCCAAAGCGTTTTTGCTCTACACGCCCCAACATTTTGAGGACAGCTTCAAGACCCTGCAGAAAGACGCTCCGGTCCGGCAGCTCGGACTGACGGCCCTGGAAGAGAAAATCACCGTCAGTCCGGATTCAAGTGAAAGCGGGATGTTGGTTAAGGAGCTGTTGAAACTGAAAGAAAAAGAAGGCATTTATGCGGTCAGCGACAATGTGCATTATACGCCGCTTGCCGAAGGCCGGAAACAATTTGAGGCGGATATCACCCTTCCCCCCAAACTTTCTCCGGGAGTCTACAAGGTTGAAGCCTACATGGTTCAAAATGGAACCATCGTTGCAAGCTATGATCATTCCCTGACCGTGGCACTGGAGAGCTTTCCCAAAATATTGTCCCTGCTTGCATTCGATCATGGCGCGATGTATGGCATCCTGGCGACCCTGATTGCGGTTGTGGCAGGACTATTAACCGGTGTATTATTCAAAGGCGGCAAGGGCGCGCACTAAAGGCATTCCGGCTGAAGGTTCAGTCTTAATTTCCATTAGCCATCAAGGATAAAGAAAATGATAGACGAGACAATGCGCTTTATCCGGGGCATGAAAAATTATCTGAAGCAATACCGCAGTTTGGAAACGGAATATCCTTTTGCCAAGCTTTTTAAGAAATTTCAGAATATTCTGGCGGCCAACAACGCATCTCTGGAGCTGATTGCGGATATGGGAGACAAACTCAGCGGTGAGTATGTTTTTGACCGGCAATATATCCTGTCGACCTATGACCAGCTCAAAAATCAAATATACCGGCTGATATTTGACCTCAACACCCTGGCGCCCGGAAGGTATGTCCGGCTCTTTGATGTGTTTGAAGAGATTCATGACACGATACAGCAGGCGATTTCCGGTAAATGGGTACTTCCCCATGGCGATGCCGCCATGCCGTACGCCGAGTTGAGTCAGGACATGTATGAGCTGGTGGGCAACAAGAATGCCAATCTGGCGGATATTCGAAACACGCTGGAGCTTTTGACGCCGGACGGGTTTGCCATTACCACCAGCGCTTTCCGAGCGTTTCTGGAAAAAAACAAACTGGATGCGTATCTCGAGCAGGCAATGGCTTCCTGGGATCCCGAGGATGAAACCGCCACCGAAAATATCGCCGCGGATATTCAGAAACAGTTCCTGTCCGGCGGTTTTCCGCTGGAAGTAACACGGCAGATCCAAACCGCCATCGATAAACTTCAGGAGAAAAACCCCAAAGAAGCCCTGTTCTTTGCCGTAAGAAGCAGTGCATGGGGAGAAGACAGCATTCACAGCTTTGCGGGTCAGTACAGAACATTTTTGAACGTCCCCGCGGACCAGTTGCTGGACAGTTATCGAAAAGTGCTTGCCAGCGCCTATTCTCCCGGCGTGTTGTCCTACCGTCATCAAAAAGGCTTTCATATTCATGAACTGGCGATGTCGGTGGGGTGTCAGGTGATGGTGAAAGCCAAAGCCAGCGGCGTCATTTATACGCTGGACACGCTCTCTGTTGAAAAAGACGTTCTTCTGGCCACGGCTGCCTGGGGGCTGGGAGCGCCGGTGGTGGATGGCAGTGTGTCGGCGGATCAATACCGGATCACCCGCACGCCGCCGCATACGCTTAGCGGTTTTAACGTGGTTCACAAGTCCACTATGATGGTTGCGGCAAAGAACGGTGGAACAGCGGTGATGCCTGTTCCGGAAGAATTGCAGCAAAAGGCGTGTTTGACGCCGGAGTTGGCGCAGAAATTGACAGAGACCGCGCTGCTGATCGAGCGCTATTTTAAAAGACCCCAGGATATCGAATGGGCCATTGACACGGAAGACCGGGTGATGATTCTTCAGGCCCGGCCCCTGAATATTCAATTGCCGGCCGGATGTGCAAAAGATCAACTTGACATGTCCGTAGCGGATCACCCCGTATTGTTAAAAAATCAGGGGGTTGTGGTCCAGCGCGGTGTGGCGGCCGGCAAAGTGTTTATTCTGGAAAATAACGCGGATATTCTAAACGTTCCTTATGGCGCAATTCTGGTGGCCAGGCACACCTCTCCGCGTCTGGCAAGGGTGATGCGCAAGGTTCACGGGATTCTGACAGACGTGGGGTCGCCGATGGGGCACATGGCAACCATTGCCCGCGAGTTTCGGGTTCCGACCATCGTGAATACCGGCATCGCCACGCAAATACTGAAAACCGGCGACGAGATCACTCTGGATGCCACTCAAAACATTGTTTACGCCGGATATGCCAAGGACCTGTGTTATGACGAAATCACCGCTGAAGATGTGTTTGAGGAATCCTACGAATACCGGCTGCTTCGCCGGATCCTGCGAAAAATCAGTCCGCTGAATCTGCTGGATCCGCATGATAAAAACTTCAGGCCGTCCGGGTGTAAAACTGTGCATGACATCATCCGGTTTATTCATGAAAAGGCGGTTAAGGAACTGATTCATCTGGGGGATACCCGTATCGGCGGCAGCGATGCCGCTTCCAGACGACTGAAATTCGGCATCCCCCTGGGGCTGGTTGTCATTGATATCGGCGGCGGCGTTCAGGCCCGATCCGCATCGGCAAAAGACATCTGTCCGGATGATATTACCTCGGTTCCCATGAAGGCGTTTCTGGAAGGACTGACAGCGCCCGGAATGTGGAGCACGGAGCCCATGTCCGTGGATTTCGGAAGCTTTATGTCCAGCCTGACCCGGACGTATTCCGATTCTTCAACCCGTTTCAGCGGGCGGAATCTGGCGGTTCTTTCAACCGAATATCTGGATCTCAATCTGCGGCTGGGGTATCATTTTAACATTATTGACGCCTATATCGCTGAAAACCAAAATGACAATTACGCCTATTTCCGCTTTCTCGGTGGCGTCACGGATGTCACCCGCAGATCCAGGCGCGCCAGATTTATCGGCGAAGTACTGGAACGATTCAATTTCCGTGTGGAGATCCGGGGGGATCTGGTCGTTGGCCGTATCAAAAAACTGGACCCGGCCGCCATGTATGAAAAAGTGAAAATGCTTGGCTGTCTGGTGGCTTACACCCGGCAACTGGATGTTCAAATGCACAGTGATGAGAATATTGCAGATCACGTAACCGATTTTTTCAAAGGAGCGATCAACCATGACATCGGATCAGAAAACAACCGTATTACTTCTGGATGATGAACCCATTGTCTGCAAGCGGCTTAAACCATCGCTGGAAAAAGCAGGCTATGACGTCGAGATATTTACCAAAAGCCGGGAAGCCATGCACCGGCTGACGGAAAAGGAATTTGATATCGCGATTACGGACCTTAAAATGGATGGCATGGATGGCATGGCATTTCTGACAGAGGTCAAAAAACGGCATCCTGCCACGGAAGTCATTGTGATCACCGGATTTGCCACGATGGAGACGGCAAAGGAATCCTATCAGAAAGGCGTGTTTGATTTTGTGGCAAAACCCTTCAAGCTGGGGGAAATCCTGGAAGTGGTGAAAAAGGCCGATGCCAAACACAGAGCATCCTGAAACAACGGCCTGAAACAGCGGTCGAAAAGGAGAATACCATGAGAATTTTGTTTGCCGGAGATGAGCATCCCTACAGCGCACAGGCACTTAAAAAAGTCATTGAACTGGCCCGGCATACCTGGGCGGATGTAACGCTACTGTCTGTTTTGCCTGTCCAGTCTTCCTCGCAGGGGGAGTCTTTGTTGCCGACTCAGGACCCGCGGGTTCAGGCATTGCGGCGTTACCGGGAGGAATTCCTGGAAAGCCTGGGTAATTCCGATTCACCGTACGCCCTGGAGCGATGGGAGCATGAATGGGTCCCGCTCAGAAACGGAAGCTGGGAAGAGATCAAGGTCTGCAGGGGGGTGAAAAAAGATGTCAAGGTCCGCATCCGGGCAGGAAATGCGGATACCGAAATAATGAATGAGGCTGAAAAAGACGGCAGCGACCTGATTGTTCTGGGATGCGGCAAGGGCGGACAATGTGGTTGGGAATCATCGGCGGCTGCGCCCCGGAAAGTTGCCGGCAATGCCGCGTGTTCCGTTCTTCTGGCAAAAGAGGATAAACCGATCCGGCGCATCCTTGCCTGTATTGACCAGATTTCCGTCAGCCAGGAATCCCTGGAGATGATCAACCAGTTGGTGACCATTCATGACGCGCAACTGGAGCTGATCGGCCTGACCCAGGACGGTGCGGCAAAATCCGAAGCCTATACCCGCCTGATTCAAATCGGAGATTACTACAGCGACAAGGGTATTCCGGTAAATACCCGTCTGGCGGAACTGTCCAAATTCGAATCTGTTATTTCAACCAATACCGGCCAAGATCTTCTGGCGTTCTGGATGGGGAAAAAATCTTTGCTGACCCTGTTGTTTCCAAGGGACTGGGTGGAAAGATTTGTCGGTGTTTGCCAATCGTCTGTCCTGGTGTTGAGATAACCGCAAAATAAGAGGTGATAAAAATGAAAGTTCTGGTAGCCGTTGATAAAAGCGAGGAATCCCAAAAGGCGCTGAAATACGCCTGTCATTTGCTGGAGAATTTTGACGCCAAGGTCGATGCCGTTTACGTGAAACCCGATGAATCGGACATTGGCGCTGAAACCCTGTATGCCCCGTTTGCCGGTCAGGAACAGATAACGGCGTGGATCGAAAAAGAAGCCGAAGCCGTTGCCGAAGGAGTGCTAAACTCCTGTGAGGTATGCGAAAGCGGAAAAGTTCCCTGCTGGCCTAAAATTCTCACCGGAGATCCTGCGGATGAAATCCTGCATCTGGCCGATACCCAGCACTATGACATGATCGTGCTGGGAGCACAGGGGCATTCATTCCTCAAGGGGTTTATCCTGGGTGCCGTACATGCCAAAATTTTGCATCATGCCCGTCAGCCGGTGCTGATCGTCCGTAATTTTCGTCCCATTCATCGCGTTCTAATCGCTTACCGGGGGTCGGCATGTGATCAGGACGCATTGGGATTTATTGGGATGATGATGCAGAAAAGAAAACCGGAGATCACTATTTTGCATGTTCAGGAGCCTGAAAGGGGCGAAGACGAGCCAGGAGCCCGGACCTGTCTGTTCAATGCCGAACAGAAACTCAAGGAATTTGAACATGCACCGGACACCAAAATGGCAAAAGGCGATTTTACGGATGAAATCCTGAAAGAAGTGGCGACCGGCAGATATGATCTGGTCGTTTTAGGCGCTTACGGTCATAAGAAACCCAAATACCTCAGTCTCATCAGCGACGAGGCCCTCAATATCGCTCGCCTGACAACACGTCCCGTGCTGGTCTTTCGGGATGCGGCGAATTGAGAGAACCGTATTGGCCATTCTTGGGATCAAAATTCTGTTGCCAATCCTAAATCAGTTCATAGACGATGAACACACAGATGAACGCCATGAGGACGAGGGCAACAAAGAACATTTCTTCGGTAATGCGCTCAAGCCGGTGTTTTCTCTCTTTCCGGCGGCTGCGCAGGGCGACATACGAGTGGACACACGTTGCAAGAAACAGGAGGGCATCGAGCGCCAGCAGCTCTTCACCGTAGCTTTTCACATGGGAGAGCCGCCGGCTCATGATGAAAATGCCGATGACCGTCAAGCATACGCCGACAAGGGTTGCAGAAACAGAGAAGATATGGATGATGATATCAAACTCGACAAATTCGGCTGACGGTTTCTGTTCCATTAAGAGCGAGTGTCTTATTATTTTATGAGTTTCTCCGGATCATTTATGACTTTCTTGAATTCCTTGATGGCTTTTCCAAGGGAACTGCCGAGTTCAGGAAGTTTCCCGGGCCCAAAAACGATCAAAGCAATGGCAAGTATGACCAGCAAATGCATCGGTGAAAAAAGATCTCCAACCATAATCAGTCTCCTTTTTTGAATGGTTAAAGACATTGTAGCCTGAAATCGTGGTTTCTTCAAGAATATCTTTTCCGAAAGAACCTGCTGTTGACAGGCACACACCGTCCCTTTTTTTTAAAATCAAAGGCTATTGCACTGGACGATGTAAAACTGATATAAAATATGATCTTTAAAAAATTATTCACTCCAAGTGGAGGGCCATATCTGCGCCTTTTTCCCCAATAGCGCCGATGGGGGAATTTATATTTCTAAAAACGGTAGTACAATAAGGACAGGCAGCGTCAATGGAAGAACAAACAACTCCAAGGGTCCGTAATCGACGCGTTCACATGGCCAATGAACGGACTTTCCTGGCCTGGATCAGAACAAGCATCGGGATAATGGCTTTTGGGTTTGTGGTTGTCAAATTTGCCCTATTCATCAAGCAGATTGCATCGTTATTGGCAACAAACGGACTTCCACAAGCGCATGTCGTTCAGCCTCCCCATGGGTATTCGTCATTTTTCGGGATCGTGCTCGTGGGCCTTGGCGCCTTGATGGGGGTGCTGGCTTTCGTCCGATACAAAAGGGTTGAGAAACAAATCGACGAAGATACTTATCATTCCTCATTGATCCTGGATATTATGCTGACCCTGTCCGTCCTTGCAGTGGGGATATTTCTTGTCATCTATCTGATTCATAACGCTTCAGATTTCCTCATTCTCTGAAAGTCTGGCGCGGAACTCATGAACTTCATACGCAATTTCAATAGACGCCTGTTGCTTGTCTTCTCCATGGTAGCCATGGTAGTCGGTTCGGTCTGGTTTGCCGCTCATAAAAATTTTCCGGTTTTACAGGATATCCTCTCAAACGATGCCTATGGTAATATTTCGGTCGCCCGCCCATTAATCGCGTATCAGGATTTGGTCGTGGTTTTTGTCGACACAGAAAGATTCCATGCCGACGATCTGGCGCACCACATTGCTCAAGCCGGCGCCGCTGTTGCAATAGTCGATACGGCCCGAGCCATGCAGGCGCTATCCAACGGCGAGAACCACTGCCTGAACGCTGACCGTGTTATGGAGCCAGTGGGGATTTTGTCAAATTGGGCAAATGCATCAAAAAACAAACCCGCTATCCTGGCCGGTATTGGCAACGGCGGCCTGCTGCCATTTCTCTCCGCCGGGACAAAATCAGGAGGTGCGTCGAAAAACCTGTCCGTGGATTTCTCTGCAAAATTGCCGGACGGATCAGTGCCTTGTCCTCCGCTGACTTCAATGTTGATAAAGGGTCATCGTGTGCTGGCATCATCTCCGGCGTTAAATGGAATATGGCTGGCAGTGTGGACCGATCAGCCCGAAGACACAACTGCTGTTTTCGTTCGCGGATTATCTGGCGCCAAAACCGCGATCGCGCCTTATGATACGCCGCTTGATACCGTTGCCGTCAAGGAAATCCAAAAAATAATCGTGGAAGGGAACCGGACTCAGTCCAATCCCTTGCCGGTCGTAGAAGTTCCCGCAAAAAATCCGAATGAGACGGTTACCCTGTTTTATTCGGGAGATGGGGGATGGCGCGATCTGGATCGGGATGTTGCCGGACAAATGGCTGGTCTGGGATACCCAGTCGTTGGCGTGGATACGCTACGCTATTTTTGGAGCCGCAAGACACCGGAAAAAGCGGCAAGCGATTTGGCGGATACAATGAAGTATTACCGTAAAGCCTGGGGGGCTAAGGCTTTCGTGCTCGCAGGATATTCTTTTGGCGCCGACATCCTGCCCGTGATTTATAATCGCCTGTCAGAGCCGGATCGGGAAAATGTTGCCCTGCTCGTCCTGTTGGCGCTGGGCAAAACCGCTGATTTCGAGATACATGTTTCCGGTTGGATGGGAAAAAACAGTGGCGAATTTCCCATATTGCCGGATCTGAGTCGAATTCAGGGGAACAAAATACTATGCATTATCGGGCAGGAAGAAAAGGCGGATTCAGTCTGCGATGCCCTGTCAATACCAGGCGTCAAACTGATAGAGTTGCCGGGCGGCCACCATTTCGACCAGGATTATCCGAAGCTGGCAAAGCGAATCAGCGAAACATATCGTCAGATCGGTTTAAAATGAAGCAACCCATCAATGGGTTCACCTCGACTTCAATTTTATTACGGAAACCAATATGAAACAAGAATCCGTTTTGCTTTATTTCCAAAAAGCCGCTCATCTTCTTCCCTTGTTTTTATTCGGATTCGCGCTGTTCCTTGTTCATAATGAATTAAAAGCCCACCATATTGAACATATTCTCCAATCTGTTAAAGGCGTGCCCGCAAGAATTCTCATCGCAGCGGTTGCGCTGACGGTTCTCAATTATCTTGTCCTTGCCGGTTATGACTTACTGGCGCTTCGTTACATCGGACATGACCAAATTTCTGTATTAAAAGTCCTGGCAGCATCTCTGATCAGTTACTCCATCAGTAATAATACCGGTCATGCCTGGGCTTCCGGTGGCTCGGTCCGGTATCGCTTTTATTCCGCATGGGGGATACCGGGTTGGGACGTATTGAAAATTTCTCTTTTTCTCACAGTTACTTATTTTTTGGGTATCCTGACGCTGGGGTTGTTCAGCAGTTTGCTTCTGCCGAAATATCTGCTCCATCCCCTTAAAAATCCACAAATGATCCACTGGTTGACCGCTGCCTGTGCGCTTTCCCTGGGCGGCTACTGGATTGCGGTTTTTTTCTGGAGAAAGCCACTGGTAATTAAAGGATTGGAATTCCGCCTTCCATCCATATCCATGACTTTCGGTCAGACATTGATTGCCGCGATAGATGTCATTTTATCCTCGTTGGTTCTCTGGGTGTTTCTTTCGGGTCGCGTTGAAATCAGTTTCACGACATTTTTGTTGGTTTTTGTTTTGGCTCAAGTGACTGGCGTCATCAGTCAGATTCCGGGCGGGATCGGCGTATTTGAAAGCGTCTTTTTATGGCTCATGTCTGCTGTTCAGTCGACGCATCATCATCATCCGTCTCTGATCGGAGCCTTATTGCTGTACCGGATAATTTATTATTTTCTGCCCCTGATGCTTGCGGGAGGAGGGCTGTTGAGCTATGAAGCCTTTGCCAGACGCAAAGCCTTTGTTGAAGGCAGTAGGGTTTTCAGACGGTTGTTATCCGTCACCATCCCGCAGATATATTCTATATTGTTGTTATTCTTTGGAGGAGTACTCCTGGTTTCCGGAGCCCTGCCGGCAAAACAGTCGGCAATGGACTGGCTGCGTAATTTTATCCCCTTGCCCGTTATTGAAATATCTCATCTTCTTGGCAGCCTTACCGGACTGCTTCTGTTGTTTCTGGCACGGGGCATCCGTCTGCGCATTGACGCCGCATGGTACGGCAGCCTTATTTTGCTGGCATTGGGTACCATTGTTTCGATGCTCAAGGGGGTTGCTTGGCAGGAATCTTTGGCATTATCCGTGATGTTGATATTGATGCTGCCGGCAAGAAGCTATTTCCGGCGCAAATCGTCCCTGTTCGCCATGCCTTTTTCCCGTCCGTGGATTGCGATGATCGTGATCGTTCTGGCGGGTTCGACCTGGCTTGGCTTCTTCGCTTATCGTAATGTCCAGTACGCGAACGAATTGTGGTGGCAGTTTTCCTATCAGGACGATGCGCCCCGTTTTCTGCGGGCCTTGCTGTTATCGGCTGTGTTAACAACAGGCTATGCCTTGTATTATTTGTTGACCGTGGCACGTCCCAGAGCACTCAAAAAGCCCGATTCAGGGGAATTGGACGAGGCAATGGCTTTGATAGCCAACGCGACGGATCCCCGGGGCTTTCTGGCTTTGCTGGGTGATAAGTATTTAAGTTGGAGCGAGGACAGGAAAGCATTTTTAATGTTTGCCGTTACGCCGAAATATTGGATTGTCATGGGCGATCCCGTGGGTGACCCGAAAGCTGCTGACAGCCTGCTCTGGCATTTTCGCGAACAAGTTGATCTTTATAACGCTAAATGCGTGTTCTATCAGGTCAGTGATAAATATTTGCCATACTACCTGGATCTCGGGCTATCTCCGTTAAAAATCGGCGAAGAGGCCAGGGTCAATCTGGCGAAATTCTCTTTGCAAGGCAACAAACATGATTCACAGCGCGGTGCCCGCAATAAGTTCACCAAAAAAGGCTACTATTTTGCAATCCTTACCGAAAATGAGTTGAAAGATAATTTGGCGGTTTTACGAAATATTTCAGATCAATGGCTATTGAAAAAGCATACGCGTGAAAAAGGCTTCTCTCTGGGTTTTTTCAATGAAGATTATCTTTGTCGCACAGACGTTGCCGTAGTGTACGATCCATCAGGACGCATCCGGGCGTTTGCCAATCTCTGGAAAAACATCAATAAGGAAGAGTTGTCGATTGACCTGATGCGTTATGATCCGGAAAGTCCGAGCGGCATTATGGAATTTTTATTCGTCGAGCTGATGCTGTGGGGCAAAACGGAAAATTATGATTGGTTTTCGCTCGGAATGGCACCGCTTGCCGGATTGGAAAGGCATCCACTGGCGCCGTTATGGCATAAAATCGGTACCGCAATATTTGATCTGGGCGAGGAGTTCTATAACTTTGAAGGCCTTTACGAATATAAGGCAAAATTTGAACCTGAATGGCAGCCTCGCTATCTGGCAGCGCCCGCAGGGTTATCCGCCCCTTTTATCCTGATGACCGTTGCCCGCCTGATCTCGGGCGGCTGGAAAGGCATATTTTCCAAATAGAAGAAAGGCATCATGATATTCCCTTTTGAAAAGTATCTGGGATTGATTGCCATGGGCTTTGGTGTCGGAGCCTATGGAACACTGATCGGCGCCGGCGGCGGGTTTGTGTTGATGCCGATTCTGCTCTTGCTCTATCCGGACCAGTCGCCGGAGTTGTTGACCAGTATTTCGCTTGCCGTGGTTTTCTTCAATGCCGTGTCGGGCTCCGAAGCTTACGCCCTGATGAAGCGGATCGATTACAAATCCGGTTTCCTGTTTGCCCTGGCCACCATTCCGGGATCCATACTTGGTGCACTGAACACCTCCATGGTGCCCAGACGCTTTTTTGATATTATTTTCAGTGTGCTGCTGATCTGTGCTTCCATTTTTCTGATGTTCCGTTCGGGTGTGTCAAAGGAAACTTGCAAGGAACCTTGCACCATGCGGTTCAAAATGACCCGCAGTATCGTGGATTCGCATGGCATCGTTTATAAATACACGTTCAATCCTTATTTAGGGGTGGTCTTGAGCATTTTTGTCGGGTATCTGTCGAGTTTTCTGGGTATCGGCGGCGGCATCATCCATGTACCGTTACTGTCTTATTTCCTGGGGTTTCCCGTCCATATTGCAACGGCGACGTCCCATTTCATACTGGCGATCATGGCGTTGACCGGAACAATCGTGCATATTGTCAAAGGAACCTTTCATCAGGGCGTTCACATGACCGTTTCTCTGGCGATCGGCGTTGTTCTCGGCGCACAGTTGGGTGCACGTTTGTCGGAGCGGATCAAAGGAGAATGGATCATCCGTGGTCTTTCCCTTGCACTGGGACTGGTGGGGATCAGGATTTTAATGATCGTCCTGTGGTAATCCACGAATAACCGCATTTCGCATCTGACAAAAACGGAAATCTGCCATGATGTGAGTCTACGGGTCACCACGCTCATGAAATGAATCGTAAGTGGGGCAATGTCTGAAAAGGATTTCCATCAACCCATATCCATGCGGAGGTGCAAATGTTACGCGACCATTTCAATAAAAAGTGTCTGATATGTTTTCTTGTTTTGGGGATCACTCTGGGAGTGTTCCAATCTCTGGTTGTCAGCTCATCGGCCACGGAAACTCCGTCATTACCCATCGCAACTTCAAGCGCAAACTCATCAGCCATCGATCTGAGCACCGCTATCGCCATCGTTTCAAAACAGGCCATTCCAGCAGTTGTTCATATCGAAGTGACGCAGCGTCAGGAAGTCAACAATCCGCTGCTGCCATTTGAAAACGATCCTTTCTTTCACTATTTTTTCAATGCTCCCCGCAAAATGCCCAAAAAATTCAAACGGGAGATGAAAGGACTGGGCTCCGGAATGATCATGGATCCCGATGGCCATATTCTGACCAACAATCACGTGGTTGCCGGCGCCAACGAGATTGAAGTACTGCTGGCGGACGGCAACCGCTATCCGGCAAAACTTGTGGGTGCTGATCCCAAGACCGATCTTGCCGTTATTCAGATCAAGGCAGATGGAAAACTTCCCCACGTGGTGTTCGGTGACTCCGATAAAATGGAAGTCGGCCACTGGGTCATTGCCATTGGTCATCCCCGGGGTCTGGATCAGACGGTCACCCAGGGAATAATCAGCGCCAAGCATCGTCGCGGCATTCTGGATCCCAGCAGCTATCAGGACTACCTGCAGACGGATGCCGCCATCAATCCGGGTAACAGCGGCGGCCCCTTGCTGAATCTGGAAGGACGGGTGATTGGTGTCAATGCTGCCATTGTTTCTGAATCCGGCGGATTTGAAGGTATCGGTTTTGCTATTCCCAGCAATATGGCTGTTTACATCTCCAAGGCATTGATTGCGCACGGCAAGGTGGAACGCGGGTGGCTGGGGGTAACGATTCAGGAGCTAACACCGGATCTGATCAAAGCGATGAATCTGAAAATTTCCAAAGGCGCGCTCATTGCGGATTTGGTCAAGGGAGGACCGGCCGATGCCGCCGGGATTCAAAAAGGGGACGTGGTGACATCTTATCAGGGGAAGGAAATTCCAGACGGATCCGCCCTGCAAAATGAGGTCGCCAACACGGAAATTGGCCGGGAAGCAATGGTGGCCGTTTATCGGAACGGGAAAACGCAAGACCTGAAGATAAAAATCGAAAACCTGGAGGATGCGGTCAAAAAGCTGGCAATTTCCTTGAAAGGCCGTCTGGGAGTGACCGTGCGGCCGGTTACTGCAAAAGAAGTCCAGCAATACGGACTGGAAGAAGGACAGGGGGTCGCCATTGCATCACTTCAGCCAGGTGGAAGTCTGGCAAAGGCCGGGTTTGAAGTTGGCGATATTATCCTCTCCATCGACGATCAGCCGGTCAAGGATGAACAAAGTTTTGTCAATCTGCTGGAAACGATGAAGCCGCGTCAGACGGTTCAGATATGGGCTCTCGATCACAATTCCGGCCAAACCGCAGATGTCCGGGTAAAGGTACGTTAGGGATAACTGCACGGACAGATGGACAGAAGGGGAAAGACTTTTTCGGTCTTCTCGTTTTCTTCATCATTCAATGCTATAAATGGATATGAACAGAAAATGGATTTTAGATGGGCTTTCCCCAAAAAGAACCCACGAAGATGTTCATGTGGATTTGTCATTTAAATGGGATTTGTTTTGATATGAATTTGAACACACTTACCGTGAGTAGAGTCTTCAATCGTTTCGAGATGCTTACGGGCTTTATCCATCAGAGAATTTCTTTTTGCTTGCAGACATGCGGGAACTTCCGTTTTACGGTTCATATGGCCGGAAAAGCGAGGCGCTTTTTCCTCGTTCATTTTAATAAATCACATATTCAGCATCAGCTTCTTCAGCGGGAAGGCGACTGCCGTCAATGCGGCGCCTGCTGTAACCTGCTGTTTACCTGTCCAACGTTGACGAAAAATGGACGCTGCCTGATATACGGCGTCTGCCGCCCCGGTGCCTGTAAGGTCTTTCCGATAGATCAAAGGGATATTGATGAGGTGAGAATGTGCGGGGGTAAATGTGGATATGGTTTCCGAAAAGCAGATTTATCAAATGCAATAACGGCAAACGATTCTCATCTTGACCGCAAAAGCGATATAGATGATAAAATCAAGGGAGTCCAACTTGACACCATCACCCGCGAGATGACGGTTGGCAGCGGCGCCCATCATTATTGATGAGCCAGAACCGGCAGGCTGTCAGAGATAGGCTGGAGGCGCATAATGATTATCAGGTTAACCAGAAAACAGAGGAAGAGGCTCGCTCCATTCTCGATCACCTGGCTGCGCTGGCCAGCCCGTCTCCCACAAACGGCGCGGACGTATTGTCCCAATAGCGCTGCTGTGGTGGATGGGCTTCCTGTCTCCCTCGAACGGCACGGACATAGTAGTAACCGTACTTACCGTAGTCGTGGGCGTAGCCGTCGTCAAAGCCCACGCACCACGCACGGTAGTCATAGCCGGCGCTGGCCGTAGAAGACCAATAAAAGGACGATTGCGTGTTCGGGAAATATGCGGCATTGATGGTCGGCCCTGATGATGGAATATCGTAGTTGACGATAGTGTGCAGTTCTTTGAGCGTGGGAAGCCGCCAGTTGGAATAACCGCCAAAATTGGCACTGTTCAGGGCATTGATAAAATCTTTGGTATCTGTGCCTTTGTCCGGAGTTCCCTCGTAGCCGCCGTTGGTAGCCGGGTTGTTGTCGTACCAGGTGTAGGTATTGTCCGCATCGTGAGGATCGTTGTAGTTTTTGACCCCATCCTTGTTGGTTTTCATCTCCCAGATCAGGCCGGTAACATTGTCCTTTACCATAACCCAGGACGTGGCCGAATCCGGCAGCGTATTGCCACTTTCATCCAGCTTTGTGTAGGAGGGCGGATTGCTGCTGCTGTCGTCGTTCTGGCCATAGAGGGTCTGGCCGGACGAGGGGCAGGTGAACACATTGCCGACGACATCATGATATTTCGCCTGTCCGGTATCCGGCACCGGTGCGGTCCATGCAACCACAGCAAAAAACAGTAAAGCAAAGCATCCAAAAAGTCCTGTCAGCTCTTTTCTTTTTATGGCAGTGCCCTCCATTATTATCACAGAGTTTTTCGGTTAAGGGTTGTCCCGGCACAATCCCAAATTGTGCATGTTGTGTAGAATTATGGCAAGCGATAAAATGTGAATGGATAATTTGAAAATAGCAGGACAAAAGGGAATGATCAAGCGTATACTTCCCGCATCATTTTAGCGATTGGCTTGGGTAGCTCAACCATTATCAGCCTCTATGGGTTAACTCCATTGGCTGTCGTTTTTATTTTTGTTGGCTTCTCGTGATATCGGACCAGTCAAAGATACGACTTTATTGAGTGCTTCCCGGACATCCTCAATGACCGGAGCCCAGTCACCACGGCTCATCTGCCGAAATAAACGCATTACGCCCGGATACCAGGGTGAGTCGATGCGTCCGCGCAACCAGCGCCAGTCGGTTCTGTAAGCGGGCAACAACACCCAGCAAGCCTTACCCAGCGCACCGGCAAGGTGAGCAACGGCGGTGTCCACGCAAATCAAAAGATCCAACTGGTCCACAATGGCTGCTGTATCCGAAAAGTCGGCTATATCGAAACCCAGGTGCAATAAGGATTGGCCTTGCGGAGGATTATTGGCCTCATCCGCACCCAATCCCATTTGAAGACTGACAAATTGGACACCGGGTACGGTCCACAGCGGGGCCAGAATCGAAAGCCCGGAAAGTGACCGGTCGTTGTCATTGTGGTGTTTGGCGTTTCCCCGCCATACCAGCCCGACACGGAAGCCATCGCCTGGCAAGCGCGGCTTCCAGTATGCAATGCGTTCCGGAAGAGCTTTTAAGTAAGGGATTCGGGTCGGAAAAGTTCCGATCTCGCCCTTCCAGTACAACGGAATACTCAGAGGCAAAGTCCAATAATCATGAGGTTGGACATCGGATCCAATCTCGTTGTTTGCAATGACCGCATCCACTCCCTGCAGGGTTGCCATGAGGCGCTTAAGCGGTGCTTTGCACACATAGGTGATATGATGAACTCCCCATTGCTTTTTCATCTGCGGCAAATACCGGCAGAACTGGATTTCATCGCCAAGTCCCTGTTCCAGCCATACCAACAAAGATTTACCCGTCATCGACTCACCCCGCCATTTCGGGAATGACAGATTCGGCAGGGGAATTCCACTATCCGGTAATCCCGGGTCGTAACGCGCTTCATGATGGATCCAGCCCTCGGCGAAACGTCCCTGGGACAGGAGCAGGAAACCGAGATTGAGATGGGCGAGTTGATAGCAGGGATCCATCGCCAGGGCTTGTCGAAAGCGATGTTCGGCCTCGTTATCCCGTTTTTGATTGGTCAGGAAGACACCGAAATTGGAATATGGAAATGCCGATCCTGGGCTAAGCGCAATTGCCTGAAGATAGTGATTCTCGGCTTCCGGAGAATCACCGGATCGATTTGCCAGAAGGCCGGCAAGATTAGAATGAATCTCCGCAGATCCGGGGTTGAGTTTGACAGCTTTCCGGTGGCACTGCTCCGCTTCTTCTTCACGCTTCTGGTTTTCCAGTACAAGGCCAAGATTCGTGTATGCCTCTGAATTGACAGGATCCAATTCAATGGCTTTTAGATAACATAGTTCAGCTTCATCGTCTTTCTTACGGCCGGCGAGTAAAATGCCGAGATTGGAATACGCCGCCGCATTGCAGGGATTCAGCGCAATGGCTTTCCGATAGCATTCTTCGGCCTCATCGTTTCGTTTATGGCTGGCGAGCAGAACACCGAGATTGGAATGAGCCTCTGCATTGCTGTGATCCAGTTCAATGGCTTTCCGATAGCATCGTTCTGCTTCATTGTCCAGCTTGCGGCCCCCAAGCAAGACGCCCAGGTTGGTGTGAGTTTCGGAATTTCCGGGATTCATCGCAATGGCTTGTCTGTACCAATATTCGGCTTCCTCTTCCTGCTTTCGCCTGGCAAAAAGGAGTCCAAGATTATTGTATGCCCCGACGTTTCCCGGATCTATTGAAATTGTTTTCCGGTAGTATTGTTCCGCCTCCTCATCTCGCCGCGAGCGGGCACAAAGAAGCCCGAGGTTGAAGTATGCTTCCGATGCGTTAGGATTAAGCCTGATTGTTTGCCGCCAATAGTGCTCTGCGCGTTCGTGATCTCCGAGGGTAATAGCACAAATGCCGGCGATATTGTACAAGTCAGCGTTATTGAAATCGATCTCCAAATCGGCTTCAGCAGCCTGTAATGCTTGTTGAACCTGTCCGCATGCAAGCAGGCTATGGAGATCCAAATTCCTGTTCATCATAATCTATATTAAATTTCCTTCTCGTGGATAATGTCCCTATCGATATAGATCGGTCTGATTATTTTGCGGAGCAGTGGAAGCTGTCTGAAGAAAATCATTCCGCCTGCAAGGCAGCACATTCCACCGACAAGCACGGTTTCCTTTGCTCCGATGCTGCCCGCAAGGGTCCCTGCGACAAGACTCCCGAATGGTGTCATGCCGATAAAAGCCATGGTAAAGAAGCTCATGACACGCCCCCGCTTGTCTTCGTCAACGATGGTCTGAATAACGGTGTTGCTCGAGGCAACCAGGGTCATGGCTCCAAAGCCCGCCATGACGAGTGAAGCCATCGACAGGGCGAAGCTGTTTGAAATGGCAAAGACAGAGATGCCGGTTCCAAAAAAGATCGCGGCGCGGACAATGACCATGCCAAGTCCGAGGACGCTCCTGCGAGATGCCAGGTAAAAGGCGCCGGCGAATGCCCCGCTGCCGGATGCGGTCATCAGAAAACCGTAAGTGTGAGAGCTTCCGTGAAGGACTTCGCTGGCAAAGACCGGTATCAGGACAGAATAGGGCATTCCCATTAGGCTGACCAGGGCCAGCAGCAGAAGGATACTCCGGATCGGTTTGAAGTCAAAAGCATAGCGAACCCCCTCGTGGAGTTCGTGCAGAACATTATGGCGTTGAAGGCGAGGCGGCAATGGCGCCACCCGCATGGCGGCAAGCGCTGCAATGACAGCCAGGTAACTGGCGCTGTTGATGGCGAAACAAACCCCTTCTCCGACACTTGCCACGAGAAGTCCGGCGATGGTGGGCCCGATGAGTTTTGCACCGTTTACCATGGAAGAATTGAGGGCAATGGCATTGCTCAGATCCTCACGGGAATCGACCATCTGCACGACAAAAGACTGCCGCACGGGAATATCGAATGCGTTGACAATGCCGAGAAAAAGGCTTAGCAGAACAATATGCCAGATCTGGACGATTCCGGTCAGAACAATGATCGCAAGCAGGGCAGCCTGGGTAAGCGCAAGGGTTTGGGTGGCAAGAAGAAGGCGCCGCTTCTCCCAGCGGTCAGCAAGTACGCCGGCCACCGGGGCCAGAAGGAAACTGGGAATCTGGCTTGTGAATCCAACGATTCCCAAAAGCATGGCCGAACCTGTCATGCGGTAGACCAGCCAGCTCATGGCAACCTGTTGCATCCAGGTGCCGATCAGAGAAACACCCTGACCCGCGACAAAAAGTCGGTAATTCCGGGAACGAAGCGCTCTCAGTAACGAACGGGCACGGGTTTGTGCCTCCCTTTTTTCTTTGGGCTCAGGCGTCGGGTGTTGTTTTTCAGTTCCTGTTTCCACTGCTCTCCAGAAAAATTGTTTTCAAAAAAGCCCATCTGAGTTCAGTTTTTTTAATCATTCCGGTGTTGGCTGCGCATGGTCTTTTTCTCACCTTCGGAGTGCGATTCCCAACAAACCAGGACAAAACACGGATACAATATGTCAGCCGCAACTCCACTGTCAATCGGTTTATCCGTTTACTTTGCCGATGGGTTACCCTGGATGCTGAACCCAATCTGTCTTTTGGGACATTAGACTTTATAACGGCCTGGATCAAATTTCAGATCATTGATTCGCGGTTAAACATTTTTTTCTGCCTTGATGTAACCTTTCAGCCTCTGGATGCGACTAAACCATCAAGAGCAACATGCCGGCTTTTTTGCTCATGGAAAAGACAGTTGAAACATCGAAACCCATTGAAAGGATAAAGAAATGAGAGTATTGAGTATTGTCATGACCGTGGTCATTACTGCGTTTGTCGGGCTGGGCAGCGCTTTCGCCGGAACGAACGGATGGGAGCATGAGAAATCGGGCAAGGGTAGGTTTCATGGGGAGCGAGGATTCTTAAGGGTGCTGGAAAAGCTTGCCCTCAATGCAGACCAGGAAAAGGAAATCGCTTCCATCCTCGGAAAGCATCGAGATGAAATCGGAAAGACCATTGCCGGCATGGTGGAAGCAAGACAGGGTCTCCGAGAGGCAACGACGACGGATATATACTCCGAGGACGCTGTCAGACAGGCGGCTCAACAGGTTTCCGAACAAGAGGTGCAGGCCGCAGTGCTCAGAGCCCAAATCGCGAATGAAGTCAGGTCTGTGTTGACCGCCGAACAAAAGGACCAATTGAAGAAGTTCACCGACAGACGCGCCGACAAGATGAAGGGCTTCGTCGATGCCAGGCTGGCGAACCTGGATAAATGGATCTCCGCACATGCCCAATAAGCATGAGTTGACAAGGAGATAGTGTGTCCAACAGTCCGCCTTATCTGGGCGATGGGCCTCAGGATTTCGAAATCATCAGCCGGGTTCTCGGTGGGGACGCCAATGCTTTTGAAACATTGGTCCACCGGTATTCCCGGCTGGTCGTCGGCATCGTCGGCAAACACATCCCCCGGGACCGGGTGGATGAGGTGGCCCAGGACGCGTTTGTCGAAGGGTTCCACTCTTTGAGTTCCTTCTCGCAAAAAGGCCCTTTCGGTCATTGGATGGCGAAAATTGCCGTAAGATGCTGTTATGATTTCTGGCGAAAGCACTACAGGATGAAAGAGGTGCTCGTCAGCGACCTTTCACAAGAGGCTCAAGACTGGATGGACAACTTGCTGGCCGTGCAGTCCAATGAGACGTTCAAACGCGATGCCGCGGCCGCGGAAGCTTGCGAAGTTCTGGAGCTCGCTCTCGGCCGACTCTCCCCCGAGGATCGGATGGTCGTGACGCTGGTGCATCTGGAGGGTCTGCCGGTAAAAGAGGCGGCTGTTTTGCTGGGCTGGAGCTCAACTACCGTCAAGGTGCGAGCCCACAGATCAAGGAAGAAACTGCGCCGAATCATCCTGGAACTTCAGGATGGCGCATCATTGACTGAAGAGGTGAGGTATGAAAAAGCACAACAGGGATGTTCAAAGAATTGAAGAAGCCCTTATTCAGGCACACCGGAGCGCTTCTCAGGCGGAACCCGGGCCGTTTTTTCATAAAAAGGTGATGGCGCGCGTCCTGGAAGAGAGCGAATTTTCAAGGGCGCTGGTCCCCAATGGCCTCAACACCGGCCGCCTTGTCTGGCGTCTTGCGCTTTTGAGCTATCTCGTTGTGACCGTTCTGGCCGCTCACCTGATGACTTCAGGCCTGGATTCCCAATTCCAGATTTCCTGGTTTATCCAGGGTGATTCTTCCAGCCTGGATCTTTTCCAAGCCTTTGGGATTATGTGAAAGGGGGTCTCTTGTGAAGAAGTTTAAACTGTGGGGCGGTCTCTTTGCCCTGTTTTGCTCGGGTGTGTTCTTGGGGTTGCAGGTGTCCTGGCGAATTGCCGAGGACAAGGCTATCGAGAACCTCACCCGGGAACAACCCAGAGTTCTCAAGTCTATTATAAGAAAGCTCGACCGGGAACTGGCGTTGAGTGACACCCAAAGAAAGCGGATCGAAGAGATTGTCTGCCGTACACACCGGGAGCTGTTGGCCTTCCGGGATCGCATCAGACCCGATCGAGAGCGGATCATCCAGCAGAGCATCGATGCCATGAAGGCTGAGATTTCCCCTGAGCAGCAGAAAAAACTCGATGCGCTTCGCGAAAGAATCAAGTCACGCCGGGCTCAAGGCAAGATGAGTTACAAAGAAAGTTCAGGCGAAAATGATCCATGCGAGTGAGTGCTGAAAGCTTGCTCCAATTGCATACGTCACGCCAGCACGGGTCGCAATCCGGAGCCGCCTTGTTGTTGTGGAGCCCACTTCTGCCGGGATGATTAAATAGGAAAATCAAGGATATAAAGATATGCAGTCGAAATTTACAAACAATTCGGATTCTCATCAAGTTCACAAAGTGATTATTACCGGAACCGGACGCGCGGGAACAACTTTTCTGGTGCAATTGCTAACCGCGCTGGGTCTGGAAACAGGGTTTAAAGAGATCCATGAAGGGGTTTATGAAAACTGTAATGCCGGAATGGAGCGAGATCTGATCGAATCATCCGCGCCGTACATTGTCAAAAACCCATCCCTATGTGATGACTTGGCACAAATTTTACAGACCGGTGAATATGTTATCGATCATGCATTCATTCCGGTTCGAAGTTTAGAGGCAGCGACTCAGAGCCGGATTCAGGTGTTCAACCAGGCCAAGCCCAATGGAGGATACTTGCGGTTGCTCCTGAAAGGATCAAAATACAAGCCCATACCGGGCGGGTTGATCGATACGGACAACCCGGATGAACAACGATGTATACTGGCTCAGAAGCTTTATAACCTTATTTATACGCTCACCATACATGATATTCCACACACCTTCCTGCACTTTCCGCGAATCATCAAGGACGAGCAATACCTTTACAAAAAGCTTGCCCCCATTCTGGAGGGTATCGACTATTCCGGATTTCTTAAAGCCTTTTATTACGTTGCCAAACCGGAACTTGTCCACGATTTTTCCAGTCCCGGATTGAAAAGATTGCAGAGCAGTAAAATCGATTCCCGAAATAGCCAAAAGAGTAACGGGGATTACAGATGTCGATCCGCCCAAAATGGGGTGATCAGTCCAGCATAGTAGGTAGTTGCGGCAATGTTGTAGCGAGGAAAAAACGACAGTTCGTATCAAAAACTACCGGAAAATACAGATGCGTCAATTTCATTGACAAATACTATCTTCATTGACATATTCCAGCTTTAATACCTGCTCCGTATCAACCAATCTGGTTGCGCTTGACAAGTAGCCGGATGGCGGTTGGGAAGAACTTGAAAAAGCAATTCAGATTGGTCCCGTCCATTACTATCAATTGAAAACACAATCAACAGCGGGAAATTCATGACAATAGACTTTACTCCAGAACCTTACACCCCTGGCGCATCAGAACCCGATAAGCCCAAAGGGTCGCTGCATGCCTTTTGGTTCGTACTGATACTGGCAGTCGTTCTTGCCTTGGGGGTATACCTGTTCCAAAGCAAAAGAGCCCCAGCCGCCGACTCGGGAACAAAACCCCAACTACCTGGGGTCCCGGTGACGGTTACGACTGCAAGAAAGGCGGATGTCGGCGTTTATATTTCAGGGCTTGGCTCGGTTATTCCGCTTAACACCGTCAATGTAAGATCACGCGTCGACGGGCAGTTGATGGAAGTTCACTTTCTGGAAGGGCAGAACGTCAACCGCGGTGACTTGCTTGCAACCATCGATCCGCGGCCGTTTCAGGTTCAGTTGACCCAGGCCGAGGGGCAGATAGTCCGTGATCAGGAGCTTTTAAAGAACGCCCGCCTGGATAATCAGCGCTACAGGCTGCTTTGGGAACAGGATTCCATTCCCAAGCAGCAACTGGACACTCAGGAGGCGCTGGTCCGCCAGTATGAGGGAGCCGTTAAAATAGACCAGGGGCAGATCGACAGTGCGAATCTGCAGTTGACCTACAGTCGGATCGCCGCACCGGTCAGTGGGCGGGTTGGCCTGCGCCAGATAGACCCGGGAAACATTGTTCATGCCGCCGATGCAAATGCACTGGTGGTGATCACCCAGCTCCAGCCGATCAGCGTGGTGTTTTCCATCCCCGAAGACAGCCTGCCGCAGGTGCTCGACCGGCTTAAAAATGGCGCCCGCTTGCCAGTTGAGGCGTATGATCGGGAACAAAAGCAAAAACTTGCCACGGGAACGCTGTTGACCGTGGACAACCAGATCGATCCGACCACCGGGACGGTCAAGCTGAAAGCCGTATTTCCCAACCCAAACAATGAGCTGTTTCCCAACCAGTTCGTCAATGCCCGCCTGCTCGTTGAAGTCAAGCGAGCGGTCGTTGTGGTGCCGTCCGCAGCCATTCAGCGCGGGCAACAGGGAACTTTTGTCTACCTGGTGAAACCGGAGCAAACGGCCAGTGTTCAGTCCGTGACACTCGGTGTGACTCAGGGAGATGATACCGCCATCACCACCGGCCTTGCGTCCGGTGATCCGGTCGTGGTGGCTGGCGCTGAAGGACTTCGGGACGGAAGCAGAGTGGTTGTAAAGGAACAGGATCAGAAACAGAAAAATGGGGAGAATGCTCCGGGGTCCGGTAAATGAACCTTTCCAGAACCTTCATCCTCCGGCCGGTCGCAACCACGCTGCTGATGGTCGCAATCCTTCTGGCCGGCGCCGTTGCCTACCACCAGTTGCCGGTTGCAGCCCTGCCCCAGGTGGATTATCCGACCATCCAGGTCCGCACCTTTTATCCGGGAGCCAGCCCGGACGTCATGGCGACATCGGTAACAGCGCCGCTTGAGCGGCAGTTCGGCCAGATGCCGGGCCTGACCCAGATGACATCCGCCAGTTCCGGCGGAAGTTCCGTCATCACGCTGCAATTCAGTCTGGACCTTAGCCTGGATGTGGCCGAGCAGGAAGTCCAGGCAGCCATCAATGCGGGGTTTACCTTCCTGCCGAAAGATCTGCCGAACCCGCCGGTTTACAGCAAAGTCAACCCGGCGGATGCTCCGATCCTGACACTGGCATTGATGTCGGAATCGCTGCCGCTGCCTCAGGTGGAAGATCTGGCGGATACCCGGTTTTCTCAGAAGATATCCCAGTTGCCCGGAGTCGGGCTTGTCAGCATCAGCGGAGGCCAGCGGCCGGCTGTGCGGATACATGTCAATCCGACTGCGCTTGCTTCCTATGGTTTAACCCTTGAGGATCTGCGCGCCGCCATCGCCGCCGCCAATGTCAATCAGGCCAAGGGCGGCTTTGACGGCCCCCGCCAGGCCTATATCATCGGCGCCAACGACCAGCTCTATACCAGCAGGGATTTCAGTCCGCTCGTCATCGCCTATAAGAACGGCGCACCGGTTCATCTTTCCGATGTGGCGGAAGTGATCGACGGCGCCGAGAACCTGAATCAGGCCGCCTGGATGAATGAAAGTCCGGCGGTTATTGTCAACATTCAGCGTCAGCCTGGGGCCAACGTCATCGATGTCGTCGACCGCATCAAAAAGCTGCTGCCGCAATTACAGAGCTCATTGCCGGCCTCGGTCACTGTTTCGGTGCTGACCGACCGAACCACGACCATCCGCGAGTCGGTAAAAGACGTGCAGTTCGAGTTGATGCTGGCCGTTGTTCTGGTTGTTCTGGTCATCTTCCTGTTCCTGCGCAACCTAGCCGCCACCACGATTCCCAGCGTGGCGGTTCCCCTGTCCCTGGTTGGGACTTTTGGGGTGATGTATTTGCTGGGGTTCAGCCTGAACAACCTCACACTGATGGCCCTGACCATTTCCACCGGCTTTGTGGTCGATGACGCCATCGTGATGATCGAAAATATCTCCCGCTTTGTTGAAGAGGGAGAGACGCCCCTGCAGGCGGCCCTCAAAGGCGCCCAGCAGATCGGCTTTACCATCCTTTCTCTGACGGTCTCACTCATCGCCGTGCTGATCCCACTTCTCTTCATGGGGGATGTGGTGGGCCGCCTCTTTCGCGAATTCGCCGTCACCCTGGGTGTCACCATTCTCATCTCGGCTGTCGTCTCGCTGACCCTGACGCCGATGATGTGCGCCAGAATTCTCAAATTTACCCCCGAGGAACGGCAGGGAAGGTTCTATCATGCGTCGCAGCGGTTCTTGGATCGGGTCATCGCCGCCTACGGCAGATCCCTTCAGTGGGTGCTGCAGCGCCAGACCGCCACGATCGGGGTGGCCTTGGCCACGCTGGTCCTGACGGTGATCCTCTATATCATCGTTCCCAAGGGCTTTTTCCCGGTTCAGGACACCGGCGTCATTCAGGGCATTTCGGAGGCGCCGCAATCGGTTTCCTTTTCCGCCATGGCCGAGCGGCAGCAGGCACTCGCCGGCGTGATCCTGCAAAATCCGGCAGTGGCGAGCCTTTCGTCATTTATCGGCGTGGACGGAACCAATGCCACGCTTAACAGCGGCAGGCTTCTCATTAATCTCAAGCCCCTTGCCGAGCGTAGCGCAAGCGCCGGCGAAGTCATTCTGCAGCTCCAGCCTGAACTGGCAAAGATCAGCGGCATCACGCTTTTCATGCAGCCGGTGCAGGATCTCACCGTTGACGCCCAGATCAGCCGCACCCAATTCAAGTATACGCTCGAAGATCCCAACACCGCGGAACTCATGCTCTGGGCGCCTAAAGTGATCGATTCGCTGCAAGCCCGGCCAGAGCTGCGGGATGTCAGCAGCGACCAGCAGGGTCAGGGGCTTCGGATTGGGCTAAGCATTGATCGGAACACGGCGGCCCGGTTCGGCATCACCCTGCAACTCATCGACGACACGCTGTACGACGCCTTCGGTCAGCGACAGATATCGACAATTTTTACGGAACTGAATCAATACCGCGTGGTTTTGTCCGTTAAATCCGGCTTTCAGCAGGGTCCGTGCGGGCTGTCTTCCGTCTACCTGCGCGGCAAAGATGGCGGAACCGTGCCGCTCAGCGCCATCAGCCAGGCCGAAGAATCGATTGGACCGCTGGTGATCAACCGGCAGGGACAGTTCCCGGCAGTAACCACATCCTTCAACCTGGCGCCCGGCGTAGCGCTCGGCGGCGCTGTAACGGCAGTTGAAGGGGCCTTGCAGCAGATGGGGCTGCCGGCAAGCATCCAGGGCAAATTCCAGGGAACGGCGCAAGCATTCAAGGATTCCCTGACCCATGAACCGCTTCTGATACTGGCGGCATTGATAACGGTCTACCTCGTTCTGGGGGTGTTGTACGAAAGCTTCATTCATCCGGTCACCATCCTCTCCACACTTCCTTCCGCCGGGGTGGGAGCCGTCCTTTCGCTCATGATCTTTCACACGGAACTCAGCGTCATCGCCGTGATCGGCATCATTCTTTTGATCGGCATCGTCAAGAAGAACGGCATCATGATGGTGGATTTCGCTCTGGAAGCCGAGCGTAAACTGGGAAAATCCCCTGAGGAAGCGATTTTTCAGGCGTGCCTGCTCAGATTTCGACCGATCATGATGACCACCCTGGCGGCGCTTCTGGGGGCGCTTCCCCTGGCCCTGGGGCGGGGTGTCGGATCTGAAATGCGTCGCCCTCTGGGCATCGCCATCGTGGGAGGGCTGATCATCAGTCAGATTCTGACCCTCTACACGACGCCGGTCATCTATCTTGCTTTTGACCGGTTGACCAAACGCAGACGCAAGGCGTTGTCCGGATATGCAGCGGATGAAAACGAGCTGGGGGTTTCGCCATGAACATCTCCGGAATTTTCATCAGAAGACCGGTCGCCACCACGCTTCTGACCATCGGGCTCGTCCTTTCCGGGGCGGTCTCTTTCCGGCTCCTGCCCGTTTCCCCGCTGCCTCAGGTGGATTTTCCGACCATTTCGGTGTCGGCGTCCCTGCCCGGTGCCGACCCCGAAACCATGTCAACCTCGGTCGCCGCGCCCCTGGAACGCCAGTTCGGACGGATTGCCGGCGTGACTGAGATGACCTCTGCCAGTTTCCGCGGCTCGACCAGCATCACCCTGCAGTTTGACCTGAACCGCAACATCGATGGGGCTGCCCGGGATGTCCAGGGGGCGATTAACGCGGCCCGGGGGTATCTGCCGTCAAACCTTCCAAGCAACCCGTCCTACCGCAAGGTCAACCCGTCTGATGCGCCGATTCTGATCCTGTCTCTCACATCAGACACCATGAGCAAGGCCAGGATGTATGATGCGGCTTCGTCCATCCTTCAGCAGAAACTTTCTCAAGTCAAGGGGGTCGGCCAGGTCTTCGTAGGCGGAAGCTCGCTTCCCGCAGTCCGCGTGGATGTTAATCCCCTGACGCTCAGCAAGTACGGAATCAGTCTTGAAGCCATGCGCGCCTTCCTGGCCGGCACCAACGCCAACCGGCCCAAGGGTGAGTTGGTCAAGGACGACAGAACATGGGAGATCCAAACCAACGACCAGCTCCGCACGGCGGATGCGTATTTGCCGCTGGTCGTCACCTACCGCTCGGGTGCAGCGGTACGGCTGTCGGATGTGGCCAATGTTCAGGATTCGGTGGAAGATCTGCGCACGGCGGGTATCGTCAATGGCAAACCGGCTGTTATGCTGGTCATCTTCCGTCAGCCCGGAGCCAATATCATCGAAACTGTCGACAATGTCCGCAGCCTCCTCCCGCAACTGGGGGCCGCCCTGCCCGGGTCCATCGATCTGTCGGTGGTACTCGATCGGACCCCGCCGATTCGCGGATCGCTCAGGGATGTGGGATGGACCCTCATATTATCGGGGCTTCTCGTTATCCTGGTGGTGTTCTGGTTTCTGCGCAATATCCGCGCCACGGTCATCCCGGCTGTTGCCGTGGCGGTGTCGATCATCGGCACCTTCGGCGTGATGTACCTGTGCGGTTACTCGCTGGACAACCTTTCTCTCATGGCGCTTACCGTTGCCACCGGGTTTGTTGTGGACGATGCCATTGTGGTGCTCGAAAATATTACCCGCTACCGGGAAATGGGGGAATCCGCCCTGCAAGCGGCCTTGTCCGGGTCAAAGGAAATCGCGTTCACCGTTCTTTCCATGAGTTTTTCGCTGGTTGCCGTATTCATCCCCATTCTCCTGATGGGCGGGATGGTCGGCCGCCTGTTCCGCGAATTTGCCGTCATCCTCTCCGTGGCGATCATCATCTCTTTGGCGGTTTCGCTGACCCTGACCCCGATGATGTGCGCAACGCTGCTTAAACCTGAAAAACAACGTAAGCATGGGATGCTTTACAGGGCAAGCGAGAAGATGTTCGGCTGGATGCATGCCACCTACGAGGTGACGCTTCGCTGGGCGATTCGTCACTCCCGCATCATGCTCATGCTGATGCTGCTCATGGTGGTGATTAACATCGGTCTCTTTATCCTCGTGCCCAAAGGCTTCTTTCCCGAACAGGACACGGGCCGCATCGCCGGCGCTATTCAGGCTGCCCAGGACATCTCGTTTCAGGCCATGCAGGAAAAACTGACACAGATTGTTGACATCATCAAAAAAGATCCCGACGTGGAGTACGTAACGGGTTTTACCGGCGGCGGGGGCGGAGGCGGGGCCACGACCAATTCCGGCCGGATGTTTATTTCGCTGAAACCCTTCGAGAATCGGACTGCGGATGCAAGAGGGATCATCGGAAGACTACGCAGGAATCTGGCGGCAGTCCCCGGCGCCCCCACCTTTCTCCAGCCCGTGCAGGATCTGCGTGTCGGCGGTCGAATCAGCAACGCCCTCTACCAGTACACCCTCCAGAGTGATGATCCGAAGGAACTCAACCGATGGGCGCAACACCTGTTGCAGAAGCTGCGCACGATCCCGAAACTGGCCGATCTCAGCAGCGATCAGCAGAATCAGGGACGGCAGGCGTCGCTGGTGATCGACCGCCCCACGGCCGCCCGGTTGGGCATTACGCCACAGGTCATCGATAATACCCTGTACGATGCCTTCGGTCAGCGCCAGGTGTCGATCAACTATACCCTTCTGAATCAATACCATGTGATCATGGAGGTCGATCCCCGTTTCTGGCAGAATCCGGAGACGCTGAAAGACATCTATGTTCCCTCATCCAGCGGCACTCAGGTGCCCTTAAGCGCCTTTACCCATTACGAACCGACCGCCACGGCCTTGGCGGTAAATCATCAGGGGCAGTTCCCATCGATTACCCTGTCATTTAATCTGGCGCCTGGCGTAGCGCTTGGAGATGCGGTCGCGGCGCTTGAGAACGCCACGCGGGAGATCGGGATGCCGGGAAGCATCCGGGGAAATTTTGCGGGAACGGCGCAAGCATTTAAAGCCTCGCTCGCCAATGAGCCGCTGCTGATCCTGGCCGCGCTGGTCACGGTCTATATCGTGCTTGGCGTTCTTTACGAGAGCTACATCCACCCGCTGACCATCCTTTCCACCCTGCCTTCGGCCGGGGTGGGCGCGGTGCTTGCCTTGATGATCCTTAAGACCGATCTTAGCCTCATTGCCATTATCGGCGTCATCCTGCTGATCGGCATCGTCAAGAAGAACGGCATCATGATGGTGGACTTTGCCCTGGAATCCGAACGTAAAGAGGGAACAGCCCCGGAAGAAGCGATTTTTCAGGCGTGCCTGCTGCGGTTTCGACCGATCATGATGACCACCATGGCAGCGCTTATCGGTGCGTTGCCGCTGGCTGTCGGTCACGGAGTCGGTTCCGAGCTGCGCCGGCCGCTGGGTATTGCCGTTGTCGGCGGGCTGATATTCAGTCAAATGCTGACGCTTTACACAACCCCGGTGGTTTACCTTTATCTGGACCGCTTCAGGCTATGGATAGACAGCAAGCGCAGACGGGCGCTACGATATGGACCGAAGGAAAACAGCCTTAACACCCGAGGCGTTTAATGAGAGAAAGAAAATGGCTTTATTGAGATGGAAAAGAGTGCTTTTTGCTGTCGGACTGCTGGCATCGGTCGCGTCCTGCACGGTTGGGCCGGATTATGTGCGGCCGATTACCGGGGCTCCGGCTTCCTACAAGGAAATTGACGGCTGGAAAGTGGCGAGCCCAAAAGATGACACCCTCAAGGAAGCGTGGTGGGAGCTTTTCAACGACCCGCAGATGAATGCGCTTGAAGCGCAGGTGATCATCGCCAACCCGAATGTGTGGGTTGCGGAAGCACAGTTCCGCCAGGCACGGGCTTTGGTTCAGTCCGCCCGGGCAGGCTACCTCCCCACACTCACGGTCGGGGCATCGGCAAAACGTGCTGCCTCATCAGAGAACCTCGGACCCAGCACCAGCGGGGTCAGTATCTCGGATTTTTTACTGCCGATCGATCTTTCGTGGGAAGCCGACCTGTGGGGCCGGATCCGCCGTACCGTTGAAGCGAGTCAGGCAAGCGCCCAGGCGAGTGCAGCGGATTTGGCCGCGGTTCGATTGAGCGCGCAGGCTGAACTGGCACTGGATTACTTGCAACTGCGGACGCTCGATGCCCAGAAACAACTCCTCGATTCCACTGTCACCTATTACGGGAAGTCCCTTGAACTGACGAATAACCGGTACAATAGCGGCGTCGTGGCCAAATCGGATGTGCTGCAGGCGGAAACCCAGCTTAAGAGCACCCAGGCCCAGGCGCTTGACTTTGGCTTGCAACGCGCCCAGATGGAACACGCCATGGCCATCCTGATCGGAAAGCCAGCTTCTGAATTTTCACTTCCGGTTACCCCACTTATTCCCACACTGCCGGCCATTCCGGTTGTCGTGCCATCGGAACTCCTCGAACAGAGGCCCGACATTGCTGCGGCCGAGCGGCGCATGGCAATGGCCAATGCGCAGATCGGTGTGGCCCAGGCTGCATTTTACCCAACCATTCAAATAGGTGCTTTGGCAGGATTTGAAGCATCGCGTGTAGACCAGTGGCTGAGCTGGCCGAGCCGTTTCTGGTCTGTCGGCCCTTCGATTTCCCAAACGGTTTTCGATGGAGGCTTACGACAGGCGCAAAGCGACCAGTCACTGGCTGCCTATGATGCTACCGCCGCTTCTTATCGCAAGATCGTTCTTAACGCCTTTCAGGAGGTTGAGGACAATCTGGCCGCGCTCCGCATCCTGGGGGAAGAAGTGCGCGTTCAAACAGAGGCTGTTAATGCAGCCCGGCAGGCCGCGACCGTGACGAGCAACCAGTATCAGGCCGGAACCGTAAGTTATATCAATGTTATCGTCGCCCAGACAGCGGAACTTGCCAACGAAAGAACATTACTGGAAATCCGGAGTCGACAGCAGGCCGCAAGCGTTCTGCTGATCAAAGCGCTGGGCGGAGGATGGAAATCGGCGGATCTTCCCTCAGTGAATACCTTGAACTGATTTTTGATGGTTTCGCAAAGAGACGAATTAACGCATTCTAATTGACTACATGTACTTGAACGACATCGTAATAAAGCAGCGGCAAATCAAGAATACCATCGGGACTCATATCCACGCCTACACAGAAAGCGTAGTCTCCAACAGTTAGAGAAGCGGAATAATAAATTTCCACAGGGGATATGATGGACAACGGATATTGACCATACGATTTGATTCCTGTAGTCCATCCATTTGAAGTGAATGAATGCCAGCCGTCAGGTGAGTTGTAAGCTATCCACCAGTCAGCGAGTTTTCCATTTTCGTTTCCAGGCTCAAGGCTGGCTGTTATGGAAACAGGGGTTCCTGGCGAGACGGTAACCGAACCCTCCTGTCCATTTGCTTTTATTCCCGGGGCGCAATTGCCGACTTGACCGGCAACATTGATCTGCCCGGCAAATGCTTTGATGCACACATTACTCTCATAAGTACTGTTAGATATTTCCTTCCAGGACTGCCCATTATTGCTAAAAAAGCTTTCACCGGGTTTGTAAGAAGCCTTTGACGCGTAATTTGCCATGGGCGTCTCAATTGCTACGGGATAATTATACCCGGGTGTCACAAATTTGACAACAACGGAAAAAAGCGTCCCCGTTGTCAGGGAAACCGGCCGATTCAGCGGTATCGTTACATAACTTACATTCGATACTGTTCCTGATTGTGTAAGCGATAGTGTTCCGCTTGTAGGCTTTCCCGGAGTAACATTTGAATAAATATCGATTTCGTATGTCGTATTATTGCTTACAGCATAAAAGCTGACTGCTTTAAGTGGCTCTGCGGATGTTGCCGAAAAAATATTTGCCCCCCATCCTGTTGATGAAGAGGGTGTGGATCCGATGTTGTCTACCCATCCCAGTGGATCATACTGGTATATGGTTGAATAATTGGTCGGTGATTCCGCGTTATCAAATGCCCAGCAATTATTTCCCGCGTATGTGTCATAGTAGGACATATAAAAATATCCGCCATCGCCCCAACCAGCTCCCCAACTGTTTCGAATAATAAAAGCCCCGTCATTCGGAGGCGTTGTTTTAAAATTGGATTTGCTGTAAGTATCATCCCAGCCGACAATTGCAACGTCATGATTGTCCATGCCTGATCCGCTATAGTAGTATGAACTGTTAGACGATTTGTAGGCGGAATCATACCATCCGATTGATGTATCGACAGCGCCAGAAGTCATTACTGCCTGTTTGATTTCATTGAATGCGTATTTCGTACGGGGAATGTATTCCACCTTTTGAACATGTTTCTGAACCTGAACAGTAGCGGTATCCGCTTCCATAATTGGGCCGCTATACCGAAAAAGATAGGCCATGGACATGTATGAATTGCCGCCACTGCAAGGCGGCGAATCAAATCCATGATTATTGTCCAGATCCTGTTCGGAAAAATACCAATTTTCCGAAGGCATCAGATAGGATTCAAGCGAGCTGTAGGTTGCAAAAGCCCAACAATCCCCGCAATTGCCCTGATCCCTGACAGGTGTTAATTTTCCGGTTGTTCTCAGATCATATTTGGCAGGATATTGCACAGATTGATCAAGATTTCTATTTAAACGGTCAAGCGATAAACTCAAAAGACGGTCAACATGCGACAAATCAACCGGACTTGGAATATGGCCCAATGGATGCCCGAATTCTGTCATTTGTACCATCTCTCTTCCGCTTGTAACATTATCCAGGTGACTTACAAAGTCGGGGTTTAATGGCGCAAACTCTAAACAATACCCAGAAGCGGTGATCAACAGAACACATAATGTTAAATACCCGTATTGAAAAACCAGCTTCGATAAGGTGGTCATACGCCAGATCTGTCGAATGGATTGCCTCTTTATTTCATTATTTATGGTGTGTGGTTGAATGATCATCATATTTTCCTTTTCAGCGAATCTCCCTGCCCTTGAACTGTTGGCAGTTTCAGATATAGAGCCCTTTATATTTAAAATGCAAATATCATACCGCACCAATACCTAAATGCTGAAAAAAGCATCGCGAGGAGAGCGGAAACGGTAAAGAGACCGCATTGTGTTCCCATTTTTTAATCTTCCAGGTTATACCGTCGCAGCTTTCGCCACAAGGAGACGCGATCGATTCCCAGGATTGCCGCTGCCTTGGTTTTGTTGTTTCCGGCCTGATCCAAAATCCAGGCGATATATGATTTTTCATTTTCTTCCAGCGTGAGAAAATCGCTTTTTCTCTGGCACTGGATGTGAAATTTAAGCTGCTGTAGGTCGGTGGGGAGGTGTTTGATTTCAATTACAGATCCGGTTGCCAGCGTGACGGCCCTTTCAATAATATTCTCCAGCTCCCGGACGTTTCCCGGAAACCCGTAATTCATCAAAATATCCATGGCCTCATCCGATAGCTGCGTCACATCCTTGGCCTGAGCGTCCGAGAACCGTTTCATGAAATGCCGGCACAACAGGGCAAGGGTGTCTTTTCGATCTATCAACGGAGGAACGTCAAGGGAAATGACATTCAAGCGGTAAAACAGATCCTGCCGGAATTTTCCGGTGTCGACCTCTGTTTTCAAATCCTTGTTTGTGGCAGCCAGAATCCGGATATCGATGGGGATTTCCTCAACGCCGCCAACACGGATCAGGGTCCTTTCCTGAAGCACCCGAAGCAACTTTACCTGCATGGAAAGCGGCATATCCCCGATCTCATCCAGCAGAATGGTTCCGCCCTGAACCGATTCCAGCAGGCCCTTGCGGATTCCCCGGGCCCCGGTAAAGGCTTCTTTTTCATGCCCGAAGAGCTCATTGGCCAGAAGCTCTTCGTTGAATGCGCCGCAGTTAATGGCCAGAAACCGTTTAGCGGAGCGATTGCTCAACTGGTGAATGGTTTTGGCGACAAGTTCCTTTCCGGTTCCGGTTTCTCCCAGGATCAATACCGTGCAGTCCGCGGGTGAGATCTGCTCAATGGTGTTTTTCAGGGTGATCATTTTCGGATTCTGTCCGATCAGGAGGGGAAATGTCTGCTGGGACTGGATTTGTTTTTTTAATTCGGCAACTTCCTGTCGAAGAGACCGTTTTTCGATGGCCTGGTGCACCAGAATGCGAACCTCATCAATCTGATAGGGCTTGGGAAGATAATAGAATGCGCCTTTCTGCATGGCCTCGACCGCAGTGGTAACCGTAGCATAGCCGGTAACGACAATGACCTCCGTGCTCGGATATTTTTCCCGGGTCTGTTCCACCACTTCCATGCCGTCCATGCCCTGCATCCGAAGATCGGTCATCACCAGATCAAAATCCCTGTTTTCCAACTCTTGAAGGGCTTTTGTCCCGCTGTCCACACAAACAGTCTCAAAACCTTCCTTACGGAGAACATACCCCAGATTTTCCCGGGCAATGCTTTCGTCGTCCACAATCAATATGCGCGCGGCCATCGTACGACCTTCCTTATGCGGATTGCTGTAAAGGCAATCGGATGCTGAAGCGGGTGCCTTCTCCGACCTTGCTTTCAACGGAAATCGTGCCCTGATGCTTTTGGATGATTCCGTATACGACGGAAAGCCCCATGCCCGTTCCCGTGCCCACGGGTTTGGTGGTGAAAAACGGGTCAAAAATATGGCTGAAATGATCCTCGGGAATTCCTGCTCCCGTGTCCTCCACGGTGATGACCGCCTGATGGGTTGTCTGCTCCGGCACTGCGGAGATGCGGATCTGTCCGGGAGGGCTTTCAATGGCCTGGACCGCATTCATCAGAAGGTTTAAAAAAACCTCCTGGAGGCGCTGGGAATCCAGATTCAAAATCATGTCCGCCGGAACATCCCGCACAATGTCGATGCCCGGAGGCACCTGGCTGGACATGAGCCGGACCGAGCGATCCACCACTTCCTTGAGTGAATGGGGAATCAGCGCAAATTCCTTGTCCCGGGAAAACTCCAGAAGCCCCTTTACCGTGTCCCGGGCCCGGTGAACTTCCTGCTCGATATTGGTCAGCATTTTGTGCATGAACTCCGGGTCGCCCTGTCCGAATTCTTCCAGAAGAATCTGACAGGAGGTTGAAATATTGTTGAGGGGATTGTTCAACTGATGCGCCACGCCGGATGTCAGAATTCCGATGGAGGAGAGCTTTCTGGCCTGAAGGAGTTGTTCCTGGCGTTTTTCCAGTTCTGAGGTCATTCGGTTCAACGCCTGCAATACCTGCTGTGTTTCATCCCAATTGCCCGTAATCGGTAAATGGCTGAAATCCCCCTGGGCAATCTGAAGCGTCGCCTGCTCGATAACCTTCAGGGGCCGAATGATTTTTTTGATGACCATGACAATCAGAAACAACCCTGTAAATATGAACAGAACAATGGATGCGGCCAGTTGGCTTTTTAAGGTTTTGATGATGGTCAATATGCGCTGGCGTTCATAAGTGACCAACTGATGAGAAATGTCCAGGAGCTTTTTCCCCTGCTCCCGCAATCTATCTTCGATTTTCTGATCGCAGGATCGCAAGTGCTGGCCGCCGCATTTTTCAATTCGATCCATGGTGGATCGATATGCCAGAAATTCCTGCTCGAGAAGATTCAAATGCGGAGCGCCTCTTAAGTTTTGTATTTCTGGAACAATAGATTGAATGGCGCTCAGGCCTTTTTCAATAAACAACCGGTTTTCAGCAAAATCCTGATCAGATCCATAGAGAAGAAAGTTTTTTTCATACCTTCGAATCTCCAGAATGACATTGTTCAGATCATCGGCAACCTCAACGAGATGCTGTTTGCGTTCGATCTCTTTAAGATACCGGAAGGAGAGTCCGCCCACCAGCGCAACAGCCATCATCCCGAGCGTCAGTCCGAAAATAACTTTTTGACGGATATTCAAATAGAGTTTCCAGCGCATTTTCTGAGTTATTCCTCTGTGAGATGATATTCAAGATTCCGGGATTTTTTCGGGTTCTGCTTCTTTTTCAATATAGGCGATTCGCGAGAAAAGTCCATAATTATCCACAAGTCGACATCGGATGTCGCAACCGGCGATGGCAGCCATTTTCGCCAAAGACGGATCCGGATCTTCAGCGGCGCAGTCTGCCGATAGAGCACAGAATGCCTCCGCCGCACAGCAGGCAGAAACAGGCCAGTGCGGCGCGCATCGTCAGAAGAAAATCGGTTTGCGTTTCGAATGTGATGGCATGGCCCTTCATGAAGACAGACAGCAGAACTGTGATGATGGTCATGCTGGTCATCATGCCCAGGGTGCGCATGCTGCCCACAAGCCCGGATGCCACGCCAAGATACCTGGGGGTCACGCTGCCCATGATCACGCTCATGTTGGGGGACGAAAACAGGGCAAAACCAAGTCCTAGCAGCAAGAAGATGGCGACAAGGACCGTCAGTGACGTGGATGCGGAGATGGCAACGCTGATGCCGAGGCCCGCCGCGCAGAGCGCCATGCCTCCCGTGGCCACCCACGCCGCCGAGTACCGGTCTGAAAGGCGTCCGCAAAGCGGGGAAAACAGGGCCTGGGCCACGGGTTGGACGATGAGAACCGCTCCGGCCTGCTGCGGCGTCATGCCCTTCACAAACTGCAGGTACAGGCTGAAGAAAAACGTCACGCCGAAGGTGGCGGCGTAGTTGAGAAGCGCCGCCAGGCTGCTCAGGGCAAACACCCGGTTATTGCGAAAAAGACCCACGTTCAGCACCGGATATTTTGTGTGCGCCTCCAGGGTGACAAACATGCATAGTCCGGCAATGCCTGCGGATACAAGTCCCCACGACCACCAGGCATGGCCAAGATTGGCGGCTCCGAAGATCAAAAGGACAATGGCGCAGGCATATAGGGATGCGCCTTTCCAGTCGAACGGTTCTCCTTTGGCATCCGCCCACTCGCCGCGCAGCTTGCGGCTGACCAGAAAAAAACTGCCGACACCCAGCGGCACGCACAGGTAGAATAAAGATCTCCAGCCAAGGGCGGTGATCATGGCGCCGCCGATGAAAGGGCCGCAGGAAAGGCCGGCATATACGCAGGCAACGATGATTCCCAGCGCCTTGCCCCTTTGTTCGGGGGGAAAGACGGAAACGACGATGGCCATCCCCGTGGCAGCAATCATGGCACCGCCGATGCCCTGCAGAAACCGGAACCCAATGATCGCCTGAATGGACCATGCCTGAGAAAGCAGCCCGCCCATCAGTGTAAAAACGGCTATGCCCCAATGAAAGATGCGCCGGCGTCCATGAATATCTCCGAGCCTTCCCATGGTCAGCATAAAAATGGAAACGGACAGCATATAGGCGGTCTCTACCAGACTGAGCTGAATGGCGCTGGCCGAAAGCTCCCGTCCGATCGAAGGCAGGGCCACACCCACGCCGGAGAGCATAAACGGCATGAGAAAGGAGGCGGTACCGACTGCGAACAGGGTGGCGCCCCGAGATACATTCTGTTGGATCACAACACTTTTCCCCTGATTTACAAAGAAGTAATGGCACCCAGCGGGCGGTAATGATTTTTTATCCATTTTTAATATAGGTGATCCGGAAAAAAGTCCATGATTATCCGGCAATGATCGGGTCAATAACATTGATCTGATTTTTATTCATTTTTTAAATAAAACGTTAAATTTTTCTCTTGACCAAAATATTATAAATGGTTTAATGAAATAAACATGATTGATAGTATATATGTCATTTCCAGTTAATTTTCGGTCCCACCCAAGTCTGGAGGAAACCCGATGCATCTGAAAACCAAGATAGAGGCCGGTGAGTTTGTGGTCTTGGCTGAGATGGAACCTCCCAAAGGCGCTGACATCTCTTCCATGATCAAAAACGCCAGGCGTGTCAAAGAGCAGGTTGATGCCTTCCTGATTCCTGAAATGAGCAACGCGGTGATGCGCATGAGCGCCCTTGGCGGCGCAATCGCCCTTCAGCAGGCCGGCATGGAAACCGTCATGCAGATCTGTTGCAGGGACCGCAACCGGCTGGCGCTGCAGGCGGATCTGCTGGCAGCCTCGGCCTGCGGCATTTCCAATGTCATGGCGGTCTCCGGCCAGGACCCCCGTTTCGGGGATCATCATCAGGCCAAAGCGGTTTACGACATCACCCTGATGGAACTGCTGGAATCCGTAAAAAAGCTCCAGGACGGCAAGGACATGGCAGGCATTGATTTGAAAGGGTCCCCCCAATTTCTGGTGGGATCGACGGTCCAGGCCGAAGCCAAGGGAGAGAGCCTGGAAACCGAAATAGAACTCCTCAACCAAAAGAGCAGCAGCGGCGCCAGATTTTTCATTACCCCGCCGGTGTTTGATCTGAGCGCCTTTGGTCCCTTTATCAATCGGATTGACCGCAGCCGAATCGCCGTCATTCCGACTGTCTTGCTTCTGAAATCAGCGGGCATGGCCCGCTATATGTCCCGGAATGTCGAGCATGTGGTGATTCCGGAATCCGTCATCACCCGAATACAGAATGCGCCCGACAAGGTTCGGGAATGCATCCAGATTGCCGCTGAAATGATTGCCGCGCTCAGATCCGAGGGGTTCAGCGGCGTGTCGGTGTCAACCATCGGGTGGGAAGACAAACTTCCCGACATCCTTGAAAGAATCTAAGAGAACCGCGAGAAGTGGGCCGTCACAAATCCGATAGAACCGGCTCACTGTCAACCTACTTTCTAAAGGAAATCGCTTATGGAAAAACACGCAGATCCCATTCTTCCAAAGGCTGAAAGCGCCGGCAGCGCTTCGCAACCGCTGGTAGGTTCCGTAATGGTTGTGGGCGCCGGAATAGCGGGCATGCAGTCCGCGCTCGATCTGGCCAACTCCGGATATTATGTGTATCTGGTCGAGGAATCGGCGGCAGTGGGCGGCATGATGTCCCAGATTGACAAGACGTTTCCCACCAACGACTGCGCCATGTGAGTGATCTCACCCAAACTGGTCGAGGTCGGCCGGCATCTGAACATCGAGTTAATGACCCAAACCGAGCTTCTGGATCTTAGCGGAAATCCCGGCAGTTTTACGGCCCGGATTCGGCAGAAGCCGCGGTATATTGACCTTTCCAAATGCACCAGCTGCGGTGAATGCGCCAAGGTCTGCCCCATCAGCGTTCCGGACGAATACAACAAGTCCCTTGCCACGCGAAAGGCCGCATTCAAGCAGTATGCCCAGGCAATTCCCGGCGCTTTTGCCATCACCAAACGGGGCACGGCCCCCTGTAAAGCCATGTGTCCGGCCCATGTCAGCGTTCAGGGGTTCATTGCGCTGATCAATGCGGGAAAATACCGGCAGGCTCTGGAGCTCTTCAAGCAGGACCATCCTTTCCCCGGAGTCTGCGGACGCGTTTGCCATCACCCCTGCGAAGGCATCTGCACCCGCAATCAGGTGGATGAGCCGATCAGTATTCAATACCTTCACCGCTTTCTGGCGGATCAGGATTTAAAAAGCGGCGCCCCATTTGTTCCCAAGGTCAAGGAATCCAAAAACGAGAAAGTCGCTATTGTCGGCGCAGGCCCGGCTGGCCTGACCGCAGCCTATTATTTGGCCATTGAAGGCTATTTGGTAACGGTTTTTGAAAAGCTGCCGGTTCTTGGCGGCATGCTGACCGTCGGCATTCCCTCCTACCGCCTTCCCCGGGATATTATCGAATCCGAAATTCAGGTGATGAAGGATTTAGGCGTTCAATTCAAGACAGGCGTTGAAATCGGAAAGGACTTCACCATTGCCCAGCTTCGGGAAAATGGTTTTAAAGCCTTTTTCGTGGCCATCGGCGCCCATGAGTGCAAACTACTGGGGATAGAAGGCGAATCCCTGTCCGGAGTCTATCCGGGTGTTGAGTTCCTCAGAGAAGTGAATCTGGGAAACCGGATCCTTTTGGGGGATCGGGTAGCGGTCATCGGCGGCGGAAACGTGGCCATGGATTCGGTTCGAACCGCCTTAAGAACCGGCTCCACAAAGCCGTTTATCATCTACCGCCGAAGTATGGATGAAATGCCGGCAAGCCGCGAGGAAATCGCGGAATGCGAGGACGAAGGCATTGAAATCAAAACCCTGACCCATCCGGTGCGGATCATCGGTGATGACGCCGGCAAGGTCAAGGCCATCGAATGCATCCAGATGGCCCTCGGGGAGCCGGACGCCAGCGGCAGGCGCAGGCCGGTTCCGGTCAAGGGATCCGAGTTTATCATGGATGTGGACACCGTCATTCCGGCCATCGGACAGGAGTCCGACTGGGCCTGCCTGACCGAAGAATGCGCCTGCACCCTTACCGGCTGGGGAACCATGGTCGTGGATCCTGTTACGCTTCAGTCCAAGGACCCGGATATTTTCTCCGGAGGCGATGCGGTTACCGGCCCCAAAACCGTTGTCGAAGCCATTCAGGCCGGAAAAGAGGCAGCCATTTCAATCAACCGCTTCATTCAGGGGCTGGATCTTATGGAAGGCCGGGAAGTCGACTGGACGGCCGTCACCGATGTGCCGTTGGAAGGCGTTACCAAAGCCGGCAGGCAGCCCATGCCCCACACGCCTTCAAAAACCAGGGTTGGCAATTTCAACGAGGTCCAGCTCGGGTATGAAGAAGACGCCACCCGAAAAGAGGCGGATCGGTGTCTGGCCTGCGGAATCTGCTCGGAATGCTATCAGTGCGTGGACGCCTGTCTGGCCAATGCCGTGGATCACCATCAGGAAACGGTGGTCCGGAATATCCCCGTCGGTTCGGTGATTCTGTGCCCCGGCAGCCAGGCCTTTGACCCGGCCCCGATGCAGCAATTCTACCACTATGGGAAAAACCCCAATGTGGTGACCAGTCTCGAATTTGAACGTATTCTGAGCGCATCCGGACCCACCATGGGGCACTTGGTGAAACTCTCGGACCACACCGAACCCAGGCGAATTGCCTGGCTTCAGTGCGTGGGCTCAAGGGATGTCAACCGGTGCGGCAATGGCTACTGCTCGTCCGTTTGCTGCATGTACGCCATCAAGGAAGCCATGATCGCCAAGGAACATTCCGGCGGCAATCTGGATTGCGCCATTTTCAACATGGATATCCGCTCCTTTGGAAAAGATTATGAAAAATATTATCTTCGGGCAAAAGACCGTGCCGGTGTCCGGTTTGTAAAATCCCGGATCCATACCATCGACGAGGTACCTGAAACCGGTGAACTGGTCATCCGCTACGTGGATGACGCCGGCGAGATCAAAAAAGAAATCTTTGACATGGTGGTGCTTTCCGTGGGGCTTCAGATCCCGCAGTCCTCGGTGGATCTGGCCGGGCGTCTGAATGTGGATCTGGGAAAATACCGGTTTGCATCCACGCATCCGTTTAAGCCCGTCGAAAGCTCCCGTCCCGGCGTTTATGTGGGCGGCGTGTTCCAGGGCCCCAAGGATATCCCTTCCTCGGTCATTGAAGCCAGCGCCGCGGCCTGTGCTGCGGGTGCGAATCTGGCGCCGGTAAGGTTTTCCTGCACCAAAACCGTCGTCATTCCGGAAGAGATGGTCGTGGAAGGTCTTGCGCCAAGGATCGGCGTCTTTGTCTGCAACTGCGGCATCAATATCGCGGGAGTCGTGGATGTTCCGGCCGTGCAGGCTTATTCCGCAACCCTTCCGAATGTGGTTTATGCCGGTCAGAACCTGTTCTCCTGCTCTCAGGATGCTCAGGACCTGATGAAGGAACTGATCCGGGAGCACCAATTGAACCGGGTGGTCGTGGCCTCCTGCAGCCCCAAGACCCATGAAGCCATTTTCATGGACACCCTTCAGGCCTGCGGACTCAACAAATATCTTTTTGAAATGGCCAATATCCGGAACCAGGATTCCTGGATTCATTCGGACAGCCCTCAGCAGGCAACCCAGAAAGCCAATGAACTGGTGAGAATGGCCGTGGCGCGTGCCGGAACCTTAAAGGCTCTTCATGAAAAACAGATCCCCGTCAACAAGAGGGCTCTGGTGGTCGGCGGCGGTGTGGGCGGCATGACCGCAGCACTTGGCCTGGCGGATCAGGGATTTGAAGTGGTTCTGGTTGAAAAAGAGCCGGAGCTTGGTGGCATGGCCCGGCGTCTGACTCAAACCATCGAAGGTGCCGATGTTCAATCCTATCTGGAAGAGCTGATTCAAAAAGCCAGCTCCCACCCCAACCTTCAGGTTTTGACCCAGTCGCTTATCGTGGGATTTACCGGATTCAAAGGCAATTTCACCACGGAAGTTCTGGTGGGCCCGGGCATGTATGAACGAAAAATTGACCATGGCGCCGTGATTCTGGCAACCGGCGCCACCGAATACAAGCCCAAGGAATTTGGCTATGGCCAGGATTCCCGCGTCATGACCCAGGTGGAGCTGGGCAAGTTTCTGGAAACAGAGGCGGCTTCGAAGCTGAGTCAGGTGGTCATGATTCAGTGCATCGGTTCCCGAAACGATGAAAACCCCAACTGTTCCCGGATCTGCTGCCAGAGCGCCATTAAAAACGCCTTGCATATCAAGGCATTAAATCCGGAGGCGGAAGTGAGCGTCCTGTACCGGGACATTCGCACCTACGGGCTTCTGGAAGACTATTTTACCGAAGCCAGAAAACTGGGCATCCTGTTTTTCCGCTATACGCCGGAAGACATGCCGGTTGTTGAATTCACTTCGGAAGGCGTTGAAGTCGTATTTACGGACCCGATCATCCGGCGCAGGCTGCAGATCAGCGCCAATCTTCTGGTCCTCAGCGCCGGAATGGTGGCAGGAGAAACCGAAGAGCTTTCCTCCATCATGAAGCTGGCGCGAAATGCCGAAGGTTATTACCTGGAAGCCCATGTCAAACTTCGGCCCGTGGATATGGCTACCGAAGGGATTTTTATCTGCGGTACGGCCCACAGCCCTAAGCTGCTTTCGGAAACCATCGCGCAGTCCATGGCGGCGGCCTCCCGGGCAACCACGTTCCTGTCTCAGGACACCCTGACCCTGTCCGCGGTGACTGCCCAGGTACAAGCCGATTTGTGTGCGTCCTGCCTGATCTGCGTGCGGTCCTGTCCCTACGGCGTGCCCCGGATCAATGCGGACGGAGTCAGCGAGATCGATGTGGCGCTATGCCATGGATGCGGCATCTGCGCATCCGAATGTCCGGCCAAGGCGATTGAGCTTAACTGGTACGAAGATGATCAACTGCTCAGCAAGATAGATGCACTGCTGGAGGGGGTGTTATGACGCAAGCGTTTGAACCGATTATCGTTGCATTTTGCTGCAATTTCTGAGGGTACACGGCTGCGGACCTGGCAGGTTCGATGCGACTCAGCTACCCGTCCAGCATCAAGATCATTCGTGTTCCCTGTACGGGGAAGGTGGATATTCTCCACATCCTCCGGGCCTTTGAAAAAGGCGCGGACGGTGTTTATGCCGTTGGATGCCTGGAGGGAGACTGTCATTTTAACAGCGGTAACTTCCGGGCCAGAAAACGGGTGGAACAGGCCAAGAAACTCCTGGATACCATCGGCGTGGGAGGCGAACGCGTTCAGATGTTCAACCTCTCTTCCGCGGAAGGCCCCCGGTTTGCCGAATACGCCCGGGAAATGGATCAGCGGATTCGCGATCTGGGACCCAATCCCATCAAACTGGCCATGAAAAAGGCGGCGTAAAGACAAAGTACCCCTGACCCCAAACCCTGATCATGACAAGAGAGGTCAAAAACAATGATTGTAGCCGATAAAAAACCCATCGAAGAAATCATTCAGCAAGTGGAAGCTTATCGCAATGTGCTGATTCTGGGATGCAATGAATGCGTCACCGTTTGCGAGGCGGGCGGGAAGAAAGAAGTGGGCATTCTGGCATCGGCCCTGCGAATGTATTTTATCAACAATGGAAAAGACATGCGGATTGACGAAATTACGCTGGAACGTCAGTGCGACCATGAGTATCTCGAAGAAATCCGGGATCGCATCGACAAGTATGACGCGGTGGTGTCTCTGGCCTGCGGTGTCGGCGTCCAGTTCATGGCGGAGAAATATCTGTCCAAGCCGGTTTTTCCTGGCGTCAACACGTGTTTTCTGGGTGTCACCGAAAAGCGGGGACTCTGGACGGAACGGTGCCAGGCCTGCGGCCAGTGCATTCTGGCGAACACAGCTGGCATCTGTCCGGTTTCGCGCTGCGCCAAGCGGATTTTAAATGGTCCTTGCGGCGGCTCCAGCAAGGGCAAGTGTGAAATCAACAAAGACTTGGACTGCGCCTGGCAGCTCATTGTGGACCGCCTGAAGGCTCTGGGACGAATGGATGACTATGAAAAGCTCTTCTCGATCAAGGACTGGTCCACCGACAGGGCAGGCGGACCCCGAAAAGTCGTCAGGGAGGATGTGCAGATATGACCACTAAAACGCCAAGTAAACTGGAAAAAATTCTGGCCGCAGGCCACCTGGCCGTCACCTCGGAAGTCGGTCCTCCCCGGGGCAGCAATGCCAAACACATCGAAGAAAAAGGGCATCTGATCAAAAACCATGTCGATGCCATCAACGTTACCGATAACCAGACATCCGTCACGCGTATGTGCAGCCTTGCAGCCTGTATCCGCCTGAAACTCATGGGGCTGGAACCGGTTCTTCAGATGGTGACGCGGGACCGCAACCGGATCGCGCTTCAAAGCGACATCCTGGGGGCAGCCTCCTATGATATCCACAACATCCTCTGCCTTTCGGGCGACCACCAGAGTTTTGGGGATTGCGCCACAGGGCAGAATGTTCATGACATCGATTCCATGCAACTCATCCAGACCGTCCGCCGCATGCGAGATGAGGGGAAATTTTTAGGCGGCGCGGATATCGACCGGCCTCCCCGGATGTTTGTGGGTGCCGCGGAAAACCCTTTTGCCGATCCTTTTGAAATACGGGTTCCCCGTCTGGCCAAAAAAATCGCCGCCGGCGTTGAATTCATTCAGACCCAGTGTATTTACAATCTGGACAAGTTCGAGCTCTGGGTAAAGCTGGCCAGAGAACGGGGGCTTACGGAAAAAGTGCACATTCTGGCCGGAGTCACGCCGATGAAATCCGTGGGCATGGCCCGGTATATGAAAAACCGGGTTCCGGGCATGGATGTTCCGGATGATGTCATCAAACGCATGGCTGGAGTCCCCAAGGAAAAACAGCCCCAGGAAGGCATTGATATTTGCGTGGAAACCATTGAACGCCTCAAGGCCGTGGAAGGCGTGCACGGGTTCCATATCATGGCCATCGAATGGGAAGAAAAAGTGGCGGAAATCGTGGAACGGTCCGGTCTCTACCCCCGGCCTGTGTTAGAAAGTTAAGAGGGGAAGCGAAAAAAAGCAGAAGTACTATCCCGTTATCCTGTACTGGACTTAGCGCGTCCGGTGTGGTAGGAAAGCGGGAAAATCTAAGCTCTGTTCTTCTTGTTTTCGTGGCGTCTATTTAACTTCTAACGTAGTATCCATTGATATGAAAGGATGTGACTCATGAGTGAAAAAAAACGCATTCTCATCGTTGACGATGAGCCTGATTTTTCGATGATCGTGCAGACCTATCTGGAAAAAGAAGGGTTTGCAACCGAACTGGCCTACAATGGCGTGGAAGGTTTTGAAAAAATCAAGGCCAACCCGCCGGACGCCATTGTCCTGGATGTCATGATGCCGGAGATGGACGGCTTTGAGCTGTGTGCGCTGCTCAAAAAAGACAGCGCCTATGCCAACATTCCGGTAGTGCTCCTGACGGCCGTGGCTGACCGCGTTACTTCTACAAAATATTCTCATTACGACGGCATGAGCACGGAAGCCGACGATTATCTGCCCAAGCCGGCTTCGGCGGATGACATTACCCAGAGCGTCAAGCGTTTACTGGGCATGTAAAAAGACAGCAGGTAATGGGTGATAGGTAGTAGGTGATGGAAGATGGATAAAGTCCCCAACCTGTTACCCCTAATCCATTACCTATTATCCAATAAGGAGATCTCATCATGACAACAGGTGTCATTCGGATGTCGAAATCAGGCAAGAGCCTGTTTAAGGACAAGGTGATGGCCCTTCTGCCGGATGGCGGAAACCTGAACCTCTGTCTGACCTGCGGGGCCTGTTCTTCCGGATGCCCGGCTACCGGACTGGAAGATATGGATCCCCGGAAATTTCTGCGCATGGCCTCTCTGGGGATGGATGATGAAATCCTGAGCTCCAAGTGGGCATGGATGTGTACCATGTGCCAACGTTGCATCTATGTGTGTCCCATGAAAATCGACATTCCCCAGCTGGTGTTCAATGTCAGAGCCAGTTGGCCCAGGGAACTGAAGCCAAAGGGAATCGTGGGCTCCTGTGACATGGCGCTCAGAAATGACACGTGCAGCGCCATGGGCGCGACCGAAGAAGACTGGCGATTTGTGGTGGAAGATGTTCTGAACGAGGTCCGGGAAAACCAGCCGGGATTTGAAGACCTCCAGGCTCCGATGGACAAGGTTGGTGCCGAGTTTTTTCTAAACCAGAATTCCCGGGAGCCGGTGACCGAACCGGATGAAATGGTGCCGCTCTGGAAAATCCTGCATCTGGCAGGGGCTGACTGGACTTACGGTTCCAAGGGATGGGCCGCTGAAAACTATTGCCTGTTTCTGGCTGAAAACGACCGGTGGAAACATATAGTTGAAGTCAAGGCCAAGGCCGTCGATGATCTGAAGTGCAAGGTTTGGCTCAATACCGAGTGAGGGCATGAACTCTTTGCAGTCCGGGCTGGACTGAAAAAATTCAACATTCCTCACAATTTTGAAATCAAAAGTATTATTCAGTGCTATGCCCAGTGGATACGGGAAGGCAAACTGAAGGTCAATTCCGACTGGAACAAGGACCTGAAAGTCAAATTTACGGTACAGGACCCCTGCCAGCTGGTTAGAAAAAGTTTTGGAGATCCGGTGGCAGAGGATCTGCGTTTTGTTGTTAGAACTGTTGTGGGTGAAGAGAATTTCATCGACATGTTTCCCAACCGCTCCAACAACTACTGCTGCGGCGGCGGCGGCGGTTTCCTGCAATCCGGTCTTCCAGAGGCCAGACGATCTTACGGCAGGCTGAAATTCGAGCAGATCATGGCAACCGGAGCACATTACTGCATCACGCCCTGCCATAACTGCCATGCCCAGGTTCATGATATCGGGGAGCATTTTGACGGCGGATACCACACGGTTCATCTCTGGACCCTGATCTGCCTGGCGATGGGTGTTCTGGGTGAAAACGAACGCACCTACCTGGGACCGGATCTATCTGAGGTCGGCCTGTAGCGTGAAGTAACCCCTGGCATTTTCATTCTGGGGATGACCCGGGCTATGATACATGAGCGTTTAGGAGGGGTGTGCGAACGGAAGCTGAGAAAGACTTTCTGATCCGGGCCATTGATGCGCTGGACCGTGAAATGATCGTGGTATCCCCGGATCACCGTATTCTGGCCACCAATCGGTATACGGCCGAAAAACGGGGCAAGGATATCATCGGCAGCACCTGCTATGATATCTATTTTGAGTTCAGCACACCCTGCGATGACTGTCCTGCCTGTCGGGTGCTTCAGAATGGAAAACCCATTCTGAGGCATTCTCCCAAAAGCCTTATGGAAAGCGAGCGGGTTTCCTGTTATCCCATATATTCTGAAGGGGAGATCGATGCGCTGCTGATGGTGGATTTTGATCTGCCCCGGCTCGGGAAACTGGAGGATCAGCTTCGCCGATCGAATGCATTTCTTAAAAACCTGCTCAACAGCGCTGTCGATGCGGTGATTGCCGCAGACCGAAAGGGAAAAATCTTCATCTTCAATCAATCGGCGGCGGAAGTCAGCGGATACAGCGTCGAAGAAGCGCTCGAAAGCCTTTATATTCAGGATGTCTATCCGAACCAGGGCGCATGGGACATCATGAAAAAGCTTCGAAGCGAGGAATACGGCGGCAAGGGAAAGCTGAAGGAATACCATGTGGATTTTCTGGGAAAACAGGGTGAGCGAATCCCCATCAGCCTGTACGCATCGATTATCTATGAAGAGGGTCAGGAAGTCGGATCCGTCGGTTTTTTTCATGATTTGCGGATACGGCTTCGATTGAAAAAAGAGCTGGAAAGCGCCCAGATTCAGCTCCTTCAGAACGAAAAGATGGCCTCACTAGGCAAGCTGGCAGCAGGCGTGGCCCATCAGTTGAACAACCCCCTGGGCGGCATCATGCTCTATTCCCGGCTGATCCAGGAGGAATATGAACTGGGAGATCCGGCCAAGGCGGACTTGAGTCGAATTTTAAAGGATGCCGAACGGTGCCGGGATACCGTTAAAGAGCTTCTCGTATTTGCCCGGCAAACCCGGCAGGAAAAGCAATTTCACGATATCAACAAGGCCCTGTCCCGAACCCTGTTTCTCCTGGAAAAACAGGTCCTGTTTCAGAATATTCTGATCGAAACCCGTCTGTCGGCGGACATTCCCCTGGTACTGGGCGATATTCAGCAGCTCAACCATGTGTTTATGAACATCGTTTTAAACGCGGCGCAGGCCATGGACGGCCGGGGGAAGTTGATCATTTCAACAAACCTCTCCCCGGACGGCCAGAAAGTCATCGTTGAAATCTCCGATACCGGACCGGGAATTCCGGAAGAAGTGCTGCCCCATGTTTTTGAGCCGTTTTATACGACAAAAGAAGAAGGAAAAGGGACGGGCCTGGGCCTGAGTCTGGCTTATGGCATTGTGGAAAGCCATCAGGGAAAAATCGAGGCCAGAAACAAACCGGATCAGGGATCAATTTTTGTTATCGAACTGCCCATCAATCCTTCATGAAATCATTCTGGCAATAACGTACGAATTCCACATGCTCCAGATCCCGAACAATCGGGGCTCAACAGATTTTTTATCTGTATTTCAGGAAGGTTCTTGTGAAGCCGGAAAATATGTCGAATCGTTTGTCAGTTCTGGTCGTTGATGACGAAGAAAGCATTCGGGAAGGATCCGAACGCATTCTGACGCGCATGGGGTATCAGGTGCATAAAGCCTCCCGGGGAAGCGAGGGGTTGGAGATTCTGGGCCGGCAGCCGGTTTCGATCGTTCTTTTGGATTTAAAAATGCCGGGCATGGACGGTATGGAGGTGCTGGGCCATATCCAGCGATTGAATCCGGAGATTCTGGTCATCATCATCACCGGTTACGCCACACTTGAAACCGCCGTAGAAGCCATGAAGCAGGGGGCTTATGACTTTATCGCCAAGCCTTTTGAGCCCGACCAGTTGCGGATTGTCATCAATCGGGCCAGTGAGCGGATTCGGCTTACCGAAGAGACTGAAAAACTGGCTCAGGAGCGGCAGCGGAATCTGGCGGATCTGGGCACCGAAAAAAGCCGGATTCGAACCATTGTGGAATCGCTTCCGAATGGGGTTCTGGTGACCAATGTCCAGGGGCAGGTGGCGCTGATGAACCCGGCCTTCGAGTGGCTGATGGGAATCGAAGAAGACAAGTCGACAGGAGAACCCATTGAAACCTGTATTCAGGATATAGGCTTTTGCCAGATGGTCGAAGACCTTTCCGCGGGGAAAGTGGACTCTCTTCCCGCGACATACGAATTTACAACAATCGGCGAAAAATACCTGATGGCCTCCGGAAGGCCGGTTCTCGGTGATGAGGGGGAGTGTCTGGGTGCGGTGGTGAATCTGGTGGACATTACAGCCATAAAGGTTCTGGACCGCCTGAAATCCGAATTTGTGGCCAAGGTGTCTCATGAGTTGCGATCTCCGCTCTCCACCATTCATGAGCAACTGGCCCTGGTTCTGAAAGACATGGTGGAGAAGGAATCTACGCGGGATCAATACCTGCTGTCGCGGGCCAAAGAAAAAACGCAAGGGTTGATATCGCTGATCGGAGACCTGCTGGACCTGTCCCGTATCGAAGCCGGAAATGTGTGCATTGATTGCAAACCGGTCAAACTGGATGAGTTTTTGAAAAGCATTGTGGATTTTATGGAAACGCGGGCCAGCGGAAAAAATCAGCGTCTGAGTCTGGTTGTTCCCGATGAACCAATTCCCCTGATTTCAGCCGATCCCCGGGCACTGGAAAGCGTTTTTGGAAACCTGATCGCAAACGCCATCAACTATACGCCTGATGGCGGCGCCATTGAGGTTAAAATAAGCCTGCTGCCGGATAATATTCAAACAGATGTCAGCGATACCGGTTTCGGCATTGAAGCCAAGGATATCGGCAATATCTTCAAACGCTTTTACCGGGTCAAGAATGAAAAAACCCGGTTTATAACCGGCACTGGCCTGGGCCTTCCCATCGTGAAAGGGCTTCTGGATGAACTGGGGGGGAGTATTCAGGTCCGGAGTGAACCGTCCCAAGGATCTACATTCACAGTGTTTTTGCCCCTTTCCGCATCGAATTTGCCGCAGGACGCAGCATCATAAAAAAGCTCATACCCACGAAAAGACACAGACAGGGTAACTCCCTGTCTTACTCCCCACTCTGATACACATCCCTATTGCCATTGCCATTCATATTCACTATCATTGAGTCAATGCCGTCGATCTCTTTCCTGTCCACGGATAAGGCTGTATGAGTGTAACCGACATGTGGAAGCAATGGATTTTTATAAAGAGGAAACTTTTCACTTTGTCTAAACCGAATTATGAAATCAACTGGGTCACCGACCATCTTGCGGTGGGCGGCGCACCTTTGTCTTACGAAGAACTGGACCGAATCAAAGAAAGCGGTATTGACGCTATTCTCAATCTGTGCGCCGAATACTGCGATCTTCATGATATCGAAGCCAAACATGGTTTTGAGGTTCACTATCTGCCGATTCACGACGAGAAAGCACCGGACCTCGGGGATTTGGACAGGGCAATGGCGTGGATGGATGAAATCATTCACCAGAACAAAAAAGTCCTGATCCATTGCCGCCTGGGCATCGGGCGCACGGGAACCGTTCTTTATGCTTATCTTTCCAGCCGGGGACTGAAAAGCAGGCTACGGGAAACCACCATCCGGAAACTGCGCTGCAGACCCGCCAATCACTGCCAGTGGCAACTGGTTCAAAAATATAATCAGGCCCCGGCCAACTGCAACGTCTCCTCAGCCTCCACAGGTTTTTTAAAAAGATTTGTCATCGCCATATCCGCCCTGTCGATGCTGATCCTCACCATTCTTGGCATCTGGACAACGCTCGATGTCGTGGAATATGCAAACACGGCCGACAGTCGGCATCCCCGGGAAGCGCTGATAACGGTTCTGCCCCGTCAGCAACTGAAGGCAACCGCCGATATGCTCTTTCATTCGGAAATCGTCCGGTCTCCATTCTATTTTTATCTCTATGCGCGGGGTTTCGGCTATGACCGGCGGATTCAGGCAGGAGAATATCTATTGTCCGGAATCATGACGCCAAAGCAGATTCTGGAAATAATGGCCGGCGGAAAGACTTTTTTACACAAAATCACCATTCCTGAAGGATATGCGCTGAAAGAAATTGCGGCTGTATTTGCCGGCGCGGGACTGGTCTCTGAATCCCAATTGTTGCGTGCCGCACGGGACCCGCATTTGTGTCATGGCTGGAAAATTGAGGCCGATACGGCTGAAGGCTATCTTTTCCCGGATACGTATTATTTCCCAAGAGGCGTCAGCACCGATAAAATTCTATCCACCATGATCCAGCGATTTTGGCAGGTATTTACACCGGAGATGGCGCAGCAGGCGGAAAAGGCAGGTCTGTCGATTCATCAGGCCGTGACGCTGGCCTCCATCATTGAAAAGGAAACCGGCTCCGACAGCGAACGACCCATCGTTTCATCCGTATTTCACAATCGGTTAAAACGCCGCATGCGTCTGGAAAGCGACCCCACGGTGATTTACGGCCTGGATCATTTTGATGGAAATATCACCCGCCGGAATCTGACGACACCCACCCCGTACAATACCTATACCCGCCAGGGGCTGCCACCGGGGCCGATCTCCAGTCCGGGAGCCAAGTCGCTTCTGGCTGCTGTTTATCCCGCCCAAAGCGAATTTCTCTTTTTTGTATCCCGCCAGGATAAAACCCATCAATTTTCACGAACCTGGGACGAACATCTAAAAGCAGTAAGCAGGTATCAACTGGGAGGAAATTAGCGGGTTATCCGGTAACCCCTTTTATCTTGATCGAGCGAAGTCCTTCCCGGAAGCGCCGGGTCAAATCCAGGGAAACTTCGTGTTCGTAGATCCTGCCATCCGGGGTGATTCCCCGGATTCTTCCGTCTGATAAAAACATATGCAAAAGCCGGATGCCCGCTTCCTGGCGGTTTTCCAAGGACGGGCTTTTGTTCGAATCCCCTTGAGCTTCCATCTCAAAATCAATTTCCTGATCGGTTAAGGCTTTCATAAAATTCAAGAGTCTTCCCAGCCGTACCAGCGTGACGGATTCTATCCGGGATGTGGTGTGAGACAGAGGAAGCGCGCTGGATCGCATCAGGGACAGGTGCTCCGGCAGAATGCCGAGCCGGCCGGCAAGATCATAATCCACGCTGCCGGGAGAAGGATAAAATACCGATACCCCGGCAAGCGTCCTCATGGACGCCAGGTACAGAAGATCTTCGACAGCGTCCATGGGATTCTGAAACGGCGCTGAAACAATGATATAGCTGACAGCGTTCAGTCCGCAGCGTTCAGCCAGTTCAAGAGCGTTTTCAAATGCCGATTGCATATTCGGTCTGTGGAAGCGCTTCAATTGGGCCGCAGAAGTGGTTCCCAAAGACAGATTCAGGGTTTTAAAACCGGCTGCCTTCATGGCCAATATCATATCCCTGTCCAGTGATGCCGGAAACAGGCCGTTCATGGCCCGTAATTCCGGCCTGGGTTCCGGAAATCGTGTCTGAATCGCGGATAGCAGGGCCATAAACCAGCTCCGATCAAGCGACAGATTTTCGTCCTCGAAATCAATAAACCCGGCATTGGACGCATCGATGGCCTGCGCCATTTCACGAATCACCCCTTCGAAATCTTTCCGGCGATACGGTGTTTCAGAATTTTTCCCCAAAGAACAGTATGTACAGGTCATGGGGCACCCCCTGCTGGCGACAATCACCGAAGCGCCGGATTTTCCCCGCCGGTAGTACTGCAAACGAACCAGGTGCATTGCAGGAAGCGGCGCCTCGTTCAGATCCCCCATCCAGACAGGCTCGCTGACGTGAAGGGAGGCATCTGATTTGCGGAAAACCAGACCCGGCACCGTTGACAGCAGGGCATCCGATGGAGACTTGTCCGTTTTCAAGATGGATGCCAGAATCGACAGGGAAACTTCGCCTTCTCCGCGAAACCCGTAATCTATGGCTGAACAGGCCATCACCGCTTCCGGCAAAGCAGTGGGATGATGCCCCCCGATGACGATTTTGCAGGAAGGAAAACAGGCCTTGACAGCCCTGGCTGTCTGTAGCGCTTCAGGGCTGTAAGCGGTAAACAGGGAAGAAATGCCGATTAAAAACGCGCCAGAGGCTTTTGCCTGTTTTCCGATATGTTCAAAACTGTATCCAAAATGTTTATACTGATGAAACAGGGCAAAAGGGGAAAGGTCCGGGCTTCCATAAAACTCGGAAAGATAGCCCATCTCCACGGGAAGCGGGATGTTTCGGGATTTGGACGTGGCAAGGCCGTCTAAAATCTCCACGGAAAACCCATGCTGGATCAGAGAAGCGGCTATACAGGACAGGCCATAGGGAAGCGAGCGCTTGGCTGTCGCGTAAAAATCTCTGATAGGCGGTTGAATCAGAAGAATATCGGTCATGACGGCGGTTTCGGAATTCCCGGGCGGACCTTTAATACGATTTCTTTTCGAATCGTGACCGTTCCGGGTTTGGCTCCGCGAGGTTTGGAAACATACCGAGCCCGGGTTGCAGAAACCGAAACTATCCCGCCGTCCCTGGCCTTGCTATGATAGGCGGCAATGGCGGCTGCCTGGCGAAGCAACTCATTGCTTGGCTCTTCACTCTGGTTTCCGATGAGAAGAACATGACTTCCCGGCATGCCGCGAACATGAAACCACCAGTCATTGGGGCCGGCTGTCTTCAGGCTTAGCAGATCATTATCCAGGTCGGTTCTCCCAGCCAGGACCACCCAGCCTTCAGCAAGGAAATATTCATAGACTTTTGGCGAAACCGGGCTGAAAACCGGCGCAGAGGGGTCGGAAGTTTTTTTCATCTCATGCTTTCCACAAAAATATCATCGGAAGCCTGTCAAGTTGTTCCAAAAAGTTCACTACAATTGTACCGGTTTTCACTGCATTACACAATGCCATGTTTTCCAAAAGCCCAATGCCGATAAATGTCTTGACGGAACCAGCTTGAAAAAATATGCTGAGACATTTTCAAGCGATTGGGGGAATGACGATGACAATGGATGATTCAGGCTGGATACGAATGCGGTTCAAGCAGAACAAGGTCTGGGTGGCCGTCGATTCGGATGGGAAGATCCAGATCCATAACGGCAAGGCCCTGATCAAGTATCAGAAGGAACAGGATTATGAGTATCGGGTCCGCGAAACAGACCTTTTGCCCCTGGACGCCAAACCCGGAGAATCTTCTGCCAAAATCAGAAAGCCTGTCAGCCCTTCGAGCATTCCGTCCGACTCGGAAGATCCGAATTGTATTCGAATCTATGCGGATGGCGCATCATCGGGAAATCCCGGTCCATCGGGAATCGGGGTTTTGCTTCGCTACAGGGAGCACGAAAAGGAAATCTCCCGGAATATCGGATTGGGCACCAACAACATTGCCGAGCTTGAAGCCATTCGGACCGGACTTCTGGAGGTAAAGAATCCCGATTTGCCGGTAAGGGTATATACGGACAGCGGCTATGCCTACGGTCTGCTGACGCTGGGATGGAAAGCCAAAAAAAACACGGAGCTCGTCAATGACATCCGCGCATTGATGAAACGATTCAAAAACCTGACATTCATCAAGGTCAAGGGGCACTCGGGAATAGAAGGCAATGAAAGGGCCGATAAACTGGCAACTTCGGCAATTCTTCAGAAGGCGTAAAAGAAAAGGAGTATTAACAGAAGCCAATACTCCTTTATTCGGGAAGAAAACAGCGAATTCCGCGTGCTGTCGGGAAAAGCTGACCGTTTTTTGTGAAACTGAGCGTCGGAAATCAGGCCTTGTCGGACTTTAAAGTTTCAATCTCTTTTTTCAGATCATCGATTTCCTGTTTGTATTTATCTGCGCTATCGGCAGCAGGAGTTGGCGCCGGTTTATCGTCTTTTTTCCAGGTATCCTTCAACTCATCAAATCCCAGATAAAGCGCCAGACCGCCGCCCAGAAGCAGCATGATAGGAAGTACGCCAGCCAGAATCTGCAAGAATTCCTTAAACCAAATAGAAACACCGATAAGTCCCAATACTGCAGCTACTGCACCACCGATCAAAGTTTTCATAGAAAATACCCCCCTCCTTTAATGTTATCCGTTTATTTAAGGTGCTGCAAATGATGTGTCTATATAATAATATCAACTATATATTTTTTATATATTCTCATGTTAAGCATAATTTCTAAAAAACTAACACAAGATCAGGCTTTACGCAAGTTCAAAATTGTCTATTCGGCGCTTGTATAATCCCTTAGACCCTGCTCCATGCAATCCTTGGTGAGACTTTCGTCGAATTCAACCGGATAGCACCCATCGAAACAGGCCTTACAAAAACAATCTTCAGGGTTTTCAACGCCGGTTGCCGCCAGAAGACCATCCAGGCTCAGATAATGCAGTGAATCAAGTCCCAGAAAATCTCTGAGTTCCTCAACCCGCATTCGGGATGCGATCAACTCGCCCTTGGTTGAAAAATCAATGCCATAATGACAGGGAAAACGGTGGGCCGGACCACTGACCCGAAGGTGAACCCGTTTCACCCCAAGCTCCCGAAGGGCCTTGACACGGGTTCGAACCGTCGTGCCCCGGATAATGGAGTCTTCAATGATGACGATGTCCTTACCCTTGAGAAGTTCCTTGACGGGGTTGAGCTTAACGCGGACGCCAAAATCCCTCATGCTCTGGGTCGGCTGAATAAAGGTCCGTCCCACATAATGGTTGCGGATCATTCCCATTTCAAATGGTATGCCGGATGCTTCGGAATATCCCAGGGCCGCATATGTTCCGGAATCCGGAAACGGCATGATCAGGTCGGCCTGAACCGGCGCTTCGTGTGCCAGCTGACGACCATGGGCCTTTCGGGTGAGATAGACATTCCTGCCGAATATGGTGCTGTCCGGTCTGGCGAAATAGATAAATTCAAATATGCAAAAGGACCTGCAGGCAGCAGCCGGCGTTTGCAGACTGCGAATGCCATCCTGGCTGATGATGACGATTTCTCCCGGGTTCAGTTCCCGAATGAACTCGGCCTCCACCAGATCCAGCGCGCAGGTTTCCGAGGCCAGCACATAGTGGCCGTTTAACCGTCCCAGACAAAGGGGCCTGAATCCATTGGGATCTTTGATACCGATGATCTCGCCCTTGTTTGTCATGACGACCAGGGAAAACGCGCCCTTGATGCGTGACACCGCTTCAATCAGTGCCTTCTCAAATCCCATTTGAAGATTTTTGACAAAGAGGTGAAGAAATACCTCGCTGTCCGTCGTGGTTTGAAAAATGGAGCCGGATTCTTCCAACTCGTTTTTCAAAACGTGGGCATTCACCAGATTCCCGTTGTGAGCAACGGCATAGGAGCGCTGACGGTGGTGAACGACAAAGGGCTGGGCATTGGCCAGGGTGGAGCTTCCGGTGGTGGAATACCGGACATGGCCAATGGCGCTGGCACCGTCTAGAAGATCCAGGCAGGGGTTTTTAAAAACATCCGAAACCAGTCCCATTCCCTTGTGAGCCACGATCTGCTGGTTCTGAATCACAGCGATGCCCGCGCTTTCCTGACCCCGGTGCTGAAGCGCATAGAGTCCGAAGTAAGTCAACCTGGCCGAATCCGGATGGCCGTGAATGCCGAACAGGCCGCAGGCCTCGCGAGGCTTGTCTTCTTCGGGAAAATCCTCACATTCAAAACAAGACGTATCGTTCATGATTTTTTTCTTATCTCTTAATATTCCTGAAGGGATTTTACCGAAAGATCCTTTTGTTTCATGGAAACAATGGCCTTTCCCAGGGCAATGGCACCGGCCAGGGTCGTGGTATAGGGAATGTTGTATTTGATGGCGGCACGCCTTAAATGGTAGCCGTCACGTTTGGTTTCATTGCCGAATCCGGTATTGATGATGAGTTGAATTTCCCGGTTCATGATCGCATCCACCACGTGGGGCCGGCCCACCGACACCTTGTTGACCATCCGGCTGGGAATGCCGTTGTTTTCAAAATACACCCCGGTTCCGCGCGTGGTCATGAGGGTAAATCCGATCTCATAAAGCTGTTTGGCCACAATCAGCGCGCCGGGTTTATCCCGATCCTTGACGCTGATAAAGACCGTGCCGTCAAGAGGCAGGTTCTGGCCTGCACCGAGTTGGGCTTTGGCATAAGCAGATCCCAGATCTTCATCAATGCCCATGACTTCGCCGGTGGATTTCATTTCCGGGCCTAACAGGGTATCCACATCCGGAAACCGGTTAAACGGCATGACCGCCTCCTTAACCGATATGTGGGAGGGTACTTTTTCTGTAATCAACCCCAGCTCTTTCAGGGTTTTGCCCAACATGATTTTGGTTGCCAGTTTGGCAAGGGGAATGCCGGTGGCCTTGCTGACAAAGGGGATGGTTCGGGATGCCCTCGGATTGACTTCCAGGACAAAAAGGCTGTCATTTTTGACCGCATACTGAACATTCATCAGCCCGATCACATTGAGCTCGGCGGCCATGGCTTTGGTGGCCCGGGTGATTTCTTCAAGAATCTCCGGTTTCAGGCTATAGGGTGGCAGCACGCAGGCGGAATCTCCGGAATGTATGCCAGCTTCCTCGATATGCTCCATGATACCGCCGATAATGGTGGTGTTTCCGTCGGAAATGGCATCCACATCCACTTCAACGGCATCTTCCAGAAATTTATCGATCAGCACCGGATGATCCGGCGATGCGGCAATGGCCAGCAGGGTAAAGCTTTCGAGTTCTTTGGGGTCATAGACAATTTTCATGGCCCTTCCGCCCAGAACATAGGACGGCCGGACAACGACCGGATATCCGATAGTTTCCGCAACCGCAGCGGCTTCTGCCACGGAAGTTGCGGTGCCGTTTTCCGGCTGAATCAGGCCCAGCTTATGGAGCATGGTCTGGAAGAGTTTTCGATCTTCCGCCCGATCGATGCTCTCGGGTTGGGTACCCAGAATGGGCACACCCGCCAGGAAAAGGGGGGTGGACAGGTTGAGCGGGGTCTGTCCTCCAAACTGAACAATCACACCAAATGGTTTTTCCGTTTCCACGATGTGAAGCACATCCTCGCGGGTCAGCGGTTCAAAATAAAGCTTGTCCGATGTATCATAATCCGTGCTGACGGTTTCGGGATTGCTGTTCACCATGATGCTTTCAATCCCTTCTTCCCGAAGGGCGAATGAGGCATGGACGCAGCAGTAGTCGAACTCGATCCCCTGGCCGATCCGGTTGGGCCCGCCTCCCAGAATCATGACTTTTTTCCGGTCCGACACCCTGGCTTCATTTTCCGTTTCATACGTGGAATAATAATAGGGCGTGGCAGCCTTGAACTCGGCGGCGCACGTGTCCACCAGCTTATAAACCGGAAGTATCCCCAGTTCCGTGCGCCGCTTCTTGACGGCCTGTTCGTTTAACCCGATCAGGCTGGCAATCTGAATATCGGAAAACCCCGTTGACTTGGCCTGCCTGAGCAGTACTGCTGAAATATCTTTTCCTGCGGTGGCAATGATCTTTTCCATATCCACGATCTGCCGGATCTGGTCCAGAAACCACGGGTCGATCCGGGTCAGGTCGTAGATGGCTTCCAGGCTCATGCCGCTCCGCAGAGCGTATCGCAGGTAAAATATCCGCTGGGAATTGGGGGTTGCCAGGCGCTGTTCGATCTCGCCTCTTGTCGGAGGCGTGGCCGGGTCCTTCCCATCTCCGCCCAGACCATAGCGGCCAATCTCAAGAGACCGAATGCCTTTTTGAAGGGCTTCCTTAAAGGTTCGGCCGATGGACATGGTCTCGCCCACGGATTTCATGGCCGTTGTCAGGTAATCCTGGGTTTCCGGAAATTTCTCGAAAGTCCATCTGGGAATTTTGACCACGCAATAATCGATGGTCGGCTCAAACGATGCCATGGTTTCGCCGGTGATATCATTTGGGATTTCATCCAGCGTATAACCCACGGCCAGCTTGGCGGCGATTTTGGCAATGGGATATCCGGTTGCCTTGGACGCAAGGGCAGAGCTGCGGGATACCCGGGGATTCATCTCCACCACGATCATCTCGCCGGTATCGGGATGAATGGCAAACTGAACATTGGATCCGCCGGTATCCACGCCGATTTCCCGAATGATGGCAATGGCGGCATTTCGCATGCGCTGATACTCTTTATCGGTCAGGGTCTGGGCAGGCGCCACAGTGATGCTGTCTCCGGTATGAACCCCCATGGGATCCATGTTTTCAATGGAACAGATGATCACCACGTTGTCATTATGATCCCGCATGACCTCGAGCTCATATTCTTTCCATCCCAGAACCGATTCTTCAAGCATGACCTGAGTAATCATGCTCGCGTCAAGCCCTGCCTTGGCAATGACATCCAGGTCTTCCGCGTTATAGGCCACTCCGCCGCCGGTTCCGCCCAGGGTATAGCTGGGCCGAATGATGATCGGAAACCCGATGTCGTCGACAATGGCCCGGCACTGTTCCATGTTCACGGCAATGCCGCTTCGGGGAATACGAAGTCCGATTTTATCCATGGCCTTTCGAAATTTATCCCTGTCCTCGGCCTTTTGAATGGAGGGAATGGTGGCGCCGATCATCTCAACGCCGTATTTTTCCAGAACCCCCAGCTCGGCCACCTTGATCGCCGTGTTCAGACCGGTCTGCCCGCCCAGCGTGGGCAGGATGGCGCAGGGCCGCTCCCGTTCAATAATCTTGGCAACGGTTTCCGGCGTAATGGGTTCGATATAGGTCCGGTCGGCCATATCGGGATCGGTCATGATGGTGGCCGGATTGCTGTTGATCAGGACCACCTCGTAACCTTCTTCCTTCAACGCCTTACAGGCCTGGGTGCCGGAATAATCAAATTCACAGCCCTGGCTGATGATGATGGGGCCGGCGCCGATGATCAGGATTTTATGAATGTCTGTACGTTTGGGCATATTTATTGACCATCCATCAGCCGGGTGAATTCATCAAAAAGATACTGGGCGTCCTGCGGACCTGGAGATGCCTCCGGGTGATATTGAACGGCAAAAGCAGGCAGGGTTCGATGCCGGAATCCTTCCAGGGTCTGATCGTTGAGGTTAACATGGGTGATTTCGGCATCATTTGCACTCAGCGTGGCAATGTCAACGGCAAAACCATGATTCTGGGAAGTGATTTCGATGCGTCCGGTCTTTAAATTCTTGACCGGCTGGTTTGCACCCCGATGACCGAATTTCAGCTTGTAGGTCTTGCCTCCCATGGCAAGGCCAAGAATTTGGATTCCCAGGCAGATACCGAAGATGGGCCGGAAGCCCAGAAGCGATCGAACCGTCTGAACCGCATAATCCACGGGTTCCGGATCTCCAGGGCCATTGGATAAAAAGATTCCATCTGGCGCCATTTCCCGAATCGTGTCGGCATCCGTTGCAGCGGGGACAACGATCACTTCACATCCGGATTGCTCAAGACATCTGAGAATATTGGTTTTCATCCCACAATCAAGCGCAACCACGCTATGCAAGCGGCCCCGGTGCTTCCAGATTTTTGAGGTCAGGGCCATCGCCGGATCTTCGATGGGAAGGATTTCATTGTTCGTCCATCGGTAAGGCTGTCGGGTGGAAACCACGGAAACCAGATCCTGTCCGATCATGCTGGGAACCTGCCGGGCCTTTTCCACGCAGGAGAGCGGATCGGGGTCTTCGGTGGAGATAAACACCCGCATGGCGCCGGAATTTCTCAGGTGAAGGGTCAGTGCACGGGTATCCAGGCCGTCAATTCCCATAACATTCTGAGTTTTCAGATAATCGGCCAGTGAGCCCGTGGAACGGTAATTGCTGGGAAAATGCTGATACTCCCGTACCACAAATGCCGCCACCTGTATGCGATCGGACTCGATATCCTCGGGGTTGACCCCGTAATTGCCGATCAGCGGATAAGTCATGGTCACCACCTGACCCCGGTATGAGGGGTCGGTCAGGACTTCCTGATATCCGGTCATGCTGGTGTTGAACACGGCTTCGCCGCCTGCCTCACCGGACCCGGTAAAGCAGTGACAGTCGAATGTCCGTCCATCTTCCAATGCCAATATTGCTTTTTTCATATCAATTTATCCTTGTATCATTCCATCGGCTGGTTTTCAACAAGATTCCACACACCGCAGGGGCAGGCGCCGGCACAAAACCCGCACCCGATGCACCGGTTTTCATCCACCCGGTATTCATAGCCGGCGGGAATTATCTCCATCCGGCGAATGGCTGCCTGCGGACAGACAGCCACGCAGATGCCGCAATCCCGGCAGGCTCCGCAGGAAGAACACTGGGATCCGCAGCTATCCACATCCTCAAATTCGGCAATCCGTGGATCGAAATATTCCAGAGACACGCGTTTGCCTTCGATCATGGGACGAAGATCGCTCTCCAAGGGCTGTCCTTCGATGATGTTCAAGATCGCGGCGGCCGCCTTTCGGCCCGATCCGATGGCATCGGTCAGAAGCCCGGGTTTAACCGCATCGCCAATGGCAAAAACCGTGGGATTTGCGGTTTGATAATGGGCGTTGACTTGAACAAAGCCCCGATCCGTTGCCACCTCTCCGGAAAGAAAATCTAGATCCGGCGCATCCCCGATCGAGATGATCACATTATCCGCCGGAATGGTTTCGCCGGTTGACAGGATAACACCTTCGGAAGTAATCTCCCGGGTGAAGCAGGGCCACCGGAAAACGGCTCCGGCAGCCTCCGCATCCCGTCTTTCCTTGCCAAAGGAGGCAGGGGCTTGAACATCCAGAAGCGTAAGGGTGTCCGCCCCCAGCCGTTTGGCTTCTGTCGCCACATCGCACCCCACATTTCCGGCGCCGATGATGACCACCTGTTTCCCGGGGCAAAGGTTCCCGGTCTTGGACAGTTTCAAAAAATCCAGGGCTGTCATGGCCAGTTCCCTGCCCGGTACCGGAAGGGTCCGGGGTTTTTGCGCCCCAACCGCAATCACCAGAAAATCGTAATCCCCCTGTAGCCTTTCAAAATCGCTTCTATCCAGCCGCTGCTGCAGATGAACATGGGGAATGACCTTTCGAATCCTTTCCAGCTCTGCAGAGATCACGGCTTCAGGGATTCGGCTTTCGGGAATGACGGAAGCGATTTTTCCGCCGATCTCCCCTGCGGTGTCGAACACCGTAACCGCATGCCCTTTCAGTCGAAGCTGCCAGGCAATGGATAATCCTGCGGGACCTGCGCCGATGATTCCGATTGTTTTGCCGCTGATTTCCGGAAGCTGCGGAAGGCTGGCGGAGATGCTGGCCTTTCCCAACCGGGTAATGTCCACAGGGGACATTCGCTCGGTCTGCCGGGTGCAGGCCTGCATGCAGAGGTTTGGACAGAGGTACCCGCAGACGGTTGCCGGAAACGGGGTATAACTCAGGGCCAGATCCACCGCTTCATCCACACGTCCTTCCCGAACCAGGCGCCATCGGTCATGAACCGGAATGCCGGTCGGACACTGGGCTTCACAGGGTGCCTTGTACTTCCGGTTTTCCCATATCGGCACATAGCGCCGCAGATCGCCGACGGGAATCAGCGGAATGGGACTTCGGTCAAAGCTTACCAGGTCCCCGATCAAGCCCCCGATTCCCAGTTCCTTGTCCCAAACATCGGTTCGAAATGACATAAGAGACCGTCTCTGGCGTCCGGTTTTCTCCTTGGGCGTTCGGGCAACAATCAGTTGCCATGCATCGTCATTTGTCAGTTCCACAAGCAGCTCGGTCCTGCCGATTCTGCCGAGAAACAGCTCCAGGTTCGAGGTGAGCCACTCCCGGTCGGCCGGTTCGATGGGCAATATTCTGGCATCCGCCTGGCTGAACCCCCGATGCGGCCCCCGAAAAAACACCTTGCCGCCCACCATGCCGACCAGGGGCCGGTATCCCAGAATATTGTCGGGGTCCTGGGAATTGACACCACAGATGACGGCAATTCCGCCGGCCATGAATTCTCCGAAATAATCCCCGACAGATCCCAGAACCCAGAGTTCCGGGGGGGCAAATCGCGGGTTCTGTTTGGTCATGGTCATGCCGCGCGATCCGATATTGCCTCCGACAAATACCTTGCCCTGGGCCATGGCGTTGGCCGCGCCATTTCCCGCATGACCATGGACCACAATCTGAGCGCCGGCATTCAGCCAGCCCACATCATCGGAAACCGGTCCGTCAACCTCGATCACGGTGTTCGGAAATCCCAGGGACCCCAGCCGCTGCCCGGAATGGCCTGCCACATTCACGTGGACCAAATCATTTCCAGCCCGCCAGAGCCTGCCGCCGATTCCGTGCTGCCCAAACGCCTGGACCGTGAGATGCCGGTATCCGCCGGCAAGCGCTTCCTGAATCCGCTCTTCCAGGATTCTGGAATCCAGCCGGATCCCCTCCGTTATTCCTGAAATGGTAATTACCTTGTCATCCATTGACATATTGCTCCATCACCTAAACCACATAATTAATGCTCAGCCGCTCGCTGATATGGTAATCGTTGATTCCCAGGGCATCGGACATGCCGATCGGAAGAGAAGTGGAGCGACCCAGAGGCGCGATAATCTTTTTAAGTTCCGTATCAAAGCTCAGAAACACGTCCACCACGCGCTGGGCAACCTGCTGCGGATCCAGCCGGCGATACAGCCGGGAGTCCTGGGAAGTGATTCCCTTGGGGCACTGGCCGATGTTGCAGATATTACAGCGATCCGTTTCGGATCCCAGGCACCCGGCCGCAGCCTGCATGATGTATTTCCCGATCTGAATGCCGCTGGCGCCCAGCATGATGAGGGCTGCCGCGTTGGCCGCCAGATTGCCGCTTTTGCCGACACCGCCCCCGGCAATGAGCGGAATTTCGTTTTGCATGCCCGCGGTCACCAGCCCCAGATAAGCGTCCCGGATGTTGCTGGCGATGGGATAGCCCATGTGGTTCATGGAAATATTGTAGGCCGCTCCGGTTCCGCCGTCCTCTCCGTCTATGCCGAGGCCTCCGGCAAACGGGTTTCGGGTCAGGTTGTTGAGAACCGCAAGGGCCGTGGAGGTTCCGGATATTTTGGGATAAACCGGAACCCTGAAGCCCCAGGCCATGGACATGGACTGGATCATCTTGGCCACGGATTCCTCGATGGAATACTGGGTCTGATGCGTGGGCGGGCTCGGCAGGCTGACGCCGGCCGGAACCCCCCGGATCGCGGCAATGAGGCGGTTGACCTTGTACCACATCAGCAGCCCGCCGTCTCCGGGTTTGGCGCCCTGGCCGTATTTGATTTCTATGGCACAGGGGTCTTCCTTCATTTCCGGAAGCGCATGAATGATTTCATCCCAGCCAAAATACCCGCTGGCGATCTGAAGAATCACGTATTTTAAAAAACGGGACCTCAGAAGCCGCGGCGGGCAACCGCCTTCGCCGGTGCAGACCCTTACCGGCATTCCCAGCTCTTCGTTCAGATAGGCCACACCCATCTGAATTCCTTCCCACATGTTGGGAGACAGGGCACCGAACGACATGCCACCGATCATCAGGGGGTAGATTTCCCGTACGGGCGGAATCCACCCGTTCTGTCGAATAAATTTCAGATTCTCCTCCGGCGGGAGCACGCGTCCTAGTAAAGTTCGGATTTCAAATTCGTGCCGGCCGGCATCCAGCGCCGGGTCCGTGAGCATGGAAATCCGGATAAACTTGATCTGATCCAGAACCGTTCCAGGCACATTTCGGCGGCCTCCCCGGCTACGCGGCAGGCCGCCGCGGTCCCGGTGGAAAACGAGTTTATCGGCCTCATCGCTTCGGCAGGGGCTGATGGCGCCATTCGGGCAGACCAGGTTGCACATGGCGCATCCCACGCAACTGTAAGCCGGATCGGTTTTCTGGCGGATGCCGTAATAAAGCTGCATGGTGTTCTCTGGTGGTTTAACGAATCCCGGCGACAGATCAAGGGTTCTTTTGCGGAACACCCCCAGCTCGATGGCTTGAACCGGGCACACGGCCGTGCACTGTCCGCAAAGTGTGCATTTTTCCTTATTCCATTCGATCTGCCAGGGAAGATCCTTGACACTCAGCGTGGAAGGGGTAATGGGGCTGTTTGACGGCATACCGCAACCTCCTGACGATTCGGGCCAACAATGGCCGTGTCCAAATGCATGGGTTGAAAATCCCGGGTTTTATCGCGATCCGGAATGGCGGCATCCAGTCCGCAGATTTCAGAGGAAAACGCATATCTTCCGGGCCTTCCGCCCACCACGCCGGGACGGAGTTTTTTACGGTCCTGAACCATGAACAGGCTGTGATCCGGAAGGCATCCGATGACGCAGTTGGGCCCGTCAATGATCAGCCGCCTGCAGGACTGCTTGAGCTGCTGAAGCAGACCGGCATTCGGGTGAACGGCAATATCTTCATCCTGAAGCGGCGTGATGATATGTTTGTAGGCCTCGATTCCCAAACCCAGTCTCTCCAGGGTATAATGCAGAATATGGGTAAAGACTTCGGAATCCGACTGATACCCGGTATAGCCGGGAAATCCCCGGGACTGGAGGTAGTCCCGGATCGGAATAAACGCCGTGTTCTCGCCATTGGTCATGGTTGAAAACCCCTGAAGGAAAAACGGATGACAGGCATAGAGATTAATGGCATAGTTGGTGTTCTGACGTCCCTGCGCCATCATGACCCTTGCCTTGATGTCTTTTCGATCCAGCTTCAGGTGCTGAGCGACCTTGAGAGGCTCGCCGATTTCCTTGATCATGATGACATCGGGCCAGAAGGAAAATACCATCATATCGCCTTCGGCCTTGCCCATTTCCCGGAGCTGAAGACGGATATTCACCAGGCGGTTATAAAGCTCCGGCTGGCTAAGGCCATCCCATTCCTCCGGGTATTCATAGGCCCGGATCAAATAAATATCCCGCTTGGGAACGCCCGAAGGCGGCGTTTTGGATACTTTTATCGGCAATTTGTATTTGGTCATGAACCCCAGATTCATCATGAACGCATCCAGGCGTTTGAGCCCGTTTTCTGTAAAAATGCCCGACAGAATCGGCGCATCCTTCATGTCTTCAAACGGGCCGCCAAGATCCCGAAGGAACAGTCCCACGCCGGAGCCGTCATGTCCTTCACGCATGACATCAAGGGCTTCAAAGGCAACCATGGGCGAAAGGGGTTCTTCGCTGGTTAAGGCAAATAAACGACACATGCTGTTTTTCTCCTGTAAGCCGCCTTGCTTTTTCAGCACAATGAATCTTGAAAAAAGGGGGGGGGTTAAGGGTTTTTTCTTAAAATAGAGCAATATTTATGCCGCGTTTAATTCTCGGGTGGCGTCTGCAGCAGATAAAAAAAGCTGCTGTAACATATCTGCATTCAAAGAATCCGGTCTCCCGAATTACAGACATGTTACAGCAGCATAAAAATCCAAACCTGAACTATAAACATAAATACATAATTGTCAAAACTATTCATTATGAAATGACAGATATGTTTATTTCGAGACGGACATGCCTTTTTCTCTTCATGCGTTCAAACAACGCAGGTTGCAATCCCCTTGCTTTCAGATGGCAACGGTGACAAGAACAGGATGCAGTATCCGTATCAGATCCCGGGCGTTCATGGAAAGAAGAAGTCCTCTTTTGCCGGCATTGATGTAAATTACCGGCAATTCCGCCACGGAAGCTTCCAGATAAACCGGAAGCACAAGTCGGGTACCAAAAGGGGAAATGCCGCCCACGGCATATCCGGTAATTTTTTCGGCTTTCTGCGGCGTACAGGGCTGAACTGTTTTTACCCCTGTTTGCCTGGCCAGCGCCTTGGCAGAAACCTGTTTATCCCCGTGCATCAGGACGATAAATGGATTGCCGGAATCTTCCTCCATCACCAGCGTCTTGATGACCCCGTGCTCCGTAACGCCCAGGGCAGCAGCAGCGGTTGCAGTTCCTCCTTTTTCTTCATAGGCGTAAGGATGGAGCGAAAATGAAACGGCTCCGGCCTTAAGCTGCCGGATTGCCGGCGTTACCGGAATTTTTTGACTGGACATGGATTTTGGTGAACCTATCAGGGGGATGAAATCCGCCGTATCATTTGCAAAGCTGTTTCAGAAGATACGCCATGTTTTCGCCCAGGACCTTGAAGGTTCCCAGGCCCTCCTCATCTTTTTCGACATCGCCCTTGTCCTTGCCAAATCCCATGTTCCAGTAATTGGATCCCGGCACGATCATCTGGCTGATGAAAAAGAAATGATTGATGGAATCAAACGCGTGAATGCTTCCGCCTCGGCGCGCCACAACCACCGCAGCCCCTGCTTTTCGCCTCAACATATCGCCGTTGGCTCGGCTGACCATGCCGGCGCGATCGATCAGGGCCTTGATCTCGGCAGTCACATCTGCAAAATAGGTGGGGGAAGCCAGAATGATGCCATCCGCAGCGTGCATTTTTTCGATACATGCGTTGACATCATCCTTGACGGCGCAACGTTGGTCCTTGTTTTCCCAGCACTTGTAACAGGCGGTGCAGCCGTGAATTTTCTTTCCGGAGAGCTGAATCAGCTCGGTTTCAATGCCTTCTTTTTCAAGTTCCAAAAATACATGGCGGACGGCAATCGCCGTGTTACCATCCTTGCGGGCGCTTCCGCTGATCCCAACAACTTTCATGGTTTTCTCCTTGATTTTTTGTCGTTCATATGGGCAACTGATGATTCGGCTGCCAGAGTCGCTCCAGTTCGGCCAAAGCACGGGCCAATCCCTCCTGACTCAGCGGCTTGACGATATAGCTGACAACGCCCTTGGCGAAACTATCCATTCGGAAATGAGTTAACTATAGGCGGGCAACAAAATCAAGACCAAATAATTTCCGGAAACACGTAACAGCTCAATTGGCTGAACAATCCGACGTTTCGAGTGGTCTTGGAGGGTTCATCCCCAAAAGCCTTCAGCCTATCTGCCGGAGTCTTTATACTCTGTCATTGCAAAATCAATTCGGTGGCAGTAGAATTTAATGTCATGAATCTAAACCGCTTCAAAACCGCTTCTTCCTTTATCTCCTCTGCGGATCGCAAAAGACGAAAGCGGGAGTTGATTATTATCGCGGTCATTATTGTTGTTGTCGCCCTGATGACCTATGCCCAAAACAAGCTCATCCATTTCGGCGCCAATTTTCCCATTTCCAATACCATTTTGATGTTCACAATGACGAATATCAATTTGCTGTTGCTGATTCTAATGATTTTTCTGGTTTTTCGAAACCTGGTAAAATTACTGTATGACCGAAGGCGAAAGGTCATGGGATCAAAGCTTCGAACCCGACTGGTCATCGCCTTTGTTTCGCTGACCCTGATTCCCGCAAGCGTGATGTTCTTCTTTTCCATGGGTTTTATTACCACCAGCATTGATTTTTGGTTTAATGTTCCGGTTGAGCAAGCCCTTGAAAACTCGCTGCATGTCGGCAGGCAGATCTATGGCATTACGGAAAACAGCAATGCGTTTTTCCTGGACAGGGCTGCCTATCAGATCAAGACCCGGAAACTTCTGGATCCCGCAAAAGTCAAAGAATTAATCCAATATATTGAAATTGTTCAACGCTCATTCAACATCGATGCCGTTGAAATGTACGATATCCATGCCAGACGCATTGCCCAGTCCCTGGGCCGTGACCTGAACACGCAATCGCTTCAGGTGGTTTCCATGGATCAGCTTCGAAAAGAATTTTCCCCCAAGTCTGTCTCGTCATTTTCTCAAATCATCTCTGGCGGCGAGGCGATTCGAACTGTCGGAACCATTCCTTTTGGCGTCAAGCCCGCTGAGGCAGAGGCTTTTCTGGTCTTGACGGTTATGATTCCGCCGTATCTTTCTGAAAACATGGCGTCCATTTCAAGGGGCTTTGAGGAGTATCAGCAGATTAAACTTCTGAAAAAACCCATCCAGATTTCCTATTATATCACCCTTTCCATTGTTGGGCTTCTGGTGGTGTTCTGTGCCGTATGGTTCGGGTTTTATCTGGCCAAATCCATCAGCATTCCCATCAAAGAACTGGCGGAAGGCACCCGGCGGGTTGCTGAAGGTGATTTGAGTTTTCAAATCGGATCGGTAGGCGATGACGAAATCGGCAGCCTTGTGGATTCTTTCAATAAGATGACCCGTGATCTGCGGCTCAGCAGAGATCAGGTGGAGCTGACTTCCAATAAGCTTCGCACACAGAATTTTGAAATCGAAGAAAAACGCCAGTATATGGAAATCGTTTTGAAAAATGTATCCGCGGGCGTGGTTACGCTGGATGCAGGCGGTTTTATCTCAACGATCAATACATCGGCTGAAAAAATGCTGAACATCTCCGCGGAACAGGTTGTCGGAAAAAACCATGTTCACCTTCTGCATGGCCGCTATCTGAAAATGGCTGAAAAAATTATTCACGGGTTTAAAGGGATTCACAATGATTTTATTGAATTGCCGCTGAGAGCAACGATTGAGGGCCGGTCTCGGAGCTTTATGCTCCATATCAGTTCGTTAAAGGACGACAGCGGGCGTCATATCGGAATTGTCGTGGTGTTTGATGATCTGACGGAGCTTGAAAAGGCCCAACGGACTGCAGCCTGGAGGGAAGTGGCCAGGCGCATTGCTCATGAAGTCAAAAATCCGCTGACGCCCATTACCCTTTCCGCGCAACGCCTGAAACGAAGATATTCCCGGCTGATCCAGGAGCCGGTGTTTGACGAATGCACCCAGATGATTATTGATCATGTTGATATTATTAGAAATCTTGTCAATGAGTTTTCATCGTTCGCCAGATTTCCTTCGGCAAACCCTAAACCAGGGGAGATTCTGCCCATTATTGAAGAAACCATCGCTCTTTATCGCGAAGGCCATTCGGCCGTTCGCTTTGAAATCAGAAAACTGGGAAATATCCCCGTCATCAATCTGGACCGCCAGCAGATCAAACGCGCCATGATCAACCTCGTCGACAATGCCATTGCCGCTATTCACTCGGAAGGAGAAATTACGATTTCCCTTTCCCATGATGGGGGACACAAGATGGTTCGCGTTGAAGTTGCGGATACCGGTGACGGCATTTCCGATGAAGACAAGACCCGGCTTTTTGAACCGGATTTTTCGACCAAGGTCACGGGCATGGGGCTTGGGCTGGCCATCGTCAACAGCATTGTGATGGATCATCATGGAATGATTCGCGCAGAGGACAATCATCCCAGGGGCGCCCGGTTTATTTTCGAACTGCCGGCTTAAGGTTTAAAGTTCAAACACTATCGTATTATTATTTTAAGAGGACAGACAATGTATCCATCTGTAATGATCGTCGATGATGAACCCTCCATTTTGCAATCTCTGAGTGGGATTCTGTCAGATGAGGGGTTTGAAATTTTCACCGCTTCAAACGGGTATGAAGCACTTAAGCGCATCGAGCAGGAAGCCCCGGATCTGGTGCTGCTGGACATCTGGATGCCGGGCCTGGACGGCATCGAAACCCTGAAGGAAATTAAAAAGAACAACCCGGTGATTCAGGTCATCATCATTACCGGACATGGCACCATAGAAACCGCTGTAAGCGCCACCAAACTGGGGGCCTTTGACCTGATTGAAAAACCGCTTTCCATTGACAAGGTGATTGTGGCCATCAATCGGGCGCTGAATTATCGAAGGCTTGAAGAAGAAAACAAATATCTTCGAAAAAAAACCATTGAAAAGAATTCCATTACCGGAAACAGTCCGGCGACCCTTGCCCTGAAAAAACAGATTGCAGTGGCCGGCCCCACCGATGCCTGGATACTGATTACCGGAGAAAACGGATGCGGCAAGGAACTGGTTGCCCGTACCATCCACCAGCTCAGCAACCGCGCGCATGAGCCTTTGGTGGATGTCAATTGTGCCGCTATTCCGGATGGTCTGATTGAAAGCGAGCTGTTTGGTCATGAAAAAGGGGCATTCCCCGGGGCAGCCCTAAAAAAAAGGGGAAAATTCGAGCTGGCCGGCATGGGAAGTCTTTTTCTGGATGAAATCGGGGACATGAGTTTAATGTCGCAAGGGAAAATTCTGCGGGTTCTTCAGGAAAAACAGTTTCATCGCATCGGGGGCGGCCGGACACTGGAGATGAATGTTCGGGTAATCGCCACCACCAACAAGGACATTGAGGCGGAAATCGCCAGGGGAAATTTTCGGGAGGACTTATATTTCCGGCTTAATGTCATTCCCATTGAAGTTCCATCGCTACGGCAGAGGATTGAGGATCTGCCGCTTCTGATAGATCTATTCCTCGGTGAATTTGCCCGGCAGAACCATTGCGCGGGAAAAACGCTGACACCTGCGGCCCTTGACCTGCTTGCCGCCTATTCATGGCCCGGGAATGTCCGGGAGTTGAAAAACCTGCTCGAGCGGCTGTCCATCATGGTGGATGGGGAGATAATCAATGAAAAGGATATTCCCTTCCCCATCAATTCAGGCGAAAAAAATGAGAAGGCCGCACAATTGGAATCCCCCCTGTTTTCCCTCTCCCGGCTGAAGGATGCGCAAAAAGCCTTTGAAGACGAGTTCATCAAACGAAAGTTGATTCAGAATGATCAGGACATTGCCGCCACCGCCAGAGCCATCGGCGTTGGGCAAAGCCACATCAGAAATTACTTAAAGCAGGTTCAGAAGGAAAACAAATAATGTTTTCGTGGGGTTGATAACCCGCGAAACCTCTTGTTTACATGGACGCAAACGGATTGAATCGCTTTTCCCGGCCGATGGTGGTTTCCGGACCATGTCCCGTATAGACAATCACCCGATCCTCCAGAACATAGAGTTTGTTTCGAATGCTGGAAATCAGGGTATCAAAATCCCCGCCGGGAAAATCGGTCCGGCCGATGGACCCTGCAAAAAGCGTATCCCCGACAAACACCACGCCGTCCGTATGCAGCGAGATGCCGCCTGGCGTGTGTCCCGGGGTATGAAGGACCGTAAGCGTGATTTCCCCGAACTGAAGGGTATCGCCGTCCCGAACCGTTTGATCCGGGGGCGGCGAATTCTCGACAGACAGTCCAAATGCGGCGGAAGTTTCCGAAAGGACTTTGAGCATGGGTTGATCGAGTGCATGAATCACCAGCTTCGCGCCGGTGGCTTCCTTCAGCTTCCGGTTTGCCCCGACATGATCGAAATGGCCGTGCGTATTGATGATATACTCAACCGTCAGCTTCTGCTCCGCCAGCTTCATCAGGATTCGGCTCGATTCAGCGCCGGGGTCGATGACCGCGGCTTTTCGTGTCTTTTCACAGCCCAGTATAAAACAATTTGCCATAATTGGCCCAACGGCCAGGGATTGAAGAATCAAATCGGTCTCCTAATGGGTAATGGGTATAGGTAATAGGCTATGGACTATTAGGTAACGGGCTCTTGCCCATAGCCCGATATTTTTACCGGCTTTTCAAATGTGCGGGTTTGGGAAAATTATCAAACACCTTTTTTGAACGACAAATTTCGTCATCGGTCATTTCAAAATTTTTCAGATCGCCTGAAAAGTATTTTTCATAAGCCCCAAAGTCCAGCAGCCCATGACCGCTCCAGTTAACCAGAATCACTTTCTCCTTGCCTTCCAGTTTGGCTTTTTGGGCTTCTTCCACCACACAGGCCAGGGCATGAGTGGTTTCAGGCGCGGGAATGATCCCCTCGGTCCTGGCAAAGGCAATGCCTGCATCATAAGCCTGGATCTGCTGAACCGATCGCGGCGTGATGATCCCTTCGTCCGCAAGCTGGCTGACGGTCGGCGCCATGCCGTGATACCGCAGTCCGCCGGCATGAAACGGCGGCGGAACAAAGGCGTGTCCCAGGCTGTGCATGGCCAGCAGCGGCGTATAGCGTGACGTATCCCCGTGGTCATAGACAAAGGGCGCCCGCGTCAGGGTGGGGCAGGCAGCCGGTTCAACCGGATAGATTTCAATGTGCTTTCCGTTGATTTTATCCAGAACAAACGGAAACGCAAGCCCGGCAAAATTACTGCCGCCGCCGGCGCAGCCGATGATCACATCCGGATATTCTCCGATTTTATTCAGCTGTTTTTTGGCCTCGAGTCCGATGATGGTCTGATGCAGCATGACATGGTTCAGAACGCTTCCCAGGGAATACCGGGTTTTGCCGCTCGTGTCGCTGACCGCGGCCTCAATGGCTTCGCTGATTGCAATCCCCAAACTTCCCGGCGTGTTGGGATCTTTCTCCAAAGCATCCCGGCCGGCCCGGGTTTCCATGCTGGGACTGGCCACACATTTCCCGCCCCAGGTTTCCATCATGGCTTTACGATACGGCTTCTGGTCAAAGCTGACCCTGACCATAAACACTTTGCATTCGAGTCCGAACTGACAGCAGGCAAAGGACAGTGCGCTGCCCCATTGCCCGGCGCCGGTTTCAGTGGTCAATCTTTCGATGCCGAAGACTTTATTGTAATAGGCCTGGGGAACAGCGGTATTGGGTTTGTGGCTTCCCGGCGGACTGACGCTTTCATTTTTAAAATAGATCCGCGCCGGGGTATCCAGGGCTTTTTCCAAAGAGAGCGCCCTGACCAAGGGAGAAGGCCGCCAGATGCGGTAAACATCCAAGACAGGTTCCGGAATGTCAATCCACCGGTCCGTGCTGACCTCCTGCTCAATTAGATTCATGGGAAATACAGGGGCCAGGTCTTCAGGCCGAATGGGTTTTCCATCCGGACCCAGCGGAGGATTCATTTTGATGTCCGCAAGGATGTTGTACCATTGGCGCGGCATTTCATCCTCGGTTAATAGTATTTTTCTGTCGTTCATGAATTGCTCCTTTGTCTTCCGTTTCGGATTATTAGCGAATCAGGGTTCTCCTGGGTTGTTTCGGTGCAGGGCTTTGGGATTCCGACTGCTGCTGAGAACCATCGTCATCCCGCGGATAAAATTCAGGTTCAGGATCAACAGAAAAAACCGGAACATCTTCATCCCCCTCAAGATCGGAATCCTGGATGGACAGATCGGGTTCAGGCATGTCCGGAATGAATTCGCAGTTCTGATTGACCGGAATGGACAGATCTTCTGTCTCCATGGCTATGCGAATGCTGTCCAGGATGCCGTTCACGAAAGCGCCGGATTCTTCGGTGCCGAATTTTTTTCCCAGATCGATGGCCTCGTTGATGGATACTTTGCAGGGAATGTCTTTACAGCACAGCATTTCAAAAACAGCCACTCTCATAATATTCCGGTCAACGCCAGACATCCGGCTGATTTTCCAGTTATTCGAAAAGCGCTCGATCAGTGCATCAATTTCAAATCTGGCAGATGAAACCCCGCGGACGAGATTCAAAAAAAACGGGCGAAGCTGAGAGGATGGCAGAAAATTCTCGCAGAAAAGGGATAATTTCTCTTCCGCGAAACGGTCATTCAAATCCATAAAAAAAAGCGCTTGAATAGCAAGCTCCCGTGATTTTCGACGATTTCCCATAAGTTATGCCTGGTCGATGTCCTGAATCAAATTGGCCATTTCAATAGCGGATATCGCTGCATGCCATCCTTTGTTTCCGGCCTTGGTGCCGGCACGTTCAATGGCCTGTTCGATGGTATCGGTCGTGACGATCCCGAAAATCACGGGGATTTCAAATTCCATGCTGACCATGGCGATGCCTTTGGTGACTTCGGCACTGACATATTCAAAATGCGGCGTGGCCCCGCGAATGACGGCTCCCAGGCAAATGATCGCATGATATTTTCCTTTTTTCGCCATTTTTTTGGCGACAAGCGGGATTTCAAAAGCGCCCGGCACTTTGACAATATCAATGTCCTGGGTTAAGGCGCCTGAACGGATAAGAGCATCCACAGCTCCTCCCACCAGCCTGTCGGTAATAAAATCATTGAATCGGCTCACCACGAGGGCAAATTTTTTCCCTTCGGCAAGCAGCTTGGCCTCGATAATGTTGGGCATGAAGAAAGTCCTCCAGCAGAAAAATTTTAGTAAATAATCGCCAACTTCCTATACCGGGTCAGTCTTAAGGGGTATCATCAATATGAAGCAGATGCCCCATCTTTGTTTTTTTACACTCCAGGTAGCACCGGTTGAATTCATTCGGTTCGATTTCAATGGGAATCTGTTCAATAATGCTCAGGCCATATCCGTCAAGGCCGATGATTTTTTTGGGGTTATTGGTCAGGAGCCGCATTTTTTTAACGCCAAGGTCCACCAGCACCTGGGCGCCGATGCCATAATTTCGCATGTCCGCCTGAAAGCCGAGTTCAAGGTTGGCCTCAACCGTATCCATTCCCTGGTCCTGCAGCACATACGCCTTTAATTTGTTGACCAGGCCGATCCCCCTTCCTTCCTGCCGCATGTAAAGCAGGATACCGGATCCCTCCCTGTCCATCATTTCCATGGCCTTGTGCAGTTGATCTCCGCAGTCGCACCGCATGGAGCCGAACACATCACCGGTCAGGCATTCGGAGTGAACCCGGACCAGAATCGGCTGATTGGGAGAGATCTCCCCTTTGATCAATGCAACATGCAGCAGATCATCGACATCGTTTTCGTAAACAACCACCTTGAATTCACCGGCAAAGACCGTGGGAATGACGGCTTCCGCGGACCGGCGGACAAAGGATTCCATCCGCATCCGGTATTCGATCAGGTCGGCAATGGTACAGATGCCGATGCCATGTTCTTCGCTGAATATTTCAAGAGAAGGCATTCTGGACATGGATCCGTCTTCGTCCATAATTTCGCAGATGACACCCGCTGGTTTTAAACCGGCCAGCCTGGCCAGGTCAACCGATCCTTCGGTCTGACCGGCTCGGACCATCACCCCGCCTTTTCTGGCTCTTAACGGAAAAATATGTCCGGGCCTGACCAGATCGCCGGGTTTGGTGTCATCTGCAATGGCGGTCAGGACGGTGGTGGCGCGATCCGCTGCAGAGATGCCGGTTGTCACACCGCGCCGAGCTTCGATGGACACGGTAAAACCCGTATTAAACGGAGAGGTGTTGTCCTTGACCATCATCGGCAGATTCAGGCTGTCCAGCTTTTCGCCCGTCATCGACAGGCAGATCAGACCCCGGCCGTACCTGGCCATAAAATTGATGATTTCCGGCGTAACCTTTTCAGCTGCGATGGTTAAATCGCCTTCATTCTCCCGATCTTCATCATCCACCAGAATCACCATTTTCCCGGCTTTTATATCTTCAATCGCTTGTTCTATTGATATCAATGGCATTTCGTAAATTTATTCTCCTTAAATAACGTCTTTGGGGATTTGGCTTATGCCCAATTGCCCACTTGTGAATCGTGGTAAAAAACTATCTTTCGTATTTATAAAAAACCGGACTTGGCCAGAAACTGCATATCCAGTCCGGATGGGGGTTCATGTGCCCGTGGTTGATGATGCGGAATTAAAAACCGCTCCACATATTTTCCGATCATATCGGTTTCAATGTTCACTGGAGAGCCGACAGCCTTAAACCCGATGGTGGTAAGTCCGGCGGTGTGAGGAATGATGCTGACTTCAAAATTTCCGGCTGAACACTGGTTAATGGTCAGGCTGATGCCATCAACGGCAACAGAGCCTTTTTGAATCATGTAACGGGAGAGCGACTCCGGAACCTTAATAATGACGATCACGGCATTCCCGGCAGTTTTTTTCTGCTCCATGGTTCCCATGCCATCGATATGGCCGGAAACCAGATGGCCGTCCAGGCGGTCGGAAAGCCGAAGCGCCCGTTCCAGATTGACCCTCTCGCCGATTTTGGCCTTTCCGAATGTCGTCTTGTCAAGGGTTTCCGGAGATACATCCGCCACAAAACGGCGGCTGCCAATTTCCACGGCAGTCAGGCAGGCGCCGTTAACGGCAATGCTGTCGCCGACCCGACTGTGCAACAGATCAAAGTCGGCAGTAACGGTCAGGCGTCTGCCTTTTCCCGAGGCTTGAATTGCGGCGATTGTCCCCAGTCCTTCAATAATACCCGTAAACATATATATTCCCGTAAAAAAGTCAAAGAAACAATAAAAAATTGTTATTCCACCTTCCCCTGATCCCTGATGATCCCTGACCCCTGAAAACGGCAAATACTCATTTCAGATATCCTTCGATGAGGATATCCTTGTCAAACTGCCGGACCGAAACAGCGTTTACCGGAATGCAGTCTTTCATGAATTCGGGACCGGAACCCTTGCAGATCGGCACGCCGTCATCACCGCCTAAAATCTTTGGAGCGAAAAAAAAGAGAACCTTATCCACGATGCCTGCGGCCAGAGAAGCGGCAATCACCCGGCTGCCGCCTTCAATGAAAAGGCTGGCCACCCCCATATCGCCTAAGCTGTCCATCAGTGCATTCAGGTCAATCCGTCCGTTTTGAAGCGGGGATTCCAGTATCCGGACTTGTGGACTCCGGGTCAGGGCATTTCGCAACTCCGTCTCGATCGGTCCGGTGACAATCAGGGTGTCCGCATCAGATTCGGGGTGAAGTACGCTGGAAGCATTCGGAATGGTCAGGCGGGTATCCAGAATAACCCGCATGGGATCTTTTGGTTTTCTGCCGTCCGGAGAGGCGGGAATCCGGGCCGTTAACCGGGGGTTGTCTTTTTTTACGGTTTCCACGCCCACCAGGATTGCATCATAAGCGTGCCTCAGGCTGTGAACATATGCTCTGGAAGCCTCTCCGGTGATCCACCTGGAGTCCCCGGTTCGCGTCGCCAGTCTGCCGTCCAGCGTGGCAGCGCATTTCAGGGTGACAAAAGGTCTGCGGGTGGTAATGTATTTGATAAACGATTCATTCAGCCGTCTTGCCTGTTCTTCGCACACGCCCACCGTAACCCGAACGCCTCTTGAAGTCAGATGCGCATTGCCGCCGCCTTTAACCTTGGGATTGGGATCCGGCATGGCGACCACGACATGAGCAATTCCCGCATCCAGGATTTTCCGTGTACAGGGCGGTGTCCGGCCGACATGGTTGCAGGGTTCAAGCGTTACAAAAAGGGTTGCCCCTCTTGCGGCCGGCCCCGCATCATCAATGGCGTGGACTTCAGCATGGGGTCCGCCAACCGACTGATGGTATCCCTGTCCGACAATCCTGCCGTCTGGAGCAACAACCACGGCCCCAACCATCGGGTTGGGAGAGGTATATCCCGCCCCTTTTGCGGCAAGCTCAAGGGCGATCCGCATGTATGTGCCGGGGTCCTTCACGGTCGGTTATTTTCCAGCATCAGCTTCAGTTCCTGTATAAAATCATTCACATCTTTAAATTCCCTGTAGACAGAGGCAAACCGGACATAGGCAATCTCGTCCAGGTCATGCAGCCGTTTTATCACCCGTTCTCCCACGATAGAGGATGAAATTTCCTTCTTTCCGGTTTCACGAAGCTCCTGTTCAAGCTCATCCAGAAAGTCCTCGATACTGTTCATGCTGACATTGCGTTTTTCACAGGCCTTGGTAATGCCACTTCGAATTTTGTCCCGGTTGAATTCCTCCCGTCGGCCATCTTTCTTGATGATCATCAAGGGGATTGCTTCAATCCGTTCATAGGTTGTAAAGCGCCGGTTGCATGCCAGGCATTCCCTTCGCCGTCGAATCACATACCCTTCCTTGCTCAACCTGGAGTCTATGACTTTATTTTCCGTATCTGCGCAAAACGGGCATTTCATTCAGTTTACTCCCCCATATGCGACAAGGGCCATTCTTCGTCAGCAACGTGAAATGCAGGGGTCTTCAGCCCCGCTTGTTTCACAATGTCTGAATGACCTCAATGCCGGCCTCGCCGAGCATCGTTAACGACAGTTCGTCCGCATAGCCTTCCTGATAGTATATCCGGCAAATCCCCGCATTGATGATCATCTTGGTGCAAATGGAGCAGGGAAGATTTGTACAATACAACATGGAGGCTTTAATGGAAAAACCATGATAAGCAGCCTGAATGATGGCATTCTGTTCCGCATGAATCCCCCGGCACAGTTCATGCCTCTGGCCCGAGGCCACCATCAGTTTTTCCCGGAGACATCCGATATCCAGACAGTGAGACAAACCCGATGGCGCACCGTTGTAACCCGTTGAGAGAATGCGTTTGTCCTTGACGATAACGGCGCCCACGGATCGCCTCCGGCATGTGGAACGGCTGGCGACCAGCCTGGCAATATCCATGAAATAGGTTTCCCATGAAGGCCGGCTTTCACCTTTTTTTACGCCTGTATCTTTTTTAGTACCCCTGTCTGCCATTTCCTCCATGCCTATGCCTTTTCTTAAAAAACGCCCCCATCAATGAAAATACCACTCTGTTTAACTTTTCGTGTATTTCGTGGACGAATGGTATCTTCACGGTAAATTACGATGCTATCAACCTTGATAAATCGGAAATGCCCGGCAAAGATCATGAACTTTATTTCGTGTCTGCGCAATGACCGTTTCCTCAAATGGCTTTTTCAGCACCGCAACGATCAGTTCCGCAATAATTGCCATTTCAGGCGCCTTCATGCCCCGGGTGGTCACGGCAGGGGTTCCGATGCGAATTCCGCTGGTCACCTGTGGGCTTCGGGTTTCAAACGGAATCGAATTCTTGTTGACCGTGATTCCGGATCGTCCCAGAGCGATTTCAGCGTCTTTGCCGGTGATATCCAGACTGGTTAAATCCACCAGCATCATGTGGTTGTCGGTGCCGTTCGATACCAGTTTGACGCCATGCGCCATCAGGCAGTCGGAAAGGGATTTGGCATTGGTCAGTGTGTGCTGCTGATAGATCTTGAATTCATCCGTCAGCGCCTGCTTGAAGGCAACGGCTTTTGCGGCAATGACATGCATGAGCGGGCCGCCCTGAATGCCGGGAAAAACCTGTCGGTTCAGTTTGTCGCTACAGGGTGTTGCCGATACAATCAAACCGCCGCGGGGGCCCCTGAGGGTTTTGTGGGTCGTTGAGGTAACGACATCGGCATGGGGAACAGGAGAAGGATGCAGACCCGCAGCGATAAGGCCTGCGATATGAGCCATATCCACCATTAAATAGGCGTCGACAGATCTGGCAATGCGGGCAAAAGCCTCAAAATCAAGGGTTCGGGCATAGGCGCTGGCGCCTGCGATAATCATGTTGGGCTTGATTTTTTTAGCAATGTCTTCAACCGCATCATAATCGATGCATCCGGTCTGGGGATCAACTCCGTAGTGAGCGGTTTTGTAAAGCCTGCCTGAAAAACTGACCGGGCTTCCGTGTGTCAAATGCCCCCCATGGGAAAGGTTCATGCCCAGAAGGGTATCTCCGGGATTGAGAAATGCAAAATATACAGCCATGTTGGCCTGAGATCCCGAGTGGGGCTGAACATTGGCATAGGTGGAATGAAACAGCTCGTTGGCCCTTTCGATGGCCAGGGTTTCCGCCACATCAACCCATTCGCACCCGCCGTAATACCGCTTATTCGGATACCCCTCGGCATATTTATTGGTCAATACACTTCCCTGGGCATCCATCACAGCCTGACTGGCGATATTTTCCGAAGCAATCAGCTCCAGCGTATTCTCCTGTCTTTCATACTCCTTGGCAATCACCCTGGCAATATCCGGGTCAATGCGTTCGATTGTGGATAAGATCAAGTGGTACCTCTGAACGGTTTATGGGTTATTGGCAACGGTTTTTGTGTCTACATGAACCAGACATCCCATGTTCTCAAATTTGTCGAGCCGCCTCTGATGCCTTCCGCCTTCAAAAGGTGTTTCCAGCCATGCGGTAACGATCTCCCTTGCCAGAACATCCCCGATGACCCGCCCTCCCATGACCAGGATATTGGCGTTGTTGTGGCGCCGGCTCATGATGGCGGAGAACAGGTCGTTGCATAAGGCTGCCCGGACATGCGAAAATTTATTGGCCACAATGGACATTCCCAGCCCGGTTCCACAAAGCAGAATGCCGCGGGAGTATTCTCCGGCTGAAACAGCCCCGGCCACCTGAAATCCAAAATCCGGGTAATCGACCGCTTCGGCGCTATGTGCACCAACATCTCGAATTTCAATGCCTTTTTGTATGATAAGCGCTTTCAGGTATTCCTTCAGATCATAGGCTGCATGATCACTGCCCATGATAATGGGCGTTCTGTTATCTTCCATAATTGTCTTCCCGCAGAGAGAAATTAAATGCACCACTGGAATTGTTATTGAAATATTCTTAAATCCATTTACAATGAATAATATAAAACCGCCAAAAAAACAATAATATCTCTTTTATGTCATCCGATCATGACCTATCCGGTAATGTCATTACCTTAACGCGGACTTCCCCCCTTTAGGGAAAAGAAGGGGAATAGCGGAAATATTGATTTTCATTCACAAGGAAAAAACATGACTAAAAGAAGTGGGAAATCGGTAAGTTTTGATGCGATGATAAAGTTTTTCATGATTCGATTTGAAATCCCAACCCGACAGGATTTTCAAAAAATTGTGAGCCGGCTGGATCAGTTGGAAAAAACCATCAAAAAGAATACCCTTTGCGGAAAACCCAAGCGTTCCGGGAGTTCAAAAGTCGGCGGCGGCAACATCCGAATGTCCGGCTCCGGCCAAACATTAAACGCGTCAGAGGTCATCCTGAAAGCCATCATGGGTTCCGCTCAGGGCCTGGACTATGCCGGAATATCCGAAATCACGCATTTCGATGAAAAAAAAATCCGGAATATTCTGCACCGGCTTCATAAAACCGGAAAGATCCAGCGCAAGCGAAGGGGTCTGTATGTCGCCGGTTAATTAATCCAGTTTAAAAAAACGGTAGTGTCATATAATCGTTGCATAACTTTAGAATTTGAAAGCGTCCCATTTAGTCATGTCTGAGTCAAAATCTAACTGTAACAAATTATTGAAAAAAATAATTTGAACTCAGAAGGAGATAGTGATCTCACTTGGTATGCAATGATCATATGACATGACCCCACTTTGGGCATGAACTTCAAAATATAGCTTTGGACCTCAAGTTAATCCACTCAAAACAGTAATGAAATAACATGGATCGACGAAACTTTTTGCGCACATTTTTGGCAGGTGGAATTGCCCTGTTAGGTGCATGCGGCTGCTCAAAAACAATTTTGAGTTCAGATGGGGCCACGCCCATAGAGAATGACTCAACAAGTTTGTTGGGCATTCAAATCATCGACCCTCATGCACATCCCGACATGGATTATGTCGGGGCTCGCTGGCGCGATAAATCGGCAAGTTATCGTTACATGCAAGATATCAATATGGCTGCCAGTTCATTTTCTGCTGTTGGAGATAGAGTATTTAGCAGCCGTCTGTTTGGAAATTCCGCGTTCAAAAATACCCAAGTTCAACTTGACTGGTGGTTGGAGGGCATCGTCAAAGAAAATAAAGTCAAATTGGTGCTCAAAGCTTCAGATATTCCGTATCAAAGTGATGTCAGTCAACCGCCTGGCGCCATTCTGTCAATCGAAGGAGGCGATGCGCTTGAGGGAAAATTGGATAATATCGATAAATTTTATCAAATCGGCGTCCGCATAATTACTTTGATGCATTATCATAACAACGAGATTGGTGACATCATGAAAGCTCGGCCCCATTCTGACCCAGGACCTTATCGAGGCGGTTTGAGCCAGTTTGGGCGTCGTGTAATTGATAAAATGGAAGATATGGGAATGGTTATTGATGTGGCTCACGCGCACCCGACAACGTTCAGGGAAATACTATCTGTTGTGTCGAAGCCGGTCATTGACTCGCATACCAATCCAAGTCCAACAGAAGAAGGTATTTATCATGGAAGGATGCGCACGTGGAAGGAAATGGAGCTTGTCGCGAAAAATGGTGGCGTGACTTGTACGTGGCCCCTTAGATATCATGATATCCCAAGAAGAGTAATTTCGGATTGGGCAAAAGAAATACTTGTCATGAAACAACGACTTGGTATCGAACACGTCGGTCTGGGTACAGATGGAGGTGGTGGGTATCATCCTATGGATGGTTACGATGATGAACGTGATTTGAAAAAACTGGGAGATGCCATGCTGGAAGTTGGGCTTTCAAGAGAGGATATTGAGGCATATATGGGAGGAAATGTATTGAGAGTATTAAAAACATGCATAGGCTAAAGAATAAACGGAAAAGAAAAAAGAGGCAACTGTCTCACACTCCTTCTGATTCGACTTCATTTAGAACACAGCATCAGCACTTCAGTACCAGAATAATTTGTATTTTTAACAGATTGACATTTCAAATTTGATGAACAGGCAAAAAGTCAAAACTCGGACGGCTACGTAAAAAGTTCGCAGGCAAGGTGCGAAAATCATGAGGACCGGCGTTCCGTCTGCCGTACTTATCGTACGCCGCAATGACGAAGGATGCATTGCAACGCAGCATTCGGACCTTTTTACGATGCCGTCAATTATAAATAATCCTGAATTCAGACGAAACAGCTACTTCTTTGTCCTGGGCTCTAAAACCTGAAAATCGTCTGTTTTCGATAACAGATTAAGTGTGCCCAGTAGCTTATCTGGTGCTGATACAATTTTTCGATTCGACAGATCCAGCCAAACGCCGCTACTCAAAACTCTTGCCAACAGCTTACCATCGCTATTGAAGAACTCGTTTCTCATCATCCATCGTCTGCCATCATCAGACAGCCCCTGGATGGAAAGCGTAACCTTCATATGTTCCAAAAGATTGACTTCCCTGAAATATTCAATCTCATCCTTTACTATCACCGGGCCAATTTTAATTCGCAAGAATTCGCTCATGGGAAATCCGTTTTCTGAGAAAAACAACATACGAGAATCCGCAGATTTATCAAGATATGCTGTGTTTCTCATGTGAGCGTTGAAGTCCATATCACTCCAGCTGGCATAAAAGTCTTTTTGGAATAGTTTTTTCATTGCATCTTCTCCGATTAAGTTTTATTATAGAACTAAATAATAAGCGGTTAAGTTTTATAATGCAACTATAAAAGCAATCGAATGAAAAAAGAAAATTTTTGTCACTTGGAATGCTCTCTTGCTCGATCTTTGGATATGATTGGGGAGTGGTGGACACTGCTGATCATACGCGATCTGTTTTATGGCATAGACACGTTTGATCTGTTGTGCAAGGATCTGTCAATTTCCCGCAATATCCTGACCGATCGTTTAAAAAAATTAATTGATCGATTATTGATTGAAAAACACTCAAAGATAAAAGGTTCTCAAAGGCAGGCATATCGTCTTACGCCGAAAGGAAAAGACCTATTCTCAGTAATTATGGCATTGGTTGCTTGGGGAGATAAATGGGAATCGCCGAAAGGCCCCCCGATTATCTTTCAT